>Ga0073932_1000627_pt1 | contig 83494 bp, 90 predicted proteins | sample DewCreD2012metaG_FD_76967 | JGI IMG/M metagenome (GOLD analysis project Ga0073932, IMG submission 76967) | Hot spring sediment bacterial and archeal communities from British Columbia, Canada, to study Microbial Dark Matter (Phase II) - Dewar... ...
ACCTTTCCCACCTGCGACTGCGCGATGTGAATCATCTCGCCCAAACTGGTCGAGGTCGGCCGGCATCTGAACATCGAGCTGAAAACGCTCACCGAGGTCCAGGACATCCGGGGCGAGGCGGGGGACTTCGAAGTCGAGCTCCTGCAGCACCCCCGCTACATCGACATCGAGAAGTGCATCGGCTGCGGCGCCTGCGCCGAGAAATGCCCCAAGAAGACCGTCGACACCTACAACATGGGGCTCTCCAAGCGCAAGGCGGCCTACGTGGAGTACCCGCAGGCCGTGCCGCTCAAGTACGCCATCCATCCTGAAGAGTGCATCTTCCTCCAGAAGGGCAAATGCGGCGCCTGCAAGAAGATCTGCCCGACGGGGGCCGTGGATTTCGACCAGAAGCCGGTCACCTCCACGGTGCGTGTGGGCGCGGTGGTGCTCGCCCCGGGGTTCGTGCCCTTCGACCCGGCGCGCTATGACAACTACCAGTACGCGAAGCTGCCCAACGTGATGACCGCCATGGAGTTCGAGCGTATGCTCTCCGCCTCGGGGCCCACGCAGGGCCACGTGAAGCGGCTCTCCAAGGACGGCCGGGACCCGAGGAAGATCGCTTGGTTCCAGTGCGTGGGCTCGCGCGACCTCAACCGCTGCGACAACGCTTACTGCTCCGCGGTCTGCTGCATGTACGCGGTCAAGGAGGCCGTGATCGCCAAGGAGCACGTGGGCCCGGGGCTCGACTGCGCGGTCTTCTTCATGGACATGCGCACCCACGGCAAGGAATTCGAGCGCTTCTACGACGACGCCCGCGAACGCCACGGCGTGCGCTTCATCCGCAGCCGGGTGCACTCGGTGACCCCGGTGGGGACGACCGACGACCTCGAGGTGCGCTACATCGCCGAGGACGGAAGCCTCCACACCGAGGTCTTCGACCTCGTGGTGCTCTCGATCGGCATGGAGGTCTCCCCGGGGGTGCTCGATCTTGCGCGGCGCCTGGGGCTCGAGCTCACCCCGGGGCGCTTCTGCCGCACCGCGAGCCTCACCCCCGTCGCCTCCTCGCGCGCGGGCATTTACGTTTGCGGCGCCTTCCAGGGCCCCAAGGACATCCCCCAGTCGGTGATCGACGCGAGCGCGGCGGCGATGGCCGCCGGCGAGGTCCTCGCCCCCGCCCGGGGCACCCGGACCCGCACGAAGGAGAAGGTCCCCGAGGTGAACGTGGCGAACGAGCGGCCGCGGATCGGGGTGTTCGTCTGCCGCTGCGGGACCAACATCGCCGGCGTCGTCGACGTCCCGGCGGTCGCCGAGTACGCCAAGAGCCTGCCCTACGTCGAGTTCGCCACCGACAACCTCTATTCCTGTTCCCAGGACACCCAGGAGACCATCTCCAAGATCATCCGCGAGAAGAACCTGAACCGGGTCGTGGTCGCGGCCTGCACGCCGAAGACCCACGAGCCGCTCTTCCAGGAGACGCTCGTCAACGCCGGGTTGAACAAGTACCTCTTCGAGATGGCGAACATCCGCAACCAGGACTCCTGGGTGCACAAGAACGCCCCCGAGCTGGCCACGCGCAAGGCGAAGGACCTCGTGCGCATGGCGGTCGAAAAGGCGGCGCTGCTCTCCCCGCTGCGCGAGGCGGAGCTCGAAATCCACCAGAGCGCCCTCGTCGTCGGCGGCGGGCTGGCGGGCATGGCCGCGGCCCGCAGCCTGGCGCGGCAGGGCTACGCGGTCCATCTCGTCGAGAAGGAAGACCGTCTCGGGGGGCAGGCCCGGAACCTCTATCGCACGGCGCGCGGGGAGCCCGTGCCGGAGCTGCTCTCCTCCATGATCGCCGAGGTCGAGGCCGACCCCCGGATCCAGGTGCACCGCGGGGCCTCGATCTCCCGGGTGGAGGGCTTCGTCGGCAACTTCAAGACGACCCTCGAGGGGCCGGGCGGCAGCCACGTGGTCGAGCACGGGGTCGCCATCCTCGCCACCGGCGGCCGGCCCTACCGGCCGAGCGAGTACGGGTACGGGACCGACCCGCGCATCCTGACCAGCCTCGAGCTCGACCGCAGGATCCTCGACGGCGATCCGGCGCTCGGCCGGCTCGCGAGCGCCGTCTTCATCCAGTGCGTGGGCTCCCGGGAGCCCGAGCGCCCCTACTGCTCGCGCGTCTGCTGCACCCACAGCGTGGACAACGCGATCCACCTCAAGGAGATGAACCCGGAGATGAACGTCTTCGTTCTCTACCGGGACCTGCGCACCTACGGGGAGCGGGAGCTGCTCTACAAAAAAGCGCGCGAGCTGGGGGTGATCTTCGTGCGCTTCTCCCGCGAGCGCAAACCCGAGGTGCGCCTCGAGGGCGGCCGGCTCCTCGTCCGCGTCTTCGACCCCATCCTCGGCCGCGAGCTCGAGCTCGAAGCCGATCTCTTGACCCTGGCGACGGCGATCCTGCCGCAGGAGAACGAGGCCCTCGCCCAGTTCTTCAAGGTCCCCCTGAACGCCGACGGCTTCTTCGTCGAGCGGCACGCCAAGCTCGGCCCCTCGGAGTTCGCCACCGACGGGGTCTTCCTCTGCGGGCTCGCCCATTACCCCAAGCCGATCGACGAGGCGATCGCCCAGGGCCAGGCGGCGGCCTCCCGCGCGGTCACCCTGCTGGCGCGCAAGACGCTCTACACGAGCGGCACGGTCGCCGAGGTGGACCCGCGGATGTGCAGCCGCTGCGGGGTGTGCGTGTCGATCTGCCCCTACTCGGCCCCCTCCTGGATCGAGAAGGGGCCCTTCGCCGAGCGCGCGCAGATCAACCCCGTCCTGTGCAAGGGCTGCGGCCTGTGCGTGGCCTCCTGCCGCTCGGGGGCCATCCACCTGAAAGGCTTCGACAACGACCAGATCTTCGCCCAGATCTTCAGCCTGCGCGAAGCGGTATGAGAGGAGGCAGCGAGATGTCGGACTGGGAGCCCAAGATCGTCGCGTTCCTGTGCAACTGGTGCAGCTACGGGGCCGCGGACCTCGCCGGGGTCGGCCGCATGGAGTACCCGCCCCACATCCGCGTGATCCGCATTCCCTGCACCGGCCGCATGAGCCCCAACTTTTTCCTCGCCGCCCTGCGGGAGGGGGCCGACGGCGTCTGGGTCTCCGGGTGACACCCCGGGGAATGCCATTACCTGGAAGGTAATTACTACGCCCGTCGCAAATTCGCGCTGTTCAAGAACCTGATGGAGCACATGGGGATCGAGCCCGGACGCCTCCAGTTCTCCTGGATCTCCTCGGCCGAGTCGACGAAGTTCGTCACCGTGGCCGCCCAGGTCACCGAGGCCGTGCGCGCGCTCGGCCCGAACACGCGCTTCATCAAGCCACTGGCCGAGGTCGCCTGACATGACGAGCACGACCGAAATCCTCCGCGAGACCGCCGCGCGGCTGCTTTCCACCGGGGCGGTGGAGATGGTGATCGGCTTCCGCCAGGGAACGGTCCCGATGATGAACGAGCCCTGCTTCGTGCGCAAGCCCGCCGAGGCGGGGCTCCTCGTCTGGGACAGCCACTGCGGCATCAACCTGGCGAACTACGTGACCGACCGCAAGGAAAAGAAGATCGGGATCGTCGCCAAGGGCTGCGATTCGCGCAACCTCGTGACGCACATCCTGGAGAACAAGATCCGCCGCGAGCAGCTCGTGGTGATCGGGGTCCCCTGCCGCGGGATGGCGGACAAGCGCAAGATCGCGATGAAATGCCCCGGCGAGATCCTGCGCGTGCACGAAACCGAGACCGCGATCACCGCCGAGGGCGAGGGCTTCACCCGGACCTTCGAGAAGGCCGACGTGCTCCAGCACAACTGCAGCCTCTGCATCCACCGCAACCCGGTGATCCACGACGAGCTGGCGGGCGAGCCGGTCGAGGAGCAGCAGGGCGTGGACCGCTACGCCGACGTGCGCGCCGTCGAGGCGATGTCGCCCGAGCAGCGCTGGAAGTACTTCGAGGACCTGCTCGCCCCGTGCATCCGCTGCTACGCCTGCCGCAACGCCTGCCCCCTGTGCTATTGCCCGACCTGCTTCGTGGACGAGTCGCGGCCGCAGTGGGTGGGCAAGGGCCAGGACCCGGTCGACGTGCGCACCTTCCATTTCCTGCGGGCCTACCACTGCGCCGGCCGCTGCACGGACTGCGGCGCCTGCGAGCGCGCCTGCCCCGTGGGGATCAACATGCGCCTGTTCACGAAAAAACTCGAAAAGGACTGCCTCGAGCTCTTCGGGTGGGAAGCCGGGCTGAGCCTCGAGGTGCGGCCGGCGCTCGACCACTACCGGCCCAACGACCCGAACGATTTCATCCGCTGATCGCGGCGCCGCAGAGGACAGGGACCATGAGGATGTTGCTGATCGACCGCCGGGCCTGGCAGGAGGGGCTGAAACGGGCCGCCGGGCAATACGGCCTGATCGGGCCGGTCAAGGAAAAGGAGTTCCACAGCTTCCGGCCGCTCAAGCCGGGGGAGATGCCCGATCTCGCCTTCCAGAACAGCCGGCTCTCCCCCAAGCACGTCGTCTACCCGCAGACCGAGCCGATGTTCGCCTACACCCTGGATGAGACCCGCGAGGATCGGCACCTCCTGAAGGAGGTCCGCCGGGAGATCCCCCCGCGGGCCGTGGTGGGCATCCGGCCCTGCGACGCCAAGGCCTTCGTCCTGGTGCGGCTCAACTTCGACACCCCGGACGTCCAGGACCCCTACTGGCTGCGGGCCTACGAGGCCACGACCTTCATCGGGATGGGATGCAACGCCCCCTGCAGCAGCTGTTTCTGCACGACGGCGGGCTGCGGGCCCTTCCACGAAGAGGGCCTCGACCTGCTCCTCGCCGATCTCGGCGAGGCCTTCGCCGCCAAGGTGCTCACCCCCAAGGGAGAGGCCTTCGCCCGCGCGGCGGGCTGGACGGCCGAGGCTCCGGCCGGGGCGCAGAGCGCCTTCCAGGAGCGCGCGCGGGCGGCCGAGGGCCGGATCACCTCCTTCGTCCAGACCGAGCACCTGAAGTCCATCCCGGTGAACGATCTCTACAACGCGTCCTTCTGGGAGGAGGTCTCCTTTTCCTGCATCAACTGCGGCACGTGCACCTATTCGTGCCCCACCTGCTGGTGTTTCGACATCCAGGACGAGACCCGCGGCAAGTCCGGCGTGCGCCTGAGGCTCTGGGACAGCTGCATGTACCCCCTCTTCACGCTGCACGGCTCGGGGCACAACCCGCGGGGGACCAAGCTGCACCGGGTGCGGCAGCGGTTCATGCACAAGCTCAAGTACTTCGTCGAGAAATACGACCGCGGCATCCAGTGCGTGGGCTGCGGCCGCTGCGTGCGGCTGTGCCCGGTGAACATCGACATCCGGCGCGTCTGCAACATGATGAACGGCTTTGCGGTGTCCGGCGAAGCCTGCGCGATTCCCTGAGCCACCAGGAGAGCCAGCCGTGCGAAACCCCTATCAACCCTATCCGGTGCGCATCGACGCCGTCACGGTCGAAACCGAGGACCGCAATCTCAAGACCTTCCGTTTCACCTTCCTCGACCCGGGGGACGAGGAGCGTTTCGCCTACCGGGCCGGGCAGTTCGCGGAGCTCTCGATCGCCGGCAAGGGCGAGATCCCCATCGGAATCGCCTCCTCGCCGACCGAGAAGGGCTTCGTCATGTTCACCGTGAACAAGGTCGGGCTCGTCTCCTCCCATCTGCACACGATGCGGGCCGGCGACGTGATGGGCATCCGCGGGCCTCTCGGCAACTGGTACCCCTGGGAGCGGATGGAGGGCAAAAACGTCGTCATCATCGGCGGGGGCTTCGCCTTCACGACGCTGCGCTCCTCGATCGTCTACATGCTCGATCCGCAGAACCGCGGCCGGTTCGGGGAGATCCACGTGATCTACGGCGCGCGCACCCCGGGGATGCTCCTCTACCGCGAGGAGCTCGCCGCCTGGGAGCGGCGCGACGACATCCGCATGCACATCACGGTGGATGCGACCAACGACCCCGGATGGAAATACCACGTCGGCTTCGTCCCCGCGATCACCGAGAAAAAGGCGCCGCCCGCCGGCGAGGACACCTTCGCCATCATCTGCGGCCCGCCGATCATGATCAAGTTCACCCTGCCGGTGCTGGAAAAGCTGGGCTACCCCAACGACCGCATCATCATGTCCCTCGAGAACCGGATGAAATGCGGCATCGGCATGTGCGGCCGCTGCAACATCGGCAAGGAGTTCGTCTGCAAGGACGGCCCGGTCTTCACCCTGGAGCAGCTCAACCGGACGCCGCGCGAATACTGATCCCGGCGGCCGCGCCCCGGGGCCGGCGCCCCGCCGGCGGTGGCCTGTGCGAACGGCCCCTTGACAGGAGCGGGCCGTTCTTCTACAAAATGCCGATCGCGTTTCACTGAAGGGATGACAGGGCCGACCGCCTTTCTTTCGTCCAAATCGCGCAAAGGAGGATGGGATTCATGCCGACAGTCGAATGGATGGGAAAAACCTTCACCGTGGATGAAGACGGTTTCATCGATTCCTACGCCAACTGGTGCCCCGAGTGGGTCCAGTACGTGAAGAGCCAGGAGGGCATCGAGGAGTTGACCGAGGACCACAAGAAGATCATCGAGGTGCTGCGGGATTACTACGAGAAGAACGGCATCGCGCCCATGGTGCGGGTCCTCTCCAAGGTGACCGGCTTCAAGCTGAAGCAGATCTACGAGCTCTTCCCCTCCGGGCCGGGCAAGGGGGCCTGCAAGATGGCGGGCCTGCCCAAGCCGACGGGGTGCGTCTAAGCGCGGCCCGCTCCGCCGACCGCGGATCCGTCCGATCCGACAAAGCCCCGCCGGCGCCCCCCGCGGCGGGGCTTTCGTTTCCCGACAGGGCGCGACAAGCCATGGTGCTCACCGTTCGCACGCGGCGCAAGGCCGAGCTCGTGGACATCACCGCGGCGCTCGACCGCCTGATCGCCGAGAGCGGCCTGCGCGAGGGGATCGGGCTGATCTTCGTCCCCCACACCACGGCGGGCCTGACGATCAACGAGAACGCCGATCCCGACGTCCGCGAGGACCTGCTGGCGGCGCTCGAGCGGCTCGTCCCCGAGCGCGCGGCGTGGCGCCACCGGGAGGGCAACGCGCCGGCCCACGTCAAGGCCATGCTGACGGGAGGCTCCCAGCTCGTGGCGATCGAAAACGGCCGCCTCGCCCTCGGAACCTGGCAGGGGGTGTTTCTCTGCGAGTTCGACGGCCCCCGGGAGCGCCGGGTGTTCCTGCGCATCCTTGCGGCCGCGGGCGAGGCGGCGCGGCGGGAGCGATGACGACCCCCGGCGGCCCAGACGGCTGGGACGAACTCGACCGGCGGATCCTCAACCGGATCCAGTCGGACTTCCCGGTGGCCCCGCGGCCCTTTCTCGTCCTCGCCGCCGAGCTGGGCCTTGCCGAGGAGGAGCTGCTCGCGCGCATCCGCCGCCTCAAGGCCCGGGGCTGGATCCGGCGCATCGGCGGCAACTTCGTCCCCGACCGCCTGGGCTACGTCAGCACCCTGTGCGCCGCACGGGTCCCCGCCGAGCGGCTCCCCGCCTTCATCGAGGCCGTCAACCGCCATCCCGGCGTCACCCACAACTACCTGCGCGAAAACGCCTGGAACGTCTGGTTCACCTTCATCGCCCCCTCGATGGCCGAAATCGAGGAGAAGCTCGACCGCCTCCGCGCCGAAACCGGGGTGACGGAGATCCTCAACCTGCCCGCGACCCGGGTTTTCAAGATCCGGGCCCAGTTCGACGTCTGAGCGCCGACGCATGGCCACGGTCCGCATCGCCGCCGTCGTCCTGGCCGCCCCCCGCCGCCGGGCGGCCGAGACGCTCGAGCGCATGGAGGGGTGGGTCGCGGCGGCGCGGCGCGAAGGGGCCGCCATCGTCTGCTTCCCCGAGATGAACGTCACCGGCTACGGCGTCGACCCGGGCTTCGCCGCCGAGATCGAGGCCCTGGGGCCGGGGATCCCGGCCCGGCTCGCGGAGACGGCCGCACGGCACGGGGCGGTGCTGCTCGCAGGGTTCGCGGAATGCGCGCCCGGCGGCGGCCTCTATGCCACCCACCTCGTCGCCGGGCCGGGGGGGGTGATCGGCTCCTACCGCAAGCTGCATCTGGCGCCGCCGGAGGAGGCCCTGTTTCGTGCCGGAAACGCCGTGCCCCGCTTTGCGGCGGCCGGGGTGCGCTTCGGCGTCCAGCTCTGCTACGACGCCCACTTCCCGGAGCTGGCGACCCGCATGGCGCTCGACGGCGCCGACGTCCTCTTTCTGCCGCACGCCTCGCCGCACGGCAGCCCCGAGGAAAAACGCGCCTCCTGGCTGCGGCACCTCCCGGCGCGGGCCTTCGACAACGGGGTGTACGTGGTGGCCTGCAACCCCACGGGCGAAAGCGGCGGCGGCCTGCGCTTCCCGGGCCTCGCCCTCGCCATCGGCCCCGACGGCCGGATCCTCGCCGAACACGCCGGCGGGGAAGGGCTGCTCCTGTTCGACTTCGACGAAAGCCGCCTCGCCGCGGTCCGCCGCCACCCCCTGCGCTATTTCCTGCCCCGCCGCCGCCCGGAACTCTACGCCCCTGGGCGCTGAGGGCGCCGCGGGGAAACGCGGGCCGGGGCGGGGGAAGGGTCAGTAGGAGGACAGGTAGCGCAACCCCGCCGTGTACCAGAGCTCGACCCCCCGCGGCATCGGCTTCAGCCAGCGGACCTCCGCGAGGGCCACGCTGCGCGACGGCGCCGGCGAGCCCGCGGGGCCCACGGCGCGGACGACGAGGATCGTCCCGGGGGAGACCGGCGCGCGCAGCTCGGCGGCAAAGCCCTGTTCACAGCAGTCGCGGATCCGGCCCTCGATGTCTTCGCCCTGGGGATGGGATCGCAGCCGCGAACAGACGATCGCGGTGGTGATACGGCGCCTCAGGGAGGATCGCTTTTCCATGACCGGGCTCCTCTCCTTCGCCGGGGGTGGGCCGGAGAGCCCCCGGCGGTGTCGCGCGCACCCGCGCCGCCGGGGGCGCAAAGCAAAACGCCTTCCGCTTCAGCGGAACACCAGAACGGGGATGGTGGAATGGGTCAGCACCTTCTGGGTTTCGCTGCCGAGCAAGAGCGCGCTCACGCCGCGGCGTCCGTGCGAGGCCATGAGGATGAGATCGCAGCCCCGGCCCGCCGCCGTGTCGATGATGGCCCGCCAGGGTTGATCGTGCGCGGCGACGAGGGTCTCGCTGGCCACCCCCTCCGCCGCCGCGGCCGCTTGCAGCGCCTCGAGGGTCGTTGCGGCGAGGCCCCGCCAGTGGGCCTCGAGCCGCTCGCGGAACTCCATGGGGCTATCGCCGCCGTCGTAGAGGCGGAAGGTCTGGGGGACCACGAAGAGCCCGGTCGTCCGCGCCCCGAGGCTGCGGGCAAGCCGGATGCCGTTCTTCACCGCGGTTTGGGAAAGCGCCGAGCCGTCCGTCGGGAGCAGGATGTGGCGGAACATGGGCCCTCCTTCCCCGGCGTTGCCGCCGGAATGGCCCGGGAGAGGCGCCCCGCTTGCGCCGGCGTGCCCGGGAAAAGCCCCTCGCGGGCGGCGCGTGCCGGAAGAGACGCCGGGCTTCCGCCTGCCGGGCCGTCTTGTGGGGGGGTGCCGGGCGGATCTCCCTGCGGGGGGACCCGGAGCGGGTCCCCCGGGTCCGGCCGGATGGCTCATGAATGACGCCTGGCCCGCCTTTTGTCCATAGGGGCGGGGCCTCATTTCGCCGGGACGACCTCCCGGCCCCGGGAGATTTTCCCGGCCCGCCCGGAACCCCGGCGGCGGGTCATTCCTTCCAGAGATCCAGGTCGATGATGCCCACGCGGGCGGCGTAGCGAATCAGCTCGAGGCTGCTCCGCAGGCCGAGCTTCTGGAGGATGCGGGAGCGGTGGTTTTCGACCGTCTTGGGGCTGATGAAGAGCCGTTCGGCGATGTGCCGCGGGGGGTGCCCCTCGGCGAGGAGGGCGAAGATCTCCTGCTCGCGCGGGGTGAGGGTTTCGTAGGCGGCATCCGGCCGCGCGCCGGGCATGGAGACGACCCCGGCCAGGCGCGCGAGGACCTGCTGCGACACGGCGGAGTCGAGGAAGGTTTCCCCCTGGAGGACGATGTCGATCGCCTGCAGCAGCCGTTCGGGGGCGGAGTCCTTGGTCACGAAGCCCGAGGCGCCGGCCCGGAAGGCGCTCACGATGTAGTCGATCTTGGAGTGCATGGTGACGATCAGCACCGCCGTCCGGGGAAGCTCCCGCTTGAGCCGCAGGGTGACCTCGATCCCGCTCTGGTCCGGAAGCGAGATGTCGATCAGGGCCAGGCGGGGCCGGTGCTCATGGGCCAGGCGCAGCGCCGCGTCCCCGCGGCCGGCCTCGGCGACCACCTCGTAGGCGGGGTTGCGGCCGATGATGGCCTTGAGCCCCTCGCGGAAGAGGGTGTGGTCGTCCACCAGCAGAATCGTTTGCTTGTGGCCCACGGGGCCTCTCACTCCGGGCAGGGCAGCTTGGCGAGGATCTTGGTCCCCCGCCCGGGGGCGGAGGTCACGAGCAGAACCCCGCCGAGCACCTCGGCGCGTTCCTGGAGGCTGCGCAAGCCCATCCGCTTCTCGGCGTCGATCGCCCGGGCCCGCTCGGCGACGTCGAAGCCCCGGCCGTCGTCCTCGACGCGCAGCAGCAGGTGCGGGCGGACCGCCGCCAGCTTGACGACGGCGCGGGAGGCCCGGGCGTGCTTGTGGACGTTGTTCAATGCTTCCTGGACCATGCGGTAGAGCTGGATCTGGACCTGGAAATCGAGCCGCAGCCGCTCCACCCCGACGGCCCGGAAGTCCACGGCGAGCCCGGTCTTTTCCGCGAATTCCCGGCAGAACATGGCGATCGCCTGGGCAAGCCCCATCTCCTCCAAGCCGGGCGGCCGAAGTTCGTAGGCGAGGTCCCGCACCGTGAAAATGGCGCGCTCGAGGAGCTGCCCCAGCCGGCGCACGTCCTCCCCGAGCGCGGGGGGGACGGCGGGGTGCCGGTCGGGGAGCGTTTCCAGGGCGATCTTGATGCCGCTGAGGTCCTGGCCCAGGCGGTCGTGGAGCTCGCGGGAGATCACGCGCCGCTCCTCCTCCTGGGTTTTCATCAGCTTGCGGGTGAGGGAGCGGATCTGGGTCTCGGTCCGCTGGCGCTCCTCGAGGTGCCCGATAAAGCGCGCGAGCCGGGCCGCGGCGGGATCCGGACCGGAGGCCTCCGCCGGGGGCAGAAAGTAGCTGTTGTCGTAGAGTGCGGTGCCGATCAGGAGCCGCGGGTGGACGGCGAGCGCATCGAGCAGGAAGGCGGCCGGTGTGCGGCGGCGGTCGTAGTGGCAGATCAGGAGCGCCGAGAGCACGCCGAGATGGGGCGGGATCGCCGCCCCCCACCGCAGGAGGCTCGCCGGCGTGACGGCGGCGAGGAGGGCGGGGCCGATCTCCGCGGAGATGCGCAGCGCACCGTAGCCCTCCCCGACCCGCCGGGCGGCGATGCGGCGCAGGGCGCCGAGGGCCGCCTCGGCGCCGCCGTCCGCGCCCCCGGGGGGGATTTGCGAAAAACGCAGGACGGCGATCTGGCGCCGTTTGCGCAAGGGGGTCGGGTCCACGCCCTGCTCGCGCAGGCCCTGTTCGAGGGCCTCCGCTCCCTCCTCATCCGTGAGGGCGAGCACGGCCTCGTGCCGCTCCACCCCCTGGCGGACGAAGGTCGCGCGCACGAGGTCATGCTCGCTTCGACTTTCGTAGAGGGCCCCGAGGTGATCGCCGGGCTGGAGCTTCCAGAGCTCGCGCTCGAGCTCGCGTTGCCGATCGGGGTGGACCATGGTGCGCTCCCACCGACGGCCGCGGGGGCCGTGCGGTCGATCGGGAGGGGGGCGATGTGCGCCGGGTGGCCCATTATCGCCCTTCGGCGCCAAAAATCAACGCCCACGGGCCCCTTGCCGGTGGGCCCGGAGGGCATCCAGGCTGTAGAGGGCGAGGGCGGCCCAGATCAGGCCGAAGGCGAAGCCTTGGGCCGGGGAAAAGGGCTCGCCGTAATGGCCCACGGCGAGCAGGAACATGCCGCTCGGCGCGAGGTATTGCATCAGCCCGAGGGTCGCCATCGTCACCCGCCGGGCGCCGACGACGAAGAGCAGCAGCGGGACCGTGGTGAAGACTCCCGTGCCGGCGAGAAGGAAATCCCGAACGGGGCCGCCGTGGAGAAAGGCCCCCTTCCCCTGGGCCTCGAGGGCCGCGAGATAGGCGAGGCAGACGGGGGCGAGGAGCAGCGTCTCCACGGTCAGGCCGACCAGGGCGCCTGCGGCGGCGGTCTTGCGCAGCAGTCCGTAGAGCCCGAAGGTGACCCCGAGGAAGAGCGCGATCCACGGCGGCTCCCCGAGCGAGAGGGTGCGCCAGAGGACGGCGAGGAAGGCGAGGCCCACGGCCAGGGCCTGGGCCCGGCGCAGCCGCTCGCGGAGAACGAGCATCCCGAGCACCACGTTCACCAGGGGGTTGATGTAATAGCCGAGGCTTCCCTGGAGGATGAAGCCGTGGTTCACCGCCCAGATGTAGAGGATCCAGTTGCCGCTCAGCAGGAGGGTCGTGAGGGCGAAGGTGGCACGAAGCCTCCGGTCGCGCAGGGCGCCGACGGCCTCGCCCAGCCGGCCCGAGAGCGCGCACAGGCCGAGGAGCAGCAGGGCGGACCAGAGCACGCGGTGGGCGGTGATCTCGAGGGCGGGGACGTCCTCGAGGGCCTTCCAGTAGAGGGGGCTTGCGCCCCAGAGGGCGAACGCCCCGCCCGCCGCGAGGACCCCGCCGGCCGACCGTCTCCCCTGCCGGCCGGCCGAAGGCGGCGCTGCCATGGGGGGCCTACCCTGCCGCGCGGCCGAGGAGCTCCTCGACGGCCGCGGCCACGCGCTCGGCGGTGAAGCCGTAGCGCTCGAGGACGACCGCCCCCGGGGCCGAGGCCCCGAAGCGATCGACGCCGATCACGCGCCCCGCCGGGCCCACGAAGCGCTCCCAGCCGAAGGGGACCCCCGCCTCCACGGCGACGCGCGCGGTGACCCCGGGCGGCAGGACCGACGCGCGCACCTCGGCCGGGGCGGCCGCGAAGAGCTCCCAGCTCGGCACGCTGACCACGCGGACGGAGCGGCCGCCCTGCGCGAGGAGCCCCTGGGCCGCAAGCGCCGTGTGCACCTCGGAGCCGCTGGCGAGGATCACGGCCTCGAGGTCCCGCGGCTCGGGCGAGAGCACGTAGGCCCCCTGGCGCAGGCCCTGCGCCGGGGCGAGGCGGGTGCGGTCGAGGACGGGCAGGTTCTGGCGGCTCAAGATCAGGGCCGTCGGACCCGCGGTGCGCTCCAGCGCCACGCGCCAGGCCTCGGCCGTCTCGGTCGCGTCGGCCGGCCGGAGGACGACGAGGCCGGGGAGGATCCGCAGCGAGGCGAGGTGCTCGACGGGCTGGTGCGTGGGGCCGTCCTCGCCCACGGCGAGGCTGTCGTGGGTGAACACGTAGAGGACGGGAAGCCGCATCAGGGCGGCGAGGCGGATCGCCGGACGCAGGTAGTCGGCGAAGACGAGAAAGGTCCCCCCGTAGGGGCGCAGTCCCCCGTGCAGGGCGAGCCCCGAGAGGATCCCGCCCATGGCGTGCTCGCGCACCCCGAAGCGCAGGTAGCGGCCGCCGGGGGTGGTGCGCTGGAAATCGACCGCCCCGCGGAAGCGCGTGTTGTTGGAGGGGGTGAGGTCGGCCGAGCCGCCGATCAGCTCGGGCACGCGCGGCGCGGTCGCCTCGAGCACCCGGCCGAACGCGCTGCGGGTGGCGATCGGCGGCGAGCCCGCGAAGTCCGGGAGCTCGGCGTCCCAGCCCGCGGGAAGCCTTCCCGCGAGCGCCCGGTCCCACTCCGCGGCGAGTTCCGGGTGCCGGCGGGACCAGGTCTCGAAGCGGCGCTTCCAGGCGGCGTGCCACCGGGTGCCGCGCTCCAGGCAGCGGCGGAAGCGGCGCAGCGCGGCCTCCGGAACGAAGAAGGCGGCGTCGGGGGGGAACCCCAGGCGCTCCTTGGTCAGGCGCACCTCCGCGGCCCCCAGCGGGGCGCCGTGGGCCTCGCTGGAGCCCTCCTTGTTCGGGCTGCCCCAGGCGATCCGCGTGCGGCAGACGAGGAGCGAGGGGCGCGCCTCCTCCGCGCGCGCACGCCGGAAGGCTTCCCGGATCGACGCCGGGTCGTTGCCGTCGCGCACGCGCAGCACCTGCCAGCCGTAGGCGCGGAAGCGGCGGGCGACGTCCTCGCTGAAGGCGAGCGCCGTGGGGCCGTCGATCGTGACGCGGTTGTCGTCCCAGAGGCAGATGAGCCGGCCCAGGCCGAGGTGGCCGGCGAGCGAGGCGGCTTCCGCGGCCACGCCTTCCATCAGGTCGCCGTCCCCGCAGAAGACGTAGGTCCAGTGGTCGACGACCTTGAGCCGGCCGCGGTTGAAGCGCGCGGCGAGGTGGCGCTCGGCGATCGCCAGCCCCACGGCGTTGGCGATCCCCTGACCCAGGGGCCCCGTCGTCGTCTCGACCCCGGGGGTGTGCCGGGCTTCCGGGTGGCCCGGGGTCTTGCTGCCCCACTGGCGGAATTGCCGGAGGTCCTCGAGCGTCACCGCGTAGCCGCAGAGAAAGAGCAGGCTGTAGAGCAGCGCCGAGGCATGGCCGTTCGAGAGGATGAAACGGTCGCGGTCGGGCCAGGCGGGATCGCGCGGGTCGTGGCGCAGCAGGCCGGTGAAGAGGGCGTAGCCCGCCGGCGCCAGCCCCATCGGCGCCCCGGGGTGGCCGGAGCGGGCCGCCTCCACCATGTCCATGGCCAGCGTGCGGATGGTGTTGACGCAGAGCGTGTCGAGGTGCGGTCGGGCGCCGGGCATGGTCTTCTCCTTTTCCGCGGGCCGCGCGCCGGGGGCTTTCGCCTCAGCCGGCGCGCAGGGCCTCGAACTGCTGGGCGACGAAGTCCACCGTCAGGCGGGTGGCGCGGGCAAACTCGGCCGCCGTGGCGATCAGGGCGGCGTGGCGGTTGAACTGCTCGGGGGTGAGGCCGTCGGGCTCGCAGGCCTCGGTGAAGTAGGGCAGGCGCTCCAGCTTGGCGAGCGTCCCCCGCGGGACCTCCTCCTCCACGGCATCCGGCCGGAAGGGGCCGAGGTCGTCCTCGATCGCCATGAGGGCCTCGATGAAGGGCGGCGGGCAGGCGTAGACGACGTCGGCGCCCGCGGTTTTCTCGACATGCCAGCTTGCCCGGGAGCCGTCCGCGGTGCACGGCCCGATGCACATGCTGCTGATCAGCAGCTTGACCGGGAGGCCCCGGCCGCGGACGAGGCGGTAGGCGCGCCGGAAGATGGCGAGCTCGGCCCAGCGCAGGTCGGCCTCCTCGAGCCCGATCCCGCGCGCTTCGGCCTGGGCCGCGAGGTCGCCCAGGCGGCCGTAGCGGCCGGACATGTGGGTGATGACGGCGCGGAAGCGCGTGAGATCGATCCCGGCGTCGCGGGCGCGCGCGAGCCCGCGGTCGAGGGCCTCCAGGCAGGCCGCGAACTGGGGCAGGGTGAAGGAGAGCGTGTTGTTCACGCCGATCCCGCGGGCGGCGAGCTCCTCGATCACGCGGTAGCCTTCGCGGGTCCCGGGGACCTTGATCAAGAGGTTCGGCGCGAGGCCGGCGAGATCGAGCGCCTGGGCGAGCATGCGTTGCTCGTCGAAACAGTCCCGCGGGTCGACCTGCGCGCAGAGCACGCCGTAGCGGCCGCCGCTCCTCTCCCAGAGGGGCCGCATGAACCGCGCGCCCTGGCGGATGATTTCGCGGTAGGTGCGCCAGAAGACGGCCTCGACGCCCTGCGCGGGGTCCTCGCGGATGAAGCCGCGCACGATCTCCCTCCAGCGGTCGAGGTCCTGCCGCAGCGCGGCGAGGCTGAGCGGGGGGTTGGTGGTCACGCCGCGGAAGAGGTTGCGCTGCGGGTCCGCGGGGTTGAAGAGCCGGGCGAGCTGGGCGCGCCAGCGCTCGCGCTTTTCGGCCGGGGCGGCGGCGACCACGCGCTCGGCCCAAGCCGTGTAGACCATGGGCGCCGAGTCCCACCAGATCTCCGCCTGCGGGTTCGCCGCCTGGAGTTTTTCAAGGACGTGCAGCTCGGGCATGGGGTCGATCCGGCCCGCCGGCCGGGGGCGACCGGCGGCCTGGGAGTCTGCGGCGTTCGGCCGGCGGGCAAACGCCCCGCCGTCCCAGCGCGCGGTTGCCTGCCGCGGCCGGAGGCGCTATACCGGGGCGCTTCGCGGCGCAGCCGTCTCGAATACGGGAAAAGGGGGAAGGATGCAATCGAAAATCGCCTTGCAGGCCGTGATCCTCGATTTGGCCGGCACGATCGTCGACTACGGAAGCCGCGCGCCGGTGGAAGCCTTCGTCGAGCTCTTCCGTCGCCGGGGGGTCGCGATGAGCTTCGAGCGCGCCCGCGAGCCCATGGGGCTGGGCAAGCGGGATCACATCGCGGCGCTGCTCGCCCAGCCCGAAACCGCCGCGGCCTGGCGCGCGGTTCACGGCCGGGCCCCGGGCCCGGAGGACCTCGAGGCCCTCTACCGCGAGTTCGTGCCGCTGCAGCTCGAGCTGCTGCCCCGCGCGAGCCGGCTGATCCCCGGCGTGCCGGAGACCCTGGAGCGCCTCAGGCGGGCCGGGGTCCGGATCGGGGTGACGACCGGCTACAGCCGCGCGATGATGGCGGTCGTCCTGGAGGAGGCGCGGCGCCAGGGCGTTTCGCCCGAGGCGGCGGTCTGCGTCGAGGACGTCCCCGCGGGCCGGCCGGCGCCCTGGATGATTTTTCGCTGCATGGAGCGGCTTTCGGTCTGGCCGCCCGCCGCCGTGGCCGCGGTGGGGGACACGCTTCCGGACGTGGCCGCGGGGTGCAACGCCGGCTGCTGGTCGGTCGGCGTCGCCGCGACCGGCAACCTCGTCGGGTGGAGCCAGGAGGAGGAAGCCCGCCTCCCGGCGGCCGGGCGACGGGCGGCCCTGAGGCAGGCGAGACGCGCGCTGCGGGCGGCCGGGGCCCATTTCGTCCTCGATCGCGCGAGCGAACTCGAGGCCGTCTGCGGCCGCATCGGCCGTCGCCTGGCCGCCGGCCGCAAGCCCTGAGACGGCGATAGGCGGCCGCCTCGGTTGCGGCCCGTCCACGGAGCTTGGGCGGCAGGCGATGCGGCATCAAAACGTATCTAATTTGATACACATTTTTGTGGTAGTTCGCAGGAAAAAAAATCATAAAGGCCAAAATGGCATTGCCTTTTGGCCCAAACGAGGTATAATTGGCACGTAACTCTTCAGGACAAAATGAAATTTGAACCGGAAGAGGGCATAAATTTCTGTTGACAACCACGATTTGTTGTATTAAGGCGGCGAGCAAGCACAAGATCGTGGGGGTAGCGGCCAAGGCCGAAATGGAATCCGGTTGCAATTGTGCACCGTTTGCGTTTTCTGGCCCTCGGCCGCGAAAAACAATGTCCACCGTGTAATCGCAAGGCGCAGTAAAAACGTCAGAGTAGCGGAACCTGGGCTTCAACTCTCTGTGAGCCGGAAAGGAGAACCGCGATTTCCATGAAACCCGATGCCGTGAATCTTGGCCGCACAGGCGTATCGCTGCCCGGATCCCCGAACGAGACGGGTTCCGAAAACGACGAAGAGCCTCCGGGTTCCCCCGCCGCACCCGAACCCGTCCCCGCATCCGCCCCGCTTTCCCGTCCCGCCCGCAAGCTGAACGTCGTTCCCCTGCTGCGGCCGCGCATTCCGAGTTCGCCGCGCGTGAGCGCCTTTCGCCGCGCCTTCTTCCCCGCGGTGAGCGAGAAAGAGTGGAACGACTGGCAGTGGCAGGTCCGCCACCGCATCCGCACCCGCGAGCAGCTCGAGCGCATGCTCGTGCTCTCCGACTCCGAGCGCGGCGCCATCGAGCGGGCCCAGGCCCGCCTCCCCGTGGGGATCACGCCCTATTTCATGAGCCTCATCGCGCGCGAGGACGCCGCCGACCCGCTGCGCCGCACGGTGATCCCGACGATGGAGGAATTCGTGCGCTCCCCCGGCGAGGACGACGACCCCCTCGGCGAGGAGACCCAGAGCCCGGTGCACGGCCTGGTGCATCGCTACCCGGACCGCGTGCTGCTTCTTGTTCTCGATTTCTGTTCCACCTACTGCCGCTACTGCACGCGCTCGCGGATCGTCGGCCACGGGGCCATCTACCCCAGCCGTGCGCGCCTCGAGCAGGCGATCGACTACATCCGCCGGACCCCCACCGTGCGCGACGTCCTGATCTCCGGCGGCGACCCGCTCACGCTGAACGACGAGCGGCTGGCCTGGCTGCTCTCGCGGCTCCGCGCCATCGCCCACGTGGAGATCATCCGCATCGGGACCAAGATCCCGGCCGTCCTGCCGCAGCGCATCACGCCGGCGCTCGTGCGCATGCTGCGGCATTACCACCCGCTGTGGATGAGCCTGCATTTCACCCATCCCGCGGAGTGCACCCCCGAAGCCGTGCGGGCCTGCGAGCGCCTGGCCAACGCCGGGATCCCCCTCGGCTCCCAAACCGTGCTCCTCAAGGGCATCAACGACAGCGTCGCCGTGATGAAGGAGCTCTGCCACCGGCTGCTGCGCATGCGCGTGCGGCCCTACTACCTCTACCAGTGCGACCCGATCACCGGCTCGGCGCATTTCCGCACCGCCGTGCACACGGGGCTCGAGATCCTGGAGGGGCTGCGCGGCCACACCTCGGGGTACGCGGTCCCCACCTTCGTCGTCGACGCCCCCGGCGGCGGGGGCAAGATTCCCCTGATGCCCGAGGCCATCGAGGGCCGCGAGGGGCGGGATCTCCTGCTGCGGAACTTCCGCGGCCGCACCTGCCGCTACCCGGACGTCTTCGGGGAAGCGGGCGCCTGAGCCGCGCCGTGCGGATCGGCCTCACCTACGATCTGCGCTCGGAGTACCGGGCGCTCGGCTTCGGGGAAGAGGAGATCGCCGAGTTCGACCGCGAGGAGACGATCGAGGCGATCGAGCGGGCCCTTGCGCGGCTGGGCCACGAGACCGAGCGCATCGGGAACGTCCAGCGCCTGGTCGAGCGCCTGGCCGCGGGCCGGCGCTGGGATCTCGTCTTCAACATCGCCGAGGGGCTCTACGGCGTCGGGCGCGAGGCCCAGGTCCCGGCGCTCCTCGACGCCTACCGCATCCCCTACACCTTTTCCGACCCCCTGGTCCTCAGCCTGACGCTGCACAAGGCGATGGCCAAGCGGGTGGTGCGCGACGCCCGCATCCCGACCGCGCCCTTTGCGGTCGTGGAGTCGGAGGAGGACGCGGCGCGGGTGCGCTTCGGCGGGCCCTACTTCGTCAAGCCCGTGGCCGAGGGCACCGGGAAGGGCATCACGGCGCGCTCCGTGGTCCGCGAGCGCCGGGAACTCGCCGCGGCCTGCCGCCGCCTGATCGAAGCGTTCCGCCAGCCCGCGCTCGTGGAGACCTTCCTGCCGGGGCGTGAATTCACCGTGGGCCTCGCCGGCACCGGCCGCGAGGCGCGCGTGATCGCCACGATCGAGATCCGGCTGCTCGCCTCCGCCGAGGAGAACGCCTATTCCTTCGCGAACAAGGAGCACTTCGAGGAGCGTGTCCGCTACCGCCGGCTCACCCCCGCGGAGGATCCCCTGATCGCCGAGGTGGAGGCGATCGCCCTCGCGGCCTGGCGGGTCCTCGGCTGCCGCGACGCCGGCCGCCTCGACGTGCGCTGCGACCGCCGCGGGCGGCCCTGCTTTCTCGAGGTCAACCCCCTGGCCGGCCTGCACCCCGAGCATTCCGACCTGCCGATTCTCTGCCGCCTCGCGGGGGTCTCCTTCGAGCAGCTGATTGCCTGGATCCTCGAATCGGCTGCGCGGCGCACGGATGCGCCCGCGGCCGGCGGCGGCGATGCGGGTCGCGGTCGTCCATAACGCCCTGCGCGAAAACGCGGGGCCCGAGGAGCGCGACGTCCTCGATCAGGCCGAGGCCGTCGTGCGGGCCCTGCAGGAGCTCGGCCACGAGGCGGTCCGCCTCGCCTGCGATCTCGACCTCGCCCGTTTCCGCCGCCGCATAGGGGAGCTCGCCCCGGATGCGGTCTTCAACCTGGTGGAAGGCCTGGACGGCCGGGGATGCCTGATCCACTGGGTCCCGGAGTTGCTCGAAGCGCTCGGCGTCCCCTTCACCGGCGCCCCCGCCGAGGCCGTGCGCACGAGCTCCCACAAGGTGCTCGCCAAGGAGCGGCTCGTCCTGCTCGGCCTGCCCACCCCGCCCTGGATCGACCCGGCGCCGGCGGGGCTTCCGCGCCTTGCCCCCTCCGCGCCGCCCGCCGCGTCGGCCGAAGGCCCCTGGCTCATCAAATCGCTCTGGGAGCATGCCTCGATCGGGCTGGACGAAAGGCGCCTGCCGCTCTGCAGCCGCGCGGGCGAGGCCGGCCGAGAGCTCGCGCGGCGCGCCCCGCTCCTGGGGGGCGCCTGCTTCGCCGAGCGCTTCATCCCCGGCCGGGAATTCAACCTTTCGGTCCTCGCCGGCCCCGAGGGCCCGCAGGTGCTCGCCCCGGCGGAGATCCTCTTTCCCGGGCTGCCCCCCGGCGCCCCCGCCGTGGTCGGCTACCGCGCGAAGTGGGTTCCGGAATCCTTCGAGTACCGCCACACCCCCCGGCGCTTCGCCTTTGCCGCCGCGGAGGCGCCCTTGCTCGCACGTCTTCGGGAGCTGGCCCGCGCCTGCTGGCGGGGCTTTGGGCTGCGGGGCTGGGCGCGGGTGGATTTCCGGGTGGACCGGGAAGGGGAGCCCTGGATCCTCGAGGTCAACGCCAATCCCTGCCTTGCCCCGGAGGCGGGCTTCGCTGCGGCCCTCGACGCCTCGGGGATCCCCTTCGCGCGCGCCGTCGAGCGGATTCTCGCCGATGCGCTCCGGGGGCGGGACCCCGGGGCCTACCAGTGCGGCTGATTGCCGATGCCCTTGCCCATCACCTCCAGGGTTTCGCTCACGACGAGGAAGGCCTGCGGGTCGTAGGAGCGCACCATCTCCTTGAACCGGGAGAGCTCCTGGAAGGTGACGACCGAGTAGAGGATCTTGAGCGGCCGGCCGGTGTAGCCCCCCTCGCCGTTCACGATGGTCACCCCGCGATGCATCGACTCCATGATCTCGCGGGCGATCTCCTCCCAGCGGGGGGAGATGACCATGACCGCCTTGCGCTGGTTGAGGCCCGTCACCACGAGGTTGATGAGCTGGGCGGTGACGAAGAAATAGATCAGGGTGTAGAGCACCGTCTCCAGCGGGAAGCGGAAGAGCGCAAGGAGCAGCAGCGCCGTGTTGAACCCCATGACCGTGGTGCCGATGCGCACGGATCCCTTCTTGAGCAGAATCACCGAGAGGATGTCGAGCCCGCCCCCGGAGCCAAAGGAGCGCAGCATCAGGCCGCTGCCCACGCCCGAGAGGATGCCCGCGGCGATCGCCTGGAGCAGCGGCTCCCGGAGGGGGCAGGGGGCGAAGGGGACCAGGAGCAGGGCCGAGAGCACCCCCATGCCGAGCAGGCTGTAGCCGAAGAAACGCCGGCCGACGAACTTCCAGCCCACGGCGAAAATGGGGATGTTCAGCAGGAAGTAGAGGACGCCGACCGGCAGGGCGGGCAGGAGGTAGTGGAGAAACAGGCTCAGGCCGCCGACCCCGCCGGCGAGGAAGCGGCTGGGGACGAGGATGGCGTTGATCGCGTAGGCGCACAGCACGGCGCCCGATCCGATCAGGAGCCCGTTTTCGACGAACCGGCGGAAGAAGCTCTTGCGGTCTTTCATGGGCGGCTTGGGCTTCAGACGGGGAAATGGTAGCGCACGCCGACCCCGAAGGGGAAGGCGCCGCCGGGGAGCTCCCGGCACCACTTCACCTCGCAGAGGACGTTGGTGCGCACGCTCAGGCAGCCGTTGTCCTCCGCGGGCTCGAGGCATTCCCGGAGGCGGATCTGCAGGGTCGTCCCCTGGGCGAGGCGCTGCGCGCACTCGAGGTAGCCGCCGCCCGCGCTCACGTTGCGCAACCGCGCGGGGTGGAACTCGAGGCGGTTGAAGAACGCCCATTCCACCTCGGCATTGCAGGGGCGGCGGCCTTCGCGGCGTTTTTCGGGCGGGGGGACCATGACGCACTCCTTGCTGTCCGAGGCAGACTCTATGCGGGCGCTTGAGGGATGTCAATCGCCTCCCGGGGGAGCACGCAAAAAAAGCTCTTGAAAAAAGCAGCGGCTTCGGGAATAAAGGGAGCCCGCCGTCGCCGGAAGCGCCCGGCGGGCGAGGCCCGGCGCCCTCGCTGCGCCGCGTCGAACCCCGGGAAGATGAAAGAAAAAGACCGCCAATACTTCAAGCAACTGCTCACCCGCTGGCTCGACGAACTGCTCACCCACGCGGATCGAACCCGCCTCGGGCTGCGCGAGACGGATGAGCCGCCGCCGGACCCGCTCGACCGCGCCGTCTTCGACTCCGAGCGCAATTTCACGCTGCGCATCCGGGACCGGGAGAACATGCTCATCAACAAGATCCGCCGCTCGCTCGAGGACCTCGAGGAGGGGGTGTACGGGATCTGCGAGTCCTGCGGTGAGGAAATCGCCATCGAACGGCTCAAGGCCCGTCCGGTCACGCGGCACTGCATCCGCTGCAAGACCCAGATGGAGGCCCGCGAGAAGCAGACGGGCACCTGAAGTCCCCGCAACGCGGCCGCCCCCTCGGGGGAGCCGGAGTCGCCACGAGGAGTGTTGACCCATGCCGTCCGCCAAACGCCGTGAACCCGCTGGCGCCGCCAAGCGCCCCGCCAAGGAGATTTCGCCCGACGAGTGCGAGGCCCTGCTGGACCACGACAAAAGCAAGGTGGAGTGCCTCTGCCCCAAGTGCGGCAAGAAGCACGTCATGAACTTTCACTGGATCGGGCGGGGGATTCCCCGCAAGTACTGCCAGAGTTGCCGGGACAGCATCTGAGACCGCGGCGTTTCATTCCACGCGAAGAAAGGAGCCCACAGATGAACAAAGCGGAATTGATCCAGGAAGTCGCCAAGGTGGTCAGCACGAAGAAGGAAGCCCAGGCGGCGGTCGACTGCGTCCTCGAGTCGATCACCAAGTCCCTCAAGAAGGGCCAGCCGGTCACGCTGGTCGGCTTCGGCACCTTCAAGGTGGTCAAGCGCAAGGCCCGCAAAGGCCGCAACCCCCAGACCGGCGCCGAGATCAAGATCAGCGCCTCCAAGGCCCCCAAGTTCGTCGCCGGAAAAGCCCTGAAAGACGCCGTGAAGTAAGGGCAAGGCCGGACGAAGCGGCTTCGCGGGCGGCACCCCGTTCCCGGCGCGACAGGGCGCCGGGGATCCCGGGCGCCGCCCGCAAAGGATCCCCGCGCGCGGCTTAGGCGAGGGAGGACCAGCGCCGCCGCCGCCGCATGAACCAGCCGAGCACAAACCCCGCCAGCAGGACCCCGGCCCCGGCAAGGAACGCGTAGAGAACCTCCCGGCGCAGCAGCAGCTCGGGGAGGTCGATCCCGCGCCGCAGGGCCTCTTCCTTGGCGGCGAGCTCCGCGCGGGCGCTCTCCAGGCGGGCGCGCAACCCCTCCACATCGGAGGCGTCGCGCCGGAACACCTCGAACTCCTGCCGCAGGGAGGCGAGCTGCTCCGCCAGCGAGCGGTTTTCCTCGCGCAGGCGGGCGTTCTCCTCGCCCAGCGCCGCGGCGCGGGCATCCAGCTCGCGGTTCTTTTCCTGCAGGCGCGCGGCGAGCAGTTTCGGCGGCGGCTGCTCCGTGAGGTAGCGCGAGGGCACCCAGCCCTCGAGACCCGCCGCGGAGCGGACGAGCGTCCACTCCTCGCCTGCCCGCAGGATTTCCACCGCCTGACCGCTTTCCACGACCCCGAGCGATTTCTGGTCGGCCGCCGGCCCCGCACGCAGCGCCAGGCGGATGGTGTCGGTGACGTAGGCCGTCGGCTCGGCGCCCAGGACGCCGGCCGTGGCGGCGAGCAAGGCGAGGGCCGCGAGAGCGCGGGGAATCCCAGAGCTCATGACGCTTGCTCCACGGTCGGATTTGACGAAAACGGCCCGCATGGGCTACTCTCTCCATAGCCCAACCGCCTGCGGGAATCCAGGGTCAGGGAAGCAACGCGCGATGATCGCCTACGACCTCACCTGCGACCAGGGGCACGGCTTCGAGGGGTGGTTCGAGGACGCCGAGGCCTTTCTCGATCAGCAGCGCCGGGGGCTCATCGCCTGCCCGGTGTGCGGCAGCACGGGGATCGAGCGGCGGCCCTCGCGCTTTGCGATCCGCGCCTCCCAGGGCCCGCAGGACGGCCCCGAGGGCCCCGAACCCGGGGCCCTGCTCGCCCGCCTGCAGCACCGCATCGCCGCCTATGTCCAAACCCACTTCGAGGACGTGGGCAGCGATTTCGCCAAGGAGGCCCTGAAGATCCACTACGGGGTTTCCGAGCCGCGGAACATCCGCGGGGTCAGCACCCGGCAGGAAGAACAGGTGCTGCGGGAGGAGGGGGTCCCCTTCCTCAAGGTGCCGCTTCCGCCCTCGCCCGACACCGACGCCTGAGGCCCGCTACCTCCCCCCGCACGCAAGGATCCACTCGGCCGCCGCCCCGAGATCGGCGACCACGGCATCGGGGGTGACCCCGGATGCGGCGAGCACCGGGACCGCCTGCGGCCCCTGGCCGGTGAGCACCAGAAGCGCGCGGGCCAGCCCGGCGCGCCGCGCGCAGAGAATGTCCGCCGCCTGGTCCCCCACGAGAGCAGCCGCGGAAAGATCGATCCCGTGCCGGCGGGCCGCCTCGCGCAGCATCCCCGTTGCGGGTTTGCGGCAATCGCACCCGGCCTCGGGGGCGTGCGGGCAGACGAAGAGGTCCAGGAGGAAGCCCCCCGCCTCGCGGATGCCCGCGATCATGCGGCGGTGAATCGCCGCGAGCGTCTCCGGGGAGAGCCGCCCCCGCCCCACGGCCGACTGGTTGGTCACGACGACGCAGGCGAAACCGGCTTCCGCGAGGCGGCGCAGGGCTTCCCGGCTGCCGGGGAGGAACGTGAAGTCCTCGAGGCGGGTGACCCCCTCGGGGAGATCTCGGTTGATCACCCCGTCGCGGTCCAGGAAGACCACCCCACGGCGCATCGCGGCCCCCCCGGCTCACTCGGCGACCACGAAGGCGTCGCGGAACCCCTCGGCCCGGAGGCGGGCCTCCCAGGCCGCGGCCTCGTCGAGGTGGGTGCAGCGGCCGACGCGCAGGCGGTAAAAGCGGACGCCGCCCACCTCGGTTTCAACGATGTGCGCGTTGCCGTAGCGCGTCTCCAGCCGCTCCCGCAGCCGCTCGGCGTTCTCCCGCTGGGTGAACGCCCCCACCTGGAAGGTGAAGGCGCCGGAGTAGAGGTCGACGGGGGCGCCCTCGGGGACCGCGATGGCCTCGATTTCCACCGGCGCCGTCCCCGGCCCGATGATCTGCAACCGGCGCGCCGCTTCGTAGGAGAGGTCGATGATGCGTTCGCCCACGAAGGGGCCGCGGTCGTTGATGCGCACCTCGACCGTGCGCCGGTTCTCGAGGTGCCGGACGCGCACGAGCGTGCCCAGGGGGAGCGTCTTGTGGGCCGCGGTGAGCTCGTGCATGTTGTAGACCTCGCCGCTCGAGGCCCGCTTGCCGTGAAACTCGGGGCCGTACCAGGAGGCGATGCCGCGCTGGCGGAAGCCCCGGGCGTCGGCGAGCGGCACATACCAGCGGCCGAAGACGCGGTAGGGCCGGGGCATGCCGGGAGGGGCCTCGGGCCCCGGGGCCGGCCGCTCGACCGCGGGCGGCGGGGCGGTGCTCTCGGCCGGGGGCGGAAGGGGCGCGCGCCGGGCGCAGCCGGCGATCGCCAGCAGGACGGCGAGCGGGACGAGGGCCCGAAGACCGCGCCGCATCCCGCCCCCCGCCGGCAGGGTGTTCATGGGAATGGCGAGCATGTCCTGACGTCGCGAAAAACGCTTGCCGCGGTTTGCCGGGAGATCGTAAAAAATACCATGCCCGCCTTTCCCTGTAAACGGCCGTTTCCGGCGCCCGCCCCTCCCCGCCCGGGCGGCCGGCGGGCGATCCTCGCTCTCCAGTATTTCCTCTATTTCGGGGTGATGGGGGTCTATCTCCCCTATTTCAACCTGTATTGCTATCACCTCGGCCTCTCCGGCTTCGAGGTCGGCGTCCTCTCGGCGCTGCGCTCGGTCGCTTGGGTGCTCTTCCCCATGGCCTGGGGCGCGCTCGCCGACCGCACGGGCCGCCGCCGCGCCATCGTGCTCCTCTGCCACGTCGCCAGCACCGGGATCTGGGCGGGGTTTCTGGTCGCCGAGCGCTTCGCCGCCATGGCCCTGCTCATGGTCTTCTACGCCATGTTTTACGCGCCGATCATCTCGTTTCTGGAGGCGGCCTGCATGGAGATCCTGGGGAGGGAGAAGAGCGCCTACGGCAGGGTCCGGCGCTGGGGGTCGATCAGCTTCATCGCCGTGGTCCTGCTCTTCGGCGTGGCCGTCGACGCGTTCCCCGAGCGGATCGTCGTCTGGGCCGTTGCCGCCGGCTCGCTCGCCATGGCGCTCGCCGCCTTCGCCATGCCCCCGGAGCCGCGCCGTCCGGCCGAACCGGCCCCCGGCGCCGTGCGCATGCTGCGGCGCCGGGAGACGGCGGTTTTTCTCGCGAGCGCCTTTCTCATGCTCGCCAGCCACGGCGCCTACTACGGCTTCTTCTCGATCCATCTCGCGGATCTGGGGTATTCCCCCGCCTGGATCGGCGCCGCCTGGGCGCTCGCCTCGACGGCCGAGATCTTCGCCATGACCGCCTCCCCGGTCCTCTTTCGCCGCTTTTCGCTCGAGGCCGTGCTGGGCTTCTCCTTCGCCGCGGCCCTCGTGCGCTGGGGGATGCTCGCGCTCTTTCCCGCCCCGCTCGCCGTGTTCGCCTCTCAGCTGCTCCACGCCTTTTCCTACGGGACCTTTCACATGGCGAGCATCCTCTACGTGGACCGGCTGGCCGCGCCGGGCGAAAAGAACCTCGCCCAGGCGATCAACAACGCCGTCACCTACGGGCTGGGGCTGATGGCGGGCTTTTTCCTGCAGGGGGCGCTCTTCGGCCGCATCGGCTCCTTCGGCATCTTCGCCGTCAGTGCGGGGATCGCCCTCGCCGGGGGGGCGCTCTTCGGGCTCCTTCCGCGGCGGGGCGGCGGCCGGCCCCTGGCGCCGGGGGCGGCGCCCGAAATCAGCCCGGGCGCTCCTCCGCCCAGGCGCGGTGGCTGAAGAGCCGCGCGGCGGGGGTGATGCCGAAGAGGGCGTCGGCGGCGAGCAGGACGCCGGCATTGGTCCAGGAGTAGGCCTCCGTGGGCCAGAGGGTCATGTCGGGGAAGGTGAACCCCGCCCAGTAGGAGCCGTCCGCGAAGCGGCGCTCGGCGATCCACCCGAACAGGATCCGCGCGCGGTCGAACCGGCCCATGGCGGCAAGCGCGAGCACCAGTTCCGCGGTTTCGGCGATCGTGACCCAGGGCCGATCGGCGACGCAGCGCACCCCCAGCCCCTCCACCACGAACTTGCGCCAGCCCCGGGCGATGCGGCGCTCCGCCTCGGGCCCCGTGCACACGCCGGAGAGCACGGGGTAGAACCAGTCCATGGCGTAGCGCGCCTTGGCGACGTTGAACAGGCGGGGGCGGAAGCGGATCGCCTCCTCCAGCCGCCTCAGCGCGGCGGCCCAGGAGGCGGGGCGCCGGCCGAGGACCCGGGCCGCGGCGAGGCCGCAGCGCAGGCTCATGCAGACCGAGCTCGAGGCCGTGAGGAGCGCCATACGGTCGACGATCCCCTCGGGGCTGACCGCCCAGAAGATCTCCCCCGTGGGCGCCTGCAGGCGCAGGGCGAATTCGATCCCCGCCGCCAGGGCGGGCCACATCTCCTGCAGGAACCCCCGGTCGGCGGTCAGCAGAAAATCCTGGTAGACCCCGACCGCGAGGTAGGCGGCGAAATGGGCCTCGCGCGTGCGGTCGAGCGGTTTTCCCCCCTGGTAGGCGCTGTACCAGCTGCCGTCGGCGAGCTGGCGCTCCGCCAGCCAGCGGTAGGCCCGGCGCGCCGGCTCGATGCGGCCGGACAGGGCAAGACCCATGGCCGCCTCGACCAGGTCCCAGGGGTCGGTCTTGAGCCCCGGGCTCCAAGGGATTTCGCCGTCGGGGCGCTGCACGGCGGCGATGGCCGCCGCGGGGCCTTGAAGATCAAAACCGGCCTCGGCCGCCGCCTGACGCGGGGGGTGATCCATGGGCCTCCTTTCTTGCCGCCAAACGCCGGGTTCTTCCGTTGCCGGCGCGCAAAGGGCATCTCATAGCGGGGAACCCCCGAAAGCTCAATCCCCACCCCCGAGGGATCCGGCCGCCGGGGCGGCCGGATCCGAAGAAAACAAATAACCAATTGATTTAAATCTTTTTTTATGCTATTGCCTTTCGGCAGGACGGTGCTATAATCACCCCATCGGGTCGATCCCCGCGAGGGGGGCCCTCCCGTGTCGGGGCCTGGGCGTGAGCCCGGGGTCACCCCGCGCGGGCCAAAATCTGCCGCGTTTCGCCCGCGGGCCCGCTTTGGGGGCCCGTTTGCGCTTCGGTCGATCCGCATGCGCAAGCGGCCCCGGCCCCCCGTTCCAGGAGGTGGTGGTTGATGTCCGCAACCCCCAAACCGCGTCTTTCCGGCCTTTCCGTCCGCCGCAAGGGGATGCTCTACCTCAACGGCAAGACCCTCAAGCCCTATGCCCAGGGGTCCTTGGACGGCCTGTGCGCGGTCTACAGCATCGTCAACGCGGCGCGTATCGTCTCGGATCTCAACGAGGAGGAGGCCAAGCGGCTCTTCCGCGAAATTCTCGGCTGGCTCGACGAGAACGAGGACCTCGCGCGGGTGCTGACCGAGGGGATCACGTTGAACACGGTCGGCAGCATCTTGCGCGAGGTCGCCAGCGACCGCATCCCCGAACGCAACATGCCCTTCAAGCACCGGCCGGAGACCTCGCTCGAGGAGTTCTGGACCGAGGCGATGGCCTTTCTCGACGGCGGCGAGAAGCGGGCGCTCCTGATCGGGGTGGGCGGACGCCACTGGGACCACTGGACCGTCTCCCATGCCATCAGCGAGCGGGAAATCTATTTCTTCGATTCCCACCGCCTGCGCAACATGAAGCGCAGCCGCTGCACGACCAATCGCCCTACGGCCGCCCGGCCGCACCTGCTCTGCCCGACCCACACCTACTTTCTCTCCTGACCCCCGCGGCTTGACTTGCGGGGGCGCTTTCCGCTACAGGCTGCGGAGGACCGCCCCGGCCGCAGAGCGCCTTCCCCCCCGCCGGCGCGCCCAGGGCGGCGGCCGCCTCGGCCTCCACGGCCGCAGGCGGTCGGCCCGGTCGGCCTCACCCCCGGACGCGTGAGCTCCGCCTCCGGGGTTTGCCCCTCACCCCCTCAGGCCCCGAGCCCCTCGGGAAAGGAGGATGCCATGGCCGAGAGTGTCTACAAAATCATCGAACTCGTCGGGACGAGCACCAAGTCCTGGGAAGACGCCGCCCGCGAGGCGGTCGAAACCGCCGCGCGCTCGCTCCGCGACCTGCGGGTCGCCGAGATCACCAAGCTCGACCTCAAGATCGATAAGGGCAAGGTGGTGGCCTACCGCGCCCGGGTCAATCTCTCGTTCAAGTACCAGAAGGAGGACTGAGCCGCGCGTGAAGGAGGAGAAGCGGGCGTTTCAGGATTTCTACCCGGAGGAGTTCAGCCACTGCTACGGCTGCGGCCGCCTCAACCCCCACGGGTTGAAGATCCGGAGCTTCTGGGAGGGCGGGGAGAGCGTCTGCCGCTTCCGGCCGCAGCCCTTCCACACCGCGCTGCCGGGCTTCGTCTACGGGGGTCTCATCGCCTCCCTGATCGACTGCCACGGCACGGGCACAGCCGCGGCGGCGAAGTGGAAGGCGGAGGGCCGCGAGCCGGGAACGGGGCCCGCCGTGCGCTACGTCACGGCCTCGCTGCACGTCGACTACCTGCGGCCCACGCCGATCGACGCCGAGCTCGAACTGCGCGGCCGGGTGAAGGCCATCGAGGGCCGCAAGGCGGTGATCGCCATCCGCCTGCTCGCCGCGGGCGAGGAGTGTGCCCGCGGGGAGGTGACGGCGGTGCAGGTGAACGAGGCGTGGATCGCGCGCGTGCGGCGCTGAAGGCGTTGCCGGCTCAGCGGGAGGCGGCGGGGGGCGGCTTGCCGACGAGGTGGATCGCGTTGCCGAAGAAGAGCTCCGCCGCCTCGCCCTCGGTCTCCGAGAGCGTGGGATGCGGGTGCAGGATGGCGGCCAGGTCCTCGGCGAGCGCCCCCATCTCGACGGCGAGCACCCCCTCGGCGATCAGCCCCTCGGCGTGGCGGCCGCAGACGCCCATGCCCAGGATGCGCCCGGTGCCGGGATCGGCGATCAGCTTGGTGAGCCCCTCGGGCGCCCCCAGGGTCACGGCGCGGCCGGAGAACTTCCAGGGAAAGCGGGTCACGCGCACCGGGATGCCCTGGCGCTCCGCCTGCTCCTCGGTCAGACCGCACCAGGCGACCTGGGGGTCGGTGTAGACGACGGCCGGCACGGCGCGGGCGTCGAAGCGCGCGGCCTTGCCGGCGATCGCCTCGGCGGCCGTTTTGCCCTCGGCGCTCGCCTTGTGCGCGAGCATCAGGCCGCCGACCGCGTCCCCCACGGCCGAGATCCGCGGGTCGGCGGTGCGCAGGCGGTCGTCGACCCGGATGAAGCCGCGCGCATCGCGCTCGACCCGCGTCCGCTCGAGCCCGAGCGTGTCGGTCGCCGGACGCCGCCCCACGGCCACGAGCACCCGGGAAAAGCGCTCGGAGACCGTCCCGCCCCTTCCCGCGAGCTCCACGAGCACGGCGCCTTCCTCTTCGCGGAGCGCGATCACCCGGGTCTCCTCGTGGATTGCGGCGAAGAGCCCCCCCAGGCGCTCGCGCAGGGGGGCGACGAGATCGCGGTCGACCCCGCCGAGGATCCGCCCGCCCTGCTCCACGAGCGTCACGCGGCTTCCGAAGGCCGCGTAGACCATCCCCAGCTCGAGCCCCACGTAGCCGCCGCCGATCACGAGCAGCGTTTCCGGGATCTCCTCGAGGGCGAGCGCGCCGGTCGAGCTCATGATCCGGCTGCCGGGCCGGAACTCGGTCCCCGGCAGCGCGATCGGCTTGGAGCCGGCGGCGATCACGGCGTGGCGGAAGCGGATGCGCCGGATCTCGGCCTCGTGGAGGATCACGGTTTCGGAGGACTCGAACTCCGCGCGGCCCCGGATGAGCTGCACGTTTCTGCGGCGGGCGAGGGCGGCGAGCCCGGAGGCCATCTTCTCGATGACCTCGGCTTTCCAGCGCCGCAGCCCGACGGGGTCGATCCGCGGGGCGCCGAAGGCCACCCCCCGGGAGGAGGCGGCCGCGGCGTCGAGGACGAGCTCGGCCAGATGCAGGAAGGTCTTGGAGGGGATGCATCCGCGGTAGAGGCAGACGCCCCCCGGCCGGGGGGCCGTGTCCACGAGGGTCACCTCGAGACCGAGATCGGCCGCGCGGAAGGCGGCGGCGTAGCCCCCCGGGCCCGCGCCGATCACCAGCAGTTCGGTGTCCTGGGTCAACTCCCCCATGACCATGGGTGCGCTCCTCCCCGGCGTCGATCCCCCCGCGCCCGCCTACACGAGCGAGAGCAAGAGCTCGTCGGGGTCCTCGAGAACCTGCCGGAAGGCCTTGAGGAACCCCACGGCGTCGGCGCCGTCGAGCAGCCGGTGGTCGATGCTCAGGACGGCGGGCATCCGGAGACGGGCGGCGAGCCGCGGCCGCTCCCGGCCGCCGACGATGACGGGCTCGAGCCGCGCCTCCCCCAGCCCGAGGATCGCCGCCTGGGGGTACTGGATGATCGGCGTGAAGCTCCAGCCGCCCAGGGCCCCGGCGTTGGTGATCGTGAAGGTCCCCCCCTGCAGCTCCTCGCGGGAGAGCTTGCGGGCGTGGGCCCGCTCGACGAGCCTCTTGAGCTCGACGGCCAGCTCCTTGAGGCTCTTGTTGTCGACGTCGCGCACCACGGGGACGATCAGCCCCTCCGCGGTGTTGACGGCCACCCCCAGGTGGTAGTGCCTCTTGAGGACGATCTCGCCGGCCGCCTCGTCGAGCGAGGCGTTGATCCGGGGGTGGGCCTTGAGCACGCTGGCGGCCGCCTTCAGCGCGAACACGGTGAGCGTGAGCCGCCCGCCCTGGGCCTCGATCTGCGCCTTGTGCCGGCGGCGGAAGGCCTCAAGGCGCGTCACGTCGATCCTCTCGACGCTCGTCACGTGCGGGATGCGCGCCCAGGAGAGAACCATGCGGCGCGCGGTCGCCCGCCGGAGGGAGCGGAAGGGGACGCGTTCGACCGGCCCGAAGCGGGAGAAATCGGGCAGCGCCTCGTCCTCCTCGGGGGCGGCGGGGGGCGGTGCGGCCGCTGCGGGCCGTGCCGCGGGCGGGGGAGGTTCGGGGCTTTCGCCCCGGGCCGCAAAGGCCCGCACGTCTTCCGCCGTGACCAGGCCCGCCGGCCCGCTCGCGGGGACCTGCGCGAGATCGACCCCGAGCTCGCGCGCCAGCCGCCGCGTCGCCGGCGAGGCCGGAACGGGGCCGCGGCGGGGTCCCGCCGGCTGCGGCGGCGGCGCCGCGGCCGGCGCGGGGCCCGGTTCGGCAGCGGCCGCCGGTTCCGGTCCCGCTGCCGGTTTCTCTTCCGTCGCAAAGGTGATCAGCACTTCGCCCACGCGCACCGTCTGGCCCGGCCGGACGCGGATTTCGGCCACGGTGCCGGTGAACGGCGAGGGGATCTCGACCGCCGCCTTGTCGGTTTCGACCTCGAGGATGATCTCCCCCTCGCGCACGGCCTGCCCCACGGCGACCCGGACGGCCAGGATCTCGCCCTCGTGGACGCCCTCGCCCAGGTCGGGCAGCTTGAATTCGCGGATCATGGCGGCAGGTTCCTCCTCGCTGTCGTTCTCACGGCGCCTCGAGCAGCCGGCGCGCCGCCTGCACGATGCGCGGGACATCGGGCAGGTAGTAGGCCTCGCGGCGGAAGAGCGGGATGATCACGTCGTAGCCCGTCACGCGGGCGACGGGCGCCTCGAGGTGGTAGAAGGCCTTCTCCACGAGGCGGGCCACGATTTCCGCCCCCGGACCGAAGCTGCGGGGCGCCTCGTGCACCACGGCCACGCGCCCCGTCTTGCGGGCCGAGGCGACGAGGAGCGTGTCGTCGAGCGGCGAAATCGTGAGCAGGTCGATCACCTCGGCCTCGGCGCCCCGCTGCCGGCTGAGTTCCTCGGCGGCCTCGAGCGTGGGGCGCAGCATCGCGCCGTAGGCGACGAGGGTGAGGTCCCCCCCCTCGCGGGCGATCCGGGAGCGGCCGATGGGGAGGGTCTCCTCCTCCTCGGGGACCTCCTCGCGGAAGGCGCGGTAGAGCGCCTTGGGCTCGAAGAAGAGGACCGGGTCCGGGTCACGGATCGCGCTCAGGAGGAGCGCCCGCGCGTTGCGGGGCCCGGAGGGGATCACCGTCTTCAGGCCGGGGAGATGGGCCCAGAGCGCCTCCCGGCTCTCCGAGTGGTGCTCGAGGGCGCGCACGCCGCCGCCGTAGGGGGCGCGAACGACCAGGGGGACGTGGAAGCGCCCCCGGGAGCGCCACCGCAGCCGGGTGGCGTGGGCCTCGATCTGGTGCATGCCGTAGTAGGTGAAGCCGTCGAACTGGATCTCGCAGACCGGCCGCAGCCCGGCCACGGCCATGCCGATCGCCGTGCCGACGATCGCCGACTCGGCCAGCGGCGTGTCCACCACCCGCTCTTCGCCGAAGCGCTCGATCAACCCCTCGGTCACGCGGAAGACCCCGCCGTCGCGGCCCACGTCCTCCCCGAGGACGATGACGCGGTCGTCCCGCTCCATTTCCTGCCGCAAGGCGAGGTTCAATGCCTGGACCAGGTTCAGCTTAGCCATGCGTCTCCTCCCCGCCGCGGGCCGCGAGCGCGGCGATCAGCTCCTCGCGCTGCTCGCGAAGGGTAGGCGGCATCTCCGCCCAGAGATGCTCGAAGAGATCGAGCGGGTCGCCCAGGGCCTTCATCGCCTCCTCGGCGCGCTCCACGGCCTGCTGGATCTCGCGCGCGACCTCCTCCTCCGCGGCGCGGACGCCCTCCTCGGAGAGGAGTCCCTTGTCCGCCAGGTACTTCTGGAATCGCGGCAGCGGGTCCCGCCGCCGCCAGGACTCGACCTCCTCCTCGGTGCGGTAGCGGCGGGGGTCGTCGGCGGTGGTGTGGACCGAGAGGCGGTAGGTCACGCACTCGATCAGCGTGGGCCCCCCGCCGGCCCGGGCGCGGCCCACGGCCTCCGCGGCCGCGGCGTAGACGGCGAGCAGGTCGTTGCCGTCGACCTGGATGCCGTGGATGCCGTAGGCCAGGGCCTTCTGGGCGAGGGTGCGGGAGCGGGTCTGGCGGGCCCGGGGCACGGAGATCGCCCACTGGTTGTTCTGGCAGACGAAGATCGCCGGGAGCGAAAAAACACCCGCGAAATTGAGCCCCTCGTGGAAGTCGCCCTGGGAGGTCGCCCCGTCGCCGAAGAAGACCATGGCGACCCGGTCCGTGCGGCGGTGGCGCAGCGCCCAGGCGATGCCGACCGCGTGCAGGATCTGCGAACCCACGGGGATGGAGATCGGCAGGTCGTTGCGCTCCGGCGGGATGTGCCCCCCCTCGTTGAAGCCGGCGTTGTAGAGGAGCACGCTTTCGAGGGTGCGGCCGCGCCAGATCTCGGCCGCGAGCTCGCGGAAGGCGGGCACCATCCAGTCCTCGGGCGAAAGCGCCGCCGCCGCCCCGAGGTGCGCGGCCTCCTGGCCCGAGCTCGGCGGGAAGGTGCCGATGCGCCCCTGACGCTGGAGGCTGAGCAGCCGCTCATCGAAGCGGCGCGCAAGGAGCATCGTCCGGTGAAGGCGGAGAAGGAGCCCCTCCTCGAGCCGGGGTTCGAGGTCGCGGTCGAGCCGGCCGGTTTCGTCCAGGATGGAGAGGTGCTCGATGCTCTCGGGGATCTCGATCGGTGTCCGCGGCATGCGCCCTCCTTCGGCGGTTCCCGTTTTGACCGCTCAATATGAGGACGTCTGCCTTCCCGTCAAGCCTTGCGGCCCGGGCGGACGCCCTGCGGCCGGGGCGAGGCCCTCACTCCACGATCTCCAGCACGGCGCGCTTCTTCTCCTTCGCCGCGGCCGCGCCGAGGATGGTGCGGATCGCCTTGGCGGTTCTTCCCTGCTTGCCGATGACCTTGCCGAGGTCGGCTTTGGCGACGCTCAGCTCGAGGACCGTCGCCTGGCTGCCCTCGAGGACGTTCACGCTCACCTGTTCCGGGTGGTCGACCAGGGCCTTGGCGATGTATTCGATCAGCTCCTTCATGGCGTCTCCCCCTTCCGTTCGCGCTTCCGTTCCGCAGGCCGACGGACGCCGTCCCGTGCAGGCGGCACCGGGGTCGTCTCTCCCCGGCCTCACCCCAGGCGGCACGGGCCGATGTGGCCCATTGTAGCGAAGGAGGCGGCCGAATTCAAGACGCCTCCAGTTTCGGAACGGCATTCATCTTTTCTTGCTTTTTCAGAACGCCCCGTCTACCCATGGCGTGTCGCGCCCGCGGATCGGCCGGGAGGCGGCCCCCGGCCCCCGGCCCGCCGCCGCGCAACCCCGCGCATTACGCCCGAGAAGGAGAACGAGGCGCATGGATTTCCGTTTCCCCGAAGCCTTCCTTGCCGCGCGCGACCGCCTCCGCGGCTTGCTCACCGCCGGGCCCTTCGCCGAGGCGCTCTCCCGGTGGCTTGCGCGGGGGGCGCTCGAGCGCCCCTTTTTCACCGCGCTCGGCGAGGCGGGCCTCTATGGCTTTGCGATGGAGGGCGGGAGGCTCTCGCGCACATCGGCGCTGCGCGAGGTCCTTCTCTTCGAGGAGTTTGCACGGGTTGCGGCGGGGGCGGCGATCGCCGCCCTCGCCCACGCGGAGCTCGGGTTGATGGGGCTGTGGCGTTTCGGCTCGCCCGCGCTCCAGGTGCGCTACGGGCCGGAGGCGGCCGCCGGCCGGATCGTCCTCTGTCTGGCGAACACCGAGGCGCACGCCGGAAGCGACGCCGCAGCGATCCGCACCACGGCGTCACCGGACGGGGACGGCTTCCGCGTGAGCGGCGCCAAGGCCTATGTGACCAACGGCGCGCTCGCCGACTTCGCCGTCGTGACCGCGGTCACGGACCCCGACGCCCCCCGCAACCGCAGAAGCTCGATGTTCCTCGTCGACCTGAGCGCCCCGGGGGTCCGCCGCCGGCCGCTGGCGAAGTCCGCCTGGGCGCCGGCGGATCTCACCCGGCTCGAGTTCGACGCCGTGCCCGTTCCGGGCGACCACCGGCTCGGGGAGCGAGGCCGCGGCCTCGGCCAGGTGCTCTCCGTCTTCACCGCCTCACGGGTGACGATCGCGGCCGTCGCCGTGGGCACCGCCGAAGGCGCCTTCGCGCTCGCGTTGCGCCACGGGCAGCGGCGGAGGGTCTTCGGCCGGCCGATCCTCGACTTCCAGGCCAAGGCCTTCGAAGCGGCCGATCTTCACGCGCGCCTGGAGGCGGCGCGGACGATGGTGTGGCGGGCCGCCTGGGAAACGGACCGGGGCGGGGAGCCCCGGGCCGCGGCGGCGACGGCGAAATACCTCGCCGTCGAGGCGGCGCGCCGGGTCGCGGCCTGGGCGGCCGATCTTTTCGGCGCGGCCTCCGTCCTCCCGCAGCACCCGGTCCACCGCTTTCCCCTGGACGCCTGGGCCGCGGCGCTCGGCGAGGGGACCCAGGACATCCAGAAGCGGATCATCTTCCGCGAGGCCCTGGAGCGCCGCGAGGGGCCCTGAGGGGGCGGGCCGGGGCGGCTCACGAGGGCAGCAACAGGATCTTCCCGAAATGCCGGCCCTCTTCCAGGCGGCGGTAGGCCTCGATCCCTTCCGCCAGGGGGTAGGTGCGGTCGATCACCGGCCGGAGCGCCCCGCTCCAAAGCAGCCCCGTCACCACGCGGAAGTCCTGGTGGCTGCCCATGGTGCTGCCGATCAGGCTGATCTGCTTGGCGAAGAGGAAGCGCAGGTCGATCTCCGTGAGCGGCCCGCTCGTGTTGCCGACCACCACGATCCGCCCGCCGCGGGCGACCGCCTTCAGGCTGGAGGCGAGGGTGGCGCGGCCGACGTTGTCGACGACCACGTCCACGCCGCGCTTCTCCGTCCGCGCGAGCACCTCCCGCACCCAGTCGCCGCGGGTGCGGTCGAAGGCCTCCTCGGCCCCGAGCCGGCGGGCGGCCTCCGCTTTTTCGGCGGAGCCGGCGACGGCGAACACGCGCGCCCCGGCGAGGCGCGCGACCTGGATCGCCATGCTGTTCACCCCGCCGCCCGCGCCGACGACGAGGACGGTTTCGGACGGCCTAAGCGCCGCACGGTGGATCAGCATGCGCCAGGCGGTGAGCCCGACGAGCAGCGGGGCGGCGGCTTCGGGAAAACCGATCCCCGCGGGCAGCCGGTGCAGGTTGGCCGCCGGGACGACGACGAATTCGGCCGCCCCCCCGCGGCGGTGCTCGCCCAGGATGCGGTAGCCCGGGCTGACCGAGTCCTCGCCGCGGCGGGTGTACTCGTCCTCGCCGAGGGTGATCCCCGGGTCGACCACCACGCGCTCGCCCACGCTCCAGCCCTGGACCCCGGGGCCCGTCTCGGCGACCTCGCCGGCGACGTCCGCGCCGCACCAGTGGGGCATCTCCAGCCTGAGCCCCGGCCAGCCGCGGCGGACCCAGATGTCGAGGTAGTTGAGGGCGCAGGCGCGGACGCGCACCCGCACCTCGCCCGGCCCGACGTCCGGATCGGGCACCTCGCCGAAACGCAGGACGTCGCGTTCCCCGTGGGACTCGAAGTAGACGGCTTTCATCGCCTCCTCCTTCCCGGCTTCCCGGCCCGGCCGGGGGTGCCGGAGAGCACCGCGTTTCTTGACACCCCGATCGCCGATCTTACCCTACGCGTTGTTGTACACGGCTTTCACCGTGCGCCGCAAGGCGTCCGTGGGGAGGAACGCGGGGAAATGCCGCCCGATGCCTCGCCGGGGCCCCCGGCCTTCGAGGAGGTGGATCACACCGCCGACCGGGCGATCGTCGCCCGCGGCGCAAGCCTCGAAGAGCTCTTCGAGAACGCCGCCCGCGGCATGAACGCGATCCTCGGTTTCCGGCCCGACCCCGGGGCCGCCCCCGAGGCGAGGCGGATCGCGCTCGAGGCCGTGGACGCGGAGGGCCTCCTCGTCTCCTGGCTGAGCGAGCTGGCCTTTCTCGCGGAGACCGAGTCGCTCGGCTTCGAGCGGTTCGGCTTCGAGCGCTTCTCCCCGACGGCGCTCGCGGCGACGGCCTTCGGCCGAAAGGCGGCCGCGATGGAAAAGCTCATCAAGGCCGTCACCTACCACGACCTCGCCATCCGCCGCGAGGGCGGGATCTACACGGCGAGAATCGTCTTCGACGTGTGAGCCCCGCACCCCGCCCCGGGCGGAGAAGGAGACGACGCCATGGAGATCCGGCAGATCGCCCCCTTCCTCTACGAGATCCCCCGGGGCGCCCGCCCCGGCATGCGCGTTCCCGCGCGGTTCTACGCGGACGAGGCGCTCGCGGCGGCGGCGCGGGCCGACCGCAGCCTGGAGCAGCTGATCAACACGGCCACGCTGCCGGGTGTCGTCGGCCACGTCCTGGCGATGCCCGACATGCACCAGGGCTACGGCTTCCCCATCGGCGGGGTGGTGGCCACGGAGCCGCCCGAGGGCGTGGTCTCCCCCGGCGGGGTGGGCTACGACATCAACTGCGGCGTGCGGCTGCTCACCGGGCGGGTGACGGCGCGCGAGATCCTGCCCCACCTCGACGCCCTGGCCTCGGCCCTCTACGCCGATTGCCCGAGCGGGGTCGGCCGGGGAGGGGAGGTGCGGCTTTCCGCCGCCGAGCTCGACCAGGCGATGGTCGAGGGCGCCCGCTGGGCGGTCCGGCGCGGGTTCGGGATGGCCGAAGACCTCGAGCACACCGAGGAGGGCGGCTGCCTCGAGGGGGCGGATCCCGGCGCGGTGAGCGACCGGGCCCGCGCCCGGGGCCGGGACCAGATGGGCACCCTCGGGGCGGGCAATCATTTCATCGAGATCGACCGCGTCGAGCGCATCGAGGACGAGGCGGTCGCCCGCCGCTTCGGCCTCTTCGCCGACCAGGTCGTGGTGCAGATCCATTGCGGCTCCCGGGGCCTCGGGCACCAGGTGTGCACCGACTCCGTGAACCGCCTGCAGAAGGCCGCCCGCGACTGGGGCTACCGCCTTCCGGACCGCGAGCTCGTCTGCGCCCCGCTCGAGAGCCCCGAGGGCCGGGCCTACCTCGCGGCGATGAAGGCGGCGGCGAACTACGCCTTCGCCAACCGGCAGGTGCTGGCGCACCGCATCCGCGGCAGTTTCGAGCGCGTCCTCGCCCCGGAGGGCCTCCCCCGGGAGCTCTTCCCGCTCTACGACATCGCCCACAACATCGCCAAGATGGAACGCCACGAGATCGAGGGGCGCGCGCGCACCCTCTGCGTGCACCGCAAGGGCGCGACCCGGGCCTTCGGCCCCGGCTCCCCGGAGATCCCCCGCGCCTTCCGGGAGGTCGGCCAGCCGGTCCTCGTCCCCGGCTCCATGGGCACCTCGAGCTGGGTGCTCGTCGGCACCGCGGAGGCCATGCGGCAAACGTTCGGCTCGAGCTGCCACGGCGCGGGCCGGCGGCTGAGCCGGCATCAGGCCAAGCGCGCCGTGCAGGGGGCCGGGTTGCGGCGCGAACTGGAGGAGGGCGGCATCCACGTCCGCGCCGGGAGCCTCGCCGGGCTTGCGGAAGAGGCCCCCTCGGCGTACAAGGACGTCGACCGCGTCGTCGACATCGTTCACGGGGCCGGGATCGCGCGGCGCGTGGCCCGGCTCGTCCCGCTCGCGGTGATCAAGGGCTGAGAGGGGGGCCGCCCCCGGCCCCCCGCGGCAGGCGAAGGAGGTGCTTCCATGCGCGTGCATTTCCGCCATGTCCTGTGCGCGACCGATTTTTCCGAGCACGCCAACCGGACCATCCCCTACGGGGTCGCGATCGCCCGGGAATTCGACGCCCGGCTCTACGTCTGCCACGTCGTCGATCTCTCCGCGGTGGCGATCTACGGCGAGTTCCAGCTCGACCCCGTGGGCCAGCAGGAGCGCATCCGGCGCCAGGCGCGGGAATTGCTGGAAAAGACGCCGGGGTTGGAGAACGTCGCCTGGGAGCCGGTGATCCGCTTCGGCAACCCGGCGGGGGAGATCGCGCGGCTGGTCGAGGAGAAGCAGCTCGACCTCGTGATCGCCTCGACCCGCGGCCACTCGGGCCTGAAGCGGCTGATCCTCGGCTCGGTGACCCAGCGGCTGATCCGCACGCTCCCCTGCCCGGTGCTCGCCGTGCAGAGCCCGCCCGAGGGCTTCATCGACCCCGAAGGCGGCGGGATCCGCCTCCAGAAGATCCTCGTGGGGATCGATTTCTCCGCCGACGCCGAAAACGCCCTGCGCTACGGCCTGAGCCTCGCCCAGGAGTTCGAGGCCGAGGTGCACATCCTGCACGTCATGGAACCGCCGGTCTACCCGGAATTTCTCACGCCGACCGAGCAGACGCAGGACCTCCTCCAGGTGGATGCGGTGAAGGACCGACTCGAGGCCCTGGTCCCGGCGGAGGCCCGCGTCTGGTGCACGCCGCGGGCGACCGTGCTGCGGGGGCAGGCCTACGAGGAGCTCGTGGCCTACGCCGTGGCCCGCGAGATGGACATGATCGTGCTCGGCGTCCGCGGCCACGGCTTGGTCAAGTCGCTGCTGTTGGGTTCGACGACCGACCGCGTCGTGCGCCGCGCCCCCTGCCCGGTGCTGGCCGTGGGCTCCCCGGCGGCCGAGTAGCGGCCGGCCGAGCGGCCGGGTGGCGGCTTTAGGAGGCTTTTCCCGCCTGGGCGAGCTCCTCGAGCCTGGGGGGGTCGAGGAGCGCGATGCGGCGGCCTGTGACCCGGATCAGCCCCAGGGCGGAGAGTCGGGCGAAGACGCGCGAGAGCGTCTCGGGGATCGTCCCCAACAGGTTCGCGAGCTCCCCCTTCGAGATCGACAGGGTGACCTCCGGGGCGCCGCCCTGTTCGCGGGCGAGGAGGAGGAGATAGACGGCGAGCCGCGAGGGGATCTCCCTGAGGGCGAGGCTTTCGATCTGCCGCGTGAACTCGCGCAGCTTGCGCGACAGGTCGGCGAGGAGCTTGAGGGCGAGCTCCGGGTGGTCCTTCAGGAGGGCGCGGAAGGCCGCGCGGGGAAAGAAGAGGGTCCGCGTCTCCTGGAGGGCTTGGGCGTTCGCCGGAAACGGGCCCCCCTCGAAGACGGCCACCTCGCCGAAGGAGTCCCCCGGCCCGAAGAGATGCAGGATCTGCTCCTTGCCGGAGGGGGAGAGCTTGAAGATCTTGACCCCGCCGCTCAGGATCACAAAAAAGCCCTCCCCCTCGTCCCCGTCGCTGAAGATCCACTCCCCGCGGCCGAAACTCCTCTCCCGGGAGATCGCCTGAAACTCGAGGAGCTGGTCCCGGCTCAGGCCGCTGAAGAGCGGGATGCGGGAAAGGGCCGCGAGGGCCTGTTCCACGGGGGGCCTCCGATCGCGCGCGAACCGTGTTGCCGCCTTTAAACCCCAGCGCTTGATTTAGGTCAAGGACGTTTCCCCCCGGCCGGCGTTAGGATCCCGGCCGAACCGAACGCTTCCCCGAGGAGGCCCGCCATGCGTTGCCCGGGACAGGACATGCAGTACTGGAAGCCGGGGTCCATCTTCGAGGTCGCCTGCCCGCGCTGCGGCCGGCCGGTGGAGTTCTTCCAGGACGACGCGGCGCGCACCTGCGGCAACTGCGGCCTCCGCTTCGTCAACCCGCGGCTGGACTTCGGCTGCGCCGCCTGGTGCCCCCACGCCGCCCAGTGCCTGGGCACCCTGCCGGAGGGGCTCGCCGAGCGTCGCCGCGAGCTCTTCAAGGAACGGGTCGCCGCCGCCGTGAAGCGGCGCTACGGGAGGGACTTCGGCCGCATCGGCCGCGCCGCGCGGGTGGCGCGCCTGGCCGAGCGCCTCGGCCGCGAGGAGCGGGCCGACCTGGCCGTCGTGCTCTCGGCGGCCCTGCTGCACGAGATCGGGGGCCCCGACCCGGCGGCCGAGGCCCGCCGCCTGCTGGAAGGGCTCGGGGCCGACCCGGCGCTCGCCGGGCGGGCGGCCGCGGCCGTCGCCCGCTTCCGGGATGCCGCCCCCGGCGACCCGCCCGAGCTGCGTGTGCTCCACGACGCCTGGCGCCTCTCCCGCCGGGGGGAGGCGGGCGGGGACGGAGGGCCGCCGGCCGAAGGCGCCGCCCTGCTCACGGCCGCCGGCCGCGGCGCGGCCCTGGAAAGCGAACCCCCCCAACCCATGAGGTGACGATCCATGAAGGTCATCCGCAAGATCATCCAGATCGACGAAGACCTCTGCGACGGCTGCGGCGGTTGCGTCCCGGCGTGCGCCGAGGGGGCGCTCGAAATCGTGGACGGCAAGGCCCGCGTGGTCGCCGACATTTACTGCGACGGCCTCGGGGCCTGCCTGGGCGAGTGCCCCCGGGGGGCGCTCACCCTGGTCGAGCGCGAAGCCGAGGAGTTCGACGAGCACGCCGTCGAAGAGCGGCTTGCCGCGCGGCCGCCGGCCGAGGCCGCCCCGGCCGGGGAGCGCCGCGTCTTTCCGCTTGCGGGCGAAGGCTGCCCCTCGCGCCGCTTCGTCCGCGCCTTCGACGCCCCGGACGGCGCGGGGCCCCCGCGGCCGGCGCCGGCCGGCGGCGAGGAATCGGCCCTCAGCCACTGGCCGGTCCAGGTCCGGCTCGTACCCGCGGACGCCCCCTTCCTGCGGGGGGCCGACCTCCTGGTGATGGCCGACTGCGTGCCGGTCGCCTTCCCCTCGCTGCACCGCGACTTCCTGCGCGGCCGGCGGGTCCTGATCGGCTGCCCGAAGTTCGACGACCGCGAGGCCTATGTCGAGAAGTTCACCCGGATCTTCCGCCACGCGGGGATCCGCAGCGTGACCTGCGTGGTGATGGAGGTCCCCTGCTGCGCCGGGTTGCCGCAGATCGTCCGCGAGGCCCTGCGGCGCTCCGGGAGCCGGATCCCCACCGAGGAGGTGGTGATCGGCGTGCGCGGCGAGATCCTCGAGCGAAGAGCCGCCGCGGCGTCCTGAAGGCCGCCGTCCCGCGGGACAACCCTGTCCCGCGATTTCCCCCGGCAGCCGTTTGCATTCGCTTTCGGCCTGTGATACGGGGGAGATGGGTCGCGGGGCGGCGCACCGCGCCGCCGGCGGTGTCTCGGCCGGCGCCCGAGACACGGGCTGCGCGGGGATGCCGCCGCCAGCTCCAACCCGTCGAAACCGCTTGCAATCGTCAGGGACGGGCCATCACCCCGATCCCCGGCATGGTTCTTGTTTGCGGCGGAGGGGAGGTTTCCCCCCCGCCAGGCCGGGGGAGCGGCGCCTCGGTGAGATCCCGCCTTGCGCCGCGGCGCGGGGCGTTGAGAGCGAGCGGGCCTTGCGGGGCCGGACCGGGCGGGGCGCCATCCGCCGCCCGGGCGCCCGCGGGGCCCGGGAAGCAACCCCGAAGGGAAAGGAGTGTCACATGCCGGAACTGCTTGAGATCTACAAATGCGACGTCTGCGGCAACATCGTCGAGGTCGTCCACGGCGGCGGCGGCGAGCTCGTCTGCTGCGGCCAGCCGATGAAGCGTTTCGTCGAAAACACGGTCGATGCGGCCAAGGAAAAGCACGTCCCCGTGATCGAGAAGACCGCCGACGGCTACAAGGTCAAGGTCGGCAGCGTCGCCCACCCGATGGAGGAGAAGCACTGGATCGAGTGGATCGAGCTCGTCGTCGACGGCAAGGTCTACCGCCAGCACCTCAAGCCGGGGCAGGCGCCCGAGGCCGTCTTCTGCATCCAGGCCGCCCGGGTGAGCGCCCGCGAGTACTGCAACCTGCACGGCTTGTGGAAAGCCTGAAACCCGGAGGAGCCCATGCCCAGCTGGAAATGCTCCCACTGCGGCTACACCTTCCAGGCGGACGACTACCCGAACCAGTGCCCGTCCTGCAAGGAGAAGTGCGAGTTCGTCGACAACACCTGCTACACCCCGGATTGCGCGGCCGAGGGCATCGACCCCCGCATCGCCCGCAAGGACAAGTGATCCCAACCCGGCCCCGCGGGCGCCTCGGCCCCGGGGCCCGGCCGGAGGCCCCATGGGACGGGTGCTGATCGTCTACGCCACGCGCACCGGGGAAACGCGGGACATCGCCGAACTCATCGCCGAGGGGGTGCGCCTGGAGGGGCACGAGGCGCACGTCGCGGACGCCCGCACCCTCCGCTCCGAAGCCGACCTGCGCGGCTACGACGGCTACGCCTTCGGCTCGGCCACCTACCACGGGGACATGCTGCCGGCGATGAAGACGCTTCTCTTCCTCGCCGAGAAGGCGGACCTCGAGGGCCGGCCGGCCGGCGCCTTCGGCGCCTTCGGCTGGAGCGGGGAGGCCAACGACCGCATTTTCCAGACCATGAAGAACATCTTCCGCATGGACATGCTCGGCGACTGCCTCCGCCTGAAGTCGAGCCGCCTGGGGGGCGGGCTGCAGATGGCCCAGGAATACGGCCGCCAGCTGGCCCGCAAGCTGAAATCCTGAAACCAGAAAGCAAAAGGAAGGGACCTCACACATGGCGGGACAGGAGACCACTCCGCAGCATTGCCCGGGGTATGCCAATTTCAAATCCCTGAAGTCGTTCGTCTGCAAGTGCCAGAAGTGCGGCGCGGAGAAGGAGATCTTCTCCGACGAGTTCGACCGGCCCCACCGCTGCGGCAGCTGCGGGGCGGCGATCGATTTCACGACCTGCACCCTCGTCGGCGAGGGAAAAAGCCTCAGCCCGCGCTGACCTTCCCGCTCGGTCGGCGGAACAGGCGGGCAAGGCGGAAGGGCGCGGGATGGCCACCGGAGGGGCCGGCCGGGGTAGCCGAGGGTTCGCGGCGGCGCTGCTCGCCGGGGTTGCCGCGTTCGCCTTCGCCGCCGGCGAGCGCGGGGCGGAGCACCTCGAACTCGCCGGCGGGGCGAGCGGGCCGGTTCCCTTCCCGCACGCGCGGCACCAGGAGGCGCTCGGCGACTGCCTCCTGTGCCACGCGGTCTTTCCGCAGCGGCGCGGGGCGATCGAAGAGCTCAAGGCGAACGGCACCCTCGCCCGGCGGCAGGTCATGAACGAGCAGTGCACGCGCTGTCACCGGGAGCGGAAGCAGGAGGGCAAGCCCGCGGGGCCGACCGCCTGCACGACCTGCCACCGCAAACCCTGAGCCGGATCCCCCGTCATGCTGGTCCTGGGACTTCAAGGCAGCCCGCGCCGGAACGGAAACACGCGCTTTCTGCTCTCCGCCTTTTTGGAGGCGGCGGAGCGGCGCGGGGCGCGCACGCGGCTTCTCTCCGTCCCCGAGGCCGACATCCGGCCCTGCCGCGAACTCGGCGTCTGCGAGAAGCGCGGCACCTGCCCCATCCGTGACGACCTGGCCCGCGAGGGATACGGCCTGATCCGCGAGGCGGAGGTCGTGGTCCTCGCCTCGCCGGTGTTTTTCTACGGCATGACGGCCCAGATCAAGGCGCTTGTCGACCGCTGCCAAGTGTTCTGGGCACGCAAGTACCGCCTGCGTCTCGCCGACCCGCGCCGGGCGACCCGCCGGGGCTTCGTCCTGAGCGTCGGGGCGACGCGGGGGAAGAACCTCTTCGAGGGGCTGCTGCTGTCGGCGAGGTATTTCCTGGACGCGATCGACGCCCCGCTCGCCGGCAGCCTGCTCTACCGCGGGATCGAGGGGCCGGGCGATCTCGCCCGCCATCCCGCGGTGCGCGGGGAGGTGGAGGCCGCGGTGGAGGAGCTCCTCGCCCCCTTGCGGCGCAGGCGGCGCCTGCTCTTTTTGGCGCGGCAGGACGACGGTATCGGCCCCATGGCCGCGGCCCTGGCCGGGCACCGCGCGGCCGCCGCCTGGGAGGTCCACTCGGCCGGTCTGGAGCCGGCGGCGAACCTGCGGCCGGGGGTCGCCGAGGCGATGGCCGAGCAGGGGATCGACATCGGCTTTCAGCGGCCCCGGGTCCTGGCAGAGGCTCTCGCCGAGGGCCCGCCCGACGTGGTCGTGGCCCTCGACGCCGCGGCCGCGGCCACACGTCTCGAGGGGGCGCGGCACGAGTCCTGGGAGGTTCCCGCTGTGGAGGCGGAACCGCCGGGCCGGCTGCGCGACGCCCTGGGGCGGCGCGTGGAGGATTTCCTCGGCCGCGAGGCCGGGGGGTGAGATCGCCGGGAGGTGCCCCATGTCGGAACCGCATGAGATCTACCAGTGCCAGACCGTGAACTGCGGCTGCCTCTACGACCCGAGCCGCGGCGACCGCCGCGGCAAAGTCGCCAAGGGCACCCGCTTCGAGGAACTTCCCGAGACCTGGTGCTGCCCCGTCTGCGGGGCCGGAAAGCGCATGTTCCGGCCCCTCACCGGGCCCGGCTCGGTCAAGGACGAAGAGGGCTTCGTGGAGTCCTGATGAGAATCGGAAACTTCAGATCGAGGAGGAGCAAACGATGAAACGCTATGTCTGTCAGGTCTGCGGCTACGTCTACGACCCCGCCCAGGGCGATCCGGACAACGGCATCGCCGCCGGGACCCCCTTCGAAAAACTGCCCGACAGCTGGGAATGCCCCGTCTGCGGGGCCTCGAAGGCGGATTTCGCCCCCGAAGCCTGAGGCCCGGCCCTTGCGCGGGCGCTGTGGGATGCCCCGCGTCCCCGGGACGGCCTCCGGGGACGGGGGCATTTCCTTTTCGCGGCTTGTTTCCCGCGCAGGGGTGATTAGGTTGCTTGACGGACGGAAACGAATGCGGAAAGGAGGGCTTCCATGGAACCGCTGCAGATCGCGCCCGGCATTTACTCCGTCGGGGTTCGCGACTGGACCATCCGGGACTTCCACGGCTACTCGACCGACCTCGGGACGACCTACAACGCGTTTCTGATCGTCGACGAGCGGGTCGCCCTGATCGACGCCGTGAAGTCGGAGTTCGCCGACGAGCTGCTCGCCAACATCGCCCGGGTCATCGACCCGCGGCGGATCGACCTCGTCGTCAGCAACCACACCGAGCTCGACCACGCCGGGAGCCTCGCGCGGGTGATGCACCGCATCGGCGAGGAGAAGCCGCTTTACTGCTCGAAGATGGGGGCGAAGAACCTCGCGCGCCACTTTCCCCGGAAGTGGAACTACCGGGCCGTGGGCACCGGGGAGGAACTGCGCCTCGGCCGGCGGACGCTGCGTTTTCTCGAGACGCGCATGATCCACTGGCCGGACAGCATGTTCACCTACCTCGTCGAGGACGGCATCCTCTTCTCGAGCGACGGCTTCGGCCAGCATTACGCCGGCCCCGAGACCTTCGACGACGAGACGGGGGAGCGCATCCTGCCGCACGCCAAGAAATACTTCGCCAACATCCTGTTGCCCTACACGGGGCTGATCGAGAAGCTCCTGCAGCACGTGGAGGCGCTCCGGCTCGACATCCGCATGATCTGCCCCGACCACGGCGTCCTCTGGCGCAAGGCCCCCGGCAGGATCCTCGAGGCCTACCGCACCTGGTGCCGCCAGGAACCCGGCCGCCGTGCGGTCGTCGTCTACGACACCATGTGGCACAGCACGGAGAAGATGGCCGCGGCGATCCACGAGGGGATCGCGGCCGAAGGGGTCTCCTGCCGGCCGATGCACCTGCGCGCCTTTCACCGCAGCGAAATCGTCACCGAGATCTTCGACGCCCGGGCGGTGGTCGTGGGCTCGCCGACCCTGAACAACGGGCTCTTCCCCACGGTGGCCGACTTTCTCTGCTACCTGAAGGGGCTCAAGCCCCAGAACAAGATCGGGGCCGCCTTCGGCTCCTACGGCTGGAGCGGCGAGGCGGTGCGGCTGATCGAGGAGGAGCTCGAGCGCATGAAGATCCCCCGCATCCAGGACGGGCTGCGCGTGCCCTTCGTCCCCGAGGGGGAGACGCTCGAGGCCTGCCGCGCCTTCGGCCGTGCGATCGGCCGCGCGGTGGTCGAGAGCACCGCGGCCCCCGCCTGAGTCGGGGCGGGCCCCGGGAGGGGGGGCGCGATGAAACGCCCGGTCGTCGATCTCGCCGAGTGCACGCGGTGCGAGGGCTGCATCGCGCTCTGCCCGGCGGTCTTCCGCCTGAACCAGGCCGGGTTCGTGGAGGCGGCCGACCTCGCGGAATACCCGCGGGAGGAGGTCGAGGAGGCGATCAAGAACTGCCCGGAGCGCTGCATCCGCTGGGAGGAGGAGGAGTGAGCGCCGTGGTCCCCGCTGCGCCGCGACCCGCCGCGCGGCTTTCCGGCCGCGCCCTGAAGGGCTCGCTGGAAGCCCTGCTCGGCGGGGAGCCTTTCGCCGAGGCCCTCGCGCGGATCCTTACGCTTCCGCCCCGGCGGGTGGCGAGCCCGCTGATCGGCCTGTTCTGCAGCCGCGCGGCGCTCGTGCGCTGGCGGGCGGCCGTCGCCTTGGGGGCGGTGGCCGCACAGCTCGTGGCGAAAGACCCCGAGTCGGCGCGCGTCGTCATGCGCCGGCTCCTCTGGCAGCTAAACGACGAGTCCGGCGGCATCGGCTGGGGGTGCGCCGAGGCGATGGGCGAAGCGGCGGCGCGCAGCGGCCGGCTCGCGCGCGAGTACGGGGGGCTGATCGTCTCCTTTCTCGATCCGGCCGCCTGCCTGCTCGAGGCGCCCGGCCTCCAGGTGGGGGTCCTCTGGGCGCTCGACCGCCTCGCCGCCGCGCAGCCCGCGATCGCCGCCGCGGCCGGGCCGCATCTCTCGCCCTTTCTGGAAGCGCAAGACGCCCTTCTGCGGGGCCACGCGGCGCGGGCGGCGCGGCGGATCGACCCGCGGCGCTACGGGGCGCGCCTGGAGGCGCTCGCGGCCGACCGCGCGCGGCTTTTGTGGTTCGACGGCGAACGCCTGGTCGAGACGACCGTGGGGGCGCTTTCGGCCTCCGCGCCGGCGGCACCGGCCGCAGGCCGGGACGAGGAAGGCCATGGAATGGACGGCTGAGGCGGAAGCGGCGCTCAAGCGGGTGCCCTTTTTCGTGCGGCGCCGGGTCCGCGCCCGCGTCGAGGAGGAGGCGCGCGCGGAAGGAAAGCGCCGCGTGACGCTCGCCGAGGTCCGCGCCGCACAGGCGCGCTTTCTTTCCGGCGAGGAGGCCGAGATCCGGGGCTGGCGGCTCGAAACCTGCTTCGGGCCCGGCGGCTGCCCCCACCGCGCGCTCATGACCGACCGGCTGGTCGAGCGGCTCGAGCGCGTCCTCCAGACCGCCCAGCTCTACGACTTTCTCCGGCGCGAGGTCCAGGGCGGCCTCCGGTTCCACCATGAGTTCCGGGTGGCGGTCGCCGACTGCCCCAACGCCTGCTCCCAGCCCCAGATCCGCGACGTGGGGATCATCGGCGTCCGCGTCCCCGAGACCGCCGCCGAGCCCTGCTCGCGCTGCGGCGCCTGCCGCGACGCCTGCCCCGAAGGCGCCGTCCGGCTGGCGGAAGCCGACGGGCGGCCGCCGGTGATCGATCTCGGACGCTGCCTCAACTGCGGTCTCTGCGTCGGCCGCTGCCCGACCGGAACGCTCGCCGAGGCCTGGAACGGCTACCGCGTGCTGCTCGGCGGCCGTCTCGGCCGCCACCCGCGGCTCGGCTTCGAGCTGCCCGGCATCTTCGAGGAGGACCGGGTGATCGAGATCGCCCAAGAGGCCCTCGAGTTCTTCAAGCGCCGCAGCCGGGGCGGGGAGCGCTTCGCCCGCCTCTTCGGCGAGCGCGAATTCGCGGACTGGAGCCGCCGTTTCTGCGGCCGCACGGAAGCGGGCGGCCGCGACTCCTGCGGAGGATCGCTGCCATGAACCGCAAGACCTTCTCCATCCCACGCATCTCCTGCGGCCACTGCGTGCGCACGATCGAGCGCGAGCTCGCCTCCCTCGCCGGCGTGCGCCGCACCGAGGGCGACCCCGGCGGCAAGACCGTGACCGTCGCGTGGGAGCCCCCCGCCGACGAGGAGGCGATCCGCGCCCGCCTGCGCGAGATCGGCTACCCCCCGGCATGACCGCGCCCAGGGATGCCCTTCTCGAAACCGCGGTGCGGGCGGCGCTCGCCGCGGGGGCCGCGGCCCTCGAGGTCTACGCCTCCGCGGGGGCCGAGGTCACCTACAAGGACGACCGCTCCCCGCTCACGCTCGCCGACCGCCGCGCCCACGCGATCCTCGAGGAGGCGCTCGCGCCGACGGGGCTTCCGCTGCTGAGCGAGGAGGGGCGCGAGATCCCTTGGGCCGAGCGCCGGCGGTGGCCGCGGCTGTGGGTCGTCGACCCGCTCGACGGCACCAAGGAGTTCATCGGCCGGCGCGGCGAGTTCACCGTCAACGTGGCCCTCGTGGAGCAAGGGCGCCCCCGGCTGGGGGTCGTCTACCTGCCCGTCCCCGACCGCCTTTACGGCGGCCTGCCCGGGCAGGGGGCGTTCCGGCTCGACGCGGCCGCAGGCTTCGCCCCGCGGCTGGCACAGCCCGGGAGCCTCGGCCCGATCCTCGAGCGGCACGGCCGCACGCTTCCCCTGCCGCGAGACCGCGGCCCGGCCCTGGTCATCGTCGGCAGCCGCTCCCATGCCACCCCCGAGCTCGAGGCCTTCGTCGCCGAGAAGCGCCGCGCCTTAGGCGAGGTGGTCTTCGTTTCGGCCGGCAGCGCGCTCAAGTACTGCCTCGTCGCCGAGGGCAGCGCCGACCTCTACCCGCGCCTGGGGCCCACGATGGAGTGGGACACGGCCGCGGGGCAGGCGGTCGTCGAGGCCGCGGGCGGCCGGGTCGTGCGCGCGGACACGGGCCTCCCGCTCGCCTACAACAAGGAAGACCTGCGCAACCCCTGGCATCTCGCGGGCCGCCCGGAGGTTCTCGACGGCCGCTCCCGCGGCGGAGAAACACCGTGAGCGAACCGGAACTCAGAATCCCCGTCCGCGGCATGAGCTGCGCCAACTGCGCGGCGACGCTCGAGCGGATCCTGCGCGGCGAGCCGGGAGTGCGCGAGGTGCGTGTCGATTTCGCCTCCGAGCAGGCCGTGCTGCGCCACAATCCCGCGACCGCCTCCCTCGAGCGGATCGTGGGCAAGGTGGCCGAGGCCGGCTACGCCGTGCCCACGGCGCGGGCGGAGCTGCGCATCTCCGGGATGAGCTGCGCCAACTGCCGGGCCGCCGTCGAGCGGGCGCTCCTGCACCGGGTGCCGGGGGTGGTGCGCGCCGCGGTCAACTTCGCCACCGAGCAGGCGACCGTCGAGTACGTGCCCGGGCTCGCCTCGACCGCCGAGCTGCTCCGGGCGGTCGAGGAGGCGGGCTACCGGGCGGAGCCGCTCTCCGCGGAGGACCCCGGGGCCGAGGACGTCGAGGCCGCGGCGCAGCGCCGCGAGACGGTCGAACAGCTCCGCCAGTTCGCGGTCGGCGCGGTCTGCGCGCTGCCGCTCTTTCTGCTCAGCATGGGGCGCGACTTCGGGTGGACCGGCGCTTGGAGCCACGCCCCCTGGGTGAACGTCCTGTTCTGGGCGCTCGCCACGCCGGTCCAGTTCTACACCGGCCTCGGCTACTACCGCGGCGGCTGGGTGAGCCTCAGGAACCGCAGCGCAAACATGGACGTCTTGGTCGCCCTGGGCTCCACGACCGCCTACGCCTACTCGGTCGCGGTCGTCCTGCTGCCCGGCCTGGGCGGCCACGTCTACTTCGAGACCTCCGCCGTGATCCTCACCCTGATCAAGCTCGGCAAGCTTCTCGAGGCGCGCACCAAGGGGCGGACCGGCGGCGCGATCCGCCGGCTCCTCGGCCTGAGACCGCGCACGGCCGTGCGGCTCGACGAGCGGGGGCGGGAGGAGACCGTGCCCCTGGCCGCGGTGCGCGTGGGCGACCGGCTGCTCGTGCGGCCCGGGGAGCGCATCCCCGTGGACGGCGTGATCCTCGAGGGCCACTCCGCGGTCGACGAGTCGATGCTGACCGGCGAGCCGATCCCGGCCGACAAGGGCCCCGGGGACCGCGTCGTCGGCGGCAGCGTGAACGGCGAGGGGTTGATCACCCTCAAGGCCACGGCCGTCGGCCAGGCGACCGTGCTCGCCCAGATCATCCGCCTCGTGCAGGAGGCGCAGGGGGGCCGGGCGCCCATCCAGGCCCTGGTCGACCGCGTTTCCGCGGTCTTCGTGCCGGCGATCGTCGCGGCCGCCCTCGCCGCCTTCGCCCTGTGGTGGGCGCTGGAGGGGGACCCGGTGGCGGCGATGATCCGCATGGTCGCCGTCCTCGTGATCGCCTGCCCGTGCGCCTTGGGGCTCGCGACCCCCACCGCCATCATGGCCGGCACCGGGAAAGGGGCCGAGCTGGGGATCCTCTTCCGCAGCAGCGAAAGCCTCGAGGCCGCAGGCTCGCTCACGACCGTCGTGCTCGACAAGACCGGCACCGTGACCACGGGCAAGCCCGCCGTCGCCGATCTCGTGCCCCTGGGGCCCGAGGCCCCGTCGGCCGAGGAGCTGCTCCGCCTCGCGGCCGCCGTGGAAAAGGGCTCCGAGCACCCGATCGGCCGCGCCCTGCTTGCCGCCGCCCGCGAGCGCGGGGCGGATCCCGGCGTGCCGGCGGAGTTCCGGGCCGTGCGCGGCCGCGGGGCCGAGGCGCGGGTCGCAGGCGAGCTCGTCCGCCTGGGCAAGCCGGCCTGGCTGGCGGCGGAGGGGGTCGATCTCGCGGAGGCCGCGGCGCCGCTCGCCCGCCTCCAGGCCGAAGGGAAAACCGTGGTCGCCGTCGCCCGCGGGCGGCGCCTGGCGGGGCTGATCGCGCTCGAGGACCGGCCGAAAGAGGACTCGGCGGCGGCCGTCGCCCGGTTGCAGGCGATGGGCATGGAAACGGTGCTCTTGACCGGGGACACGGAGGCCACGGCGCACGCGATCGCCGCGCGCGTGGGGATCGCCCGGGTCTTCGCCGAAATCCCCCCCGAGGGCAAGGCCCGCGTGGTCGAGCGCCTGCAGGCCGAGGGCCGGCGGGTCGGCATGGTGGGCGACGGCATCAACGACGCCCCCGCGCTCGCCCGGGCCGACGTGGGCTTTGCGATCGGCACCGGGACCGACGTGGCGATCGAAAGCGCAGGCGTGATTTTGGCGGCGGGAAGCCTCCAGGCGGTGCCGCGGGCGATCCTCCTGAGCCGACGCACCCGGCGCACGATCCGGCAGAACCTCCTCTGGGCCTTCGGCTACAACGTGCTGCTCGTGCCCGTCGCGGCCGGGGTGCTCCACCCCTTCGCAGGGCTGCCCGTCTTCCTGCGCGAGCTCCACCCCATTCTCGCCGCGGGCGCCATGTCCCTGAGCAGCCTCTCGGTCGTCGCCAACAGCCTGCGGCTCTCCCGCTGGAAGGACGAGAAACCGCCCCTCGACACGGAGGCCCGGCGTCCTTAGGTTCCAACCGTTCCCCAACGCGAAACGGAGGACCCGATGATCGAAGCCCTGATCCTGCTCGCCGTCGTCGGCGTGTGGGTGTTCCTTCAGGCCGTGCTGCTCCCGCGGCTCGGCATCTCGACCTGACTGCGCTCCGCCTGTCAGGTGACACGGCCCGATGAAGACCGAGCGCACCCCCCCCGCGCCCGCGGCCGTCGATGACGACGACGCCCTGGTGCGCCGCATTCTCGCCGGGGAGCGCGAGCTGTTCCGCGTCCTCGTCGAGCGCTACGCGCCGCGGCTCTACACCTTCGGCCGCCGGATGTGCCGCAACGAGCCCGACGCCGAGGACCTCGTCCAGGAGACGCTGCTCAGCGCCTTCCGGCATCTGCCGGAGTTCCGCTTCGAGTCGAAGTTCAAGAACTGGCTCTTCCGCATCGCCGTCAACGCCTGCCGCAAGAAACACCGCCGCGCGCGGCTTGCGGCCGAGGAAGAGCTCGCGCTCGAGGACCTCGACCGGCGGCTGGCCGACGAAGCCGCCCGGCCGGGGGCCGTTCCGCTCTGGGCGCGGCTGCCGCTTGAGCGGCTGCTGAGCGAGGAGCTCTCCGCCCAGGTGCGCGAGGCGATCGGGTCGCTGCCCGAGAAGTACCGCGTCGTTCTCCTGCTGCGGGACATCGAGGGGTTCAGCACCGAGGAGACCGCGCGGCTCTTGCGGCTCACCCCGGTGAACGTCAAGGTGCGGCTCCACCGCGCCCGGCTGTTTCTGCGCGAGCGATTGAAGGGGGTCCTGGAGCATGGACTGCAGGGAGCATGACCACCGGCGCTGCCTCGAGCTCTCCCGCCGGATCTCCGCCTACCTCGACGGCGAGCTCGACGAGGCCGAGCGCCGCTCGGTGGAGGAGCACCTCGCCGCATGCCTGGCCTGCGCCTGCTGCGCCGCAACCCTCAAGCGCACCGTCGAGCTCTGCCGCCGTGCGGCGCCCCAGCCGCTGCCCGAGCCCTTCGCCCGGCGGCTCGACGGGCTCCTCGCGCGGCTGCTCGCCGCCCCGCGGGTCCCGAAACGCCGGCCCCGGCGCGGTTGACTTTCGCCGCCCTGCGGCTTACGTTGCGCCGCCGGCGGCGCAGGAGCGCCGCCCGGGAGCCGATGCCATGCGCTTGAGCGAGCTGCGCGAAGGGGAGAGCGCCACGATCGTGCACGTCGGGGGGGACGGCCCCCTGCGCCGCCGCATCCTGGAGATGGGTTTGGTCAAGGGGACCCGCGTGCGCGTCGAGAAGTACGCGCCGCTCAAGGACCCCCTCGAGCTGGTGGCCCGGGGGGTCCATCTCTCGCTGCGCGTGGAGGAGGCCGAGCACATCCGCGTCGAAAAGGACGATTGACCCCGCCATGGCCCCCCGGCGCCTCACGATCGCGCTTGCCGGCAACCCGAACGCGGGCAAGACCTCGGTCTTCAACCACCTCACCGGCACGCGCCAGAAGGTGGGCAATTGGCCCGGCGTCACGGTGGAGAAGAAGGAGGGCCACATCCGCCGCGGCGACCGCGAGATCACCGTCGTCGATCTCCCGGGCACCTACAGCCTGACCCCCTTTTCCCTCGAAGAGGTGATCGCCCGCAACTACCTGCTCGACGAGCGGCCCGACGTCGTGATCGCCGTGATCGACGCGACCAACCTCGAGCGCAGCCTCTACCTCGCCACCCAGATCCGCGAGCTCGACTGCAAGGTCCTCTTCGCCCTGAACATGGCGGACATGGCCCGGGCGCGCGGGCTGATCATCGACGGCCGCAAGCTCGCCGCGCTCCTCGACGTGCCCGTCGTCTTCACCGTGGCCAACCGCGGGGAGGGCATGGAGGCGCTGCTCGAGGAGGCGATCCGGCTGGCGGAGTCCGAAACCCCGCCGGACCGCTCCCGCCGCGTCAAGTACTCGCGCGACCTGGAGGAGGCGATCGGGCGGCTGGCGGGCTTCCTCGCCGCGCGCCTCGGCGACCGGCTCGCCTGGCTGCCGCGCTGGACGGCGGTCAAGTTGCTCGAGGACGACGAGATCGTCAAGCAGCGGCTCGTCGCCGCCGCGCCCGATGAGGCGCGGGCGGTGCTGCAGGCGGCGGCGGCGCTGCGCCGGCATCTTGCCGAGCGCTACGACGAGGACCCCCAGATCGTGCTCACCGACGAGCGCTACGGGTTCATCGCCGGCATCGTGCGCGAGGTGCAGCGCTCCGACGCCCGCCGCCGCGTCGACGTCTCGCGCAACATCGACCTCGTCCTCACGCACCGCTTCCTCGGGTTCCCGATCTTTCTCTTCTTCATCTGGGCCATGTTCGAGCTGACCTTCACCCTGGGGGAGGCCCCCGTCGGCTGGATCGAGGCCGCGGTGGGGGCGGCGGCGCGGGCGGCGCAGGCCGTTCTGCCGGAGGGCCCGCTGCGGGGGCTGGTCGCCGACGGCATCATCGCCGGGGTGGGGAGCGTCCTCAAGTTTCTGCCGAACATCCTGATCCTCTTCTTCTGCATCGCCCTCTTCGAGGACACGGGCTACATGGCGCGCACGGCCTTCCTCATGGACCGGATCATGCACCTGATCGGGCTGCACGGGAAATCCTTCATCCCCATGCTCATGGGCTTCGGGTGCAACGTCCCCGCGGTGATGGCCGCCCGCACGCTCGAGAGCCCCAAGGACCGGATCCTCACCATCCTGATCACGCCCTTCATGTCCTGCTCGGCGAAGCTTCCGGTCTACGTCGTGCTCGCGGGGGCCTTCTTCGGCGAGCGCGCGGGCAGCGTGATCTTCGGGCTCTACCTGCTCGGGATTCTCCTCTCCATCCTGACCGGCCGGCTGCTGCGCTCGACGCTGCTCGCCGGGGGGGACGCCCCCTTCGTCATGGAGCTGCCCCCCTACCGCATGCCGATGGCGAAGAGCCTGCTCATCCACATGTGGGACCGCAGCCGCATTTTCCTGCGCAAGATGGGGGGCACCATCCTGCTCGGCTCGGTGATCGTCTGGGCGCTCTCCTCGTTTCCGCAGGTCCCGGCGACCGCGCCCGGCGGGGCTCCGGACGCCGGGGTCGAGGCCGGGAGCGGGGCCCCGGGGACCGAGGGGTCGCGCGCGCTTCAGGTCCGGGAGTCCTACCTCGGCCGGCTCGGCAGGGCCGTCGCGCCGGTCTTTGCGCCGCTCGGGATCGAGTGGCGCGAGGCGGTCGCGCTCCTCTCCGGGTTCGTCGCCAAGGAGATCGTCGTCAGCACCCTCGGGGTGCTCCACGCCGTGGGCGAGGAGGGGGAGGGGGGGGACACCCTGGGCCGGGCGCTCTCCTCCTCCGGCATGACGCCCCTTGCGGCCCTCTCGATGATGGTCTTCGTGCTGCTCTATCTCCCCTGCCTCGCCACCACGACCGCGATCCGCCGGGAAACGGGCTCCACCCGCTGGATGCTCTTCAGCATCGCCTACAACACCGCGGTCGCCTGGATCGTGTCGTTTGCCGTCTACCAGGGCGGGCGGGCCCTCGGCTACGCCTGAGCCCGGCCGCCGGCCCCACCGTCCGGGCCGCGGGCGGCCGGGGAGGATCGACTATGTTCCCCAGCACCTACGCCGAGATCGCCGCGCTCCTCGCCCTGGCCGCCGCGTTCGGGGCCCTGGGGCTCCTGCTGCGCCAGCCGCTCGTCATCATGTTTCTCGCGGCGGGGATCGCGGCCGGACCGGCCGGGTTCGGGATCGTGGCGAGCCACCCGCAGATCGAGCTGCTCGCCCACATCGGCATCGCGCTGCTGCTCTTCATCGTCGGGCTCCGGCTCGACCTCGACCTCATCCGCACCACGGGGCCGGTCGCGCTCGCCACCGGCCTCGGCCAGATCGTCTTCACCTCGGTCATCGGCTGGGCGATCGCCCTTAGCCTCGGCATGGCACCCCTGCCTGCGGCCTACGTCGCCGTCGCCCTCACCTTCTCGAGCACGATCATCATCGTCAAGCTCCTCTCCGACAAGAAGGAGATCGACTCGCTCCACGGCCGGATCGCCGTGGGGTTCCTGATCGTGCAGGACATCGCCGCGATCCTCGCCCTCGTGGGGCTGACGATGATCGGCTCCCCCCTCTCCGCCGACCTTTCGCCCGCGGCGGCGGCCGTCCGGGTGCTCGCCGCCGGGGCGGGCCTGCTCGCCTTTACGGCGGTCTCGATGCGCTGGCTTCTGCCGCCGCTTCTGCGGCGGCTTTCGTCCTCGCCCGAGCTCTTGAGCGTCTTCGCCGTGGCCTGGGCGGTCTTTCTCGGCGCCGCCAGCGACGCGCTTCATTTCGCCAAGGAGGTCGGCGCCTTCCTCGCCGGGGTGGCCCTCGCCTCCACGCCCTACCGGGACGCGATCGGCGCCCGCCTGACGGGGGTGCGCGATTTTCTGCTCCTCTTTTTCTTCATCGACCTCGGGGCCCGGCTGGACTGGAGCACGGTCGGCCAAGAGATCGGGCAGGCCCTGATCTTGTCGGCCTTCGTTCTCGTGGGGAACCCCCTGATCGTGCTGGCGATCATGGGCTGGATGGGCTACCGGCGGCGGACGGGCCTGCTCGCCGGGCTGACCGTCGCCCAGATCAGCGAGTTCTCGCTCATCGTCGCCGCGGCGGGGCTGAAGCTCGGGCACCTGTCCCCGGAAACGATGGGGCTGATCACGCTCGTGGGGGTGGTGACGATTTTCGCCTCCACCTACATGATCCTCTACTCCGAGGCGCTCTACCGCCTGCTTTCGGGGCCTTTGCGGGTGTTCGAGCGGAAACGCCCCTACCGCGAGCTCCCGGCGGAGCCCGGCGCGGCGGCGGCGCCCGGCGTCGACGTGATCCTCTTCGGGGCCGGGACCTACGGGCGCGCCGTGGCCGAGCACCTGATCGCGCGCGGCAACCGCCTGCTCGTCGTGGATTTCGACCCCCAGGCGATCGCGGCCATGCGGGAAAAGGGGGTCGCGGTGCTCTACGGCGATCTCGGCGACCCGGAGCTCCTGGAAAGCCTGCCCCTGGGGGCGGCCCGCTGGGTCGTCAGCACCGTGCGCAACCGGGAGCTCAACCTCGCCCTCGCCTCTGTTCTCACCCGGCGCGGCTTCGGCGGCAAGATCGCCCTCACGGCGACCGGCCCCGAGGAGGCGGCGCGCTACGAGGCGGCGGGGGCGCACGTGGTCTTCCGGCCCTTCGTCGACGCCGCCGAGCAGGCGGCCGACGCCCTCACCCATGCGATGGAGGTCTTCCCGGAGGGGATCGACTGGCCGATCGGCTTCCGCGAGATCCGCCTGCGGCCGGGCTCGATCTTCGCCGGCCGCCCGGTGCGGGAGGTGCCGCTGCGCGCCGCGACGGGCAGCTCGATCCTGGCGGTCAGCCGTGCCGGCCGCGTGATCTACGACCCGGACCCGGAGTTTCGCCTCTTTCCCGGCGACCGGCTGGTCGTCATGGGGCCGCCGGCCGGGCTCAAGGCGGCCGAGGAGCTGCTCGGCCGGCCGGAGGCGGCCGTCGCCTCGGAGGAGGAACGGTTCGTGGTGGAGGAGATCGCCGTCCCCTGCGACAGCGACCTGGTCGGCCGCAGCCTCGCCGAGGTCGGCTTCCGGCAGCGTTACGCGGTGACGGTGGTGGGGATCCGGCGGGGGGGCCGCCGGATCGTCGCCCCGGCCGCGGAGGAGCCGATCGCGGCCGAGGACCGGCTGGTCGTCTTGGGGCGGCAGGAGGCGGTGGCCCGGCTCCGGCGGGAGTGCCCCCTGCCGGCGCGGTGAGGGGGAGCGAAAAACGGGAAGGCCGGCTCAGGCCGGCGTGCGCCGCGTCTTGACCTCCCAGTCCTCGACGGCTTCGCGCTCCTCGATCTCTTCCCAACCGCAGATCATCGCCCGGGTGTGGGCCGTGAGGCTGTGGCCGGTCGTGATCATGTAGAGGTGCACGACGAGGAAGGAGAGGATGGCGAAGGCCCCGGCCAGGTGCACCGCGGCGACCACGGGCAGGGACAGCCAGCCGAGCCCCCAGGCGGGCCAGGAGTTGTAGCTCCAGTAGAGAAAGCCGCTCGCCATCTGGATCGGCAGCAGAACGGCCGCGAGCCCGAGGTAGACCAGGCGCTGCAGGGGGTTGTGCTTGGCTTCCTTGCGCTTGGGCACGGGGTGCGGCTCGCCGCGGAAGATGCCGAAGAGGTAATAGCGGATCACGGCGAAGAGCTTGCGCGTGGTGGGCACGTACTGGCGCCATTCGCCCGTGGTGAAGACCCAGAAGACGAAGAAGGCGAAGGCGATCAGCCAAAAGAGCCCCGTATAGTTGTGGATTTCATAGGCGCGCTTGAAGCCGAGCAGCTCGAGGCGGCCGTGGGTCTCGAAGCCCGTGACCAGGAGAATGACGACCAGACCGCTCTGCAGCCAGTGCCAGAAGCGCTCGTAGCGGGTGTAGAGGTAGACATTCACCATGCGACAGGCGTTTGCGGTTTCGGCGTTCATCGCTCAGCCCTCCTTGCGCCGTCGACTCACCGCCCGGCCGATGCCGTGGACCAGCACCCCGGCGAGCGAGCCGAGCACCGTGGCCCAGCCGAGGACCTCGATCACGCGGTTGCCGTCCCGCCCGGGGAGATAGACCCCCGCGATGCCGGCCATGCGGCCGTTTTCGCGGGTGTGGCACTCGTTGCAGGCGACCGACCGCTCCTTGGGCGCGACCATGTGCGTCGTCGGGAAGACGTAGGTGGTCTCGACGAAATCGAACTCCCCGCTGAACGGGAGCCCCGCCTGCTTCATGCCGCTCTCGAGCGCCGCCCGCCAGTCGTACTTCTGCCAGTAGGCCTCCGAGCCGGGGGGGCCGAAAAGGTGCGGCACGAGCAGCGTCTTGTGGACCGTGTCGTAGGGCTGTTTGCCCTCGTGCACCTTGAAGGGGGCGATGCGCGAGTTCACGTCCGCGGGGCTTCCGACCGGCCAGTTGATCGCCACCCGCCGGGTGGGGTCGATCGGGTCCTTGAGCGAGATGGCGTCGATCGTCCCGTTGTACCAGAAGTAGGCCGGCCGGACGTTCTTTTCCCAGATGAAGTCCCCCTTCTGCGTGTCGTAGACCGGAAACCCGAGGGGGCCTTTCTCCTTGTAGGGCTTGCCCTCCTTCATGCGGCCCGCGGTCGACCAGTCCCAGCGCATCTTCGTGGGCAGCACCCGGGCGAACTCGGGGATGTGGCAGCTCTGGCAGGCGACCTTGTCGGTGTGGTCGTTCGCCTTGACGCCGGGCCGGTGCGGGGTGGCGGTGTGGCAGGATTCGCAGGTGATCCGCGGCGTCAGGTCGTCGCGCGTGAGCGGGGTGCGCTCGGTGGCGGCCGGGGTGGCATAGATGCGGCCGGCCACCTGGTGCGCCCGGGTCGTGTGGCAGCGGGTGCAGTCGAAGTTCTTGCCGTCGACCCCCATGTGGACGTCGAGGCTGCGGTTGGGCTTGTGCATCGAGGAGTCGAGGTCCCCGTGCTTCACCGCGTCGCCGCCGCCGCCGTAGAAATGGCAGGCCCCGCAGTTGTCGCGCGTGGGCCGGCCGACGCTCTGGGCGACGCGGTTCCAGTCGGGGGGCTCGTAGGTCTTCCCGTCCCCCGGGAAGACGGTCGGCTTGGCCGCGGGGTTGCCCGCGCCGGCGGGGAATTTCTTGTAGGTGCCGGTGCGCTCGTGGCAGACGAGGCAATCCACCTTGGCGGGGTCGCTGAAGTCGAAGGTCTTGTCCTTCCAGCCGTAGCCGATGTGGCAGGAGGTGCAGCGCGGCTCGTTGCTGTGGATGCTCACGCAGTAGTTGTTCACCGTGAGGGCGCCCTTGCCCATCGGCTTCTCCGGGGGCGAGGCGGGGTCGACCCAGGTCCAGTGGATGGTGCGGTGGATCTGGGAGGCGGCCTCGGTGTGGCAGCTCAGGCAGGCGCGCGTCACCTCGGGGCCCGAGGCGAAGGGTTGCTTGAGGATTTCGTGCTTGGAGTGATCGGAGGTGATCCAGCGCTGCGGGCCGCGCGTCGCCTGCTGGGCCATGTCGCGGCCGGGGGCCGTCGGTGCGGCGCCGGGGCCGGGATCGGAAGCGGAAGCGGCGACGATTCCGGCAAGCCCGAAAAGGGCCGCCGCCGGCAACCAGAGCATCCTTGCGGGGACAGGCATCGATATCCTCCAACGAAGGCCACGAGTCGGCATCCGGTCAGGGGAGGGCCGCCGGGCAGGAAAGGAGAAGCCGGCCCTCGGTGCGGATGCGAAAGCAAAAGCGATGCCGGATCGACCCGCAAACGGGGTTTCCGCGGGTGGGGATCGGATCCTCCCGGTATCCCGATGAATTCGCTGCGCTTCGCGCCGCGTGGGGGGAAGGCCGCGGCCGCGCCGCAGCCTCAGAGGTGGTCAATTTTTGTTAAAAAGCCGTTAAGATGTTAACAAAATGTTAACACCGCTAGGCCTCGAAGGCCAGAAACGGCGCGGTCGTGCGGCCGTCGATGTCCGGGCGGTTGCGGTTCCAGTCCAGGATGCGGCAGCCGTCGCTTTCCTCCGAAGGGGCATGGCAGTGGATGAGGGGCATGGCGGGGTCGCCCGCGATCGACTGAAAGTCGAACATCCGCGCCCGCTGCCGCGGCAGATCCCGCATCTCGAGCAGGTGGACGAGGTAGACGCGGCATTCGCCCTCGAAGAAATCGGTCTGCTCCCGGGCCTCGCGGATGGAGGCGCCGAATTTCTCGAGTGCGGCTTCGCGGCTTGGGGCCTCGACCAGGAGCTGGAATTCGCCGTGGCGGCGATCCGCTTCCTTTTTCTTCTCCTGGCGGACGGTGTAGAGAAATTTCCCGATGTAGATCATCGCTTCACGCGCCTTTCGTTCCTCCGCCGGCGGGGCTTGCGGCTGCCGGATGCGCCCCCGCCGGGCCGATGCGGTCGTAGATCTTGAGCGTGTACGGAGAGGGGCCGGAGAAGGAGCGGATCTCGGTGAGCGCAAAACCCTCCGGGATCTCGGGAAAGAAGGCGTCCCCCGGCACCTGGAGCGGCACCTCCGTGAGGTAGATCCGCGCGGCGCGCGGCAGCGCCTCGCGGAAGAGCCCTGCCCCGCCGATGACGAAGACCTCCGACTCACCCGGCGGCCCGAGGCTGAGCGCCTCCTCCAGGCTCGCCGCGCGCAGGCAGCCGGCGGGCCGGTAGTCCGGGTTGCGGCTGACCACGATGTTGACCCGTCCGGGCAGGGGGCGGCCGATGTCCTCGTGGGTCTTCCGGCCCATGACGAGGGTGTGGCCGTAGGTGAGGCGCCGGAAAAGCCCCTGTTCCCCAGGGATCTTCCAGGGGATGGTCCCCCGGTGCCCGATGACGCCGCCCTCGGCGACGGCCGCGATGAGCGCGATCCGCATGGCCCCCCGGTGGCAAGGGAGAAAAGGCGGCGCCCCGCGCCGCGGCCAAATTGGATCCGGTGCTAACCCACTGCGCCGGCCCTGTCAAGGCGGCGCGGGGAAAAGCGTTGAAGCGCCGGAGACCGCGGGGTATGATCCCGCCCGCCGCGCAAGACGGCCGGCGGGGGGGCCAGAGCCGTTTTCTCCCGCCGCCGCCCGGCCCCGGAAGCACCGCTTCCGCAGGCCCGTCGCGGCAGCCGAGGGCCGCCGATGAACGCCAACCCGCCGCTCAACCCCGCGCCGCGTTCCGCCGGCGGGGCCATCGGCCGCGCAACCCGCATCGGGATCGCGGTCAATTTGGCCCTCGCCGTGTTCAAGCTCGGCGCGGGCGTCGCCGGGGAGAGCCAGGCCGTGGTCGCCGACGGCATCGAGGCCCTGCTCGATGTCTTCACGGCGGCTCTCGTTTACGCCGGGGCGCGCCTCTGGAGCCGCCCCGCCGACGACTGCCATCCCCACGGCCACGGACGCATCGAAACCCTCTTCGCCGTCGGGATCGGCCTTTCGCTCGTCCTCGCCGCGGTCGGCATCGGCTGGCGGGCCATCGCCACGCTGCAGGAGCCGCACGGCGAGCCTCCGGGATGGATCGCGGCCGCCGCCGCCCTCGCCTCGATCGTGGGCAAGGAGGCCCTCTGCCGCTGGACGCTCGGCATCGGCCGGGGGATCCGCAGCCTGGCCCTGGTCGCCGCCGCCTGGCACTACCGCTCCGATGCCCTGAGCTCGGTTCCCGTGCTGCTCGTCGTGACCGGGGCGATTCTCTTTCCCGCCTGGACCCTGCTCGACCACCTCGGGGCGGTCGTGGTCTCGGTCTTCATCCTGCACGCGGCCTTCCGCATCACCTGGCCGAGGCTCAAGGAGCTGATCGACGCCGGTGCGCCGCCCGAGGTCCGGAAGAAAATCTGCGACCTCGCCGCCGCCGCCCATCCCGGCGTGCTGCAGGTCCACGGGGTGCGCACGCGCTCGATCGGCTCCGCCCTCCAGGTCGACCTGCACCTCGTCGTGGAGGGGAGCCTCTCGATCCGCGAGGGCCACGCCATCGCCCAGGAGGTGGAGGACCGCCTGGTGCGCGACATCGAGGACGTGGTCGACGTCACCGTGCACCTCGAACCCCCCGAGGAGGCGCAGCCCGACGGCGTCGCACCGGCCGCCTGCGGCCGCCCGGAAGGAGGAGGGCCATGAACGGAAAGCGCGAGCGCTCGGTTGTGCCCCTGCTCGCGGTGCTGGTCGCCGCGGCGCTCGGGGTGTTTCTGTGGCTCTTGCTCGGCCCCTGGCTGGAGCGCCGCCTGCAGGAGGCGCGGCAGCAGGAGAGCCGGCGGTGGCATGAGCAGACCGAGGTCCTCACGCGACGCCTGGGGGAGCTCGAGCAGGAGCTGCGGGCGGCGCGCGAGGAGCCGCCCGCGCCGTCGCGGATGGAGGAGGTCTTCGGCGAGGGGCCCGCGGCCGCGGCCGGGCGCCGCCTGAGCGAGGAGGAGATCGAGGCGCGCGTGCTGGCCTTCTTCCGCTATCTCGACGGCCGCGATTACGTGCAGGCCTACCGCCTCGAGGGAGGCACCTACGGCGAGTACCTGCGCGCGCTCGAGGCGCTCGCGGCCCAGCCTCCCCGGGTCACCCGCGAGACCGACTCCCTCTACGACCTGCTGCGGAACACGGCCTACCTCTACCGCGTGCTGGGCAAGAAGCGCATCCAGCTCGCCTCGGAGATCCTGCGCCGCGAGGCCGACGTCCTCGAGTCCGCCCTCCAGGTGTTCTTCGCCTGGGCCGTGCACGGGTCGGACCGGTTGCGAGGCCGGCCCGATTTCGCGGTCCTCTACGAGTACGCCAGCTACCTGACGGAGACCTTCGGCGGGCGCAGCTACCTTCTGCGCCGCGAGCCGCGCTTGAGGATTCTCCTCCAGTACTACTGCATCCTCGTCTTCGACCGCGCCAACGACCGGCAGATGAACCGCCACGGGATCGACGTCCGCCCCCTGATCGCCGCGACCGCGGCGGAGCTCCGCAGCCACCGCGGCCTCGCCCACGCCGCAAGCTACCTCGCCGAGCTCGAGCGGCTGGGGCGGAAATACGGGAGGTGAGGCCGAGGCCATGATCAAGGAGCACGAATACATCCGCCAGACCCTGGAGCGCTACACGAACTGCCCGCTCGAGGAATTCTGCGAGTTCATCCTGATCACGAATTTCCGGCGCTACGCCCAGCGCTTCCAGGAAAAGACGGGCGGCCGCTTCACGGAGGGCAACTTCCGGCTCGTCAACGCCCCGGAGCTCAACTGCACCATGATCGACTTCGGGATCGGCTCCCCGCAGGCGGCGCTCGTCATCAACTGCCTCGCCTACCTCGACCGGCTGAAGGCCGTGATCATGCTCGGCATGTGCGGCGGGATCGACGACACCCTCGACACCGGCCGCTTTCTCGTCCCCTCGGCGGCGATCCGCGGCGAGGGCACCAGCCGCCATTACCTCCCGCCCGAGTTCCCCGCCATCCCCGCCTCCTCGGTCAACCTCTACTGCATCGGGGCCGTGCGCAAGAAGGGGCTCGCCCCCCACTGCGGCATCGTCTACACGACCGACCGCCGGCTCTGGGAGTTCGACGCCGAGTTCGTCGACTACCTGCGGCGGCGGCGCATCCTCGCGATCGAGATGGAGTTGGCGACCCTCTTCACCGTGGCCTACCGCTACGAGGTGCCGATCGGCTCCGTCATGCTCGTGTCCGACATGCCCCTCCAGCGGCGCGGCATCAAGGACAAGCGGCTGGCCGAGGAGATCTACGCCCGCTACATGGACACCCACCTGGAGATCGGGATGGAAGCCGTGGGCCAGCTGGCCGCCAACTGGAGCCGGGTCGCCCGCCGGCTTTCCTCCGAGTGGTGAGGCGGGCTTCGTTCGTCCGCCCCCCGCCAGCCGGTTGGCAGATTCCGCGGCGATGCTTATCCCTAAGCCCTGAACGGGATCGGGGGGAACCGGTGCTTCCCCTGCCGCCGCGGATTGCCCATGACCCGAAGACGATTCCTGGACACGCTCGTCTCTTCCTGGAAGGCGGCCTTCGCCCTCTCGCTTCTCGCCCCCGCCGCCCGCGCGGCGGCCCTCGAGGAGCAGGCCCCCGGGCGGGCGCAGCGCCTCGCCTACCGGCCCCTCGGCGGACGGAGCCTCCGGGAGATCGCGCGGCGCAAGGAGCACCACGGGGCAGGCCGCTTCGTGAACCCCCTGGGGTTCGACCGCTCGGGGCGCCTGTGGCAGGTGCTCTCCTGGAAGCTCTTTCACCGCAACCCCTTCGCCGAGGAGGTCGCCCGCCAGGCCGAACGGCCGCTCGCGCTCGACCCCGCGGCCTTCGCGGGGCAGGGGGGGCTCGCCCTCACCTACCTCAAGCACGCGAGCGTGATCCTGCAGGACGAGGGCTGCCGCATCCTGTTCGACCCCGTGTTCGGGCGGCCGTTCTGGTTTCTGCGCGATTACACGCCGCTTTCCTTCGACCCGGCCGCATTGCCGCCCCCGGACCTCGTGCTCCTTTCCCACGGCCACTTCGACCATCTCGACCTCGCCTCGCTGCGGCGGCTGCCGCCCCAGACGACGGTCCTCTGCCCGCCCGGCTACGACGCCGTGCTCGACGAGGCGGGGCTCTCCCGACGTGTCGTCCTCGACTGGTACGACTCCTGGACGGACGGGCGGCGCGAGGTGGTCTTTCTCCCCGCCAACCACTGGAGCCTGCGCAACCCGCTCGAGGGGCCCAACCGCGGGTTGTGGGGCTCCTTTCTCGTGCGCACGGCGGCCGGGCCCGCGGTGTACCTCTCCGGGGACACCGCCTACTTCGACGGCTTCGAGCAGATCGGGGCGGAATTCCCGATCGACCTCGCCGTGTTCAACGTCGGGGCCTACGAACCGCGCTGGTTCATGGCCCAAAGCCACATCGACCCCGCCGAGACCGTGCGCGCCTTCCGGGAGCTCGGGGCCCGGCGGCTGGCGATCGTCCACTGGGGGACCTTCCAGCTGGGCGACGAGCCGGTCGCCCAGCCTCCGCGGCGCGTGGCCGAGGAGGCCGCGCGGGCGGGGCTGGCGGAGCGCTTTCTCGACTGGAAGCACGGGGAGACCCTGCGGTTGTGACGCGCGGCGGCCGCGGGAGGCCCCTGCGGCCGGAAAGGAGACGATCATGCAACTTCGGGTTGCGGCCGCCCTCGCCTTCGGGGGCGCCCTCCTCGCCATCGCCGCCGCCCAGGCGGCCGAGCTGAAGATCGCCGGAAAACCCTGGGGGACGCCCGCCGCCGAATTCGGGGAGCTCCTCCCGGTGGGCGAACCCCGGGACCGCCTCGCCTATTTCGTGCCCCCCCGGGGGGCCTACCGGGTCCTCGGCATCCAGCCGCGCGAGCTGATCTACGGGTTCTTCGACGATCGCCTCTTCGCCGTCTACGCCGGGCTCGAGGGGGTGGAGGACTTCGGCGCCGTGCGCCGGCGGCTTCAGGAAACCCTCGGGCTGCCGAGGATCAGCATGGAGGGGCGGGGCGGGCTCACGGTCTACTCCTGGAAAAGCGGGGAGAGCCGGGTGAAGCTCAAGCACTACGAGGGCTCGGGGGTCATGAAGCTCTCCGTCTACCACGCCGGGCTCGCCCGCGAGGCCAACCAGGCCCTGCAGAAGGAGCTCGACGAGGAGCCGCCCGAGCCGGTCTTCCCCCTGAGCCCGACCCGGCAGCGCGAAGCGGTCGATCTCCTGGAATGGTCGACGCGCTGAGCGTCATCCATGTTTCCAGCCTGTAAAGGGATCCGACAGCCTGCCGAAGGCGCCGGCGCCCTCTCCGCGCCCAGCCGCCGAAAACGCCTGTAACGACGGGACGCCCGCTTCCGCGTCCGCGACGGGTGCTTGGCATGCCGATTGCTTCCCTTTGGCATGCAGACGCACCGCGCTCCGCCCCCGCCGGCCGGGAGGGCTTCCATGGATCCGCGGGTTCTCTGGACCGTCGTCCTCATGCTGGCCCCGTTTGCGGGGGCCGCCTCCTGCGTTTTCCTGGGTCGGTCGCCGTCGGCGCGACGCGCCGTCGTGCTCGCAACCGGCGCGCTCCTGATCGCCGCCGCCCTCGCCCTTCTCGGCGAAGCCCCCTTCCGCCTGGAGATCCACCCCGGCCTGCGGGCCCCGCTCGGGATCACCCTGATGGCGGCCGACGCCGCGCTCCTCGCCGCCTTTCTCTATTACGGCGCCAAGTACCGCCACGCGGGGATCCTCCTGCTCACGCTCCTGCAGGCAGCGGGGCTGGCCGTATTCAAGGGCGTTCTCACCCACTCCGCGGCCGCCCCCGGCGGCATCGTCGTCGACGGCCTCGCCTGCCTCATGGTCCTCGTCGTCTCGATCGTGGGCGCGCTCATCTGCTTTCAGGCGCTCCCCTACATGGACAACCACGAGCGCCATTACGGGGTTTCGCCCTCGCGGCAGCCGCGCTTCTTCGGCGTGATGCTGCTCTTTCTCGGGGCGATGAACGGCTTCGTCCTCTTCCACGACCTCTCCTTCCTCTATGTCTTTTTCGAGCTCACGACCCTCTGCTCGTTTCTGCTGATCGGCCACGACCGCACCCACCTCGCCGTGCGCAACGCGCTCCGCGCCCTCTGGATGAACAGCCTGGGCGGGGTCGCCTTCGTCCTGGGCATGATCGAAGCCTTCCGTTCCTCGGGAACCCTCGACCTCGCCGGGGCGCTCGCCGCGCCCCGGCTCGAGGGGGATGCGACCTACTTCGTCGCCCTCGCCCTGCTCGGGATCGCCTGCCTGGTCAAGTCGGCGCAGTTTCCCTTCCAGGGCTGGCTGCTCGGGGCGATGGTGGCCCCCACGCCGGTGTCGGCGCTGCTGCACTCGAGCACCATGGTCAAGATCGGGGTCTACTTCCTGTTGCGGCTGGCGCCGGGCTTCCCGGGCAGCTTCCTCGGCCAAGCGCTCGCGCTCGCGGGCTCCTTCGGTTTCCTGGCCGCGGCGGGGCTCGCCGTGGGGCAGAGCAACGGCAAAAAGGTGCTCGCCTACTCGACGATCAGCAACCTGGGTCTCATGTTCGCCTGCATCGGGGTGAACACCGGAAGCGCGCTGCTGGCCGCGACCCTGCTGCTCGCCTTCCACGCCGTCCTGAAGGCGATGCTCTTCCTGAGCGTGGGGGCGATCGAGCAGCACATCGAAAGCCGCGACATCGAAGACATGCGGGGGCTCTACACCACGATGCCCCTGACCGCCCTGATCACCCTCGCCGGGGTGGTGATGATGATCTTGCCGCCCTTCGGGGTGCTCCTCGGCAAGTGGATGGCGATCGAGGCGGTGGCGCGGCATCTGCCCGCCGTGGTGATGATCGCCCTGGGCAGCGCGCTCACGGTGCTCTACTGGGCGCGCTGGGCCGGGACCCTGCTGAGCGACCCGCTGGGGGGCCGGTTTCACGCCGAGCGCCAGCCCGCGCTGACGTGGATCGCCCTCGGCTCCCTCGGCCTCGGCGCGGCGGCCCTGAGCGTCGCCGCCCCGTGGATCGTGGAGCGGGGGCTGGCGCCCATCTGGCATCCCGCCTACGGCACGGCCTACGCGGTCGTGGCGGGGGGGCTGGAGAGCGCGACCGGGGCCTTCGCCGTGCTGCCCCTTTCGCTGGCGGCCGCCTGCGGGCTGGCCCTCTCCGCCTTCGCCCTGCACCGCGCCTTCGGGGCGCGCCGGGTCCCGCCGTACCTGAGCGGGCTGCAGACGGGCGAGGGGGCGTCGTTCCGTGGGCCACTGCAGCAGGCGGTGCGCGTCGCGGCGCGCAACTATTACCTCGATCGGCTCTTCGGCGAGGACCGCCTCAACCCCTGGGTCAACCTCGGAGGGGCGATCCTGCTCACCCTCATCCTGGGAGGCGTCTTGTGAGCTTCGGCGCACTCCACGTGCTCGGCGGCCTGGCCGGGGGGCTGCTGGTCGGGTTCTTGGCCGCGGGGCTCGACCGCATCCTCACCGCCCGCCTGCAGTCGCGGATCGGGCCGCCCCTGCTGCAGCCCGTCTACGACGTGGTCAAGCTCCTCGGCAAGGAGGCGCTGATCGTGAACGCCTGGCAGGCCTTCTGCGCCTGCACCACGCTCCTCACGGCGGCTCTCGCCTGGCTTCTCTTCGTCCTGCAATCCGATCTGCTGCTCGTCTTCTTCGTCCAGGCCGTGGGGGCGGTCTTCCTGGTGGTCGGGGCGCTCGCTTCGGGCTCCCCCTACAGCCACATCGGCGCACACCGCGAGCTGCTGCAGATGCTCTCCTACGAGCCGCTGTTGATCCTCGTCTTCATCGGGATGTACCTCGAAACCGGCAGTTTCCGCCTCGAGGTCCTTTTCGCCTGGCCCCGGCCGCTGCTCTGGCGCATGCCCTTTCTCTTCCTCGTGCTCGCCTTCGCCCTGGGGATCAAGATGCGCAAGTCGCCCTTCGATCTCTCCGCCTGTCACCACGCCCACCAGGAGCTCGTGCGCGGGGTGCTGACCGATTATTCCGGGCCGCTGCTGGCCCTCACGGAGATCGCCCACGTCTTCGAGGTGGCCCTCATGCTCGGGCTCTTCACGCTCTTTTGGCCCGGCGGGGGGGTCGGCCGATTCCTGCTGCCCGTCGCGGTCTGGGCGCTCGTCATCGGGGTGGACAACGCCACTTCGCGCTCGAACTGGCGCTGGATGCTCGGCACGGCCTGGGGGCTGGGCCTCGGGCTGGCGATCGTGAACCTCGTCTGGATCGGTCAGGGATAGGGGGGCGGCATGCGTGCCCTCAGGCGCTTCATCGACCGGATGCGCGCGAAATCGCCGTGGCTGCTGCATTTCGACTGCGGCAGCTGCAACGGCTGCGACATCGAGATCCTGGCCTGCCTCACCCCGATCTACGACGTCGAGCGCTTCGGGATCGTCCACCTGGGCAACCCGCTCCACGCCGACCTCCTGCTGACCAGCGGCACCGTCAACCCGCGCAACCGCAAGGTGCTCGCGAACCTCTACGCCCAGATGCCCGCGCCGAAGGCGGTCGTGGCCGTCGGCGCCTGCGGGTTGTCCGGCGGCGTCTTCCGCGACGCCTACAACGTCGTGGGCGGCATCGACCGCGTGATTCCGGTGGACGTCTACGTGCCGGGCTGCCCGCCGCGGCCCGAGGCGATCATCGACGGTGTCGTCCTCGGCCTGCAGAAACTCGCCGGAGGCGGCCGGGGGGGGAGGTGAGGGATGCGGGAGGAGACGCGCACGGTTCCGGTGCAGGGGCTGCTCGCGGAGGTCGCCCGCCTCAAGGCGGAGGGCTGGCGCCTCGTCACCCTGACCGCAAGCGAGCTCGACGCCGAGCGGCTCGATCTGCTCTACCATTTCGACCGGGAGCTTCGCCTGCAGCACCTGCGGGTCGCGGTGGCGAAAGGGGAGGCCGCGCCGAGCATCTCGCCGGTCTTCTTCTCCGCCGCCCTCGTGGAAAACGAGATTCAGGATCTCTTCGGCGTGCGCTTCGCGGGGCTGCTCGTCGACTTCGGCGGCGGGCTCTACCGCGAGCCGGAGAGCCCTGCGGCGCCCTTTTGCCGCCGCGGAGGGCCGCGGCCGGAGGCACCTCCGACCGAGGGGGGGGGCCAAACGCCGGGAGGTGAGGGATGCGCCACACGGTGATCCCCTTCGGGCCCCAGCACCCCGTGTTGCCCGAGCCGATCCACGTCCAGCTCACGATCCGCGAGGAGCGTGTGGTCGAGGCCCTGCCCGCGCTCGGCTTCGTGCACCGCGGGCTCGAGCGCCTGGTCGAGGCCCGCGACGTCCCCCAGATGATCCAGGTGGTCGAGCGCGTCTGCGGGATCTGCTCCATGATCCACGCGCACTGCTTCTGCATGGGGGTGGAGGCGCTGCTGGGCATCGAGGCCCCCCCCCGCGCGCAGGTCCTGCGGGTTCTCTGGTCCGAGCTGCACCGGGTGCAGAGCCATCTCCTGTGGCTGGGGCTCTTCGCCGACTGCCTGGGCTTCGAGAGCCTCTTCATGCAGTTCTGGCGCATCCGCGAGCGGATTCTCGACCTCGGCGAGGCGACGACCGGAAACCGCGTCATCGTCTCGGTGAACGTGATCGGGGGCGTGCGCCGGGACCCCGACGCCGCCCAGCTCGGCTGGGTCGCCGCGGAGATCGACCGCATCGAGGAGGAGCTCCGCCGGCTGGAGCCCGCCGTCCTCGACGACCCCACCGTCCGCCGGCGCACGGTCGGCAAGGGGAGGCTCTCCCGCGCCCAGGCCTGGGAACTCGGTGCCGTCGGGCCCACGGCGCGCGCGAGCGGGATCGCCGAGGACATCCGGCAGACGAACTACGCGGCCTACGGCCGGCTCTACTTCGAGCCCGTGGTGGAAACCGACGGCGACAGCCACGCGCGGCTTCGGGTGCGCTTCCGCGAGACCCTGGCGAGCCTCGATCTCGTCCGGCGGGCGATCCGCATCCTGCCCGCAGGCGAGGTGCGCCTGAAGCTGAGGGAGCCGCCGGCGCCGCGCGGGGAGATCGTCGTGCGCGTCGAGCAGCCGCGGGGGGAGCTTCTCTACTACCTGAAGGGCAGCGGCGAAAAGCGCCTCGACCGCGTGCGCATCCGCACCCCCACCTTCGCCAACCTGCCTGCGCTGCTGGCGATGCTCCCCGGGGCGAGCCTGTCCGATGTGCCGGTCGTGACCCTTTCGATCGACCCGTGCATCAGCTGCACCGAGCGCTGAAGGGACCCGAGGAGGCAAGCGCCCCCATGTTCGAGCTCACACCCGTCCTGCTGAGGAATCTTATCCGCGGCCCGGCGACGCGCCGCTACCCCCTCACGGTGCGGGAGCCCTTCCCCCGGACCCGCGGGGAGCTCGAAAACGAGATCGGCCGCTGCACCTTCTGCGGGCTTTGCGTGCGGCGCTGCCCGTCGCGCTGCCTCGAGGTCGACCCGGCGGCCGGGGTCTGGCGGTGGGATCCCTTCGCCTGCATCTATTGCGGGGTCTGCGTGGAGGCCTGCCCCGTGCGCTGCCTCAGCCAGAAGGAAACCGGCCGCCGCCCGGCGACCGCTCGCGAAACCGTCCTCCTGCAGGGAACGCCCCGCCGCCGGGGCGGGGCCCAGGGGGGAGGCGGCGCCGGGGAGGAGACCGGGCCGGGGCCCTCGTAGCCTTGACGCGGCCCCCGGGTGCGCCGCTGCTCAGCGGGCGGGGTTTGCCTTTTTCCCCGCCGAGGCGATCGCCAGGCAGTCGTAGACGGTGCGTTCGTTCGCGTAGACGGTCGCGCCGCGCCGGAGCAGCCGCCAGCCCCCGTTCTGGACGACCCCGTCGGATTCGATCTTCTCAAGCCACCCGCCGGCCGCTTCCAGGGCGCTCGCCAGCTCGGCGTTCTGGGTGAGCACGACGGGCTTCATGCCGGGGCCCGCGATCACGGTGACCGGCTCGATCTTCAGCCGCGAGAGATCCTCGAGCGGCTCGAGCGCCCCGCCGACCCGCGCCTGGAGCTGGATCATGCGCGCGCGGCTCTCGGGGCCGACCTTCTCGCGCGCCGTGACGATCAGCTCGAGGAGGTGGTCGCGCACCTCGTTCAGCTCGCGCGCCGCCGCCAGCCGGTCGAGACCCGGGTAGAGCCGCAGCGCCTTGGCCAGCAGCGAGACCTCGCGCAGGAAGTGGTTCCTCTGGTTCTGCGGCACGAGGTACAGGGTCAGGATGTGCACCGGTTTTCCGTCGGGTGCGCCGTAGTCGATTCCCGGGGGGCTCCAGCCGACGACACAGATCAGGTCTTCCTCGAAGGGCACGCGGGCGTGGGGGCAGGCCCAGCCGCCGCCGAGGGCCGTCTCGGCGGAGCGCTCCCGCTCCATCACCGCGCCCACGACGTCGAGGCCCGCGGGCAGCGACGGGATGGCCTCGAGAATGTGGGCGAGGAAGCGCAGGGCGTCCTCCTTGGTGTTTTCCGGCAGTTCGATCAGCCGGCCCTCCTGCAGCGCATCCAGCAGGCTGTCCATGGTCAATTCCCTCCGTAGCGGTTGAAAAACCAGACCTTCACCCGGTGCGTGAGGGCCGCGTAGGCGATGAGAAACCCCGCGATCCAGGCCCAGTAGGCGAGGGGGAGCGGCACCATGCCGAAGGCCTCCGCAAGCGGCGAGTACGGCAGCCAGGCGCCGACGGCCATGACGGCGAGGGTCGTCAGCAGAAGCGGGGCCGAGGCCCGGCTGCCGAAAAACGGCACGCGGCGGGTGCGGATGATGTGGACGATCAGGGTTTGGGTGAGCAGCGACTCGACGAACCACCCCGTCTGAAAGAGGCTGATCAGCGCCTCGCGTTCGAAGGCGCCGAGGGCGGGGTCGGCGGCCCGGCTGCAGCGGAAGACGAACCACATCAGGGCGAAGGTCGCGTAGTCGAAGAGCGAGCTCACCGGCCCGATGAAGATCATGAAGCGGCGGATGTTGTCGATGTTCCAGGAGAGCGGTTTCTCGACCTGGTCCTCGTCCACGCGGTCGGCGGGGATGCCGGTCTGCGAAACGTCGTAGAGCAGGTTGTTCGTCAGGATCTGCACCGGCTTCATCGGCAGGAAGGGGAGCAGGTAACTGGCGCCCAGGACGCTGAACATGTTGCCGAAGTTCGAGCTCGCCCCCATGCGGATGTATTTCACGATGTTGGCGAAGACGCGGCGCCCCTCGCGGATGCCCTCCTCGAGCACCCCCAGGCTTTTCTCGAGGAGCACGATGTCCGCCGACTCCTTGGCGACATCGACCGCCGAATCGACGGAGATGGCGACGTCGGCGGCCCGCATCGCCGGGGCGTCGTTGATGCCGTCGCCCAGGAAGCCGACGACGTGGCCCCGGGAACGCAGGCTGCGGACGATCTCCTCTTTCTGCCCCGGGCTGAGCTTGACGAAGACGTTGCCTTCCTCGATCAGCCGGTCCCGTTCCTCCCGCGGCAGCGCCGCGAGCTCGGCCCCGCCGAGGAGACGCCGCACGGGAAGGCCGACGTCCCGGCAGACCTTGCGGGTCACGAGGGCGTTGTCCCCGGTGAGAATCTTGACCTGGACCCCGAGCTTGGCCGCGGCCTCGATCGCCTCGATGGCCGAGAGCTTCGGCGGGTCCAGAAAGGCGATGTACCCGAGCAGGATGAGATCGCGTTCGTCGGCGACGGTGAATTGGGTTTTCGAGCGCGGGAACTCGCGATAGGCGACTCCCAGGACGCGGAAGCCCTCTTCGTTCAGGCGGCCGACTTCCTCGAAGAGGTCGTTGCGGATCAGGGGGATGAGGGGGAAGACGTCCTCGCCGATCTGGTAGCTGCCGCAGCACTGGTAGATCTCCTCGACCGCCCCCTTGCAGATCAGCACGTGGGCGCCCTCGTAATCGACCACGACCGACATCCGTCGGCGCTGGAAATCGAAGGGCAGCTCGTCGACCCGCCGGCAGTTCGCCTCGACGTCGAGGTCGGTGTGCTCCAGGACGGCGCGGTCGATCAGGCTGCGCAGGCCGGTCTGGTAATAGGCGTTCAGGTAGGCGTAGGCGAGGACGTCCTCGCTGTCGCCGCCGGTGATGTCCACGTGGCGCTTGAGGGCGACCCGGTCCTGGGTCAGGGTGCCGGTCTTGTCGGTGCACAGGACGTCCATGGCGCCGAAGTTCTGGATGGAGGGGAGCCGCTTGACGATGACCTTGCGGCCGGCCATCGTGAGCGCCCCCTTGGCGAGGTTCACGGTCACGATCATGGGCAGCATCTCGGGGGTCAGCCCGACGGCGACCGAGAGCCCGAAGAGCAAGGCCTCGATCCAATCGCCCTTGGTCAACCCGACGATCAGAAACACGGTCGCCACCATGACCGTCATGAAGCGGATCATGAGCCAGGTGAAGGAGCGGACCCCGCGGTCGAAGCTCGTCTCCTCCCGCCGCCCGGCGAGCTGTTTCGAGATCGACCCGAACACGGTCCGCGTCCCGGTGTTCACCACGAGGCCGCGCGCCGTGCCGCTGGTCACGTAGGTGCCGAAAAAACAGGCGTTGGGGAGCTCGAGGAGGGAGGCCGCCCCGGCCGTCCCGGATTCGGACGCCGTTTTTTCGACGGCCATGGACTCCCCCGTCAGGGCCGACTCGCTGACGAAAAAATCCTTGGCGGCGATCAGGCGCAGATCGGCCGGGATCACCGCGCCCGCCTGCAGGAGGACGACATCCCCGGGGACGATCTGGGAGATCTCCACCTCGGTGGCGGACCCGTCCCGCAGGACCAGGCTGCGGGACTCCACGCGTTTGCCGAGGGCGTCCACGGCGCGGCCGGAGCGGCGGTCGAGGACGAAGGAAAGCCCCACGCTCAGCAGGACCATGGCCCCGACGATGACCAGGGATTTGAGTTCGCCGATCGCCCCCGAGACGGCGGCGATGACCAGGAGCTGGATGTTGAGGGGGTTTCTCAGCCGATGGAGCAGATCGGCCACGACGCCCCGCTCCTCCTCGCGCGCGAGCTCGTTGGGCCCGAATTCGTCGAGGCGGCGTTCGACCTCGGCGGAGGAGAGCCCGTTTTCGCCGCTTCCGAGACGGCCGAGCGCCTCGGGAACGGCGAGTGCGCAGAGTTCCTTCAGGCGGCGTTCGTTGTCATCCGGGACGAGGCGGCTGCCTCGGGGCGACGGGGATGTCCCGGCGGCGGGCTTTCGCAGATCGGCCGGGGAGACGCTCATGGTTCACCTCCGGTGCGGGCCGCGGCGGGGGACCGGAGGCGAACCGCGCGTCTATCCCGCAGAGGGGGGGCGGCGGGCGGTCGCGCCGGGGGGCGGAAGGGTCCCCCGCTCACGTCCGTTGGGTCCTGAGTGGCTGGCGTCGATCTCGTTCATCGGGCTCGTTCGAGGGACGGGGTCGGTTCACGCACGGCAAACGAAAGCCGGGCCTCCCCTACACCCGGCGCGCGTCGTTTGTCAACCGCTCGTTTTCCGGCCGCCGCCAAGGCCCGCCGCTCAAGACTCCCCCCGGCCCCGAGCCTTTCCAGGGCGGCGGCCGCCTCCACCGCTCAGAGCATCTCCACGGCGCAGGCCATGGACACGCCGCCTCCGCCGCAGAGGGTCGCAAGCCCCAGCGTCTTGCCGCGCTGTTTCATGGCGTGGATCAGCGTGACCAGGATGCGCGCGCCCGTTGCGCCCACGGGGTGGCCGAGGCCGATGCCCGAGCCGTTCACGTTGGTGATCTCGCGGTTGAGGCCGAGTTCCCGCTCGACCGCCAGGTACTGGGCGGCGAAGGCCTCGTTCACCTCGATCAGCTCGAAGTCGGAGAGCGCAAGCCCGCTGCGGGAGAGCAGGTTGCGCACCGCCGGGACGGGCGACAGGCCCATCACCGAGGGGTGGCAGGCGCCGCGGCCCACCGCCCGGATGCGGGCGAGCGGCCGGATGCCGAGCTCTTTGGCCTTTTCGGCCGACAGGATCACCAGCGCCGCCGCCCCGTCGTTGATGCCGCTTGAGTTGCCCGCGGTCACCTTGCCGATCTCGGGGACGAAGGCCGGCGGCAGGCGGCGCAGCTGATCCAAGGTGATCCCCGGCCGGAAATGCTCGTCGTGCTCGAAGACGACCGGCTCCCCCTTGCGCTGGGGAATCACGACGGGGACGATTTCCTCGCGGAAATCGCCTTCGCGGGTCGCACGCTCGACGTTGTTGTGGCTCCGCAGCGCGATCTCGTCCATGGCCTCGCGGCTGATGCCGTAGTGCTGGGCGACGAACTCGGCGGTCAGCCCCATGATGTAGGGCTTTCCCTTGTAGAGGCTGAGCGGCGGCTGCGAGGCGTCGACCGGCCCGGTTTCGGGGTGGGGGATGAGGTGCGAGCCGCAGTGCAGGCCGCGGGTGATGTTGTCCACGAAGACGTGGTCCTGGAGCCGGCAGCCCCAGCGGGCGCCGAACACCGAGTAGGGCGCCCCGGACATGTGCTCAGCCCCCCCGGCGAGCACGACCTCGGCCATGCCCGCCTGGATCATGGCCATGCCCGAGACCACGGCCTCCATGCCCGAGATGCAGACGCGGTTGATCGTGGCCGCGGTCACCGTCTCGGGGATCCCGGCGAGCAGGGCGCCGATGCGGGTCATGTTCATGCTGTCGACGGGCTCGAGGCAGCAGCCGAATCGGACGTCGTCGATCAGGGCGGGATCGATTCCCGCGCGTTCGACGGCGCCTTTCATGGCGACGGCGGCGATCCGGGTCACGTGGAGGTCGCGCAGGCTTCCCCCGAAGGCTCCGATGGCGGTGCGGCATGCGGCGGCGATGACGACGTCCTTCATGAGCGGCTCCTTTCCGGTGGAGATGGAAGAGTCCCCTTTCCCCGTCTTAAGGGAAAGCGCCTGCCGAATTCCCCCGGCGCCGCGGGTCAGCGGCAGCGGAAGGGGACGAAGTGATGGAAGCAGAACCCGGCCGGGTCGCCCCAGGGTCGGCCGGTTGCGCCGATGCAGCGGGCGACCATCTGCCGGGAGGCCTCGGCGTGATCGGGCCGTTGTTCTTCCTGCCGCTTGCAGGCGGCGCAGATCACGCCGTCGTCGAAGACCGAGAGGATCCGTTCCTCTTTCGGGCCGAAATCCCGGCCGCAGCGCGTGCAGGCCGTGCTGCAGGCCAGGGCCTTTTCCCAGGTGTCGTTGGCGCTCATGATGCCCTCCGGACGAGGTGTTGGCGGGCTTGCCGCGGCAAAGGCGCTTTCTACCACGGCCGCCGGCCGATTTCAAAAGCCGCGGGCGACGGGAACCCGCCACGGGCCCCGGGGTTTGACGCGGCCTCTCCGCCGGGGTAAAAATGAGGAATCGTTGACTTATGCCGCCGGGTTGCTTCGAGCCGGCAGGAGAGGGGCGTGCCATGGAAAAACGCTGGGTCTATCTCTTCGACGAGCTGGATGAGGTGAGGAAACGGGTCGGCGATTCCCGCGATGCCGTCCTCGGGCTGCTCGGCGGCAAGGGGGCGAACCTCGCCGAGATGGTGCGCATCGGGATCCCCGTCCCGCCGGGATTCACGATCACCACCGAGGCCTGCAACCACTATCTCGCCCACGGCGGTCTTTTCCCCGAGGGCATGTGGGACGAGGCGATCGAGGCGCTCGAGGCGGTCGAGAAGAAGACGGGGAAGGTCTTCGGCGACGAGAAGAACCCGCTGCTCGTCTCCTGCCGCTCCGGGGCGAAGTACTCCATGCCGGGCATGATGGACACGGTGCTCAACATCGGCCTCAACGAGGCGACCTGCCGCGGCATGATCGCGCTCACCGGCAACCCCCGCTTCGTGCTCGATTCCTACCGCCGCCTGATCCAGATGTTCGGCAGCGTCGTCATGCAGATCCCCGACGAGCCCTTCGAGGAGGTGCTCCTGCAGGCCCGGCGGGAGGCGGGGGTGGCCAACGACTCCGAGCTCACCGCCGAGGCCCTCGAGGGGGTGATCGCCGAGTTCCTGCGGATCTTCCGGCGGCTCGCCAACCGGGATTTCCCCGCCGAACCCTACGAGCAGCTGCGCATGGCCACGGCCGCCGTGTTCGAGAGCTGGAACGGCAAGCGCGCCGTCGATTACCGCAACGCGGCCGGCATCCCCCACGACCTCGGCACCGCGGTGACGGTGGTCGCCATGGTCTTCGGCAACCTGGGCGAGGACAGCGCCACCGGGGTCGCCATGACCCGCAACGGCACGACCGGCGAGAAGGAACTCGAGGGAGACTACCTGCCCAACGCCCAGGGCGAGGACGTGGTGGCCGGCATCCGCATGACCCGGGACCTGCGCCAGCTCGCCCGCGAGATGCCCGAGGCCTGGCTCGAGCTGCAGCGGATCGCCCGGCGGCTCGAAGAGCACTACCGCGACATGCAGGACCTCGAGTTCACCATCGAGCGCGGCCGGCTCTGGATGCTCCAGACCCGCAGCGCCAAGCGCACCGCCCAGGCTGCCGTGCGCGTGGCCGTGGACATGGTCGCCGAGGGGCTGATCGACCGCGAGGAGGCCGTGCTCCGGGTCTCCCCCGAGCAGATCGACTATTTTCTCCATCCCCAGTTCTCGCCCACGGCCAAACAGGAGGCCCGCCAGTCCGGCCGGCTGCTCGCCCGCGGGCTGAACGTCTCCCCCGGGGCCGCCGTCGGGCTCGCGGCCTTCGACGCCGACGTGGCCGAAGCCTGGGGCAAGGAAGGCAAGAAGCCGGTGATCATGGTGCGGCCGGAGACCAAGCCCGACGACGTCCACGGCATGCTCGCCGCCCAGGGGATCCTCACCAGCCGCGGCGGCCGCACCAGCCACGCCGCCCTGGTCGCACGCCAGTTCGGCAAGCCGGCCGTGGTCGGCGTGGCCGCCCTCGAGATCGACCTGGGCGAGCGGCAGATGAAGGTCGGCGAGACCCTGGTCAAGGAGGGCGACTGGATCTCGATCGACGGCACCGCGGGCGAGGTCTACCTCGGCAAACTCGACACCATGGTGCCCGACATCCACGACCCCTGGCTGCTGCGGCTTCTCTCCTGGGCCGACGAGCTGCGCCGGCTCGGCGTGCGCGCCAACGCCGACTACCCCCGCGACGCCCGGCGGGCCCGCGACTACGGGGCGGAGGGGATCGGCCTCTGCCGCACCGAGCACATGTTCTTCGAGCCCGAGCGTCTGGTGCTCTTCCAGAAGATGATCATGGCCGATCTCCCGAGTGAACGCCGCGAGGCCCTCGAGGCCCTTCTGCCCTTCCAGCGGGAGGACTTCGCGGGGCTCTTCCGGGCCATGCCGGGGCTGCCGGTCGTGATCCGCCTGATCGACCCGCCGCTCCACGAGTTTCTGCCCGACATCAACGAGCTCCAGCAGGAGCTCACCGACCTCAAGATCCGGCTGCGCCACGCGGCGACCCTCGCCGACCTCGACCGCCTGCTCGAGGAGATCCGCCAGAAAGAGGACCTGCTGCGGCGGGCCCGGGCGCTCCATGAGTCCAACCCCATGCTGGGGCTGCGCGGGGTGCGCCTGGGGATCATGATCCCCGAGCTCACCCGGATGCAGGTGCGCGCGATCTTCGAGGCGGCCTGCCAGGTCGCCGCCGAGGGGGTCGAGGTCCACCCCGAAATCATGATCCCGCTGACGAGCCACGCCGAGGAGCTCAAGCGCCAGCGCCTGGAGCTCGAGGACGAGGCGCGGCGGGTGATGGAGGAGCAGCGGGTCACGGTGCCCTACCGCTTCGGCACGATGATCGAAATCCCCCGGGCGGCGCTGACCGCCGGGAGCATCGCCCGGCACGCGGAGTTTTTCTCCTTCGGCACCAACGACCTCACCCAGACCACCTTCGGCATCTCGCGCGACGATGCCGAGACGAGCTTTCTGGTCCCCTATCTCTCAGCCGGGATCCTCCCCGAAAACCCCTTTGCCACACTTGACGCCGAGGGCGTGGGCGAGCTCATGCGCATCGCTCTGGAGCGGGGGCGCAAGGTCAAGCCCGACCTCGTCTGCGGCATCTGCGGCGAGCACGGCGGCGACCCCGCCTCCATCGCTCTTTGCCACCGGCTGGGGCTGGATTACGTCTCCTGCTCGCCCTTCCGCGTGCCGATCGCCCGGCTGGCCGCGGCCCACGCCGCGTTGCGCGAGAGCAGCCGCACATGAGCCGCACGCCCGCTTGCGAGCGCCGGCCGGCACGCGTACCGCGAGACGGTTTCGTCCCGAAAAACGAAGGGACGACCCGGCCGGCCGGCCGTGCGCCAGGCGCCACGAGGCCCTGCGGCGCCGGCCGCAGGCGGGGGGAGGGCGGGCGCCGCTGTCTCGCCGGGACGCCGCGGCCGCCGTGCCGTGCCGGCAGGGGAAGGCGGCAAGCGGCCGAGATTCATTGAAAAAATGCGATCTGCGGGCCGGTCGCCGGCTCTGGCACGGTTCTTGACTCTCAGCCCCGGACACCGCCGTGGGGCGGTGTTCTTTTCCCGGTTCCCGTACCCACCCAAAGGAGGAAAACGATGAGCAAGACCGAAAAGAACCTGAAAGACGCCTTCGCCGGTGAGTCCCAGGCCAACCGCAAGTACCTCGCCTTCGCCCAGAAGGCCCAGACCGAGGGCTATCCCCAGGTCGCCAGGCTTTTCCGGGCCGCGGCCGAGGCCGAGACCGTGCACGCCCACACCCACCTGCGCACGCTCAAGGGGGTGCGCAGCACGCTCGAGAACCTCAAGGAGGCGCTGGGCGGGGAGACCTACGAGTTCCAATCGATGTACCCGCCCATGATCGAGGAGGCCAAGGCCGAGGGCAACGAGGCCGCCGTGCGCACCTTCACCTACGCAAACGAGGTGGAAAAGGTGCACGCCGCGCTCTACCAGAAGGCGATCGAGAGCCTCGGAAAACCCCAGGAGGAGTTCGATTACTGGGTCTGCTCGGTGTGCGGCTACACCTGCGAAAAGGACGCCCCCGAGGAGTGCCCGGTCTGCAAGGCGAAGAAGAAGGCCTTCTCCCGGGTGAGTTGAAGCTCCCCTCCCGCCGGCCCGCCGCGAAGCGCGGCGGGCCGGGAGCCCCCATCCCCCCGCCCGGCCCCGCCCCCTTCCCCGAACCGCCTCAAGTCCGCCCCTTCGCGGCCGATACCGGATGCCGAACCCCCTGATTCGGAGGATCGTGCATCATGGCGACATCGTTTTCGATCGGCTCGCGGCTCCGCTTGGGATTCGCCCTCGCGGCCCTGATCCCCATCGCCCTCGGCGCATTCACCTACCACGGCGCTTGGCGAAACGACCTCACCGTGGAGGAGCTCTCGTTTCAGCGCCTGCCCGCCCTGGAGAACCTCTTTCTCGTCAAGGAGCAGGCCGAGTTCGCCCAGGCGGCACTGCGCACGCTCGCCATCCCCGGACTGCCCCCGGAACTTCGACGGCGGCAGGTCGACAACCTGGACCGCTCCCGGGCGCAGATGAAGGAGGCAATCTCCGCCTACCAGGGGCTTCGCCGCACGGCCGATGAGGAAGAGCTCTGGCAGGCGTTCCTTGCCGCCTGGCGTGCCTGGGACGGCGAGGTCGGAAAAGCCCTCGAGGCCGCGCAGCGGATCGAGGAGCAAATCGAGGCCTACGAAAAGAGCGACCGCAGCCGGAGGACCCCCTACCTCGAGGCGTTGGGGGCGCTCAAGGAGGCCGCACTCCTCGCCGCCGTCTCCTTCAAGACCCAGGTCCAGGAGTGGAAGAACATCCTCATTTCCGGAAACGACCCCGAGCAGTTCCGGCGCCGGCTGACCCTCTTCGAGCAGGAGGAGCAGGCCGTGCGGAGGACCCTCGAGGACGCCGCGGCGCTCATGGCCGATCTCGGCCTGGACCCCGACCCCGTCCGCCGCACCCTCGTCCAGCACGCCGAGGCGGGGGTGAAATACCGCGAGGGCCTGCGGCAGTTCGACGCCGGGGATCCCGAGGCGGGGAAAAAGGTCGACCGCCTCGTGCGCGGGGTCGACCGCGGGCCGACGCTCGCCATGCTGCAGATGAACGAGGCGATCGACCAGGTGCGGCTCAAGGCCGAAGGGCTCTACGGCGCGCTCCGGCAGAGGCTCCTCGGCCCGGTGACCGAAACGCGCCGCGCCGCCAACGCCGCGCTCGACCCACTGCTCAAGCACATCCGCGAAGACGCCGCGGCCGCCGGGGCCGAGGCCGAGGCGTTGGCCAACCGGCTGCGGCGCGCCGCCGTGGCGGCCGGCCTGGTCGGCCTGGGGCTGGCCGTCGTCCTGGGGGTGTGGCTCACCCGTTCGATCACGGGGGCGTTGCGCCGGGTGATTGTGGGGTTATCGGAGGGTGCGGAGGAGGTGGCCTCGGCGGCGGGGCAGGTGTCTGGGGCGTCGCAGTCGTTGGCGGAGGGCTCGAGCGAGCAGGCGGCCTCGATTGAGGAGACGTCGAGTTCGCTGGAGGAGATGTCTTCGATGACGCGGCGCAACGCCGACAACGCCA
>Ga0073932_1000634_pt1 | contig 83173 bp, 56 predicted proteins | sample DewCreD2012metaG_FD_76967 | JGI IMG/M metagenome (GOLD analysis project Ga0073932, IMG submission 76967) | Hot spring sediment bacterial and archeal communities from British Columbia, Canada, to study Microbial Dark Matter (Phase II) - Dewar... ...
ATCTTTTCGCTTTGGACGGGAGACGGTGTCGAAGAGTTCACGCAGGGGCCTTTCATGGGTGCATGTAGCCAACTGGTCCATGAAGCGATTGTTGATATCTTGAGAAACCTGTGCGCGCAGGGGTGTGTCGGCCACGCCTTTGCGAAGCGGCATCAGGCGTTTGCCGGTGCTTTCCGGTTCGCCTTGTGCGCGCCGGTTGTACCGCTGGCTGAACCGCTGGGGCATGGAACGTTTCTTTGAGGTGGTCTGCGAGGAGGGCGTGTTCACCTATGCCCGCCGGGAAGAGGAAATCGCGCGGTATGCACACCTGGACGGCTGCTATGTAATCCGCTCCAACGTGGCCGCGTGCAGCCAGGCGACGGAGGAACTTCGCGATCGCTACAAGGACCTCAAATACGTCGAGCAGGCGTTCCGGACGATGAAGACCGCCGATATTCAGACGTGGCCTATCCGTCACTTCAACGAAATGCAGGTGCGCGGCCACCTCTTCGCCTGTTTTTTGGCCTACCGCGTGATTTGGGAACTGCGCCAGCGGCTGGCGCCCGTGCTCGAACGCGACCCGGAGTCCAAACGCTGTGAAGCCGGAAGCCTGGCGGAAATCTGGCGGGAACTGGCCGGCATTACGGTGGCCAAACTCGAAGTCAATGGCCAGACCCACCTCAAACTCTCCAGCATTACGCCTTACGCACAAAAACTCCTGACCTTGTGCCGCGTCCCCAGCCTTCAAACCATCCTGAGCGAGTAAAACGATGGAAAGCCGCTATGCACAACCGTCTGAAAAAAACAATGACGCAACTTCCGTTTCAACGTGCCCCGGATCACACATCTTTCCCTTCCTGAACCGCAATCCGTCTCTTTTCTCGCGCTTTTTCTCTGTTTCAACGTGTCCACCCCCTTCGGCGACCCCTTATTGCGGCGCAATGACTTGCGAAGACGGATTTCGCTTTCCGAGTCGATTTGAAATCTCGAAGTTATTGGCGTGAGATTCTTGCCGGAACGATCCGAGAAGGAGATTCGCGGATTGTGCCGGCAAGAATCTACGCCTCGTCTGGGACTTCGCCCGAAATAGGAGACGCCTTCTTGGGTGTAACTGCTTTATCGAGATGCAACCATTTTTTCGTGCCACCGGTGGCGCCGGTTTCATTTGTTCGACGAACGAAAGCCAATCTCGTCGGAAGAGCGGCCAATGCGTTGCTTCTTGCACGGAACCGGCCGCATAAACTCAATCGCCCGATTCTGCTATTCGATTATTGCGACTCCCTGCCAATGCTCGTTGCTGTTTGGTTTCGTTGCCAATACCGGTGTTTACCGCCTATTGTCAACATCAAAGATGCAAACGCCAACAAGAAGAAATCACCGCCGCCCGTTGCGTTGGCTGTCAGCGTTTTACGTCCCGTTGTATAGCTTACGCTCTGTTCGGATATCTCGCCCGGGGCTACATTGACGCCGATATCCGCAGGTGTTGTCCAATTCGTTGCCGGGGCCATACAACCGCCTGGCGTGGATTCCGCGGCAACAAAATGAACCACATGCTGCCCAACGGATGCGGTAATCGTCTCCCCGCTTGAGTGGACCGTCGTATCATCGTCGAGCATCCAGCCCGCACCGGCTGCACGTGCTTCCGCCGGTTCAATCGTCACGCGGATATAACCTGTATCGGTTTGGACAAGGCGATAGACAGACGAACAGGTCTTTGTTTCGCCGTTTTCCACATATACCGTGAAGTCGGCGGGCTGTTCCCAACCCGCTAATGGCTTGAATGTAACCGTGTAGGCGCCGCAGGGCAGGCTCGAGACGGTTTCCCCGCTGTCTCTCCAGGTTGTCCCCGCGTCGAAGGACCACTGCGCGCCCAGCGACACGGCCGCCGAGGGCTCAATATTCACCTGCAACGCACCGACGCCGCCGACGCTGTCTTGCCTGAAAGACGCGCGCAGGTAGGAATCTTTTGTAATGGCAAAGCGGGCTGGATTCCCAGGTTGAATGTAGTCGCCGCTCCAAAAATCCAAATGCCAACCCGTCTGTGGAATCGCCTGTACGTTTACGGTCGCACCGCTGTCGTATGTGTATTCGCCGGGTGAGGGGTCCGTGGTTCCGCCGTCTGAAGATTCGATCGTCAACGTATACTGCCGCACAAAGAATGCGGTCGCCGTCTTTGACCCATCCATCATGACAGAACCCGGATTTGCGCTCCCCGTAATGGCACCTTCCCAGCGATCGAACCGGTAACCGTTTGCGGGAGCCGCCGTTACCACCACGGTCGTCCCGTCGTCGTATATGCCGTTGGCGGACGGAGGATTGTAAGTAAACGTTCCTCCCGCGGCCGGACTCGCTGTAACCGTCAAGAGGTGGGTTTGGATGAAGACCGCTTTCACCGCGAGATCCTCGGATACCGTGACGGTTGTGACGGGTTGCGAGGCATTGGCCACCGGACCTTCCCAACGGTCGAAACGCCAGCCTGCCGCAGCGAAAGCCGACAGATTGACTACAGAGTCTTTGTCGTAGGTATGGGCGCCCTTGCCGGGATCGACCGTTCCCTGGCCATCGGCATCGACAGCAAGTACTCGTGTCGGCGTGAAGACGGCGGAAATGGTTACAGGGGCATCCGGCATACCGGCTAGGGCATGCGCCACAGGGTCCGTCTCGACGCCTTCCCAATGGTCAAAACGATACTTGGGATTCGGCGTAGCCGTCAGTTCGAGCCGCGTGCCGGCAGCGTACCCGCCGGGCGCCGGGTTCGAGGCTACCGTGCCGCCGCCGCCGGGATTTACGCCCAGCGTGAAAATCGGCACAAATACAGCGGTGGCCGTCGTATCCAAGTCTATCTTGACCTCGACCCGTGCGGTCGTGTATTCGGCGCCGCCAATCACCCAACGGTCGAACGCCCAGTTCGTCGCGGGAATGGCCGTCAATGTCGTGGTTTCGCCTGCATCTACGACATGCTCGCCCGTTTCCGGCGAAGTCGTTCCCTGGCCGGCAACTGTTACACCAAGGGTTACCTGGGCCGGCGGCGGGGTCTCCTCGACCGTCACGCCACCCGACTCCCGCTGGATTAGCGTCGTCCAGTCGAGGCTGTCGCCGTATTGCCCCTTGAACGAGGCGTCGCTCAGCGTTACGGGCAGCGTCGTACCGGCCAGCGCGCCGGGATCAATCGCAAAGCGCACGACGGCAATCTGGGCGGGACCGATTGGCAATGCGTTGTCGCGGCTCATGGCCACGCGGAGCGTCCCGTGGTCCGCTTTCGATTGAAAAACGAATTCCTTCGTCTGTGCGCCCGCTTGCACGGAATCGAATATAAGTTGCGATGGATAACTGAGCGAGAACTCAATGCCGCCGATCCCCTCGGCATCGTCCACGTTCACCGGAACATCCACCCAACGTCCCGCGACGCCCGATGGCGTTCCCACGGTTGCTGTGAGTGTTCCCGATTTCGAGGCGCGGTCCGCAAGGGTTTTCGCCGCGTCCGGCGGATTGACCGGGAGACCTACGGCAAGACGCATGATCAGGACGGCGTCCGCACTGTCCAGGTCGCGGTCGCCATTCATGTCTGCCGCATGGAACTGGTTCGAACCGGATTCGATATTCAACCGGCCCACGGCCGCCTTGAGCGCCGCCAGCGTATCGGCCACGTTCACCTGCCAGTCGCCTGTGATATCGCCCTGCCGCCAGCCACCCACGACAGGATCGCCCGTCCCGCACATTTGGCCCATGTCGGTGGAATCAACCGCGGCCGAGGCGCCCTCGACGACCAGGTTCACGCCTGCGAACGTTACGTCTCCGCATTGGTCGCCAATCAGATTGCCCTTTAGTGTGAATACGAGGTCGAACAGTTTGCCTTCGCCGGTGAGCGTGACGGCGGAATTGACCGCCTGAATACGCACATGTCCCATTTCACCGGTCGTCGAGACGATGGACATGCCCTTTGTGATGGCCGTCTTCTCGACCGATACATTCGGAGAAGCCCCATCCGGCTTGAGGGCGACGAGGCCGGCAGGATACTGGATGTCGAGGTCGAGGCCGTCCGGCTTGATGTCCGTCGCCGCAGACACCGAAATCGGCACGTGAATCGTCCGTCCCGCGCGTTGTGAGACTTCGGGGAGATACAAAGCCAACTGTGGCTTTACCAGTGACGACTGTGCGGGCGTGCTACGGTAACCGTCCGACGAAACCGCGACGACCCAATAGTAATAATGCCCGTTCAAATCCGGAGGCGTATCCGTGAAGCTCGTCGCCGCCACGGGATTCGCGCCGCTTACGCGCGTCGCCGACGCGAAGTCCGCCGTGACGCTCCGCGACACTTCGTATCCCGCCACGTTCTGCGACGCGCTTGCCGCCCAGCGCACGTATACCTTGCCGATGCCCGGCAAGGCCGTCACCGATGTCGGCGCGACCGGCGTCAACGGTTCCAGCGCCACGTTGATGTGGGCAGGCGCATACGTGTTTCGACGCTCCATCGAGCGGTAACCGCCGATGGCGTACTGAACCTTCAATGGGACTTGGCCTGGAACTTCGATCGAGTACTTCCCTTCGGTGTCCGTTTGCCCCTGCACGATTTGGCGGCCCGGCGGATTCTGCTCGGAAACCGTCACCGTCACGCCCGCGAGTTTCTGGCCCGTGCGCCAATCAATAAGCATGCCGTCCAGGATCTCATGTGTGCATTCGACGAATTGGGCCTGAACCGTCTTGTTTGCGTTCATGACGAGCGGCGGCTCGTTCGCGCCCACGTCGCCCGACCAATGGTCGAACCGGTACCACAGCGCCGGTGTCTGCAATAAGGCTACGGACGTTCCCTCGTCGTATTTCGCCAAGTTCGGTTCGCGTGCTACCGTACCTCCAGCAGGCGGCTGCGCCGATACGTTCAGCGTGTATTGCCTCACGAAAAAGCCGGTTGCGGTCTTGGGTCCATCCATCGTGACCGAACCCGGATTCGCGCCGCCCGTCATCGCGCCTTGCCAACGGTCGAACCGGAAACCGTTCGCCGGAACCGCGGACACGAGCACCGTCGTTCCCGCATCGTGCAGCCCGCCGATGGGTTCAGGATCGAAAGTGAACGTCCCGCCCTCTGCCGGACTGGCCGACACGTCCAGCGGATAGGTGCGAACGAAAACCGCCTCGACGGACGTATCCGCATGCAGTGTCACCTGGTTGTTCACTACCGAACCTTGCCAGTGATGGAACCGGTAGCCGCTCGCCGCCGCCGGCGTCAACGTCACCACCGTCCCGTCGTCATACGGCCCCGTCGGCGGATTGAGCGAGACGGTTCCCCCGCCATCAGGCGAAACGGTTACTGTCAACGCATACTGCGGCACGAATACCGCCGTTACTGCCGCATTGGCATTCATTACGACTACGCCCGGCTGCGCCGAACCCGTCAACGCGCCTTCCCAATGGTCGAACCGATACTGGGCGTTCGGCATCGGCGTCAGCGAGACCGATGTCCCGTGCGTATAGTTTCCACCGGGCGGGTTTGCCGATATCGTACCGCCGCCCGATGGGGTCAAACCGAGCGTCAGAACATAATTGTCCACATCGAATGCGCCGCTCGTAGCCGGCGCGGCGGAGTTGCCCGCGTTGTCCGTGGCCGTACCCGCGGCGATTGCCAGCGTGGCAGAGCCGAATCCGGTCGGATTCTGCAGGCGGATCGTTCGCGTCAAACCGGCCGTTCCTTCCACGACAAGATCCCCGGCCACATCCGCTCCGGTGTTCAGCGAAATCTTGTCCGGCGTCAGCATAATTGTGTCCGCGCCCGTGTACGTCACCGTAAACACCACCGGCTCGCCGTGGCTGACCGCGGGCGAAGGCGCGGATATCTGGATGGCCGGCGGGGTATTGTCCACGGTTGCAGTCGCGCTCGGTCCCGCGGCAGGCGCTTGGTTGCCGGCTTGGTCGCCGGCCGTGTCCGGCCCGATCGAAATACCCAGCGTGCCGTCGCCTGTAATATTCGATACCGTGACTATTCGGGGATTCCCGCTCGGCGACACCGACACCGATCCCGTACAGCCCGTCGCATTCAACGTCACGTCGCTGGCCGCGAGCGAGATGCCCGCCAGGGGACTGCACGAACCCGTGTATTGTACGCTGAAGGTTACAGGTCCCCCGCGTGTGAGGGACGGTTCTGGAGCGCCTAGGCTGACGGTCGGCGGCAAGCTGCACGCCCCTTGTATGACGGAGACAGTTACGGTCGGTCCTCCGGTCGCGTTGACCGCGATGGTTCCGGTCCGCGACTGACCCGGATTGGCCTGGAATGCACATACAATCGTGCCCGTATCCGTCCCGCTGGTCCCAGAAGTTATCGTTAGCCAGTCCGCACCGGTCGTGACGGAAGCTGTCCAAGGCATGGTGCCGCCGCCCACATTCGTCACCTCAAACGAAGTCGTACCCGCCTGTGTTCCCACATTTCGTTGAAGCGGTTCGACGTGCAGACGTTCAATGCCGCGGCCGTTGACCGGCCGCGTGGCGCCGCCGCCTCCCGTGAACGTCACCGTGGATGAGTAATCTTGCCCGGCGGATGGCTGGAACCGTACCGTCACCGTATGGGTTGCCCCAGAAGTGAGGCTGTAGTGTGCGGAGCCGGCAACAATACTGAACGCTCCCGCAGGCACGGTTGCGTCTCCCGTCAGCGTGCCTCCGCCCGCGTTTACGACTGTAAACGTGAGGTCGGCCGACTGGCCGGCCACTACCGAACCGAAGTCGCGCGAATCCGGTGTGACGGAAATCGTTGGAATTGGCGGCGGGGTTCCAGCATGAACATAGTCCACAAGAAGGGTACTCGTTTGAGTACTAGTCGAAATAGTGGCGATTTCCAACTGTCCGATGAGCAGACGTTCTGGAATGGCGGCTTCGGGCGTATACAGTATCAACGGATCCGACCATGTTTCTGTGCCCGTTGGACGTGTGGTAGCCCACAACGAAGTCGTGTCGTAAAGAATCCGCACATCATACCAAGTGTCTTGTGCAAGCGTTGGACCACTTTGTTGTATGATGCCGGTAGCGTCCGTATATGCCAGTCGCGCCCCTCCCCCGCCATTCCATATGTAGAGTGCGCTACGTTCAGCATTTGAGAATAAGACGCCGTAACCCAAGTAGCCTCCAAGCTTGTTCGTAAGAGTGCTGTGATAGGAAAATGAACTTACAATTCCCCACGCACCACTTGGAAGGCGTTTCGCCCACTCCACAAATCCCTGCGCCAGCAGGGTGTTGTTATAATCCTTGTACAAACTGATTTGAAGGGCGCCCGAGCCGTCCGAGGCCAGGTTCACCGTGCTATAGGAACCGAAATCGTTGTCTATGACTGTCCATTTCATGGGATCGATCGGCCAATATGTGAAGTCCTCATCGGGTAGGGATTGCAGAGCCGGACTGTACTCCCTGTCGTCGGCCACATCGGCCACCCAAAGCGTTGAGTTTACATTGCCGCTTGGATCCTTGTTCCCGATCTCGCACTGCCCAATTTTAAATCGTTCCGGCTTGATGGATGGCGACGAGAAGAGCAGATAGTTGCCTTGCCAAACCGCGTTTCCCGATTCCCGGTAATCGGCACGCAGATCGATGCCGTTGTAGCTGAACCGTATTTCGTACCATGTGTTTGAATAAAGTGACGCTCCCGCCTGGCCACCCGTTACCCCCGGTTGCGAGTAGAACACCTGCATGCCATAGGTGTTCCTAAACCGGAAGAACGCCTGATTCTGCCCCGGGATGTCGAATGTGAACCCGAGGTGGCCTCCATCGTCGTTGTACGTAGTGCTGTCATATTTGACCTGCGCATACAGAATCCATGAATCCTCCCGGAGCCTTTCCGTCCATTCCACAAAGCCCTGTGCCAGCAGGGTATTGTAAGCGTCCTTGTAAAGACTGATCTGGAGGGAACCCTCGCCGTCTGTGCCGATATTCACCGTACTGTCGGAGCCGAAATCGTTGTCGATCAACGTCCATTTTGTCGGGTTAAGCGGCCAGTACGTGAAGTCCTCATCGGGCAGCGACTGATCAGCTGGCTTGTACTCGATGTTGGGGATCACATCGGCCACCCAAAGCGTTGCATTCACATTGCCGCTTGGATCCTTGTTCCCAATATCGCATTGTCCAATTTTGAGTCGTTCTGGCTTGATGGACGGAGACGAAAAGAGCAGATAGTTGCCTTGCCAGACCGCGCTCCCCGATTCCCGGTAATCGGCGCGCAGTTCAATGCCGTTGTAGATGAAGCGAATTTCGTACCATGTGTTTGAATAGAGCGACGCCCCCGCCTGGCCTCCCGTTACTCCCGGTTGTGAGTAGAACGCCTGCATGCCGTTTGTATTCCGAAACCGGAAGAATGCCTGATTCTGCCCGGGGATTTCGAACGTGAACCCGAGATAGCCGCCGTCGTCGTTGTACGCATTGCTGTCGTACTTGACCTGTGCATACAAGGTCCACGAATCCTCCGGGAGCCTTCCCGTCCATTCCACAAAACCCTGCGCAAGCAGGGTATTGTAAGCGTCCTTGTAAAGACTGATCTGGAGGGATCCCGCGCCATCTGTGCCGATATTCACCGTACTGTCGGAGCCGAAATCGTTGTCGATCAACGTCCATTTTGTCGGGTTAAGCGGCCAGTACGTGAAGCCCTCATCGGGCAACGACTGATCAGCCGGACTGTACTCGATGTTGGGGACCACATCAGCCACCCAAAGCGTTGAGTTCACATTACCGCTTGGATCTTTGTTCCCAATATCGCATTGTCCAATTTTGAGTCGTTCTGGCTTGATTGACGGAGACGAAAAGAGCAGATAGTTGCCTTGCCAGATCGCGTTTCCCGATTCCCGGTAATCGGCACGCAGATCGATGCCGTTGTAGGTAAAGCGTATTTCGTACCAAGTTTTTGAATAGAGCGACGCCCCCGCCTGGCCGCCCGTTACCCCCGGCTGGGAGTAGAACACCTGCATGCCATTGGTGTTCCGGAACCGGAAGAATGCCTGATTCTGTCCCGGAATGTCGAAAGTGAACCCGAGATAGCCGCCGTCGTCGTTGTACGCATTGCTGTCGTACTTGACCTGCGCATACAGGGTCCACGGGATGTCCGAGAGTCGATCTGTCCATTCCACAAACCCCTGTGCCAGCATGGTATTGTAAGCGTCCTTGTATAGGCTGATTTGCAGGGCGCCCCCGCCGTCACCGGCCACGTTCACTGTGCTGTTGGAACCGAAATCGTTGTCTATGACGGTCCATTTCGCCGGATCGAGCGGCCAATACGTGAAGTCCTCATCGGGTAGGGATTGCAGAGCAGGATCGTACTCCCTGTCGTCGGCCACATCGGCCACCCAAAGCGTTGCGTTCACATTGCCGCTTGGATCCTTGTTCCCGATATCGCATTGCCCAATTTTGAGTCGTTCTGGCTTGATGGACGGCGACGAGAAAAGCAGATAGTTGCCTTGCCAGGCCGCGCTCCCAAATTCCCGGTAATCGGCGCGCAGCTCAGTGCCGTTGTAGCTGAACCGTATTTCATACCATGTGTTTGAATAGAGCGACGCGCCAACCTGGCCTCCCGTTACCCCCGGCTGGGAGTAGAACACCTGCATGCCGTTTGTATTCCGAAATCGGAAGAACGCCTGATTCTGCCCGGGGATGTCGAACGTGAACCCGAGATGGCCGCCGTCGTCGTTGTACGTATTGCTGTCGTACTTGATCTGCGCATACAGAGTCCATGAGTCCGCCCGGAGCCTTTCCATCCATTCCACAAAGCCCTGTGCCAGCAGGGTATTGTAAGCGTCCTTGTACAGACCGATCTGGAGGGCGCCCTCGCCGTCTGTGCCGATATTCACCGTACTGTTGGAGCCGAAGTCGTTGTCAACAACAACCCATGCCATGTCATCAACAGTTACGCCGGAGAACGTATCGTTCGGTACAGATTGGTCTGCTGGCGCAAAAGACGTGAAGGAAACGGCATCGAACATCAAAACGGTTGTAAAGTCGGTAGAAGTATTGGAGTTGAGATCCCACGGTTGTCCGATCTGGAGAGTAGCCGGGTAGTCGGTTGGCGTACAGGTTCGCAAGAGGTAGTTGCCAATCCACTCCGCCGATCCCTGTTCGCGATAACTTGCCCTCAACTCGCTTCCATCAAAAACAAAGCGGTACTCGTACCAAACATTCGGATACAAGGCGTTTCCCGCCGCTTCACTGGCGCCTTGGTTGTAGTAGAGGCGGCAACCATCCTGATTGCGCAAGCGGACATAGGCTTCCCCGGCCTGGCTTGTGAGAAAACGCACACCCAGCGACACGTTTCCGGTACTCACCGCCGTCGAGCTGAATTTCGCGCGGACATAACCTTCCCAAGGACTTGTCGGATCCGCGAGCGTATGTTCTGCATAAGCTTTGGCATTTCCTTTGCCCGAATCGTAATTCTTCACGGTCACGACAAGGTTGCCGCCCGTTATGGCAAGGCTACCCGAGTTGCTCGGAAAGTTCTGGGTATTGTAGCTCCAGATTGCCGGTTCCTCGGCATCGAAATCATCCCCCGGAAAAGCCCATGCAACGGTTCCAGCCAATAAGCCCCATAGCGCAAGAATAACAAAGCCTGCCCATTGACGTATCACGACCCGACCCTCCTCTTATGCGGCACAATACTCCCCGCGACAGAAATGGTATACGACATCGCTTTCGATTTGTCAAAATCTCAATCGCCAAAATGAACGCGATCGCTCGGACCAATGCCAGGAAATCCCTGTTGCCTCAAATAAAAATCCACCCGAAATCTTGACTAAGGCATTTTTTTTAGGGTATCGTCTAGTAAGATTGGGAGGGAAATGACGAGGTCAACCGGGAGGACGAGTCCGATGCGGCATTTTGTTGCGGCGATCGTGTTGGCGTGTGGGATTGGGACGGCGTTTGGCGGGGCATACGGCGAGGGCGGGAAGCTGGCCACGAGCGGCGTCACGCTGGAAAATGCCTTTATCCGGCTGAAGGTGGGCGGCAACGGGGCGTTCGGCCTCGAGAGCACGGGAGGGCGTCCGGGCGATGCGTCGGACGACAACAAGCCGCTCATTTATCAACATCCCACGTACGGCGGCTTCGGCCCGACGTGCGCTTTGGCCGTGAACATTGACGGAACGACGCATACGCTCGCGTCGCCGCGCGTGACGGGCGATGCGGCGCCCAGCACCCCCCTGCACGCGCTGGGCCAGACTTCCGCGGCCATCGCGTGGATTGTTGACGGGATCGAAATCACCGCGGCCTATGAACTGGCGGAAGGCGCCGGCGGCAACGCGGACGTGGCGCGAGTGAAATACACCCTCCTCAACACGAGCGGCCAGCAGAAGGTTGTGGGTCTAAAGACCGGCATGGACACGAAGATTGGGAACAACGACGCGGCGCGGATTGCCACGTCTTCCGGCATCATTTCGACGGAAACGGGTTACGGCATGGGTTATGCGAACCCAGTCCCCGCTTACTGGCAGGCATACGAGACCCTGTCCGTTTCCTCGCCCGGCCTGGTGGCCGAGTGCGACTTCTCCGGCAGCGATTTGACGCCGCCGGATGTGCTCATCGCCGGGCGCTACGGCGATCTTTCGAGCGACACGGCGTGGGATTATCAGGCCAGCGGGCAAGCGTATACGGACAGCGCGGTCGCGATGTGGTGGAAAGGCCGCGTGCTCGGACCCGGCGCGGGCACGTCGTTCGCCTTTGCCTACGGCCTCGGCCGCTATGCGGGCAATTCGGGCATATTGGCCGTATCCCTGGCGGCGCCGGGCAAGATCACCGCAAGTTCGGCCAATCCGTTCGACGTGAACGTACAGGTTCAGAATACCTCAGGTGTGCCCGCCGTGAATCTGACGGTCTCGCTGGCGTTGGGCGGGCCGCTGTCGAGTACGCTGCCGCTTACGAAGACGCTCGCGCAACTTGCCCCAAACGCGACGGCGCTGTTCACGTTTCCCGTACAGGCCGCGCTGTCCGAAACGGCGGCCAATCAGACCGTCTCGGCGTCCGCATCCGCGACGGCCGTTGCGACGACCACCGCCTCGGCGGCCGTTCATCTCGAAGCGCTGCCCCATGTCAATTCGGCCCCGGCTGTACAGGTTGATACGCCTTCGGGCGCGACCTCCGGTTTGGTGACGCTCAATTACACCGTGAGCGATGCGGATTCGGATTCCGTGGCGGCTTCGCTCTTCTACCGCCGGCAGGCGGACGCTACGTTCACCCGCGCGCGCGTCTTTGCCGCACGGCAGAATGTCCGCATGCCGGCCAGTCCGCAAGGGCGTTCGTATCAAATCACATGGAATTCGTCTTCCGATCTGCCGGATGAAACGGGAAATGCGATCGTGAAGATAGTCGCATCGGACGGATTCGATGCCGGCAGCGGAGAGACGGGGCCTTTCCTCGTCAATAACGCCTCCGGCCCGGCCGTCATCAGCGGCCGAGTAACGGATGCGCGGACGGGAGCGCCGATCGTGGGCGCGAATGTCGGACTGTTCACGGACCGGGCCGGCAACGATTCGCCCATCGAGCAGGCGGCGACGGATTCACAAGGGAATTACAGTATCCCCGCGCCCCGCACGGGACCGCTCATGAAACTGAGATGCACGGCGGCCAACTACGACACAAAGGAAATAACCGGTCTCATCGCGCCCGCGCAACGGGACTTGCTGCTCGCGTTTACCAACCCCGCAACGCCCGTGGGATTCGAGACGACCGGCGGCGGTACGCAGGTCTATCTGCGCTGGCAGCCGAACACGGAACCCGACTTGGCCGGATACAACGTGTATCGCGCCGACACCCAGGACGGAACCTATGCCAAAGTGAACGGGGCGGCCATCCGAAGCACGGAATTCCGCGACGACACGATCGAATTGGACGTGAACGTCCAAGGCAGCTTCATCCCGAAAGACTTCTATTATAAATTGGAAGCGCTGGACAAGACCGGGCATACGAGTCCGCAGACGGCGCCCATCAAGGCGACGGCCGGCAAAATCATCGTCAGCACGACAGTCATTACCGCGGACCGGGGCGAATCGGTCACCTTCCCGGTCAGCGTGAACAATGCGTCCGGCCTCAATCCCATCGGAATAGACATCTGGGTGGGATTCGCGCCCGGGATCTTCGACATGGATCGAATTACGGTGGGTCTTTCCCCGATCATGACCCAAATCGGCGGGATCGCGTGGCTCTTCAACGCCTTGCCGCAAGGCTCGACGACCCGCGGCGACCCGACCAAGGACCAGATTGCCATCACGGGCATCCTCGATACGCCGGACATCTGGCGCGGCGAAGGCAGGCTCTTCGACCTCAACATGAAGGTCAAAGACAACGCGCCGGGCGGCAGCCACACGGCAATGACTTTTACGAAACTCAAGTTCTACGGCGATGCGTATCCGATGCCGAATCCCGTCGCGAACGACCAGATACCGGGCGCGTTTTCCGTGAAACTGGGCTATCTGTACGGCAATCTGGACATGATTGAGCCGGTGAATCATTTGGACGTTGCGATTTCTATGGGGTTGGCCATCGAACTGATTCCGTGGCTGGCGCAGGCACTGGTCGTTGGCGACCTGAACGGAGACAACGCGGCCGACATCGCGGACCTTTTCTTGATCGGCGATTTGGACCGGAACGAAGATCTGGACAGTTGCGACTCGATTCTCGTGAAACGCATTTCACAGGGTATTCCCTTCGACCCCGAGGAATACGCGGCGCAGCACGCGAAAGACTTGCCGATGGCCGTGTATGTGCCGAAGCGGGCGCCGGCGCCAAAAGCGGAAACCCCCATCGAAGTGGCCATACCCGCCTTGACCGCGGAACGGGGCCAGCATGTGATCGTGCCGGTGACGGCCAGCGACGTGGCGGGACTCGGCGGCTGCGACATCACGATTGCATTCCCCGAAGATCGCGGGGCGCTGCAACTGGTTTCGGTCACCCAGGGCGCCGCGACACGGGATTTCTCGCTCCGCAAACAACTCGAACCCGGCGCCGTGCGGATTGCATTGACGCGACAGGACCTCTCCGAAACCAAGGACGCGGATAAGGCCACCGGCCCCGGCACGCTGGTCATGCTCGATTTCCTCGTGAGCGATACCGCGCCGATGGGCGCCGATTCGCCCGTGTCGCTCGGCAAAGTCAAGCTGAACGGCGCCTACGCCGAGAATCGCGAATGGACTCGAACTGTGAACCGGACCAGCGGCAACATCGCCGTCGGATCGGGGCTGATTCCGGCGGCCGCGGCCATCCTTGTGCTCGACAAACAGACGCGGCAGCCGATTCTCAACGCTTCCGTCGGCATCAGTCCCGGCAGCATAAGCCCCGTGACCGGCAATTCCCAGGGCGTCTATACGTTTGCTTCGTTGAATGCCGGAAGATACGCCTTCACCGCGTCCGCGCCGAACCACACCGCCGCCAGCCGGGACGCATGGCTCAACGCCGGTGAAGCCGCGACTCTGACGATCCTGTTGGAACCAACAGGCGGCGAAGGCGAAGGCGAAGGCGAAGGTGAAGGCGAGGGCGAAGGTGAAGGCGAGGGCGAAGGCGAAGGTGAAGGCGAGGGCGAAGGTGAAGGCGAGGGCGAGGGCGAAGGCGAAGGTGAAGGCGAGGGCGAAGGCAGTTGTTTTGGTGGCCTAACCATGCAGGGAAAGCCTGGCGGCGGTTCGACCGGCAACATGTTGATATGGGGCGCTGTCGTTTCGATGCTGATCGCGGCAGGCCGGTGGAGTCCAGCCGGAGACACACGAGCGACCGCATATCTTCGTTAGACCCGACGGCAGGATTGACGTAATGGCATGCCCTGGGAGCGAAGCGCCGGTGGAGCGCCCGGAAGACGACGGGGCGGGCGATTCGTGTCGTGGAACATTTTACCCCAACGTGGGCCCTGCCCACAGCCCAGTCTCTTTTCGTGCCCGCGCTCGTGTTCGTCATCGTCATCGTAATCGAGGCAAGAACTCTGCGGTATTCGCACTCGACAAATCATTGTACTTCAATTGGTTCTGTAAGTTGCCCAAAAACTTCTTGTTGTTGCTGATAGAAGCCAGACTGTAAGGCACTGGTACCCCTATCTTGCGGTGGGTAACAAGGTTGATTGGGGAAGATTCTTTTTCACGAAAAAAAGCCGTGTTTTATTGGGCGGGTTCGATGCAGTACCAACGTTTTTTGACTTTGAAGACGATGCGGCCTTCGAGTTCAAGCAGGGGCTTTAGCGCGGGATTTTTATCGAAAAACTCTCTTGACGCTTTCGAGCCGCGGCGCAAAATCCGTGTCTGCGCGTCTTGCGGATATCCGTCTTCCACCCAAGCATCGCCGATCCGGAGAAAAACGCGTCCCGCAACGATTTTTCGATCGCCGCGGTCCGGCGGACCGTCCTTTCCGGCATCCGTCTTTTCCGTAACGGCCATAGCCTTTTTATCGTCCTCCAATGGCGCCACCATCCCTGCCACATGCCTTTTCTCCGACTGTTTCAATGTGGAGCCGAGGGCAATGCGACCCAACCGAAACTCGTTCAATGGACTTGCATGCTTACCAGCGGTTGCCTTGTTGTTTTGCGCTGGTTTACGGCCCGTTTCAATCGCCTCCTCTTGGCCTTCAGGTTCCAACGCCTTTTCTTTATGCGCCGGTTCTCGGCCGGCGTCAATGGCCTCTTCTTTGTCTACCGTCGCGGACGCTGCGGACTTGGGCGGGACAAGGGTTGTCTGAGCCGCTGAATCGTTCTGGGCGTTTTCCGTGGCAATGGATGCCGGAGGTATTACGACGGCGCTTGACGCCGGCGGCGGCGCCGACGGCGCAGCCGGTGCGGATACCGCCGCTTTGCCTTTCCTCGATTCCTTTTCGGCGGATTGCAGCGGAATGGATGCGGCTTCCTCATGGTATTGGCTGGATTCGGCTGCCTGATCGCCGGTGGGAGCTGGGGAAGGCGGCTGTGGAGGCAAGGTCCCCGGAACGGCCGCCTCCATCTCCAGGGATGTTTTCCGTTTTCCGACATCGTGTTCTTGAACAATTCGCCGCGGTTCCGAAGGCTCGGATTTCTGTCCGATCGAAGCCACGTTGAAATGTTCCGATTCCGGCGCCATGCGCAGGATTCCCACGGAAACGGCGATTGCGGTACAGGCGGCGGCGGCCCATACAATCCGCCATCGCCACACCGGCTGCCCGGTTTTCACGCGGCCGGGGCGTTTTTCCGACAAGATGGCCCGAATACCTTCCTCGAATCCCGCGGGAACCGTTCGCGGATCGAGTGCGCGATAGAGCGCGTCCACGCGTTTCATCCTATCCAGCACTTGGCGGCAATCCGCGCATTCGGCGATATGCGTTTCGATGCCGGTACGCGCCTCGCCGGACAATTCCCCGTCCAGCAGCGCGGACAATTCTTCGCGAATCTCGTTGCAGTTCATGGCCTTGCCTCACACGATCGCGAGTTCTTCGAGCCGTTCCCGTAACATCCGCCGCGCATGATTGATGCGCGACTTGACCGTGCCCACGGGTATGCCCAGAGTTTGCGCGATCGCTTCATAGTTCAAATCGTCGAAAGTCCGCAGTGCAAACGCCATCCGGTACGGTTCCGGCAGATCCACCAAACAGCGCTGAAGCGTATCTTCGAGTTCTTGCTGTTCAGCGGCGGCGCGGGGCGAGCAATCGTCCGCGGGATCCATGCCGTCAAGGGGTACGCCCTGGTTGCGACCCTTGCGCGACCCGTCACGCAACCGGTTCCGCGCGAGATTCGCCGCGATGCTGTGCAGCCATGTGCACAACTGCGCCGAGCCGCGAAACTCCCGAATACCGCCATAGGCGCGGATAAAGGTTTCCTGCGCCACGTCCAGCGCATCCTCGTGATTGCCCAGAAAACGGTAAACCACGCGGTACACACGATCCTTGTAGCGCCGCACGATCTCGTCAAAAGCCGAAGCGTCGCCCGCGCGGCACTCTTTGACAAGATCCGCGTCCGTCTGCATTCTCGCTTCCCGAAACAGCGTCAAAGAAAATCGGTTCCTTTTTCCGTCATCTTATTGGACACCGCGCAATGCCGCAAGTTCGCATCGGACGCGCCCCCTGGATTATTTGCGTTTTCGGCCTATCCGCACAGACCCGGCAGTCTGTGCTATGGAGTTTGTATCTTTTGGAGTGACCCATCGGTCCATAATCCTGGATTCGGCGTTCTATCTTCTGGACGCCGTGGATTTTGTGGACATAACAAACTTTACCAAAAGGGAATAGGTTTTCTTGATCACGCGGCGCGGAGGTAAGACATTCCGTGTGACGTATAAACCTAAAATCGGCAGTTGAACGCGGCTCTTTCGACCAAACCATGGACGAGATGGACGTTGTGGACCCAGTGGGCTTCACCCGCAAGGGGATTGATTTTCTTGTCCATTTCGTCCATAAGGTCCGCGACATCCAGAGGATAGCACGTAGAATCCAATCTTGACTGCCGAATCCAGGATAAAACCGTTTCGGCCTCCCCTTTTGAGGTGCTGCGCATAAGGACGAGGGCCACGACCCGGGACATTATCGTGGCCGTAAAAGAATCAAGGTGCCGGAAACCCTGACGCGCGCTACAGGAACCCGCATGGAAAAAACACCCTGCGAGGCAGGCTCTTTACCCAAAAAAAGAATGGTCGGGGTGAGAGGATTTGAACCTCCGACCTCTTGGTCCCGAACCAAGCGCGCTAAACCGGGCTGCGCTACACCCCGATGTGTCAGGAAGTTGACAATAGCACAAAGAAACGGGGTGGTTCAAGAAAAGATGTGTTTCGGCATCAGGATGTACTCAATTGGGACGCGGCAAATTCCCAGTTGGCCAACTGGTCCAGCACGGCGGCCACGTAATCGGCGCGCCGGTTCTGGTAGTCGAGATAGTACGCGTGCTCCCACACGTCAATGACGAGAAGAGGCTTCATTCCCTGTGTCAAGGGGGTTTCGGCGTTGGATGTCTTCGTTACGGTAAGCCGTCCATCCGGCTGTTGTACCAGCCATGCCCAGCCGCTGCCGAATTGGGTTGTGGCGGCCCCGGCCCACGCCTTCTTGCACGCATCCATACTTCCAAAGGATGCTTCAATCCGTTGCTTCAAGGCGGCCGGTGGTTCTCCGCCCCCCTTTGGGGTCAAACTTTTCCAGAAGAACGTGTGGTTCCATGTCTGGGCGGCGTTGTTGAAGATGGAGACCAGGTCCGGCTTGTCGGCGGATTCGGCGATAATCTGTTCCAGGGACATCCCGGCCATCGGCGTATCCGCGACGAGTTTGTTTAGATTGTCATAGTATCCCTTGTGATGCTTTCCATAGTGGAACGACAGGGTACGTGCGGATATGACCGGTTCCAATGCGTCATCCGGGTAGGGCAAGGGGGGAAGATCAACGGTGGGGGCGGAGTAAGCGCGTCCCGATGTTCCGGTGATTCCCGCCGCCGCCATTGCGCCGCCGGCCCACGTCAGAAACGATCGGCGGCCCACAACCGCGGTCTTCGGCAACGACAATAAGTCTTTCATGGCAACCTCCTTTTGAATGTCCGGAAACAGGTCCGGAGATCGTTCAACATTGCTATCCCATCATTGGGGCGCAAAGTGTTTCTGGATGTAGTCGCGAAGCAGTTGCTGGGCTTCGTCCTTGCATTTGCCGCAAACGGTGCTCATTTTGGTGCGTTCCTGGAGTTCGATGAAGGTTCTCGCGCCTTCGAGGACGGCATCCTCGATTTCGTGGTCGGTCACGTTCATGCACTTGCAGACCACACGCGCCTGTTCACGCCGGATCTTGTCGGCCATGCTGTTGCGTTCGTAGTAGTCGTTGATGGCCGCCCGCAACGCCTTGTCGCCCAACACCGAACAATGTACTTTGTGTTCAGGCAGTTGTCCCAGTTCGGCGGCGATTCGCTTGGGCGACACGTTGAAGGCTTCGTCGAGGGTCATGCCTTTGACCAGTTCCGATAGAACCGATGTGCTGGCAATGGCGCTCGCGCAGCCGTAGGTGCGCCATTTGCAATCGGTGATGGTTCCGCTTTTCGAATCTACTTGGATAAAGACTTCCATTTCGTCGCCGCACTGGACATTGCCCACCTTGCCGTATCCGTCCGCGGCATAGTCCTCGTCTTTGAGCACATTGCGCGGATTGACGAAATGGTCTTTCACCTTTTCGGTGTATGCCCATGAAGCATGCGCTCCCATTCTACTTCCTCCTCTTGTAAACCGTGGACATGTCGCGGATTTTCGCTATGATTGGCGGCAGTTTGTCCAGCACGTATTCGATATCTTCCATCGTATTGTCCCGTCCGAGACTCATTCGGATCGATCCGTGCGCGCGTTCGACGGGCGTGCCGATCGCCATCAGCACATGGGATGGGTCGAGGGATCCCGACGCACACGCCGAACCTGTCGAAACCGCGATGCCTTCGAGGTCAAGATAAAGTAGAATGCTTTCGCCTTCCGCGCCATCAAAGGACACGTTCAGCGTTCCGGGCAGGCAATCGGTCTGGTGCCCGTTGAAGTGGACGTCCGGAATACGGTCCTGAATACCTTGTTTGAGGGTTTCGCGCAAGCGCCGCAGGCGAACGCCCTCGGCCTCCATTTCGACGGCGCGCAATTCGACCGCCCTGCCGAGGCCGATGATGCCCAGCGTATTTTCCGTGCCCGCGCGGCGGCCCTGTTCCTGGTGTCCGCCGCGGATCAGCGGACAAAACGGAATGCCGCGCCGGACGTACAACGCGCCGATGCCTTTCGGACCGTAAATCTTGTGCCCGCTGATCGTGAGAAAATCCACGCCCCAGTCGCGCACGTCTATCGGAATTTTACCAAAGGCCTGCACGGCGTCCGTATGGAGCAGCGCGCCGCGTTCATGCACCAGCGCCGCAATGGCCTTGATGTCTTGAATGGTTCCGATTTCGTTGTTCGCGGCCATCACGCTGACCACGCCGGTACGATCGGTGATGGAGTCCTTCAGTTCGTCCATGTCCACTTTGCCGTCGTGATCCACATGCACAAACGTAATTCGGCTGCCGCGATCCTTGAGACATCGGGCCGTTTCCAGCACGCAGGGATGCTCGATGCTCGTGGTCACGATATCCACCCCGTGCTTGCGTTCGCACGTACAACCCCGGCTGGGGCAACCCAAAATAGAGAGCACCGTATTGTTGCCTTCGGAGCCGCTGCCGACGAAGACCACTTCTTCCGCCGCGGCGCCCATGAAAGACGCCACCAGTTCGCGCGCCGTTTCGATGCGCCGTCGCGCGGCGCGGCCATACGAATGCATGCTCGACGGATTGCCAAATTCACGCAATGCGTCCGTAAGCGTTTCGGCAACGGCCGGATGCAGGGGCGTCGTCGCATTGTGATCAAGATATACTTGCCTGTTCATACGTCTTTCCTCGGTAAAAAACCCACCGCTGGCCGTTTATTATGTTGTAACCGAAAACCGGCCGCGGCTATTCCCTGATCGCCCTGAAGGATATCGCAACCTGTCCGCTTGAATCATCTTCGCATCGGACATTGCCCGTTTTGTCGCAAATCTTATGCTTTTTCAAGGTTGAAAACGGCAATCGGGTATGGTAAGGTAAGGTCCCGTTGGAGAGACGGGCCTCGCCAGTGCTTTTCAGGCCACAACCAAAACGAACCAAGAAGACAACGAATGTACAAGGCACTGTTTTTCAATGGGTTGTAATTCACAGGAAAAAGTTCTTGCCGTCATTCCGGCCCGATTGGCTTCCACGCGTTTTCCGGGCAAGATTATCGCTCCGCTGGCGGGAAAGCCGTTGGTGGTTCATACGTTCGAGCAAACCCGCCGCGCCCGCCTGGTTGATGAAATCGTCGTGGCGACGGATGCCGCCCAGGTGGCCGAAGCGCTTGCGCCCCATGGCGTGCCGGTGGTGATGACGCGCGCGGATCATCCCAGTGGAACGGATCGCATCGCGGAAGTTGCGGAGCGATCGGACGCGGCGATTGTGGTGAACGTGCAGGGCGACGAGCCGTTGATCGATCCGCACACGATTGACGCGGCGATCCAGCCGCTGCTCGACGATCCGGCGCTTTGCATGAGCACGGCGCGGCGCTTGATTCGCGATATGGCGCAGGTGAACGATCCGAACGTGGTCAAGGTCGTATGCGACACACGCGGGCGGGCGATTTATTTCAGCCGGCACGCGATTCCCTATGTGCGCGACGAGGCGGATCGCGGCGCCGCGTGCCATTGGCAGCATATCGGACTGTACGCCTACCGGCGCGGCTTTCTGCTGCGTTACGCGCAACTGCCGCAGACACCGCTCGAACGCCTGGAAAAACTCGAGCAGCTGCGCGCGCTGGAAAACGGATTCGACATTGCGGTCGTGAATACGGAATATGAAAGTATCGGCGTGGACACGCCGGAAGATTTGGAGCGAGCGCGGGCCTTGGTGGAAACGCGGCAAACGACAGGAAGAGGGGTATAAATGCCAAAGTATGTGTTTGTGACGGGCGGAGTCGTATCGTCGGTGGGCAAGGGTGTTCTGGCGGCGAGTCTGGGGTTGCTGCTGGAGCACCGCGGCCTCAGGATCGCCATGATGAAATTCGATCCCTATATCAACGTGGATCCGGGAACCATGAACCCGTACGAGCACGGCGAGGTATTCGTGACGGATGATGGCGCGGAGACGGATCTTGATCTGGGTCACTATCAGCGCTTCACGCATGCGAATCTTTCGCAAAAGAGCAATGTCACGACCGGCGGCATCTACAACTCCGTCATTCAAAAGGAACGGCGAGGGGAATACCTCGGCAAGACGGTGCAGGTCATTCCGCATATCACCGATGAAATCAAATCGCGCATTCGTATGCTGACCACGGAAGAAAACAGCGACGTGGACGTGGCCATCATCGAAATCGGAGGCACGGTGGGCGACATCGAAAGCCAGCCCTTCCTCGAAGCGATCCGGCAGTTCAAACTCGAAGTGGGCGCGCGCGAGTGTTGTTACGTGCATGTGACGCTCGTGCCTTATATCGAGGCGGCGGGCGAACTCAAAACGAAGCCGACCCAGCACAGCGTCCGCGCGCTGCGTGACATCGGCATCCAACCCAATGTCATCGTCTGCCGTACCGGTTCGCACAAACTCGGTCCGGATCAACGCCGGAAGGTCGCCATGTTCTGCGATGTCTCCGACAATGCGATCATCAACGCCGAAGACATCTCCCCGTTTTATGCGATTCCGCTGAACCTGAAGAAACAGGGGTTGGACGACACGGTGCTCGGCCTGCTCGAACTGGATGCGCCGGAAGGTGATCTTTCGGAATGGCGGGCGATTGTGGATCGCCTGGTTTCGGCCAGGGAAACCGTGCGAATCGCCGCCGTCGGCAAATATGTAAGCCATCATGACGCCTACAAGAGCATCAACGAGGCCTTCGTGCATGCCGGCATTGCGAACGATTGCAAGGTCCAACTCGAATGGGTGGATTCGGAACGCTTCGAACAGGGGGAAGATCCCGAAACCGTGCTGGCGGAATACGATGGCGTTTTGATCGGCCCCGGATTCGGCTCCCGCGGGATCGAAGGCAAGATCCGGGCCGTGCGCTATGTGCGCGAACAGAAAAAACCTTTCTTCGGCATTTGCCTCGGCATGCAAATCGCCGTAATTGAAATGACCCGTACTTGTCTCGGACGATCCAAAGCAAATTCAACCGAATTCGACACGGAAACACCCGATCCGGTCGTCTCCCTGCTGACCGAACAGTTGGGTATTCAAGCGATGGGAGGCACCATGCGGCTGGGCGCGTACCGGTGCGAACTCAAGTCCGGCACAAAAGTGCGGGCCGCGTACGGACAGGATGTGATTTCGGAACGGCACCGTCACCGCTACGAATTCAACAATAAATACCGTGAACCGTTGGAAAAGTCCGCCGGATTGATTGTCAGCGGGATTCATCCGAAAACCGATCATGAACTGGTCGAAATCATCGAACTCAAGGATCATCCCTGGTTTTGCGCTTCGCAGTTTCACCCCGAATTCAAAAGCACGCCGCTCAATCCGCAGCCGCTCTTCCGCGACTTCGTGAAAGCGGCCTTGGCCAGCCGCCGGAAACGTGGATAACAACGCCGCACGAGAACTGCTCCACCTGGCCATGGCCTATCGCGAGGCCGCCATGGTCGGCGCCCAAAACCGCGGCGAAGCGCACATAGCGCACATCCGGCACGAAGCGGAAACCTTGCTTTCACAGGTGCGCGCGGCGCTGATGGCGGAACTTGAAACGCGCGCCGCGGAATTACGCGCGGCCATCGAACATCCCGCCCCAGAATTGGACTTTGCGCGGCTTCGCCGGGATATATCGGCCTTCAACGAGATCCTGCGCGCCCGGCGGGCGGATCAATTGGGCGAAAGCGTCATTCTCCCGCTCGAAGAATACCCATTGCGCATTCGGAGTCTTGGCGGGCGCCTCGGTATTTGGCCGGCGGACGCCACCCTTGTGAAACGGCGGTGGCGCACTGTTGCGGGAATTGAACTATTACCCACCCGGCGCGGATTCGCCATCTGGTTGATTGGGCTGGCTGTTGCCTGGGGCGCCTCGGCCTACTACCTCGGCCTTTTCCCGTCTTTCCAGGAAATCCGGCTGGATGCCGCGCCGCCCGAAAACGGCATCGTTCATGTGACCTGCCGAAATACCCGTATGCATTACGTTACCCTTTACATTCCCGGATCACCCGGCATGCTGCCGCCCGAATCATCCACGGATTACGCGCTCGTCTTGTATATCCGCGAAAAAACCGGGGAAGACTATCGTTTGCTGCCTCCCATACCCAACGCATGGACGGTCCAAGGGGAAAAATTGCACGAAACAACCCCGGTGGAAATCGGACCGTTGATGTCCTGTGATCTCGCCGTCTCGCTTGCCAATATCAGGGAAACGATCGGTGTCTCTTTTTCACAGGCGCGGTTGGTCCTTGTCCGGTCCGGGGGCGCCATCGCCGCCGCCTGTGAAATGGAAAATTTTTCCACGCCGGGAATTTGACACGGCGTTTCGGTGTTGTGTATAATTGACAATGATGATTATGTAATATATGATTTGTGGGGTCGGAAGCCGCTCTGCAAGTAAGGAGAAAAGCCATGAGAATCCACGATGATGTATCGTACAGTATCGGCCATACGCCGCTGGTCCGGCTGCGCAAACTAGGCGCCGGACTGAAAGGCTCGGTGATTGCCAAGATCGAAGGGCGGAATCCGGCCTATTCGGTGAAATGCCGCATAGGCGCGGCGATGATCTGGGATGCGGAGCGGCGCGGCGTATTGAAACCGGGCGGCACGATTGTCGAACCGACCTCGGGCAATACCGGCATCGCGCTTGCCTTTGTAGCCGCCGCGCGCGGGTATAAATTGATTTTGACCATGCCGGAAACGATGAGCATCGAGCGCCGCAATATGCTCAAGGCCTTTGGGGCCAACCTGATTTTGACGCCGGGCACGGAAGGCATGCCGGGGGCAATCCGTGAAGCGGAACGGATCGCATTGGAAAATCCCGATTATTTTTTACCGCAACAATTCAAGAATCCGGCGAATCCGGAGATTCACTTCAAGACGACGGGCCCCGAGATCTGGGCCGACACGGACGGCGCGATTGACATGCTGGTGTCGGGCGTAGGGACGGGCGGCACCATTACGGGCATTTCGCGGTACATCAAACAGTTCAAGCCCATCGTCTCCGTGGCGGTCGAGCCGGCGGCCTCGCCGGTGCTTTCGGGCGGCAAGCCGGGACCGCACAAGATTCAGGGTATCGGCGCGGGTTTCAAACCCGACGTGCTCGACCTGAGTCTCGTGGATCGCATTGAACAGGTCACAAACGAAGAAGCCTTCGAAGTTGCGCGGCGCCTGGCGCGGGAAGAGGGACTCATCAGTGGAATCAGTTCGGGCGCGGCGGCGGCGGCGGCACTGCGCTTGGCGGCTCAGGACGCCTACGCCGGGAAAACCATAGTGGTTATTCTGCCCGATTCGGGCGAACGGTACCTTTCGACACCCCTTTTCGAAAATTGATCGTGGCGCGACAAGAAACGAACCAGGAGAAACGACCATGACCCAACCGTACAAACCTTCCACGCTCGCCGTCCATGCGGGCCAGGATCCCGATCCGGCGACCGGCGCGCGCGCGGTGCCGATTTATCAGACGACCTCATACGTCTTCCATGATACGGATCACGCCGCCCGCTTGTTCGGTCTGCAGGAATTCGGCAACATTTACACGCGCATCATGAATCCGACCACGGATGTGTTCGAGAAACGTGTGGCCGCGCTCGAAGGCGGCGTGGGCGCGCTCGGCGTCGCGTCAGGATCGGCCGCGATAACGCTGGCCGTGCTCAACATCACGAAGGCGGGCCAGAATTTCGTGTCGTCCTCCACGCTGTACGGCGGCACGTACAACCTGTTCGCGCACACGCTCAAGGATCTCGGTATCGAAGCGCGGTTCGTGGATGCGAGCCGTCCCGAAGAATTTGCGAAACGGATTGACGACAAAACCCGTTTTTTATTTATCGAATCCATCGGCAATCCCGCCAACGACGTCGTGGATTTCGACGCCATCGCCAAAGTGGCCCACGATCACGGTCTGCCGCTGATGGTGGACAATACCGTGGCGTCGCCGTTGCTGTTTCGTCCGTTCGATCATGGCGCGGACATTGTAGTGCATTCCGCGACGAAGGTGCTGGGCGGACACGGCAACTCAATCGGCGGGGTGATTGTGGACGGCGGCCGGTTCGATTGGAACAACGGCAAGTTTCCGGAAATTGCGGGTCCGAACGAAAGTTACCACGGTCTCAATCTGTACGAGGCGCTGAAACCGATGGGCAACATCGCCTACATTGTCAAGGCGCGCGTGACGCTGCTGCGCGACATGGGCCCGGCCCTGTCGCCGTTCAACGCATTTCTCCTGCTGCAAGGAATCGAAACGCTGCACCTGCGCGTGCCGCGCCACAGCGAGAACGCGCTCAAACTCGCGCAATTCCTGGAAAAACACCCCGCCGTCGCATGGGTCAATTACCCCGGATTGCCGAGCCATCCCGATTACGCGCGCGCAAAGAAATACCTGCCGAATGGACAGGGCGCCATCCTCGGATTCGGCACGAAGGGCGGCTACGATGCGGCCGTCAAATTCATCAACAACGTCAAACTCGCCTCGCATCTCGCGAACATTCTTGATGCGAAGACGTTGGTCATTCATCCAGCCTCGACCACGCACCAGCAACTGAGCGCCGAAGAACAACGCGCCGCGGGCGTGACGCCGGATTTCGTCCGCGTTTCCACGGGTATCGAAGATATCGAAGACATTATCGCCGACGTGGATCAGGCATTACGGGCCTGATGCCGGGAAGGGAAAAGGGCGCAAGGAAACTTGGGACGGCAAGGAAGATAAACAAACCCCGTTCTTTGCTTTGTTTGAGTGATTTTACGCGCCCATTGCGCCGGGCTGCACCTCAACCGCCAGTTCGAACCGGGTCGAAGCCTCCTCACCGCGATCGATCAGATCGAGCACGCGGACGCGTGAATGGGGTTGGACGTTCCGGTCGAACAGGACGCGGCTGAGCGGGTTGACCAGCGCGTAGTCAATGGCGTTGCGGATGCCGCGTCCGCCGTGCTGCAAGTGCTGCCGGGCCAGCGCCACTAGCGTATTGCGGACCTTGGGTTCGACAACCAGTTCCATCTTCTTGCCTTCGCGCGCCGCTTTGATCAGTTTGCCGATCAGCAGATCCACAATCTGTTCGTCGAGAGGCGCCTTGATGAAGTCGAAGACCACGAAGTTGTCGCCGAAGCGGTTGAGGATTTCAGGACGGCCCAGCACGAAATTGAAATGGTCGTGGATGGCGTCGAGAATGATGTCGCGCATGCGGGCGTAGGGCATGTCGGGGGTAACGAGCAATTTCGCGCCTGCGCCGCCGGCCGCTTCGCCGCGGGCGACCGCGCCGAGGTTGCTGGTGAAAATGATGATGCACTCGGAGAAATAAATCGTCTCGCCCTTGCCGTCGGTTAGGCGGCCGTCGTCGAGAATTTGCAGGAACTTGTCGAAGATGCTGCCGTGCGCTTTCTCGATTTCATCGAACAGCAGGATCGCGAAGGGATTCTTCTTGACGGCGTTGGTGAGTTGGCCGCCTTCCTCGTAGCCGACGTAGCCGGGCGGCGCGCCGAGCAGGCGCTGATCCGATTGCGGCGCGGCATACTCGCTCATGTCGAAACGGATCAGCCGTTCTTCCTGTCCGAACAACAACGCGGCGAGGGCCTTGGCCATTTCCGTCTTGCCGACGCCCGTCGGCCCCGCGAAGAACAGGACGCCGCGTGGACGGTTCGATCGGCTCGAATCCCCGGCGGCGAGGCCGATCTTCGCGCGCTTCACAATATCGAGGACGCGCACCACCGCGTTTTCCTGGCCTTTGATCCGCGAGCGGATGAACGACTCCGCCGAGGCCAGTTTCTCGGCTTCGATCTTGTCCCACTCGCTCGTCGTGACGCCGTACTTGTACATTTCGCTGATGCGTTTGACATTCGGCACGCCCGTATCCGGTTCGCAGATCGGAATGCGTTCCTTGATCGAGAGATTGACGAGACTGCGCATCTCATAGTTCGTAAGCCCTTCGCTGAGATCCACGAAATCGCGCACGACCGCCTGCGGCGGCGCGGTGTTCGGCAGCGCGCCATAGAAATGGCGGTAGTAACGGTTGACGAAGCGTCCGCGTTCTTCGCGGTCGGGCAACTCGATGTTGATGGACCGCGCGCGTGGATTGTTCAGATACAAGAACGCCGGCAGGTCGTTCATCTTGTCGCAAACGAGGATAAGCAAGTTGTTCCATCGTCCATCCGGACGAACCACTTCGCGGCTGGCCGCGGCGGCTTTCAAGACGCGCGTGAACAGGATGCGTTCATCCTTGGACAAACGGTCGGGGCTTGAAGTCAAACGCGAAGCAAGGTCTATCACGAATGCGCACGGCACGCGCGAATTCTGCAAACCGCGCGCGATCCGGTTGATCGTACGGTTCCAGTCGGCCGTTTCCGGCGGACGCGGTTCGCGCGGTTCGCGCGGCAAGGATTGACGCGACGGATCCGCTTTTTTACGCTCTTCCGGTTTCTCTTCGCTGGGCAGTTCGCGCCCGGTCTCGACGCGATGAAACAGGTCCTCCATTTCCGGCGACTGAAACGACAAATCGTCAACGGCATCGGCCCAGCCGATCACTTCATACTTAAGACCGGAAAGGAAACGCTGGAAAAATCCCCTGAGATCGCTTTCGGTCCACCGTACCGGCTCCGGCCCGTCGATCTGAATCGGAAACGAGACGAGATCGTGGACGTTGCCGTACACGAATAACAGGTTTTTAATGGTTACGAACCGCGCGAGTTCGCGCAACCACCGCGGCGATTCCTCGTTGACGATGATCATAGGCGGTCTTTTCCTCTCGATGCGCTACGAACTGTGTACCACGACCCGCATGCCCGCGTGCGACTCGGCGGCGGCGAAGGCCTCGGCGATCCGGTCCAGCGGGAAGGTATGCGAAATATACTGTCCCATGTTGAAGGTGCCGGACGCAATCAAACCGGCCGCCTGCCGATGGTGCCGCGGAACGCATCCGTGCGCGCCCATGACGAACAACTCCTTGTAATGGATGACGTTCGTGTCGAGCGTCACGTTCGACTGGCCTTTCGGCAGGCCGCCGAAGAAGTTCACGCGCGCCCGGTTCCGCGCCATCGCTATTGCGTCAATTTGAGCCTGCGGCGACGGACACGCCGTCAGGATCACGTCCGCACCGAGGCCGCCCGTTTCTTCGAGCACGCGCGCGACGGAATCCTCTTCCGAACCGCAAATGTACACATCGGCGTTGAATCGCCGCGCCATTTCGAGCCGGGGACGCGATCGCTGCACGACGATGACCTTCGCCGCGCCCACGAGCCGCGCCGCCTCGATGATCATACAACCGATGGGTCCCGCGCCGATGATGACGAGGGTGTCGCCGAGCCGGACGCTCGACAATTCGAGCGCGTTCAACACGCAGCCGAGCGGCTCCGCGAGCGCCGCTTCATCGTATGAAACGTGGTCCGGAATCTTGTGGACCGGCCCGTAATTGACGACCGTGCGATTGAGATAGACATACTCGGCGAAGCTGCCGGGGAACTGGTAACCCATCGCGTAGTTGATGGGACAATTGTTGCCGATGCCCGCCTCGCAAAACGCGCATTCGCCGCAGGGAACGTCCGCGCCGATGGCGACGCGATCGCCCACGTTGAATTTTGTTACGCGCTTGCCCACTTCGACCACTTCACCGGCGGACTCGTGGCCCATGATCGCGGGCGGTTTGAGGCGCGGGTTGCCATGATGGAACATGCGGATATCCGAACCGCACACCGCGCAGGCATGCACGCGCACCAGCACGCCGTCGTCTTCGACCGCCGGGATCGGCACTTCCTGGACCACGAGTTTATCCAGCCCTTCAAGCACTGCCGCCTTCATTCGCAAACATCTCCCTGGCTCATCCGTCTGATCCGTCCGATCGATTCACCATCATCAACTTGCTCATCACCATCTTCCTGTCGCGCATTGCGGCCATGGCCTCCGGCAATTCATCGAGGCTCACACGATGCGTGACAAGCGGCTCGACGTTCAACGCGCCCGAAGCCATGGCATCGAGCGACAGCCGCCATTCGTTACGCGGCAGGCCGCTGTACGTCGAATTCCATGTTCCGAGCACCTTGAGTTCATTGCGCAGGACGGCCCAGTACGCCTTTTGCGACAGCCGCATCTCGCCCGCCGGATTGCCCATCAGCACCACGCGCCCAAAGGTCCGTGCGGAAAGCACGCTCTGTTCGAATGCCGCGGAACTGCCCGACGCCTCAATCACGACATCCGCGCCGCGGCCTGTCTCGTCTTTGATCCAGGCGATCGCATCCCCGCTGCGCGGATTGAAAAGACTGAGAACGCTTGACGCACCGTGGGGCAGACTGTCCAGTCTGCCGGGGCCGGAAGGCAGACTAGACAGTCTGCCCCACACGTCTCTCGTGAATTCGAGTTTCGCATCGTCTATGTCGGCGAGCAAGACCCGGTTTGCACCCCATATCCGCGCCCACATGCCCAACATGATGCCGATAGGCCCCGCGCCGAAGATGGCCACGCTGTCGCCGAGGTCGAGTCCGACCCGCCGCAACGCATGCGCGGCCACGGCGGCCGGTTCGCACATCGCCGCCGCTTCATACGATACGCCTTCGGGCACGGCTTGCAGGTTCCATGCCGGCGCAACGACATATTCCGCAAAACCGCCATCGCATCGCGAACCGAGATAGTTGTAATCCGCGCATTGCGCGTACGCGCCCGTCTCGCAGGCTTCGCACCGGCGGCAAGGGATCAACGGGAACACCGCGACGGCTTTACCGGCAAGATTCGGGTCGCATCCTTCGCCCACCGAAACGACTTCGCCCGCCATCTCGTGTCCGGGGATTGTGGGAAAACGATACGTCCCTTTTTCGAATACACGCGGGATATCCGAGCCGCAGACGCCGCACGCCTTGATTGCGATCAGCGCCTCGCCCGCTCCCGGTTTCGGATCGGGCGCCTCTTCACAGCGCAAATCGCCCACGGCGTGCAATACACAGGCTTTCATCGAATTTCCCCGGGCTGTGCTCCATCCATGGGCTTGATACGGATGTTCCGGTATTCGACGGTGTTATGATGGTCTTGCAATCCGATGAATCCCTTGCGCGAACGTGGCCGCAGGGCTTCGAAATCGTTATACTGGATGTCGTGGACGGTGTGGCCATTGATCGCGATCTTTACTGCGTCGCCTATGCAGGTGATTTCATACGCGTTCCACTCACCGGGCTTGAAGAAATGGCCGTCGGGCGGGCGGACATCATAGATCGCCCCGCAGGATTCTTTGGTCGGCGTCATTTCAGCCGGATCGCCGAAGATTTGGAGTTCGAACCCCATGCGCGATTGGCGTCCCAGCGGGCCGCAGCGATTGTAGATGCCGTTATTGCCCTTGTCCACGATTTTGAATTCGAGCCGTAGCGTGTAGTCGCCGTAAGGATGCCATGAACGCAGCCAGCCGCCGGCCTTTCCCACGAGTTTGATGGCGCCGTTTTCGACGATAAAGTCATTAGGGGCGGTAATCTGGATCCAGCCGGTCAGATCCCGGCCGTTGAAGAGCGAAAGAAAACCTTCTTCTTTTTCCCCGGGCATCAGGGACGCCGTATCGCCGGGATCGGGTGCGGCGCCGGGATAGGTGGCCTTCTGGATCGCATCCACCGCCCCAAACATGCGGCCCAGCAGTTCGGCGGAGGCGGGATGGCCCGCGAAATCAATGGCAAACCCGTAGTTTCGTTCTTTGATGGTTTTCCGTACGGCCGTTTCCAGAACATCCGCTGTCATAGCGGCCGCCGGTTCCATGATTTCGATCACCGGCGCTTGTACAGCGCCAGGAGACACGCCTCGCGCCATAATCACATTTACGGCGGCATCGCCTTTCAGCAGGTTTTCGTTGCTGGCCGCCTGGGAACCGCCCGCGGCAAGCACTTGCGCGGGCGCTGCGCTCCGCAAGGCGCCGGCCACTTCACGAACCCTCTCCACGCCTTTTTCCCAAGCCGGATCGTCGCAGCGATCCGTTATGCACACGAGGAAATAACGGTCTTTGCCGAACGTGTGCTGGAATGCGGAAGCGGCGGCCGCATAGGCTTTGACATTTTTCAACTGGCAGGACGGATCGGGATCGAACAGCACAACGATGGGCAGCATTTCGAGTGTGTTGACCGTGTCAATATCGTGGGCGAGACGCCGGCACGCCGCCTCGTCGGGCAATGCGCCATCTGAAGTAAAAAAAGGCTGGCCCGGATGCTGGACCCGCAAGATGACACTGGTCACGCCCGCAAGGGGATAGTCGCGAATCGCCGTGGTCAAATCCGGCGGCTGGGCATCAATCGCCATGACGCCGGATACGTTTTTGTATTGGCCCCAGTACAACGTGCCGTTTTTCAGCAATACGACTCCCGGCCATCCGAATGCCGGCGCCGTCATAAGAAAAAACAAACAGACCAGCCAATATCGCTTTCGCATTCGTAACACCTCCCTGGGTTTTAAGTAATCATAACGCATGATAGGACATAAAATCGCATCGCCGTAGACAAAGAAAACGGCGTCGCGATTCAGGAATGCCGGACAATGGCGGCAACGTCTGAGAAGTGGTGAACAAATGATCATTGATTCGGCCGTCAACATCGGGTTCTATGTTTTGACGTGGGTTCTGCCTACACCCCATTCTCTTTTCATGCTCGTGTTCGTCATCGTAATCGCTCGAAAATCCCCGCGATTTTCGCATTCGCTAAATTATTGAACTTCAATTGATTGAGCAAATTGTCTAAAAACTTCTAGTTATTGTTGAGAGAAGCCAGAATTCATGGTACGAACATCTGGACGTCGTGGTGGATCTTGTGGACAAAGCGGACTTCACCCGAAATAAGCTCGGTTTTCTTGTTCACTTCGTCCACAGAGTCCACGATGTCCGTGGCTTGCGCATGGGACTCGGATTTCAATTGCCGGATCCAGAAGGAGGAAACCTTGGCGAGGCCGGCCGAGTCTGCACGGACCTACTGCAAGAAGCCCCTTTCTGCAGACGGGACGGTTTCCATACGGTTGGTTTTATAACAGGCTGTGAAAAATAGGGTTTAGATTGGAACTTTCTGGTGATACAGCGGATAGTATTTTATATGAGAAAAAATGGGAAGTCATACTATTCCTTGTGGTATTTGATTGAATTGACGCAATAAGCAGAGTATGATGCAGATATCTCGGCAGGGGTGGTCCCCATTGCCGGTGTGAATCTTGACGGACAATGCCCATGTCCAGCCGCTATGAACATTACTGGATGCCGGCGAGCGTGCCGATTCGCTTTGGAAGCGCCTTGGCGATTTCGATAGCGCTGCATGCCTTGGCTGCACTTGCGATTTTTTATATTGTCTTTGTGTATGAGGTCTCACTGCCACAGACCTTTCGGGTACAGTTTATTCCGTATCCAAAAGGCGAGGCGCAAAAACAGGAAATCCCGGAGAATCTTGAACGCGGGTTGGGTGAAGGCGCTAAACCGGCGGCCAAACCCGAACCTAAACCTGAACCCAAGCCCGAACCCAAGCCCGAACCCAAGCCCGAACCCAAGCCCGAACCCGAACCCAAACCCGAACCTAAACCTGCCGAGGATCCCAAAACGGTTCCCAAACCGGAGGTGAAGAAACCCGAACCGAAACCGGAACCTAAAAAACCGGCGGGCAAAAAACCGGAACCCAAAAAACCGGAACCCAAGAAACAGGACGCGAAGTCGTCGCAAGATGGCAAAGCGCCCAAGAAACAGGACGATCCGGGAACGTATCGTCCGTCGCCAAAATCCACGGTGCAAGGATCGCCGGGTTCCGTGGCTGGCGATGCGAACGGCAATGACGCCTTTGCCCACATGAATGCGCCGATGAAGGCGGGGATCAATATGCCGGAAGGCACGCCGACCTTTATGGACGGCTGGGCGAAACTTGTCCAGATGAAAGTCGAGAAGGTTTGGATGCCACCGGCCGGCATTATTTTGAGTAGCCCGGACGACAAGGCGCTGGTATCATTCTGGGTGGATCGCGAGGGCCATTTGATTGGCAAGCCGGAAATCATCCAACATGCCTCCGACGAGCAGTTGGGCGAATCGGGTCTGCGCGCGATTCTGGAAGCGGTTCCGCTGCCGCCGTTGCCGGAAGACTTTACCGGCATGGAGCAGCAAGTCATTTACAACTTTACGCTGGCGCAATAGCCAGGAAACACAAGGGATTACGAGATGAGCGTTCGTTCGGTGTTGGTGTTTTGCGTGGCGGCGGCAGGTTTCTGTGGCTTGGCATGGGGGCAGGCGGTGGAAATCGGGAGCGTGGGATCGGCGGATCGGCGCCTGGCGGTGGCCATTCCCGATTTTGCGGCCGCGCCGGGCATGGAACAGGCCGCGAAAGAAATGGCCCAGGTGGCCGCGTATGATCTGGATTTTACGGGTCTTTTCGCGATCGTGGCGCCGACCAGTTATCCTCCGGCCTTCCAGGGATATACGGCCGATCCGACGCAGATTGACTTCACGGCTTGGCGCGGCGTGAAAACGGCCTATTTGATTTGGGGCAGCGTAACGCTTCAGGGCAATACGATTGTGGCCGAAATGCGCATGTTCGATGTGCCCAGCGGAACGCAGGTCGTCGGCCAGCGCCTTACGGCCAGCCGGGATCTGCCGCGGCTCATTGCGCACCGGTTTACCGAGGAAGTGGTGCGCAAGGTGGATGGCGTTCCGGGAATCGGTTCGACGGAGGTTTTTTTCAGCGCCGGAAAACCGGGCGCGAAAGAAATCTATGTGGCGGATTACGACGGGGCCAATCCGAAGCAACTGACCAAGCACGGGTCCATTTCGATATTGCCAAAAGCCTCCCCGGACGGTTCCAAAGTCGCGTATGTTTCATACAAGGATCGTTATCCCTATTTGTACATATTCGATCGCGCAACGGGCCGGAGCACAGTGTTGTCGAAGAACGTCGGTTTGAACGCGGCGCCTTCGTGGTCGCCGGACGGGCGTTCAATCGCGATGGTATTGAGCAAAGACGGCAACAGCGAAATCTACGTCAAGAATTCCGATGGCGCCGGCGAACGGCGGCTGACACGCGATCCGGCGTCCGATACGTCGCCGGCCTTCGATCCTTCGGGTAATCAGATTGCCTTTGTAAGCGATCGCGGCGGCCATCCGCAGATTTATGTCATGGATTCCAATGGAGGCAATCCCCGCCGCGTTTCGATGGTGGGCGGCAGAGCCTACGATCCGATTTGGTCGCCCGACGGCAAGATGATCGCCTTTGTTTCGGAACAATCGGGGTTGGGATGCGTCATTTATGTGATGAACGCAGACGGGAGCAATGCGCGCCAGTTGAGCACCTCCGGCGGTATGAACGAATCGCCATCGTGGTCGCCCGATTCGCGCCATATCATGTTTTGTTCGACGCGATCCGGCCAGCCCGGCCTTTGGGCCGTCAATGTTTTGCCCCCCTGCGACCTGCACCGTATCAACGTAAAAGGAATGTCCTGCGAAGGACCCTGCTGGGGTCCCCGCCGCTAGGGATCGCGAAAGGAGCGCGTGCCTGAATGGGCGAGAAGGTCGTAACCGTCAACCGGCGAGCGCATCACGATTACCATATCCTTGATCGTATCGAAGCCGGCATCGAATTGCGGGGCACGGAAGTCAAATCGCTTCGCAACGGGCATATTACGCTCAAGGACGGTTACGGTGACGTGGAAAACGGCCAAATCTATCTGGTCGGCGTGCATATCAATCCGTATGAACAAGGCAATATTCACAACCACGATCCCGAACGGCGGCGCCGGCTGTTGCTGCACAAACGCGAGATACTGCGGCTTGCGGTTCGCGTCGAGGAAAAGGGACTTACGCTTGTCCCCTTGCGGGTCTATTTCAAAAACGGCCTCGCCAAAGTCGAAATGGGCCTTTGCCAGGGTAAACATTCCGTGGACAAGCGCGACTCGATACGCGAGCGTGAAGTGAAGCGGGAACTCGACCGCGCCGTGAAACGGGCTTCCAAGACGCACGAAAAGCCCGCCTCCTGATTTTACCATCCGATTCGGCTGCATGGCCGATTTTCAAATGGCCGAATCGCATTGCCGCATATCCGCTGTAAAAATCGGATCCGAACCATTAAACTGTTTCTACTATTATCCTAGATTCACCAATCAAAACCCGGGTTTTGTGCGCGTCGTGGACTTTGTGGACGAAGAGGACAAAAAACGATCCCCCTTTCGGGTGAAGTCCACTGGGTCCACAACGTCCATCTCGTCCATGGTTTGATCGAAAGAGCCGGGTTCAACTGCCGATTTTAGGATAACCCGATCTTGACGGCCGAATCGGGGGCAATGGCATTCCTCTTGTGCGGAATCGTTCCGCAATGGAACACGATCACATCCTGTCAAACCTCGCCTAAAATTTTGAAAAAATATCTTGACAAAGTGGTATGAAAGTGATATGTTGTGGTTTGAAGTGGTGGAAAGTGGTGGAAAACCGGGTTTTTGGCATGTATTACGGATCACATCCAACGGTTTTGGACGACAAGGGCCGTATAACGGTGCCGAAGCGTCTTCAGGAAGTGATGGAGCGTTCGGATCACATCACGTGGTACATGACCCGGGGGTACAAGGGCTGTCTGTACCTCTACAACCTGCCGGAATGGGAAAAGTTGGTTTCACGCGTCGAGGCGCTGGATCCGCTCGATCCCAAGGCACATGATTTCCTTCGCCTGGTTTACGGTTGCGCGATGGATGTCAAGGTGGACCGCCAAGGCCGCATGCCGGTGCCCGCGCCGTTGCGCGGGTTTGCGGGTCTGGACCGGGACGTCGTTCTGGTTGGCATGCGGAACCACTTGGAGTTATGGCGGAAGGACGCATGGGACGCGTACCAAGAGGCCAAGGGAGCGGAGTTCGAAGAGATGGCGGCGGAACTGCTGTTGCGCGGCGCGGCGGGTGGACCACGAAGCGCCGCATCAAGCCCGATGGACGTTCGCGGCCAGGGAGAGACGACGGGATGATACAGATCGAACGATGTGACATGGGACCCGTGGTGGTCCTCCGGATCGAGGGCGATATTGACGACGATGGCGTCAAAGCCCTTCGGCTGAGTTTTTTGGGATGCCTGAAAGAAAAACGCTGCAAAGTGGTGGCGAATCTTTCCGGGGTTCGGCATATCAGTTTCATGGGACTCGGCGTATTGGTCGAGCGGCTGAGGCATCTGCGGCTGGGCGGCGGCGACCTGAAGTTGTCCGGTGTGAACATGTACACGGATCGCGTCTTTCGCATGGCCGGCGTATCGGCGCTGTTCGATATTCATGACACCGAAAGCCAGGCCATACAGCAATTCCGGGAAGCCGCCTAGCGGGCCGAAGGCCATGGGCTGAAGGCCGGGAATGCGGCTGGAAGCCCGAAAGGAGCCTGCCGCCATGCATGCGCATGTGCCCGTTATGGTCCAAGCCGTCCTGGATGGGCTGTGCATCCGGAAAGACGGTATTTATGTGGATGGAACGGTCGGCGCGGGCGGACATGCCGTGTTGATCGCCGAACGATTGCGAGGGGGTCGTTTGATCGCGATGGATCGCGATCCGGAAAGCGTGGCGCGCGCACAAGCGCGGCTGGCCCCGTTTCCCGGGGTGACCCTCCTGCATCGCAATTATGGCGAATTGGCTCAAGTCCTGGCCGAATTGGATATTGGGCGCGTGGACGGCATCCTGATAGACGCGGGCGTGTCGAGTGTGCAACTGGACGACCCGCGCCGGGGATTCTCGTTTCAGCAGGAAGGACCGTTGGACATGCGAATGGACACGTCGAAAGGCGAGACGGCGGCGCAATGGCTCGCCCGCATCCGTGAGGATGATCTGGCGCAGATATTGCGTACCTACGGGGATGTAGGCCCGGCCCGCCGCATCGCCCGCGCCATCCTGAAACGGGTGAAACAGGGTGCCATGAACACGTCAAGTGACTTGGCCGGGGCAGTGTCGGAAGCCCTCGATTTCGTTCCGGGAATGCCGGAAGAGACCCGGACGGTCTTTCAGGCGGTGCGCATTGCGGTCAACGAGGAATATCGCTGGTTCGAAGCAGGCCTTCGGCAGGGCGTCGAGGTCTTGGCGTCCGGCGGACGGCTCGTGGTCATCTCGTTCCATTCGGGAGAAGACCGCATCGCCAAAAAGGTCTTACAGGAAGCCTCGCGAAAAAGGGAGATATGCTGGCCCGACGGACGGGTTCGTGAGCGCATCCCGCCGTCTATTCGGATATTGACTCCCAAGCCGGTCCAACCCGGCGAGGATGAAATTCGGCGCAATCCGCGGGCGCACAGCGCGCGCTTGCGCATCGCGGAGAAATTGGGACACTAACAGGCGAAAGTCACGGACGGACGAGATGGATTCAAGGAACACAAGGCCAAAGAGAAAGGCGCACACTCTTCTCTTCAGGCGTTACAGGAGGCCGGTATGATTCGTCGCGTGCTTCCGGTTCGCCGGTGGGAGGCGATTCTGGGCTGGATAAGATGGACCCTTCTGCTGATACCGCCCGCCCTGGCTCTGGCATTCGACACATGGCTCAACACGGAAATGCTCCGAAACGACTATGAGATTGCCTTGATCAATGTGCGCATCAAGTCGCTATCGGACACCTTGGATGAATTGCGGGTAGAGGAAGCCCGTCTGCAAACATTCGATCGCATCGAAATCGAAGCGCCCGACCTTGGCTTGATCGATCCGCAACCGGACCAGATTCAAATCATCCATTGCACGGACGAGGAATTGGGCGCCATTGAGGAACCATATTCCTTGGCCGGGCCGCTTGACCGGCCGGAAACCGATCATCGCATTGCGTCGCTGCCGTTTCGGCTGCCAGGAAGCGAGGGAGTCAGATGGGAGGATACCGAATCTTTCACGACACGTATGAGTGCGACCCCTATGGGGGACCTCCTGCGCAAAGCAATCTATTCCGCGTGCGCATCGTCACCTGGGGATTTCTAGCGGTTTTTCTGGCGGTGGCGGCGCGTCTGGCCGTTGTTCATACGGATCCCAGTTCGGAACTTACCGCGGAAGAAAGCGCGCACATCGGCGAGGTCGAACTGCGGGTGCCGCGCGGCGAGATCCGCGATTGCGACGGTGGACTGCTCGCCAAGGATCGCCGGGTATATTCGCTTTGGGCCGATCCGCGGGCGATGGCCGATCCGGAGATGGGCGCGCTGACCTTGGCGGCGCGATTTGGTTTGAACGAAGAGGAACTGGTGTCGCGTCTGACGCGGCGTGACGCCAACGGCCGTCCCCGCAAATTCGTTTGGATCAAGCGCTGGCTTTCCGAACAGGACCTAAAAACGTACGAAAATCTCGATCCCATGTTGCAATATGGGCTTTTCCTAAAAAACGAATGGGTGCGTTACTATCCCGAAGGGGAACTGGCTGCGCATGTGATTGGTTTCGTCAATCGCGAAGGCAACGGATGCGATGGAGTCGAAATGTCGTTCGACAAACATTTGCGCTGTACGACGGGCAAGCAGCGTTCACGCGTTGACGCCAACCGCCATATTTTGCGTTCGCTGACGCTGGAATACACGGGGCCGGAAGGCGGCGACACTGTTCATCTCACGATTGATAAAAATATCCAGAGGACGCTGGAACGGGCGCTGGACAAGCGGATGGCGGAAGCCAATGCGCCGCGGGCGATGGGCATTATCGTGAATAGTAAAACCGGTGCGATTCTCGCCATGGCCACCCGGCCCGCCTATGATCCCAATGAACGCGGCGACGTCACCGCCGAAAATTTCCGGAATCGCGCGGCCGAATTTGTCTTCGAACCCGGATCGTCGTTCAAAATAGTCACCGCCGCCGCCGCGCTTGAAGAGGGATTGATTACCACGGAAACGCGCATTTTTTGCGAAAACGGCGCATTCAACCCCTATGGCCACCGCATACGCGACTTTCACAAACTCGGCGTCGAACCTTTTTCGACCTGTTTTGCCGAGTCGAGCAACGTCGCCATCATCAAAGTCGGCGCGATGCTGGGCGCCGATCGGCTGGAGCAGTGGATTCGGCGTTTTGGATTCGGAACGCGCGCGTGCCCGGATCTTCCACTGGAAAGCAAAGGTATCTTCCGTCCCCGTTCGCAATGGTCAAAACTCTCGATGGGATCCCTGCCGATGGGCCAGGAAATCGCCGTGACGATGCCGCAATTGGCCCGTGCGTTTTCCGTTATTGCCAGCGGGGGATATCTGCGCAACCTGTATATTGTCGATCGCGTAGTGTCCCGTGACGGTTCCGTGGTCTACGAGCACCCCCACGAGGAACCTGTCCGCATCCTGTCCGAGACGACGGCCCAGACCATGAAGGAACTATGCCATCAGGTCATATTGCATGGAACGGGCAAACCGGCCAATATTCCCGAATACCGGGCCGGCGGAAAAACCGGCACCGCGCAAATCGCCAATCCGTCCGGGCGCGGCTTTCTTCCCGACAAATACACGACGATTTTTGCCGGATTCGCGCCGGTTGCCGATCCGCGTCTGTGTGCGGTCATCGTGGTTCAGGAACCCAACATCAAATTGCATTACGGCGGCAGCGTCTGCGGGCCTGTATTCAAGGAAGTCATGCGCGATGCCCTCATTCGTCTGAATGTGCCACCCGATCCCGTCCAGGATGCGCCCGACACGCCCAATGCCTTTCCCGAAACCGGCGACGAAGATACTATCGTTGCGCGGGAAACCGAGGATCCGCCGACTTCCGCGTCACAGCCTTTGGATAATCTGGCGTTGATGTCGGCGCACCCGGTTACCGGCGACGGGGAACCCGCGCTGCCGAATTTTATTGGGATGACCAAGATTCAGGCCAAGGCGCTGATAGACCAGTTGGGGATCCGGTGGGATCCCCGTGGAGCAGGGCGGGTCGTCATGCAGGATCCGCCGGCGGGCGTCGCGCTGCGTGATGTCACCCTGTGCAGTCTGGTTTTTTCGAATGACGCGCATGAAGAAATGGATTTGAATGAAACTAAGCGAACTCCCAAAGTGGCTCGGCTCTGACTGCGCTGGACTGCCGGATAGTCCAATAGCAGCCATTACCGAAGACTCGCGCCGCGTCGGTCCGGGGACCGTATTCGTAGCCGTTCCCGGCGTCCGGAGCGATGGCCATGCTTTCGCGCAACAGGCGGTCGAAGCCGGCGCCGTCGCGATCGTCGGCAGTCGAAGCGGCGTAGCCTCTCTTTATGGCGTGCCCTATCTTTTTACAAATCATCCCCGCCGTGTACTGGGTCTTGTCGCGCATGCGCTCGCGGGCGATCCGTCGCGCGCCCTGACCGTGATTGGCGTTACGGGAACGAACGGGAAATCCAGTTCGGTCCTGCTTGCGCAACGTATGCTTGAACATTGCGGCCACCGCACCGCGGCATTTGGGACGCTCGGCTACGACATTGCGGGCACGATTCATCCCGCCGCCCACACGACTCCCTTCGGCGAGGAACTGGCCGGCATGTTCCGCCGCGCACGCGACGCCGGCCTGACGCATGTCGTCATGGAGGCCAGTTCCCACGCGCTTGATCAGGATCGCGTGGCGGGCATTGATTTCAACGTGGCGGTGTTTACCAATCTCACCCAGGATCATCTCGATTACCATCCCGATATGGACGCCTACCGGCGCGCCAAAATGCGGCTCTTCGAAGGCATTCAAGGGCCGGGCCGGTTCACCGTTGTCAACCGAGACGATCCCAGCGCGCCGCATTTCATCGCGGCGTCGAAGGCGCCGTGCCTTACTTTCGGATCGAATGCGGATGTGCGCCCATGCGACATCCGCATGGGACTCGCCGGCACGTCGTTTACCGTCGAAACGCCGTGGGGACGGCAAGAAATACGGTCGTCTCTCCTGGGATTGCACAACGTATCCAACCTGCTCGGTGTCATCGCCATGGGCGGCGGTCTCGGATTGCCGCTGGCCGGGATCGCGGAGGGAATCGCATCGCTGGAACATGTTCCGGGCCGTTTCGAGCGCGTTGATGCAGGACAGGACTTTCTGGTCATCGTGGACTACGCCCATACCGAGGACGGCCTTCACAACGTGCTGGCGGCGGCGCGATCCGTTTGCGATGGACGTGTGATCTGCGTATTTGGATGCGGCGGCGACCGGGACAAAACCAAACGCCCCAAAATGGCCGCCGTGGCCGCGCGGCAAGCCGATTTTTCCATCGTTACATCCGACAATCCCCGCACCGAGGATCCGTTGCGGATTATCGCGGATGTCGAATCCGGTTTGGCGGCAAGCGGAAAACGGCGCGGCCCGGACTATGCTGTCATTCCCGATCGCGCCGAGGCGATCCGGCACGCCATCGGACTCGCCCGTCCCGGCGATCTGGTCATGATTGCCGGCAAAGGCCATGAAGATTATCAGATCATCGGCACGGCCAAAATTCATTTTGACGATCGCGAAACGGCGCGCGCCATCCTGGAGGAACGTATGTAATGGGCTGGACTTATACCCTCCGCCACCTTGCCGAGGCGATCGGCTCGGAAACCGATCACGGGGAAGCGACATTCCGGCGCATATCCACCGACACACGGAGCCTCATGCCGGGCGATGTGTTTTTCGCCTTGCGCGGCGAACACTTCGACGGAAACCGGTTCGTGCGCGATGCGTTCATGAAGGGCGCCGTTGGCGCCGTGGCCACCGAAGCAAGCGGGCATGGCCCTTGCCTCGTCGTACGCGATCCCTTGGAAGCGTTGCAGCGGTTTGCCGCGTTCCACCGCCGCCAATACAACATTCCGTTATTTGCGTTGACGGGCTCCTGCGGCAAGACGACGGCCAAAGACATGACGGCCCGCTTGCTCGCCACCCGGTATCGCGTGGTCAAGACGCAAGGGAACCTCAACAACGAAATCGGCTGTCCGCAATCGCTTCTGCAAATAGATGCGGAAACCGATATGGCCGTCATCGAGATGGGCGCGAATCACCCCGGCGAAATTGCGCGATTGTGCACGCTTGCAAGGCCCACCGAATCGGCCATTACCATGATCGCCCCCGCGCATCTCGAAGGGTTCGGCAGCATCGAAAATGTCGCGAAGGCCAAAGCCGAAATTGTCGGGGGACTTCCCCCTGATGGCGTTTTCTACGTCAACGCGGACGATCCCCGTTGCGTGGGCATCGCGGAATCGTTTTCCGGTGAAAAAATCCGTTTTGGACAGTCCGGCGATGTCGTGCTGGAATCATGCGAGGTGGCCGGCCCTGGCGAAATGCGCTTGCGCATTCATCCCGCCGGCGCATTGCGGCTGCCGCTTGCCTGCCGCGCGCATGCCACCAATGTTCTGCTGGCTGTCGCCGTGGCATTGCAGCACGGCGTTACGGAATTCGAGGGACCATTGCGCGAAGCGGCCGCGGCTTCGTCGCGTTTCCGTTTGTTGCCGCTGGGTCCCCTCACGATCATGGATGACAGTTACAACGCCAATCCGGCCAGCATGGCCGCTGCCCTGCAGGCTTTGGCCGAATGGCCCACGCCGGGCGCGCGTTTTGCCGCGCTGGGCGAAATGCTCGAATTGGGTGAAACGGCTGCGGCCCTGCACGCGGAAACCGGTGAACGCGCGGCCGCGTTGCGCACGGACCACCTCTTTGCGCTTGGCCCGCACGCCCATGATATGATCCGCGCGGCCCGGGCGGCAGGCATGGCGCACGCCGAAGTTTTCGAAGATCCCAATGATATCGCGGACGCCATCCGTGTGCTTGCGCGGCCCGGCGACGTGTGTCTGGTAAAAGGTTCGCGCGGCATGCGCATGGAACGGGTTATCGAGGCGCTCCGCGAACGGTACGCATAAGGAATCGGAATGCTCTACTATCTGGCCCAGTTTCTCACGCCTTATATGAGCGTGTTCAACGTCTTCACCTACCACACCGTTCGCGCGGGCGCGGCGGCGCTGACCGGGTTTATTTTTTGTCTGCTCATCGGTCCCTGTGTCATCGAGCGCCTGCGTATGCTGAAAATCGGCCAGTACATCAAGAAAGACTATGTGGCGGATCTCCACGAATTGCACAAGGGCAAATCCGGCACGCCGACGATGGGCGGCGTCATGATTATCGCCTCGGCCCTGTTTTCTCTGCTTCTGTGGAGCACCCTGGCCAACCGCCTTCTGTTGATCGCCACCGGTGTGCTGGTCTTGCTGGGCATCGTGGGATTCATTGACGACTTCATCAAACTCAAGCGCAAGCGCAACGACGGTCTCACCGCGCGCGCGAAAATGGCCGGGCAAATTACCACGGGTCTCGCGCTCGGACTCATCCTCTATTTCTTTCCCATCACGATTGGTTCCTCCTACATCAACGCCGATCACATCCTCGACTGGCCGGGCCTGGCCAACGAATTCAAGGCGCATGCCGGCGATCCGGCTGCCGGACCCGTAGGGCGCGTCTGGGAGCGACTCTCCCCGGCATTGCAGCGCCGTCTTCTGGACCTGCCCGTGGACGGAGCCGTGGACAAGCGTTCGCGCGGGCTTCTCATCGAAGAATTGAACGCCATTCTCGAAGAACGCGATCTGTGCGACGAGACGATCCGGCGCGAAATCTGTATGCAGCCGGAAGCGGCTTCCCTTGCGCACAAAGACATCGCACGCCTGTCCGGGCGCGAACTCACGCAACTCAACCGCCTCGCGCTCGAACATATTTTTGCGGGGTATATCGCCCATGGCGGGCGGGATCTCCATACCCGCGTCGAAATTCCGGGATTCAAAGGCGTGGCGATTCCCCTGGGTCCCCTTTACATCCTATTCGTCATGTTCATCATCGTGGCCATGTCGAATGCGGTAAACGTCACCGACGGCCTCGACGGACTCGCGGCGGGGGTATCGGTCATTTCGCTACTCGCCTACACCGGTATCGCCTACGTGGTCAGCCGTGTGGACTGGTCCGATTATCTCTATATCGTCTACGTGCCCGAAGCCAGCGAACTGGCCGTATTCGGCGCCGCAATGATCGGGACGGGCCTTGGATTCCTCTGGTTCAACGCCCATCCCGCCGAAGTCTTCATGGGCGACACCGGCTCACTCGCCCTCGGCGGCGCAATTGGCGCCATGGCCATACTGACCAAGCAGGAATTGCTCCTGCCCGTCGTGGCCGGATTGTTCGTACTCGAAATCCTCAGTGTCACCATCCAAGTCGCCTCGTTCAAAACCACCGGCAAGCGCGTGTTTCGGATGGCGCCGCTACATCACCATTTTGAACTGCAAGGCTGGTCGGAAACCAAAGTCACGATCCGTTTCTGGATCATCGCAATCCTGTTCGCCCTGATGAGTCTCGGCGCGCTCAAGTTGCGGTAGAAAGGCTTCCTATTTACAACGTCCGTGGAAAAAAGGTAACCGTGGTGGGCATGGGCCGGACAGCGCTCGCCGTGGTCCGGCTGTTGCTGCGCGAAGGGGCGAGACCTTTCGTAACCGAGGCGCAATCCGGCGGGAAATTCACGACCGCCTGTGCCGAACTTGATTCGCTCGGCGTACCCTATGAATTGGGCGGGCATACCGGTTCGGCGTTCGAGGACGCCGCCCTCCTTATTCCAAGCCCCGGTGTGGCGCCGGAGAAGATACCTGTCCCGCCGTCATGCCGCGCAGAGATGATGAGCGAGATGGAGTTCGCGTTCCCCTATTGCCGTTCGCGCATCATCGCCGTCACGGGCACGAATGGAAAAACCACGACGACGGAACTCTTGAAGACGCTCGTGGCCGGTTGCGGGCATTCCGTCGCGCTGGCCGGCAACAACGACACGCCCCTTAGCGCGGCCGTATTGGAGACACCGGCGCCCGAATACCTCGTGCTCGAAGTGAGCAGTTATCAATTGGAACTCGCGAACGCATTCCACCCGTGGGCCGCCGCCGTGATCAACGTGACGCCCGACCACCTCGCCCGCCATGGCACAATTGAAACATACGCGGACGTCAAGGCGCGCATCTATGCCCGGCAAGGTCCCGGGGATATTGCCGTCGTCAATGAGGACGACCCGATTGTCAGGGTCATGGCCGCGTGGACGCGCGCGCACGTCTATTCGTTCAGCCTCGAAAAACGCCTCGAAGATGGGCTCTGGCTCGATGGCCGCGCGATCCGATTCGGCAGCGAACAGGTGGCGGATGTGTCCGACACGAGGCTGCCGGGACGCCATAACCTGCAGAATGTCCTTTGCGCGTTGTCGTTCATGCGTGCGGGGGGATTCGACTGGGATCGGACGCTGGCCGCGTTGCGCACGTTTGGCGGAGTCGAACACCGAATCGAATTTGTGGCGCGCGTTTCCGGCGTGGATTTTTACAACGACTCGAAGGCCACCAATGTGGACAGCCTCAAAGTGGCGCTGGAAAGTTTTTCGGTTCCCATCGTGCTGATTGCCGGCGGAGAAGGGAAAAACACCGATTACCGCGTATTGCGGGACTTGGTGCGCGCAAAGGTTCGCCACATGGTCTTGATTGGGGAAGATGCCCCGAAAATCGAAGCGGCCTATAGCGGTTTCGTGCCCATCGAACAGGCGTCCGCCATGGACGATGCCGTTCAGCGGGCGGCAACCGCCGCCCGGCCCGGAGACGTGGTTCTGCTTTCACCCGCATGCGCCAGTTTTGACATGTACACCAGTTTCGAACACCGGGGCCGCGTGTTCAAGCAGGCGGTTGCGGATTATGCGCAAAAAGCGCGGGAGAAGTTGCCATGAGGCGTGAAACAACAGCGATTCTGCTTCTTGTATTGACGTTGTTGTGCATCGGGCTGATTACCATTTACAGCGTGGCCTCGGTCAAAACCAACGGCATGAGTCTGTTCTGGCGCCAGGCGGTATGTGTCATGGCCGGCCTCGGCGTCATGCTCTATCTCGCCACCTTCTTCGACTACCACCGATTCGGAGAACCCTTGTTTTTCCGGGGTATTGTCGGACTCGCCCTGTTGCTGCTTTTCGCGGTGCTTATTCCGGGAATCGGTGTCGAAGTGAACGGGGCCACGCGCTGGATCCGGCTGCCGGTCATCCATCAATTCCAGCCGTCCGAGATTGCCAAGTTTGCGTTGATTCTTTTGCTGGCCCGCAAACTGGCTGAAAACCGCGACCGCATCACAAGCCTTCTGGGCGGATTTCTGCCCGCGGCCTTTATTACAGGGGCATTTGTCCTGCTGGTGCTCATGGAACGTGACCTCGGTATTCCCGCCGTTATGGGTTGTGTGGCTTTTCTCATGATTTTCATGGGTGGCGCGCGCTGGTTCTACGTGTTCGGCAGCGCGATGGCGGGCAGTGCAATCATTGTCGCGCTCATCAAGACAAGCCCGTACCGCTGGCAACGCCTTATCTCTTTTCTCGACCCGTTTTCGCATCGCGGAGACGGCGGATTCCATCTCATCCAAAGCCTCGCCGCTTTTGCGCGGGGATCCTACAGCGGAGTCGGGCCCGGCGCCGGTGAACAAAAACTTTTTTATCTGCCCGCGGCCCATACCGATTTCATCTTCGCGGTGTGGGGCGAAGAAATGGGATTATTGGGCACGGCTTCCGTCGTGGCCATGTTCGTGGCGTTTCTGTTTCTTGGAATGCGGATTGCCAAAGCCGCCCCCGATCTGTTCGGCTCGCTGCTCGCCGCCGGCATTACCATGCTGATCAGCCTGCAGGCCGCATTCAACATGGGCGTGACGATCGGATTGCTGCCCACAAAAGGCTTGACGCTGCCCTTCGTCAGTTACGGCGGCACGGCACAAATCGTCTTCCTTGCCATGGCCGGCATTCTGATGAACATTGGCCTTCAAGCCGGCGCCTATTACGAAGTCAGGCAGGAATTCGCCACGGCGCATTAACCTGTTGCGTTTGTAAAAAATAGCCGTTCAGCGTGGCGCAGGCTGTCGAGTCTGCGCAAAATGGGCCTTTTGGGGATGATTCGCGCAGACTCGGCAGTCTGCGCCACGGAGTGGGCCGTTTATTCGCAACCTTTCAGCCTTATCGGGCAGGCTGCCTTTCCGATGCGAAGGAATTCCGCATCCTACGCGGCGCCGCGGCCTGCTATCACCGCGTGAAACGTCTTCAAGAGTATTTTGAAATCAAGCCACAGCGACCAATGGTCAATGTAAGCCAGATCGAGGCCGACCCATTGCTCGAAACCCACGTCGCTGCGCCCGCTGACCTGCCACAATCCGGTCATGCCGGGCTTGACGCTCAGTCTCCGCCGTTGATCCCAAGTATATTTTTCGACTTCGGCGGGAATGGGTGGCCGGGGTCCGACCAGCGTCATCTGGCCAAGCCACACGTTGATGAGTTGGGGGAACTCGTCAAGGCTGTACTTGCGGATAAAGGCGCCCACGCGGGTAATGCGCGGATCGCGCCGGATCTTGAAGACGGGTCCGTCGGCTTCGTTGAGGGCCTCAAGCGCTTTTCGGCGCGCCTCGGCGTCCTGCACCATTGAACGAAACTTGATCATTTTGAAACGGCGCCCGTTCAACCCGACGCGCTCTTGCAGAAAAAAAACCGGTCCCTTTGAATCGGCCTTGATGATAATCGCCATAATGATGAAAAACGGCGCCAGGCCAATCAGCATGATCGTCGAAACGAACAAGTCGAGCACGCGCTTTAAAAACAATTCGCCGCGCGCTTCGGGAATCGCCGAGAGCGACAGCAGCGGCACGTCCTCGATGTAGAGAAGACGGCTTCGCGCAATGCGAAGCGGGAAGAGGTCCGCAAGGAAATGCACTGGAACGCTGTGTTTTTCACAGATTTGCCCCATGCGATACACGAGTTCATAATAGGATCGCACCGGAAGCGCAATGTGCACTTCCTGAATCCCGTGCCGGCCAATCACCTCTTCCAGATCGTCGAAACCGCCGTAATGCAGGACGGATAACGGTTTCATGAAGTGAAACCGGTTCACGTCGTCTTCGATGAATCCGTCCACCCGGTAGCCGTGGTGCGGATTGGAAAGAAGAAACTCGGCCAAGTGGGCGCTGCGCGGGTTCGCGCCGACAATGAGCACCGAGCGCAGGTCATATCCGCGCGAATGGACTACCATGGCCGCCCCGTGGGCCAGCATGCGGAACGTGACCAGCGATACCAGACCCCCGATGCTGAACGCGGCCAGAAAATCCCGCTTCAATGCTTGATTGGCAATGGGGACGGCGAAAAAAACGCCGAAGGCTATCGCCCCCACCGCCGCGCGGATCATCGAAAGCAGATAGGATCCCAGATCCTCGTTGCGCCCGGGTTCCCACAGTCCGCGATCGATAGCCACCCAAGTCCAGACCAGCAGGAAAATGAAATAGAAACCGGCATGATGCAGCATGCTGCTTACAAGACCGGTCTGTTCCGGCAAGGTTACATAAACCGCCACGACATACCCCGCCAACGTGTAGGCGGCGTCCAGTCCCGCCCGAAACAGGATATTCGAACGATGCGCATGTAATGCCCGTAAAATCATCGTCGAAAAATCCTTTTCATGGCTTGAATGTACTCCGGACGACACGTTCGAGGCCGAGTACGCTGTCGTCCAATCCAACGGCAATCGGCGGTTTCGGTTCGGAGACGCTCATGTGGCCCAGCCACACGTTGAACAATACCGGCAGTTCGTCGAGATCGTAACGGAACAGAAATTCGCCCAGCCGGGTGAAACGGCGTTCCGCGGCCGGGTCCGCCGCGCCGGACGCCGCCGTTTCCTTGCAGCGGAAACGGTACATGCGAAAATGCCGCCCGTCCCTGCGAATCCGGTGTTGCGGTTCGAGGATTGGGCCGCGCGATTCCATCTTGACAAGCGCCGCGATGGCGAGCATCGGCAGCGCCAGCATCGCGATGAGCAGGGAGGAGATGGCCAAATCCTCGACGCGCTGAATCAGGCGCCGCGGCTCGATGCGGGGCACGCCTGTCAACGACAGGAGCGGCATGTTTTCCAGGCGCCACATGCGGTTCGGCGCCACGCGGAACGGGAACAGGTCCGCCACGAAACGCACCGGCACGCCGACGCCTTCGCACAAATGGGCGATTTGTTGAATCGTTTCGTAAAACGACCGGACCGGAAGCGCGATGAATACCGCGTCCACGACACGATCCACCAGAATCCGTTCGAGCGAATCAATCGTGCCCAAATAAGGGACCTGCAACTGTTTCATGATGCCCAAACGGTTTGCATCGTTTTCCACAAATCCGTCCACGTGGAATCCGTATTGATCATGCGCCCTAAGCAATTTGACCAGATAGACCGCCGTGTCGTTCGCGCCGACGATGACGGCGCTCGACATGCCCCATCCGCGCAAACGCAGACGCCATACATTCAGGCGAAACGCCGTGCGATAGAGCAAAATCAGCCCAAGCGCCGTCATGCCGAACACAAACAGGAAATCCCGCCCCAAACGTTCACGATCGAACACGGCCATCAGCAGCACGCTGCCCACAAGCGCCATCAGGAAAGCCTTGACGATCGAAGACAACTGGGGAAGCAGATCGTCGCTGCGGCGTGAAGCCAGCAGCCGTTGATCCAGGGCGGCCGCCAGCCACGACGCAAGAAACGCGGCCAGATAGCCCGAACGGTCCCCCAAAGCATCGCAAAAGGGCGTATCCGCCCGCAACGTCGCGAATACAGCCGCATACAGCGCGCCGATGATGCACACCGTATCCAGCAGAAACCACGCCAGGCCGATCACCCACGGAAAACGCTGCCGAACAGACATGGACCCGCCGCCGGGCCGCGGCGGCGTGGCTCCGCTCCCGTCCGAACAGTTTTCTGCGTTTTCTTGTTGATCCTCCGGCGCCATCAAATCGTGCGCGCCGCCGGAACGTGCAGCCATGACAATACTCCGTTTCTGTTAGAATGTACCGCAAGATGCCGCGCCTGTCAATTCTGCCTTTTTTGCCCCGGAGTTTGTAAACGAGTTCAGTACAACAACCTGTAACGCCGAATTCCGATTCGGCATGAACATTGGCAGTCCGGCCGAATCGGAATTCGGTGTTACACTTTCAGCGTTTGTGAAAAAAACCGGCAGGGTGGCGCAGACTGTCGAGTATGCGAAAAAAAACTTTTTCGGCAGATCCGCAGAGACTTGACGGTCTGCGCCACGGATTTCGTTGTTTATTGACAACCTCTCATCATTTCTTGCAGTTTATCACCGAAGCACGTATGCTGTGACGAAGCCGGATATGGCCTGTTCCGGCGCCGGTTTTGGCCGTTCCAACGCCTGGAATGCCGGAAAGAAAAAGCATGACAAGACACTGGAAATGACGCCAAGCGAAGATACTGATATGCTCCGTTCCCGCCTTGCGCGGATGGAAGCGGAGGTGGTCCGTCTGCGGGATCTTCTCGAAAGCCAGCGGCAGGCCGCCGAACGGACCGAATCGGCGCGGCAGGAAATCGAGCAGGGTTTCCGGATGTTGTTTCAGACCATGGATTCCGGTTTTGTCCTGCATGAAATCCTGCGCGACGCCGGCGGCCAGCCGTACGATTACCGGTTCCTCGAGGTAAACCCCGCGTTCGTAAAGATAACCGGACTGAATGCGGAAGATGCCGTGGGTCGAACGGTGCTCGAAGCGTTTCCAAAAATAGACCCGTATTGGATGGAATGTCTCGAAAGCGTCGCCAATACGGGAGAAACGGCGCATTTCGAGCGGTTCAGCCCGGAACAAGGAAGACATTACAGCGCCACGGTGTATCGTCCGGCGCCCGATCGAATAGCCGTCCTGTTCGTTGATATCACCGGGCATAAAGAGACCCAGGAAGCCTTGCAGGCCGCACTAGCCGAGTTGACCGCCATCCACGAAAACGCCCCGCTTACAATGATACTCCTTGGCGAAGACCGGCGCGTAATCAAAGCCAATGCCGCCGCGCAATTCGCCGGCCGAACCGCCGAAGACATGGCCGGGCGCCAGGGGGGCGAAGCGCTCCGGTGTCTGCATGCGCTCGACGATCCGGAGGGATGCGGTTTTGGGCTTTCATGCCGCGGCTGCCGCATTCGCCAAGCCGTTCTCGACACCTTCGCCACCGGCAACGGTTGCCAAGGTCTCGAAACGTGGATGACGTTTCAGAGAGAGGGCGTTGCCGTCGAGAAATGTCTGCTGGTATCCGTGGATCGCATCCGGATGGACGGCGGCTTTCGCGTGTTGGTGTGCGCCGAGGATATCACCGAACGCAAACGGGCTGAAGACGCCTTGCGCGATTCCCAGGAACTGTACCGTTCGCTGGTTGAAAACCTTCCGCAAAGCGTCTTTCGCAAGGATCGCGAAGGGCGTTTTGTGTTCTGTAACCGCCGATTCTGTGAAACAGTGAAGCGGCCGCTTGGTGAAATCCTGGGCAAGACCGATTTCGATTTGTTTCCCCGCGAGATGGCCGAAGCCTATCGCGCGGACGATCGACGCGTCATGGAACTGTATGAAACGCTGGACCAGATTGAAAAACATATCGCCGCCGACGGCAGCCTGATGTACGTCCAGGTAGTCAAGACGCTCCTGCGCGATCCGGCCGGTGAAATTGCCGGCATTCAGGGTATATTTTGGGATGTGACGGAGCGTTGCCGGAAAGACGAGGAACTTTGGACGTTGGCCCGTTTCAACGAAGAAGTGATTTCCGGGGCCGGGGAAGGGATTATCGTCTACGATCGGGAATTGCGTTATCGCGTCTGGAATCCGTTCATGGAAAAACTTACGGGCGTTTCGGCATCCGCCGTGTTAAACAGGCATGCCTTGGACATGTTTCCACACCTCCGGGAACAGGGTGTGGACAAACTGTTGCAGGCGGCCCTGAACGGACAAACCGTTCGATCCGGCGACGTGGCGTTTACGAGTCCGGCTACGGGGAAATCGGGATGGGTCGTGGGCATTTACGCGCCTCACCGCAACGCCGACGGGGAAATCGTCGGGGTGATTGCCAATATCCGGGACATTTCCGATCGCAAACGGATCGAAGCAGAACGGCTGGAATTGGAGCGCCGGCTGTTGCAGACCCAAAAACTTGAAAGCTTGGGTGTGCTCGCGGGCGGTATCGCGCATGATTTCAATAATTTGCTGATGGCCATCATGGGCAATCTCGATTTGGCGATCATGGATCTGGCCCCCGATTCCCGCGCATATCAGGATGTCGAAAAGGCGATGGCGGCCGCTTCGCGCGCGGCGGACCTTACCCGGCAAATGCTGGCCTATTCGGGCAAGGGCGCGTTTATGAAGCGCCCGATGGATTTGAGCGAACTGGTTGAAGAAAACACTGGACGGCTTCGGGCATCCGTTCCGAAAAACGTGCGGATAACACTCAACCTTGCCGCGGATCTTCCTCGCATCCTGGCTGATTCGGGGCAAATCCTCCATGTGCTGATCAGCCTGTTCACCAATGCGGCGGAAGCCATCGGCGATGCGCCGGGCATGATACGCATCTCTACCGGAGCGACAACCTGCACCGAGCAGGACCTACAGGGCAATTGCATGGATACGGCGCCCGCGTGCGCCCGTTGCGTTTTCCTCGAAGTGTCCGATACGGGTTGCGGCATGGATGAGGAAACGAAACGCCGTCTGTTTGATCCGTTCTTCTCGACCAAGTTCACGGGGCGGGGACTGGGCATGTCCGCTGTGCAAGGAATAGTCCGCGGTCATAACGGCGCGATGTTCGTGGAGAGCGAACCGGGCAAAGGAACAACGGTTCGCATCCTGTTTCCCGTGATGGAGGCGGACGGGGACAAGGCGGGTTGCCTGTGATGGGCGATAGGTACGCCAATCAAATCCGTAATCGTCCCTATAGAAGCCATTATTTATCATTCCAGATATGCCAGTCATGATCGGATTCTACGTCCCATCTTCTGGACATCGTGGACCTTGTGGACACGGCGGACTTCCGAAACAGGCTCGGTTTTCTTGTCCGCTTCGTCCAAAAGGTCCACGATGTCCACTGTTTGCGCACAGAACCCGGGTTTTGATTGCCAAATCCAGGATATTCTCTTTTTCCCGATCGTAGCCTATTCATCCATGTCCGCCGGATGATGGAATTCGGCGGGATGCCGCGACAACTCGCCCCGTTCCAGCAACCGGCGGAGGGCGTTCATGTCAACGGTGCGCGGCGTTCCCTTGATGCCGGACGATGCCGGAAAAACAGCGGCGGCTTCCGGTCCGCGCAGGCGCTGAATGCCGTTGGCCGCCACAAACAGAAACCCCCATGCCGCCATGGCGAGCAACACTATCCCGGCGGTTCGCCGTACAAGGAGCGGCTTGGCCGGCCGGCCGGCCCGGCGGTTCGCCTCACAACGGTTGCAATGCAGGCAATCGAGTTCGCGAACGGAACGCACGCCGAGATCACAATGCGATGGATGCCGCGCCGGCATCCATCGCGCCGCCAGCCGTACGCCGTTGAACAACGAAAGAAAGGCCCCCGCCGGACACAATGCGCGGCACCAGAATCGCGGCATGAACAGGCCGGCCAACGCCATGCAAATGACGAAGAGGGTAAAAGAGGCATTCCAGTTCCCCGCGAAAAAGACGGTCAACGGGTCCGCCTGCGCCACGCGAAAGTCGCGAACAAGCGCGAATTCGCATATCAGCAGGAACAAGAGGGTATACTTGATCGGGCGAACGAGCCGCCAAACGCGGGCATGCGGCGCCACCTGCCACCGTCGCGGCCACAGGCCGCCCGCGAGATCTTGCAAGGCTCCAACGGGGCATACATAACCGCAGTAGACATTGCCAAACAGGGCCGCCGCCACGGGCAGCACTGCCACCAACCATAAAACCCCGTCCAGGGGCAGTTCGCGTACGCCGCCATCCAGCAACAGCAAAACGTGCTGTACACTGTATTGCAGATTGAGCGCGAAGCCGAGCACAAGGGCCGACACGGCCAGCAAGGCCCGGCGGAGCCTGAAGCGGGAAGAAAATCGCAGCGCATAGGCGGCTATCAGCATCGCGGTCAGGAGGACCAAATCGCGAATGGAACGAATGGAGACGGCTTGTGGCGCCCCGGCCTCGGTTATTTGCGCGCGGCCAAGTATTTCGGCGGCAAACCCCCGGCCCGCGCGTTCGAGTCCCTGCTGGATGGCGTTGTCGCTGATCGTGGCGCCGGAGATGATCGCCACGTCCCGGAACGGTTGCGGTTCGAAAAGGTTTTTCCCTTGCAGGCGATCCTTTCGCACCTCGACGAGTGATAAATAGGATCGCGTTTCCCGCGATTTCACGACGGCGTAGTCAATCAGGCGTCCATCGGCATCCACATGGGCGGCCAGGAGAATCGGTCCTGCATAACCCTTGACATCCCCCGCCCAAGGTTTCGTGGGAAAGATGTACCCTCCTTGGGCGGTCCGCGCATAATCGAAAGACATTCCGCCGGGCCGTTTTGCCTGTTCGCGGATGGGAGCGTCTTCGCCCGACAAACTCCGAACCGCCTCCCAAAATAACTGATCCTCTGAAACGTCCTGCCGGGAGGCCACGAACCCTGAAACGAGCAGCGCATACAGGGCGATGCCCGCCATGGCATAACCGGCCGCGCGCCATGGGAATTTCTCCGATTTCCCTGAAAACGGGCGGGCGCCGCCGAATTCGGCAAGGTTGAGCGCCAGTAATCCCAACAGAATCAGCGCCGTATCGGATCCAAGTATCGGCGCCAACAGCGCGGGGACCAAAACAGCGGCCATCGATCCACCCAGATTGTCCGCCGCCTGAACCCGGGCCGCGACGGAAGCCGCATGGGGCGTCACGCATTGCAGCGCCGAAGCCGCCAGGGGAAAATAGCCGCCCGTTGTGATACCGGCCGTGAGAAACAGGAAGGCAAATCCCGCTTGCGATCCTGCCGCATTTCGTGTGAGCAACAGCAGAAATGCGAAGTGGATTATGAATAGCGCGGCAAGGATTACGCCCCTGTGACGGTTTTGATGCAGACGCCATTCGACGAGGCGTCCGCCGATAAATGCCCCGGCCATAAACAAGGCCGAGATAAGGCCGATGTGAAGGTACAGCGATCCGTATCGCGTCTGGTATTGGAACATGAGCAGCACACCGGCCGCCATGCCGATCGCGCCGGTGGACGCGGCCAGGAACATCGCGCCGTACCGGGAAGTGTCCGCGGACGGCGCATGCGAACTTCGCCGGCGATATATCAGGCGAAAAACCAGATATATGACAAGCGGCGCAGCCAGCAACGGCGCGCCATCCCGCGTTGCAACCAGAAGCAAGCCCGGCGGAATGGACCATCCGGCCTGTTTGATCGCGAGCATCAGCGTGAACAACAGCGCGCGCGGCCGCCGATCTTCGATGCGCAAGGCGTCCACGCCGGTTTCCCGTGCGGCCTTGTCGTATTTTTCCTGTTGAAAGACGATGCGATCCGGCGGAAACAGGGCCGGAATGTTGGCGGGAGGATAGATCGCGGCCGCGCCGGAAATGGCCTCGAAGCGTTTTCGCAACGTGTCCGGAAATACTGACAAGATGTCGGCGTTCGATGCGAAGAACCACGTTTCTTCGCCGGGTTTCATCGCAACATATTTGAAGACCGATTGCAATGTGGCCAGCACCGACGCGCCGAGGAAGGCTCGCTCCGCTCCCATGAAATTCTCCCCGCCCGGCACGCGAACCGATACCATCCCTCCGGGATTGAGCAGGGGTTGTATCCGCTGAAAAGCCTCCACACTGGCAAAACGATTCATGGCCAGCGTTGAAAGACCCGGCAAGTTCAAGATCACGGCGTCATACCGGCGCGGCGCATTCTCGGCATAAGCGCGCAGGCCGGTTCGGGGTGTGTCGTCAGGCAGAACATTCGGCTTTGCAGCCGCTGACAATACCGCCCGTAAAGGGTCCGGATAATCCGGATCGGTGTGCAGCCATGTCACCTGTTCGATGCCGGGGACGGCCCGCAGCCGGTCGCACAGTCCCAGCGCGTCCGATCCGACGACGAGTGCGTTGCGCATGTCCGGCTTCTGTGCAAGATGGATGGCCGCGACCTCGGCGGCATGATCGTTCGGCGGCCATATATCGCACACGGCGCCATTGGAAACAACGATGAACTGGCCGTTCCGGCTACCGTAGAGATAGCGTCCCTGCGGAGTCGTGAAATAACCCTGGTACGATTCCGTGGGCAGGAGACGGGCCCATTCCGCCCGGGCGTTTGCCGCGGCCCAGCGCAATGGCAACTCGCCCTGCGCCGCCGCAACCAAGACGGCGCAGGCAACAAGGCCCACAGCCTTCCTGTGCAACCCGCGCAGCGACCAGGCCGCGGTTCCCAAGAGCGGAATCGCGGCATAAAGGATGATCGTTTCACCCGGCATCCCAATGGCCAGCGCGAGAGTCGTAAACACGCCGCCCATGCATCCGCCGAAGGTTTCGGCGATATAGACGCGCGCGGCGGACAGGGATATTTGCCGCGAGACCTCGCGCGATGCCACCGTGAAAAGCAGACCCGTCAGAAAACTGAAGGGGGCATTTACCGCGAACGCGGCGGCGAACATCCGCGCAAAGGGAAACTGCGCGAAGGTATAAACGCCAGCCAGTTCACGCGCATGGAGGATCAGCGCCTGCTGCACGATGAATGCGGCGGCATACCCCGCGGCAAGCCAACCCAGCGGCGGATCCAGAGCGGATATCCATCGTCCCGCCGCGGCGCCCAGCGCAATCCACAACAGCCATGCGCCGAAGAAGGCGCCCACCCCCAGTTCGTTGCCTTCGAATACCGTAAGAAAATCGCGAAACAGCAGTGTCTGCGCCGCCATCGCAAACAGGCCAAAAGAGGCGACAAGCGGCTGAAGGCTATGGGGTGCAGGCGGCAGGGAACACAGGGATCGAAGCGCGGAGTGCGAAATGGAGGCCGTGGACGCCGGGGACGAAATGGACATCATGGACAAATCCGGCGCGGCGCTACGCTCTTCACCTTTCATCCTTCATCCCTTATCCCGCGCCCTATTGTTCCTTCTCATGGAAAACAATCGCCTCGAATACCGTATATTTCGTTCCCTCTTTCCATGCGTCGCCCGGCAATCCCGCTTTCATGGACAGATGCGTCAGCGTCGTCGGCAGATCCCAACCCTGCTCCGGCGCGACTTGGGGCAGAAATACAGCGCTGCGCCCATTCTTTTCGATCACAATGCCGTGCTTGCCGAGGACAATCTCGTTGTAGCCGCCGATCGGACGCGGCTGTGTCAGCGCGGAGATTTCATAGCGCAGCAACGGCAGTTCCGCCGCCGTTACGGCTCCGAAACGGTAATCATTGATTCCGGCGTCCACCGCGCGTTCGATTACGGCCTTGTACAATTCGCGGCGCGGGAAAATCTCGCCGATGCAGCCGCGCAACTGTCCGTTTATCTTGAGCGTCACGAAGGCGCCCATGATTTGTTTCATTCCGGAAGTGACGGGAATGCCGAGTTCTTCCGGAGAAGGTGAACGTCCGTTCCGAATTTTTCCTTCGAGCGAGGCGCGCGCCAGCGCCAGGAGGTTTGCTTTCTCTTCGTCCGTCAAAGAAGGCTGCGCCGGAGACGTTTCGATTGAAGCGGATGCAGTCGGTTCCATGGGTTTTCCTTTCTTCCACGCGCCCGTGAATGCGATGGACAGATAACTTACCGAATTCGTCGTGTCGTTCATCATGCGGCCTGACGTGTCGTAGTGAAGTAGTCGCGCCTCCGATTCGGACGGCAGCATGGACAGCAGTATGCGGATGGGGCACTCTCCGCAGATGGTGTCGCCCGTGCTTTCGATGTGCTTCTCAAAGCCGGCGATGTCTTTGCGCTGGATGCAATCCCATGCGGCCATGTTCAATTTCTTGAGGTTGTCGAATACGTTGTCCGTGAAGGGAACATAGTCGTAATTGGTTCCGTAATGCGTGAAATCGCTGCTGGCAATGATCAGCGTTTCCGGATCGATCAATCCCGACAGGATGCGCGCCATGGTCTGCGCCGTTTCGTGATCGATCCGCCCCACTACAACGGGTACAAAGGCGAAATCGCCCAGAACTTTCTGCAGGAATGGCAACTGGATTTGCACGCTGTGCTCCCGGTCGTCCGCGCCGGGAACCGTGCTGAACGGTGGATACTGCTTGAGCGCCGCGATGAAATCCACATCGAGCGGCGTTTCACCCAGCGGCGTCGCATAATGCGTGGCCTCCGGCACACTGGCGGCGTTGCGCATGGCCGTGCGGTGCGAGGGACCCATTACGATGACACGGTTGAATGTCTTGCCCGCCAGTTGTTTGTAGGCAAACGCCGCCACCGGCCCCGAATACCGATAACCGGCATGCGGCACTATCAGCGCGTGGACGTTTTCGAGCGGCGCGGTATCCGCCTGGGCGAGAAAATCGTCCAATTGCGCCGAAAGCCGGTCCTTGTCCGCATCGTACCATTGCCCGGCCAGCGGCGATTGAAAGACGGCTTTCTTGCCGGGATCAATGGCCGGCGGGGGCGTCGGCCGTGCCGTGCTTGCGGCGCGAGAGGACGCGCGCCCTCCCCCTAACAGAAGCAAGAAAACGACTATCAGGATCGCAACGGAAATAATTATTGCGAATGGCATGCCGGTCGCAAGCCTTCGCCGCCACGCCATCCGCCCTTCAAGACGATCTTTCCACATGCCCAGTCCTCCTTCAGCCAAGCCAGCGGCCGGAGCGTTTTACCGAATCGCCGGCCAATGGTTTGATGGGTCCGGGATATCTCATGATACGCAACGCTTCCGTCACGCGCGCAGGCATTCCATACACCACAGCCGCCAGCGCCGGCGCGCCAAGCGCCATCTTCCAAAGCATATTCAGAAATCGCCGTCGTTTCATTGCCATAGGCCGGGAATCTCCGTTTGACAACCGGGGCACCGGCCGTTCTGCAGCCGGTTCTGCAGAACGGTATATCCCCGCCGTTCAATGAGCAGTTTCTTGCAGCCCGGACAGAATGTATTTTCGGCATTGGGCCGCGAGACATTGCCGATGTAGACAAACGACAACCCTTCGCTCTGTGCGATATCACGGGCGCGATCGAGCGTTTCGGCGGGCGTCGGCGGCAGATTCCGCATTTGATAGTTCGGGAAAAAACGTGAGAAATGGAGCGGGGTGTCCTTGCCGAGATTTTCAGCGATCCATTTCGCCAGTTTGCGGAAGTCGTCGTCCGAATCGTTCAAGGTTGGAATGACCAGATTGGTTGGTTCCACACGCACGCCGAGCGATTTCGCCACCACGCATGCGTCCAGCACCGGTTTCAGCGTCGCCTGGCAGACGTCGCGATAGAACTGATCCGACATGGATTTCAGGTCTATCTTTGCGCCGTCCACAAACCGGCACAATTTCTCCCACGGCGGGCGGTTGATGTAGGCGGCGGTAACCAGGACGTTCCGCAATCCGGCCTCCCGCACCGCGATGCAACCGTCCAGCGCGTACTCGTAGTAGACGGTCGGATCGGTGTAGGTGTACGCCACGGACAGGCAGCCGTTTTCCCGCGCGATACGGGGAAGGTCCCGCGGCGGAAGCCGATGGGCCGGAACCGTCTCCGGATCGCCCTGCGAAATCTCCCAGTTCTGGCAGTTCTTGCAATGCAGATTGCAGCCGACCGTCGCGAGCGAGAGAATGGCCGTCCCCGGCAGGAAATGAAACATCGGTTTCTTTTCCATCGGGTCAATATGGACGGTACACGGATGCCCATACGTGACCGCGATCAACTGTCCATCCACGTTCACACGAATGCGGCATTCGCCGCTTTGCCCCGGCTGAATCGCGCACCCTTTCGGGCACAATTCGCAGATAATCGCGTTTGCCACGGCGGTCTCCCGCTTCGGTTATCCAAAGGATTTTATCATAAAAATGATCTTGATGATTGGTTGGAAGTGCGATATCATAGGGTAAAGTGTTTGGCTTCTAACAAAATGCGCGGTGGCGGAGATTGGACGCTTATGGAACTGATCTGTTTCTTGAAAGAGTATTTGGCGTCCCCGAAATTCGTCGGCGGCGTGGCGCCCAGTTCACACCGGCTGGCGGAACTGATAACCGAAGCGGCGGGGGTTCGTGAAGCCGGGGTGGTGCTCGAATTTGGACCGGGCACCGGCGTTTTCACGGAAGTCATTGCCCGGAAACTCCGCCCGGACGCCCTTTTTCTGGCGATCGAAATCAGCGAGGAATTCGTCAGACAAACGCGGGAACGCTGTCTGAACGTTGAAGTGATTCACGATTCCGCCGCGAATGCTTGCCGGCACCTTGCCGCGCACGGATTGGATGCGTGCGACTGCATCGTGTCGGGCCTGCCGTTTGCCATATTTGGAGCGGATCTCCAGGACGAATTGCTGAACGCGGCCTACCATGCGCTTCGTCCCGGCGGCGTGTTCGTGACATTCACCTATTTCTTCAGTCCGTGGACGCCGCGGGGTTTGCGCTTTCAGCGCCGGCTTCACGGGCGATTTCCAAAGACCGAGAAAACGCCGATAATATGGCGCAATCTGTTTCCGGCCTTTGCGTACCGGTGCATCAAGGAGACGGAAACAGCATGAAGTCTGCGTTGATGGCATAGGTCCGCGGGAAAGGCTGCGAACCGAAATCGCGCGTGGGTGTTTTCGCGAATGATTTCGATGGGACTGAATACTGTGAAATCATACGGCGCGATATGCACCGACCCGGCCGGTCATCCATCAGGGATCGCATACCATGGAACACTATACGGATACCTTTCCAAGGCCATTGCGGGCGTTTAGTGATATTTCCGTCTATTACGACATGCTGGCGGGAGGCCGGAAACGAATCGATCGCGAAGGGCCGTTGCTGCAGGCATGGTTTGAAAGGGCGCCGGGACGCCGGGTGGCCGATTTGGCCTGCGGCACAGGCCTGCATGCGCTGTATATGGCTGAGTCCGGGGGAATCGTCACCGCGCTGGATGCCAGTTCCGGCATGATTGCTTATGCGCGCGCCCATCGTCCGCACCCATCCATTGCTTATGGCGTGGCCGACATGCGCCGTCTTCCGGTGGATAGATGTGATTTGGCGTTGTGCCTGGGCAACAGCCTGTCGCTGCTGGCGTCGGAAGACGATTTGGCATCCCTTTTTCAGGGCGTGTCCGGCGCGCTGGCGCCCGGCGGAATTTTTTTCGCCCAACTTCTCAATTACGATACGCCGTCCGCGAAAGAACATCGGCACCGCGTGGAACGGCATTCCATGGCAGGCGAAGCGATCGTCGCTGTGAAAAGCCTGATACCCGACGGAAATCGCACGCTGTTGTCCATAGTCTTTCACATAACGGACGAAAACGGGACCCGTTCATTGGCCGATACGGCCGTGCTGCGGCATTGGATGGCCGGGGATCTGCGCCGGGCCGCCGAATCGGCCGGACTCTGCATCGCGGCGGAATACGGCGGATTCGACCGCGCGCCGTTCGAGCCGTCCGCCTCGGCCGATTTGATTGTGGTGGCCGAAAAACCGCATGTGGCCTGACCCGTTTCGGCTGTGATACCATGCCGCCCGAAATGAGGAGACAGCGGCATGGCACAGGCAATCGCAGACGGCAAGACGTGGGTTCGTTCGATTCGTAACACGGCGGGGGAACTCGAACGGGAGGCAAAATCAAGGCGTTTCAACGTCATTGAACCCTTTGCGACGATGGCGTATTGCCTCGTTCTGCTGTGGTGCGTGCAATATCCCTTTGGCGTTCTCATGAAGGTTGAGTTTGCCAATACGCTCACGACGGCCCTGTTGACAATCGGCGCGCTTTATTTGCTTTTTGTCAGCCCCCGTATCCATCGCGACACGCTAACCTCGTGGGGACTGGGCGATCCCGTGGCCCTCTGGCGGCTCGTGAGCGACGGGCCGTGGAAACGACGCCTGGCCTACGGAACGGCCGTGGCGCTGGTATGGGGTGTGCTGGCCGTATTCTTCTATTGGCAATGGCATGAGGTCGCGGATTTTCTGTTTGACATGAAACGCGAGAACGCGCTGGCATGGAAACAGAGTTTTACGGGCAAGGCGGCCATCTTGGCCATGGGCATCGCCATGACCGGCGCCTTTGCGACGTGCGTGATTCGATACGACAATTTCGGAACCGCTTTCTGGACGGCCCTGAAGATCACGGCCGTTCTCGGCGCGGCGTTGTATTTATTGGCCTCCGTGGTAATCGGCGCCAAGGCGTTCGCCGATTTCCGCCCGTCCAAGTTCGCGCTCGACGTGTTCGGTTATGTTTTCTGGGGAGCGCTTCAACAGTTGTTGTTCAGTTCTTATTTCGGCACACGGTTTCGCAAAGGATTCGGCCCCGCCGCCGATCCGTCCGGCATCGCCAAAAAACGGTTTTGGGTGGCCGTCCTGAACGGATCGTTTTTCGGCCTTATTCACATCAACAGTTGGTATCTCGTCGCGGTGACCTGGTTGCTGGGCGTCGTGCTGTCGTGGGTGTTTATGGAAGACCGCAACCGAAACCTGATCGCGCTGGGATTCATTCACGGATTCCTCGGCAGTTCCGTGGGTTGGCTGTTCAGCGCGAAGAAGGCCGGCAAGGCCGCCATCAGCATGGGCGTAGGGCCTACCCACATGGACGGATTCGACTGGCCCACCGTGCTTGTCGTTGTTCCACTGATTCTCGGATGTATCGCCTTTATCGTCTACGCTTGGCGGAATTGGAACGAAGAGCGATAGGCGTCGGGCAGTCGTCACGCCAGGTTCAATACACGGCGGGCGTTTTCTTCCTGGATGGCCTTGCGCCATTCCTCGCGGATGGGAACCGACCGAATCCACTCAATCTGCGGCGGATTGTCATGGACACCGACGATGTCGGTTCCCCATAGGAGCCGTTTCCAATTCCGCTCGATGAATCCCAGCGTGAATTCCGGATCGCGCGTCATGGCGTTATAGCCCGATCCCGCCGAGAGGTCCGCGTATAAATTCGGATAGGCGGCCATCAGGCGATCCACCGCGCCGCCGGGCTTGATGGGGCCTTTCGGATATCCCGTTCGGGGGTCATCCGCCGATATGGCGCTCCAGAACGCCGGGCCATGTCCCACAAACGTGACGTGCGGGAACTGTTTGAGACACATTTCCAGTTTCGGCAGGCCGGGATCGTCGAAACAGAGATCCGGGCTGATTTCAAATACCAATGGCAGCCGGTGCTCGTTGCACTTGGCGTAGATCCGCAGATTGCGCGGATCGTCGAACGCCAATCCGTTGACGTGCTCACCGAACCCTTTGCATCCGTGTTTTTCGACGAAATGATCAATGTGCGCTTCGGCCATCGGGTACCGCGGATCCACGCACAGGAACGCAATCAGCCGCCGGGGGTAAGCGTTGCGGGCTGCAACCGCCTCCTCATTCAAGAAATAGCCCCACGAGCCTTCCGGGCTTTCCAGCGGCAGCAATACGCCCATTTCGATGCCGGAGCGATTCATCCAGTCAATCAGTTGATCCACGTTCAGCGGCGGACGCGCCGGATATCCTTCCCGATACAGATTGCCCATATGCATGTGAAAATCAATCATGGCCGGTCTGCTCCTCGCGTTTTCCGTATTGTGAACCGGAACGCCATCCGAATACAACGCGCAAGGACCACACCCATCAGAGCGTCGCGTTGTGGATGTAGGCCATGTAGGGGTTGACCGGGAATTCTTCGCCGGGCCAGCGAACGAACTCGGCGTGTCCGTCCATGTATAGGACGTTGCATCCGCCGGGAACGTGGTTGAACCGCGTGGCATCGGAACTGAGATTGTCCCACATGACGGCCAGCGTGGATTGCGCCATGGCGGTTGAGGCGGGATTGTTGATATCGGTGACAAAAAACCGTTCGATGCCTTCGCGCATGCGCATCAGCGGCAATTGTCCCAGTGTCGGATGGGCGATCACATGATCGCTCGCCGGGTCGAGAAACAGAGGTTGAATGACCGAGATGACGTCCGGGATTCCGCTCTGATCCTGCGGGTCGAATCCCGGCCAGCCCAGCAGAAAACGATTGTCCTTCGGCAGCGTAAATCCCATGTAGGTATACGATGCGTCGCCGTAGAGCGCGAAGTTGCCGCAACCGGTGGCCGGATCGAGGTCCACGGTTCCGTCGGCCTTGAACCAGGCGTTCGCCTCGCCCGGTTTCAGAAACTGGTGGACGCGCAAATCGCTCGGACAGGCCAGCACATGGGCGTCGTTCAGATATTCGGGATAAATCGAAAGCGCGTCGGGCATCCATGCGTAATTGCGGGCTATTGGATCGCTGTTGAAGTCGCACAAGCGGACCTTCGGCGGGAAAAAACCGCGGGCTTCGTTGGCATAGGTCTTGAACACGATCCCCATTTGCTTGAGGTTGTTCTGGCATGAGGCGCGGCGCGCCGATTCGCGTGCGCGGGCAAGGGCCGGCAACAGGATCGCGGCCAGAATGCCGATGATCGCGATGACTACCAGAAGTTCGATGAGCGTAAAACCATACGGGCTGCGTTTCATGGACAGGTTCCTTTCGTTTGGGCCGCCGGCCGGTCAGATGCCCGGCGCGGTGGGTGGCTGTTGGCTGTCTTGCGGCGCCCATGGGCGGCCGCCGGGATCTTTGAGAAGGGAATACGCCTGGCTTGCGGGATCGCGCATCCCTTCGATGGTTTTCCGGAACGCCGCCGGATCGAAGAATTCCGCCGGCTGTTCGTTGAAATAGGACAATAACACGTCAACGCTCCCGGCCCGGCCGGGATCCCAGAATAACACGCGCACCGGCAGGCGGCTCTCGCGCAGCGCCCATATCCGGACCCAGTCGGACTGGGTCTCGCCGACCATGTCGAACACGGCAAGATCGCGGGCCACGCTGGCGTCCTGATTGGGAAGCGGCGGGGTTTGCGGCGTTTTACCGGGTAGCGCCTTGACAAGCGATTCGAACGAAAACGCGTCCGATGTGCCCAATTCGGCAACGAATTCCTGCACCATCCGGCGGGCATCGTCTACGCCGGCGCGGGGAGGCGTCGTGCCGGGCAAGACAAACGATTCAATAATTTTGCCGTTCCTGCCGAAGAGGACTTGATTGCCGGCGCGCATGCGGAGCAGCCCGCCTTTGCTCATCCAGAGTTCCAGTTGGAGCGGTTCGTTGAGGACCCCATTTTTTATGTAGATAGTCGCATTGACGAATGGCGCCGCAGCGAATCCGGCGTTCACTTGGGCCCATGTAGGCGCCGAACCGTTGTCGAAAAGCGATTGCAGCACAAGAATCAAAAGCGCTGCGCAGGCCATCGCCGCCGAAGCGCGCAGGATTCTGTGCGCCGTCCACCATGTCCGCCAGGACGGCGCGCGCGGACGGCTTACGTCCTGCCGAAAAAGGGCCAGACGGCTTCGCAGCCGCGCCTCGACATCAGGCGGCAAATCATCGCGCATAGTCATATTCAAGAGTCTCTCCAAAGGATCGCGTGACGGTTCTTCCGGATTCATGACACAGCCTCCCCGCGGCAGGAAGCGATAAACGGCTCCAGCAGCCGGCGCAACCGATCCCTTCCGCGCTCAATATGCTTGCGCACCGTGGCATCCTTGCAACCTAGCGCTTGGGCGATTTCGCCGTATGGCCGTTCCTGAACCAGCCGCATCAACACGGCAGCGGCCTGGTTGCGTGAAAGGCGGCTAATGGCATGCAACACCGCCGATTCCTGTTCGCGCAGGACGGCCGCGTCGTCCGGCCCCGGCCCGGCGGCGGGCTGCGATTCGATAAAGGCGCGATCGTTCGCCGAAATGGATACCTCATGCCGCTGCCGCCGGCCTTTGCTCCGGAGCACGTCGAAAGACGCGTTGAGGCAGATCCGGATGACCAGCGCCTCCGGATTGGGGTGGCCGGCAATGCGTTTCCATCGGCGCCAGATCGTGGCAAGCGCGATACGAAGCGCCTCTTCGGCGTCCTCGCTATTGCGCGTTACCCGCCAGATCGCCTTGAGCATCTTGTCCTCGATGGGCGCAATCAGGCGATCATATTCCACGTAGGCGTCCTGCACCGTTCCGGCTCCCATGGTTTCCTTCATCCATATAATATAGACGCCCCGGCGCCGGTTTTCGTGTACATCGTTTCACCGCCATTTTCGCCGCGCCGCTGGAAAACGCATCTTTTTCAACGGCATGGGTCGGATCCTTTTTTTGGCTGGGAGGGCGCGATTTTCGTATGATGAAATTTATGCACACACATAAATTGTCACACTCACGCCGGAACTTTCTCAAAACCTTCGCTGTCGCGGGAACAGGGATGGCCGGCCTTCAGGCTTTCGGGTCCGTACACCAGCCGCCGGCCAATCGCGCTTTTCATCTGTCCATATCAATTGAAGCGATCGAAAATGACCCGGAATTATTGAATATCGCCCGCGACGCCGGCGTATCGTCCGTCTGGATTGGCGGTTTTTTCTACGGATACTGGCCGCATCCGATTGACGCATTGATGAAATGGCGCCACCGTGCCGAATCCATGGGGATGGGCGCGCATGTGATCAACGTTCCCCTCGGCCATCCGGGCGACTCACTCGGAGCGAAATCGGGAAATTTTCCGTTGACACCGCCAGCCCATTGGCGAATGGGCGTTCGCCCCGACGGCACGCAATACGCCGGCACTTCGCTCCACGCGCCCGCCACGGAAGAAAACGCGGCGGCCATGCACACGCTGGCGAGGGCCGGTGTGCGCCACGCATTCTTGGACGACGATTTCCGGCTCGCGCAGGCGCCGGGCGTGATCGGCGGCTGCTACTGCGGGGAACACAAGCGGGCGTTTCTGAAATCGCGCGGGTACGGCGAAAACAAATGGGAAGAACTGCTTGGCGACGTTGCGCGCCGCAACCTTTCAAAACCGTTGCGCGAATGGATTGATTTTACGTGCGATGAATTGACGGCCTGCTTCCGGGCGCAACAGGCCGCCGCGCCATCCATCGAACTCGGTAACATGATCATGTTCATGGGATCGGAATCCGCGGGGATCCGGCTCGACGATTACCGAAAAGTTCCGTTCCGCGTCGGCGAACTGATGTTCGACGATGCCTCTTTCGCGCCCATAAAGGGCAAGACGAATGAACTGTTCAGCGCGTTGTTCCATCGCCGGTTCGCCGGACCCGAACGGGCCTTCAGCGAAACCACCGCGTTTCCGTCGGACAAATTATCCGCAAAGAATATGGCCGCGAAACTGATCGTTTCGACGATAGCCGACGTGCGCAACACGATGTTTATGAGCGGCATTACGCCGTTTCCAAAGGCGCATTGGGAAACTCTTGCCCCTGCGATGAAACGCCAGGCCGTGCTGCATGCGCGCGTTGCCGGCCACACGCCGCGCGGGCCGTTCAAGCATTTCTGGGGCGAACCCGGTCGCATGGTGGGCGACGCCAATCCTTACAGCCTTTTTCTGGCCGTGGGCGTGCCTTTTGAGGTGGCCAGGAAACCCGAAGGCGGATATGTCTTTCTTGGCGATGCCGATGCGCGGGGGGGCGCATCCATCCCTGCCGGAAAACACACCATCCGTGTTGCGCGGCCGGGCGCGGGCGCATCCGGCGTGCGCCCGGTTGCCGAAGAATTGCCTGCCCTGTTTGCGTTGAAACACGAGGCCGTTTCCCGTTTCAAGGATGTTCCCCATATCGAGAATGATATTCCCGCTGTGTGCGCGTGGTATCCTTCCGCGCGTTGCGCGATCGTGTGGAATTTGGCGGAAACACCCGAGGAAGCCGTCATGCGTGTAAACAGCGCACGACGCACGATTTCCCTCGAACCATTGGAAAGCGTTCTTGTGGAGGATATGCCGGGCGGGAAAAGTTGACGGGGGAAACGCAACAAACATTACGATCACATTGTAATCGTCTGACAGGAAGGGAGAGACGCCATGCAATACAGGGATTTGGGCAATTCAGGCATAAGCGCATCCATCGTGGGCTTGGGCACATGGGTCACGGGCGGAGGCGAAATGTGGAACGGCGCGGACGATGCGGAATCGTTGCGGGCCATTGACGCCGCGCTGGATCACGGCATCAACCTCATAGACACCGCGCCGGCCTATGGCTGGGGCCATAGCGAGACGATCATCGGCCGGGCGATTCGCAACCGGCGCGACAAGGTGGTCCTCGCCACCAAGTTCGGCATGTGGTGGGACGACAATCGCGGTTCGTTCCATTTTCACTTTGACGGAAAAGACACGTTCATTTGCCTTCGGCCGGAGACAATCGCCATCGAAATTGAAAACAGTCTTCGGCGGCTGGGCACGGATTACATTGATTTGTATCAGGCGCATTGGCCGTCGAAAGCGCCCGATCTTACGCCCATCGCGGAAACGATGGCGTTTCTGATAAAATTGAAAGATCAGGGCAAGATTCGCGCCATCGGCGTTTCCAACGTCAGCGTCGGGCAATTGGAAGAATACCGGTCCTGTGGTGAAATCGCCAGCGACCAGTTTCGGTACAGCATGCTGTACCGCGCGCCGGAGGCCGACATCCTGCCCTACTGCGCCGGCCACAATATCGCCACGTTGACCTATATGTCCCTCGAACAAGGCCTTCTTTCCGGCAAGGTCGGAATGGACCGCGTTTTCGACCCAAATGAATTCCGCAGCAATGAGGCATGGAATGCCTGGTTCAAGATCGTAAACCGCCCGAAAGTGCTGGCGATGCTTGCGGGCTGGAAGGACTTGACGGACAAATACGGATGTACGCTCGCGCAACTGACACTGGCATGGACGGCCGCCCAGCCGGGCGTCACGCATGTGCTGTGCGGTGCGCGCACGCCCGCCCAAGCCGGACAAAACGCCGGCGCGGGGGCATTGGTTCTGGATGCGGCGGACATTGCCCGCATGCGGAACGACGCCATTGCCCTTGGCGATCCCGAATGAGGAGCCGCGTATGATCCGGCGGACGGCGGGTTCTGTCCTGATGGCGGTGATGTCTTTTTCGTGTGCCACAGGATCCGCGCTACATGCGGATATCGAGTCCGTATTTCTGGCCGTGCATGATCTGCGACAGACCTTCGGCGCGGACTATCCCGTGGACGACGCGGGAGAGAAAGCCTTGCGCGCGGCCGCGGATGACGCGGCCGCGAAGCAGACCGGCGGCGCATGGAAACGATGGGACGAATTGGCGCGCGCGGCGTTGCTGGCGAACCCTCTGCTGAACTTCGATTCGCTGATTGTCGTCAAACGGTCCGAAAAACAACTCGGCCTGCCGCAGAACTGGGAAAGCAATTCGACATTGCCGATGTCGGGATTCGACAACGAAATAGCGATCTTGTCTCCTCTGAACGACGGTGCGCTGTCCACCGTGTACCGGCCTGAAAAGGATGTTTTCACGGGCGACGTGGACCTGCATTTCGATGCAGACCGTCTGCTTTTTTCCATGCCCGGCGACAACGGCCGATGGCAAATCCATGAATGGAACATGGCGGACAAATCCGTACGGCAATTGCCGCTGATCACCGAGGCGGACGTGGACAACTACGACGCCTGCTACCTGCCCGACGGCAACATCCTGTTCACGTCAACGGCGCCTTTCGTTGGTGTGCCGTGCGTTACGGGTTCGTCGCACGTTTCGAACATCTATCGCTATGAGACGGCGAGCGGACGGATTCGCCGCCTGACCTTTGAACAGGACCACGACTGGTGTCCCACGATGCTCAACAACGGGCGCGTGCTTTACCTTCGCTGGGAATACGCGGACCTTCCTCATTTTGCTTCACGCATTCTGTTTTCCATGAATCCCGACGGCACAAACCAGGTGGAATATTACGGCAGCAATTCCTACTGGCCCAACGCCATGTTTTACGCCCGGCCCATCCCGAATCATCCGACCATGGTCTGCGCAATTGTCGGGGGACATCACGATGTCCCGCGTATGGGCGAACTGGTCTTGTTCGATCCGGCCCGTGGACGATTCGAGGCGAACGGCGCCGTGCAGCGAATTCCCGGACGCGGCAAGCGCGTGGAACCGATCCTCCTCGATGGTTTGGTCAGCGCGTCGTGGCCGAAATTCCTTCATCCGTATCCGCTCAGCGAAAAGTATCTGATCGTATCATGCAAACCCACGCCGGACTCGCGGTGGGGTGTTTATCTCGTGGATGTGTTCGACAATATGACGTTGTTGAAAGAGATGGACGGCTATGCCCTGTTCGAACCTCTTCCGCTGCGGGCCACGCCACGGCCCCCCGTGATTCCCGACAAGACCCATCCGGCGCGCAGTGACGCGCTCATCTTTCTCGGCGACATATACGCGGGTCCGGGGCTGGCGGGCGTTCCGCGCGGAACCGTGAAACAATTGCGCCTGTTCACCTATCATTTTGCCTATCACGGCGTGGGCGGGCAGGTTCATCGCGTGGGACTGGACGGCCCGTGGGATATCAGGCGGATCATGGGAACAGTCCCGGTCGAACCGGACGGATCGGCCTATTTCCGCGTGCCCGCCAACACGCCCATTTCCATGCAGCCGCTGGACGAACACGGCCAGGCGCTGCAACTCATGCGCAGTTGGATGACCGCCATGCCCGGCGAGACGCTTTCCTGCACGGGCTGCCATGAAAAACAAAACATGTCGGCTCAGGCCAAACCGGCATTGGCCGGGATTCGCGCGCCGTCGGAAATCACACCGTGGTATGGACCCGAACGCGGATTTTCGTTCCGGCGCGAGGTCCAACCCGTGATTGACCGTTATTGCGCCGGCTGCCACGACGGTTCAGACCCCACGCGCCCCGATTTTCGCGACCTGCCCGATGTCCGCCCATGGGGCAAGGAACCCGCATACAACGACAATTCGCATTTCCCGCCGTCCTATCTCGCCTTGCGCCGGTACGTGCACGGGCCAACCATCGAAAGCGACATGCACGTGCTCACGCCGCTCGATTTTCACGCGAACACAACGGAATTGGTCCAGCGTTTACGCGATGGACATCACGGGGTCTCGCTCGATCCCGAATCGTGGGATCGGATCATTACCTGGATCGATCTCAACACGCCCGCGCACGGCACATGGCACGAAATTGTCGGTATGGACAAAATCGCCCATCAGCGGGACCGGCGCATCGAAATGGCCCGGCAATATGCGCCCAGCACGGCTAACGTGGATCCGGAAGCCATCCTGGATCTGGAGCCGTTGCAGAACGTCCCCCGGATGGAAAGCGCCGAAGCGCCTGCCGGCGAAAAAAAGAAGACCGTGCCCATTCCGGCCCCGGCGCGGCGGCCGGAAGGTCCCCGGCGCACCGTGGATCTTGGCGAAGGATTGGTGATCGAATTGGCGTTGATTCCCGCCGGAACGTTTCGCATGGGCGACGAAGAAGGCGAATCCAACGAGCGTCCCGTATCGGAAGTCACCATCGCGCATCCCTTCTGGATGGCGGTTACCGAAGTGACCAACGCACAATACCACCGATTCAATCCGGCGCATGACAGCCGTCTGGAAACCGGCGATTTCCTGCATTTCAGCGTTGAGGAACGCGGATATCCCCTCAACGAACCGGATCAGCCCGTTGTCCGTGTCTCGTGGAACGAGGCCTGCGCATTTTGCGAATGGCTGAGCACGCGCACCGGAGAGACGTTCCGGCTGCCCGACGAAGCGCAATGGGAATACGCCTGCCGCGCCGATTCCACAACGCCCATGGAATACGGCGGGACCGATGCCGATTTCGCAAAATGGGCCAACCTCGCCGATCAGTGCCTGGCGAAAATTGACACCTTCGAACCATGGAAACTGCCTTCCGGCGCGATTCATCCATGGCGGCCCGTGATGGAGGGGGTCAATGATGGAAAGCGCGTCAGCGCGCCGGTTGGCCGCTACGCGGCAAACGCATGGGGACTGTTCGACATGCACGGCAACGCGGCCGAATGGACCCAAAGCGTATACCGGCCCTATCCCTGGCGCGCCGACAACGGCGAAAACGAGCGAACCCTCGAAGAGGATCGGGTCGTCCGCGGGGGTTCGTGGTACGATCGTCCGGCCCGCGCCCGCAGCGCGTTTCGGCAGCATTACGCGCCGTGGCAGAAAGTGTACAATGTCGGTTTTCGCGTAATGTCTCCCGCCGGGAACGAATAACCCAAGAATCGGACGTCCAGATCGAATTCGACGTTCAAACTTCCGGGCTTCGTGGACAACGGACTTCACCCGAAAGTGGACAGGTTTTCTTGTCCGCTTCGTCCACAAGGTCCACGATGTATACGGATTGAGCATAGGTGAAAAAAGGCCGGGCTTGGAGTACAATCATTAGAAATGGGCGCGGAGCGTGGATGCTTGGCGCGGTGGTGGCAACCGTTTACAGTGCGAGGAGAATTGTAAGATGCGCGAAGTCTATGCCGTTTCAGCCGTACGTACAGCCATTGGAACGTTTGGGGGAGGATTGCGCGATTGTCCCGCGCCGGATTTGATGGCGTTGGTGGTCAAAGAAACCCTGCGCCGGGCGAATGTTGCGGGCGATCAGGTTGGCGACGTCATCGTTGGACAGTGCATGCAGCGGATGGATGAAGTGGTGACGGGCCGCCTGGCGGCCTTGAAGGCGGGCCTGCCCATTACGGTGCCGGGCGTGACGATTCACCGGAATTGTTCGTCGGCCATGCAGTCGGTGGTGTACGGTGCACAGCAGATCATGCTGGGCGATTTGGATGTGGTCGTAGCGGGCGGCGTGGAGGTCATGAGCCGCACGCCGTATTGCCTGTACCAGGCGCGTTGGGGCGCGCGGTTGCAGCACGGTGTCATGTCGGATGCGATATGGGATGGTTTGACGGATTCGTACACGGGCCTGATCATGGGCCTGACGGCGGAAAACCTGGCGGAAAAATACAGCATCTCGCGGCAGGAACAGGATGAGGTCGCGCTGCGTTCACATCACAACGCGGAAGCGGCGATCAAGTCAGGCCGGGTCAAGGATGAGATCGTTCCGGTGGAAGTGCCGGCCAAGAAAGGCGCGCCGGTCGTATTCGACACGGACGAACACGTCCGCATGGGCATGACGATGGACCAACTGGCCCGGCTCAAACCCGGTTTCAAGAAAGACGGCACCGTAACGGCCGGCAACGCGTCGGGAATCAACGATGGCGCGTCGGCCATGGTGTTGATGAGCGGCGATAAAATGCGCGAACTGGGCGTCAAGCCGATTGCGAAATTGCGTGGATACGGCTTGGCGGGCGTCGAACCGGAATTGATGGGCTACGGTCCGGTGCCCGCGACCCATCAGGCGCTGGATCGCACAGGGCTGAAGTTGGCCGACATCGAGTTGATCGAACTCAACGAGGCCTTTGCGGCCCAATACATTGCATGTGAAAAACTGCTCGGCCTGAACCGCGATATCACGAACGTCAACGGCTCCGGTATCGCGCTGGGTCATCCCGTCGGAAGCACCGGATGCAAGATTATTGTTTCGCTTCTCCATGAAATGAAGCGGCGCGGCAACACGCTGGGACTCGCCACACTCTGTGTCGGCGGCGGCATGGGCATGGCGACCATCTGGGAAATGGTGTGAATTTCCGGTGGTCTTTTTCCTGCGGCCTTGTGTTCGCGCTTTCCAGACTTCTTGTTCCGTCCGCATGCGAAATAGGTGCGGATTTCGGGTAATTGGCACACGGGAAACCGCGTTTTGTCCAGAAGATCACAGCACAGAGAAGGAGGTTATCACCGCATGAATATCGGCAGGAGACACATGATGGCCGGCATGGCCGCGGGGGCTGCGGTAGCGGCCTTTGGAGTGGGACAAACCACCGCCGCGATCAAGAAGTACAAGAACGAGGATTTCTACAAGGACGGTAAGTTCAACGCCGAGGCGGCGAAAGAGGCCTATTATGAAATGATGAAAGCGTTCAATTATCCGATCGTGGACCGTTTGCGTAGCGCGGATTTTTGGACGCTCGATTTCGGTCTGGGCAAGTTCACCGAAGTCGGGATGGCGGGCATCTTCTGGGTGAACAACCTGAAAAACAACTATTTCGGCCACGAGATTTACCTGCTTCCCGGGCAGATGATTCCCGAACACAAACATGTGAAGACGGCGGACGCCGGGCCGAAACTGGAAGCGTGGCAGCCCCGGCACGGCTATATCCACATTTACGGCGAAGGGACGCCGACGCCGGGTGTCGAGGAACGTATTCCGCCGTCGCACCGGGAATGTTGCCAGGCGCGCGTCGAGAAGAAGTTGCTGCCGGGCGAGGTCGGCGAACTGGCCGGCGCCGAGCAATGGCATTGGATGAAGGCGGGGCCAGAGGGCGCGATCGTGACCGAATATGCGACCTATCACGATGGTACGGGCCTGCGTTTCAGCCATCCGCAAGTGAAAATGTAGAAAAAGCACTCTTTGGACGGGCGTCTTGGCTATTCTCAGGGCGTTCCGGCGGGACTTCGCGTCGTGCGCCGTCTTATTGTAACGCGCCATGCCGTGCATGGTTTTGGAGAATCGCGATGAAGTGGATTTGTGCATTCATCCCCGTGGCGTTGTGTCTTTCCGCGTGCGTTAGCGCGCCCGTCCGGGGACAAGGCGGCGATCCGGACGTTGCCAGTATGTATGTGCATGCGGCGACATGGCCGGAAACGATGGCCGCGACGCATAGGCGCGTGCAGGATTGGCGCAAGGCCGGGATAAACCGGTTGGGCATCGAAGCCGGCCCGTGGCATACCACGGGTCCCTTGCCGGCAAAAGACTTGGCGGACGCGCTTTTTCCCGAACAGGGTGTTGATTTGAATGCCGTTTGCGCCGATGGAAAGCCGGCCTGGTCTGAACAAGGCGCATGGCGCGATGGCTTTCTGCATTCGTTGCCGACGCAGAACTCGACCACGACGTATCTGTACCGAATCCTGAAGGCGCGGGCGCCTGTTGAGGCGGCGCTGTACTTTGGCAACAGCGACGGGATGGAAGTCTGGCTGAACGGCGTGAAAGTTCATTCGCAGGATGTCGAGCGCCGGGCTGACTCGAACCAGGTGCGGATTTCCGCTTCGCTTGCGGCGGGTGAGAATCGCCTGTTGATGAAGATTTTCAACAAGCGGGATAACTGCCAGTTTTGTTTTTCGATCGGCAAGGACGTGGGACCTGCGCTGTGGAATCGTGTGCGCGCGGATTTTCCTCTCGAATCGCGCTGGATGGAGCAGGATTTTCCGCACGGTCGCTGCGGGGAATGGTTCAATGCCGCCGAAACGCTCGGATTGGATACCACGCTGATGAACCGCGCTTCGGGCAAATTGGGCGATGGTTCGCCGCGTCCGCAACAAGATTTCGCCAAGTTTGATAAACAACGCGAAAAAGACATTTGCGGCCGTTTGCAGGCGTACGTGCTGGCCCGCCGCACGGCATCGGCCTTGAACACGCTGGGCCGTTTCGACGTGGCGGCCCTCAACCGCATGATTGACGATCTTGGCCAGACTTTCCCCGGCTATCCCGCGCAGGCTTTCCGGGACAAGGTATCGCAAACCGCCGCGAGGATCCCGGAAATCCGCCGGCTCGCCGCGGAGAATCCCGAAGCGGGCATCGCGCAGATTGCCGGGGTAGCCGCGCTTCAGCGCGAAATCGCGCTGGCGAATCCCTTGCTCGATTTCGAAAAACTGTTGCTCGTGAAAAGAAACGAAGGCAACCTCGGCCTGCCGCAAAACTGGCAGGGGAATTGCGCCGTTTCGACCCGCGGCTACGACAATGAAATCGCCACGCTGGCCTTCAAGGATCCCGCAGCGCAGCCCGTTACGCTGTTCCGTCCCCCGAACAATGAGTTCGTGGGTGACGTGGATTTACATTTTGACGCGGACAAAATGCTCTTCAGCATGCCGGGCACGCATGGCCGCTGGCAGATTTGGGAGATCGGCGCCGATGGAAACAATCTTCGACAGGTGACGCCGGGCGAAGAACCGGATGTGGACAACTACGACGCATGTTATCTGCCGAACGGCGATATCATCTTTGGTTCGACGCGGTGTTTCCAAGGCATTCCGTGTGTTGGCGGCGGCAACACGGTCGCGAATCTATGCCGCATGGACGCGAACGGACAAAACGCGCGCATGCTCGGATTCGATCAGGATCACAATTGGTGTCCAACCGTGCTCAATAACGGCCAGGTGATGTACACCCGCTGGGAATACTCGGACACGCCGCATTATTTCACACGCCTGGTGTTCCGAATGAACCCGGACGGAACCGGCCAGATGGAGCACTACAACAGCAATTCGTTCTGGCCGAATTCGACATTCTATGCCCGGCCTATTCCAAACGATCCGACGAAATTCGTGGCCATCGTTTCGGGCCATCACGGCGTGGCGCGCATGGGCGAACTCGTGATCTTCGATCCGGCCAAGAGCCGATTCGAGGCCAACGGCGTCGTGCAGCGCATCCCCGGCTGGGGCCAGAAAGTCGAGCCGATTATCGCGGACACGCTGGTTGACGCCGTGTGGCCGAAGTTCCTGCATCCCTATCCGTTGAGCGGCGCGTATTTTCTGGTGTCGTGCAAACCCACGTCGGACGCGTTTTGGGGGATTTATCTCGTGGACGTGTTTGACAACATGACGCTGATTGCGGAGACGCCGGGATATGCGCTTTTTGAACCGGCGCCCTTGCGCAAGACGGCGCGTCCGCCGATTGTCCAGGACAAGGTCCGGTTAGACCGCCAGGATGCGCTGGTATATCTTGCCGACATCTACAGGGGGGACGGACTCAAGGGCGTGCCGCAGGGAACCGTGAAGAATCTGCGATTGTTTGCCATGCACTACTGCTATCCCCGGATGGGCGGCCACATCAACATCGGTGTCGAAGGCCCATGGGACGTTCATCAGATCCTTGGGACCGTGCCGGTGGAAGGCGACGGATCCGCCTTTTTCCGCGTGCCGGCCAATACACCGATCGCCGTGCAGCCGATTGACGACAAAGGCCGTGCGCTGCAGATCATGCGAAGTTGGTTTACGGCCATGCCCGGTGAAACGCTGTCGTGCATCGGATGCCACGAAAAACAGAACATGGCGCCGCCATCGTCGAACAATTATGCCGCGCGGCGGGGGCCGTCGGAAATCGCGCCGTGGCGCGGTCCCGCGCGCGGATTCAGTTTCAAACGCGATGTACAGCCGGTGCTGGATCGGCGTTGCGTGGGCTGCCACAACGGAAGCGCCAGCCCGGACGGGACCATCATTCCCGACTTTTCCCGCAAGGAACAGAACGGCTGGAGCAATTTCACGCCGTCCTATCTTGCCTTGCATCCCTATGTGCGAAGGCCCGGTCCCGAAAGCGACTACCATCTCCAGACACCGCTCGAATTTGGCGCGAATACCAGCGAACTGATCCAGATGCTGGAAAAGGGACATCACGGCGTGCGGCTCGACGAGGAGGATTTCGACCGGCTGTACACCTGGATCGATCTCAATGTGCCGGACCACGGCACATGGGGCGAGCATCAGGCCATACCGCATAATTTTCATCAACGGCGTATCGAAATGAAGACGAAGTACGCGAACCGTCCCGAAGACCCGGAAGCGATCCCCGAACTGCCGCCATTTTCCAACGAATTCGTTCCTCCGGACCCCGCGCCGCAACCACCCCGCGATCGGCCAACCGCCGAAGGTTGGCCTTTCGGCGCGGATGAAGCCGTAAGACGCCAGCAGGCCGTAGGAAGCGAAACGCGGCGGACTGTGGACATGGGCGAGGGCGTCAAGATGGAATTCGTGTTGATCCCCGCGGGATCGTTTGTGATGGGTGGAGACGGCGCGCCGGACGAGTGGCCGAAGACGGTGGTGAAAATCGAAAAACCGTTCTGGCTCGGAACGGCGGAAGTTACCAACAAGCAATATGCGCGATTCGATCCTTCCCACCGCAGCGGATATCAGGATCAGCACCACAAAGATCATACAACGCCCGGATATCCGGCGGACGGCCCGGACGAACCGGTGATCCGCGTTACTTGGAAGGATGCCATGGCCTTTTGCGGCTGGCTGGGCGCACAATGCGGCGGCGCGTGTTCGTTGCCGACAGAGGCCCAATGGGAATGGGCCTGCCGCGCGGGCGCTGATACGCCGTTCAGTTACGGGGACGTGCAAACGGATTTTTCGCCGTTTGCGAATCTGGCCGATGCGTCCATCGCGCTGTTGGCCGTAACAGGCATCAATCCGCAGCCGATTCCGAATCCCAGCCCTTACGAAGATTTCATTCCCAAGGACGGCCGTTTCAACGACGGCGCGAAAGTGCATGCCGCGGTGGCCGGCTACAAACCGAATGCGTGGGGCTTGTTCGATATGCACGGCAACGTCGCCGAATGGACGCTTTCGACCTACAAACCTTATCCCTATGTTGCAACAGACGGGCGCGACGATGGCCTGCCCGGGGGCCGGAAAGTTGTCCGCGGCGGATCGTGGCGCGACCGTCCCAAACGCGCTACGGCCTCGTATCGTCTGGCGTATGAACCGTGGCAGCCGGTATACAATGTCGGTTTTCGGGTGATGATGTCCGTACAATAACCGCGCGGTCCGTAGACGGCGTGTCAATGAGTTTTCCCAAGGAACCGATGGATGATTGGCGGGTTTCAAAACACAAGGAGTCGTTGCGTGAGACAGGATAAAACAAGAATTGGGGCGCTGGCCGTTATTGCGATTATTTGTACCGGAATCGCGAACGCGCAAGAGTATTTGTCTCCTGTTGCGCTGGCCATCAGTCCCGGCGGCGATATCGTCTATGTGGCGGAATCGGGCGCGCGGAAAATGGCGATGGTGGACATCGCGGGGCGGTCCGTCACCAAGGAAATCGCATTGAGCGTTGCGCCATCGGGCATGGCGGTAGCCCCGGACGGGCGTGTCTTCGTAACCGGCGGCGAGATGCCGGGCCTCGTAATGATCGTGGACCCAAACTCGGGCGCCGAAACCGGCACGATGACCGCCGGCCACACGCCGATGGCGCCGCAACTCGCGCCCAATGGCCGGACGCTCTACGTCTGTAACCGCTTCAACAACGAAGTTTCCGTTATTGACGTGGAATCGAAAGCCGAATCCGCCCGGATTCCCGTCGTGCGCGAACCGGTCGCATCGGCGCTGACGCCTGACGGCAAGATGTTGATCGTGGCCAACCACTTGCCGGAAGGGCCTTCCAGCGGTGATTATGCGGCGGCGGCCATCTCGATCATTGATACCGAATTGAAGCAAGTGGTGAAAAACATCGTGCTGCCGAACGGTTCTTCCAGTGTGCGCGGCGTATGCCTGTCTCCCGATGGAAAGTATGCCTATGCGACGCATATCCTCGGCCGGTATCAAATGCCGACCACGCAACTCGAACGCGGCTGGATGAACACGAATGCGCTGAGCATCCTAAACGTTCCGGCGCAGCAATGGGTCAATACGGTCTTGCTCGATGACGTGGATCTGGGCGCGGCGAACCCGTGGGGCGTGGCATGCAGCGCCGACGGGCGGCTGATCTGTGTCGCGCATGCCGGCACGCACGAAATCAGCGTGATAGACGCCGCGAAATTGCACGAGCGCCTGGACAAGGTGGCCGGTGGGACACCGGTCACCGAAGTTTCGCAAAAGCCTGAAGACGTCCCGAACGATCTCTCGTTTCTGGTGGGCTTGCGGCAGCGCGTCAAACTGCCGGGGAACGGTCCGCGAGGGCTTGCCATGGCGGGCCATCTCGTGTTTGCCGCGCAGTATTTCACGGATGATCTGGGCGTTGTGGACGTGAATCCCGCAGCGCGCCCGAAAGCAGGGGCGATATCGCTTGGCGCGGCAAAGGAAGTGACCGCCGCCCGCAAAGGCGAGATGTTTTTCAACGATGCGGCGTTGTGTTTCCAGCACTGGCAGAGTTGCGCGAGTTGCCATCCTGACGGCCGATCCGACGCGCTGAATTGGGATCTGCTCAACGATGGCATGGGCAACCCGAAAAACACGAAAAGCATGTTGCTCAGCCACCGCACGCCGCCGGCCATGAGTCTCGGCGCCCGCGACACCGCCGAAACAGCGGTTCGCTCCGGCATCAAGCACATTCAATTTGCCGTGCGCCCCGAAGAAGACGCCGCGGCCATTGACGAATATCTCAAGTCGCTGGCGCCGGTCCCGCCGCCCCATGCCGGCGAAGCGGCGCAACGCGGCAAAGTCGTTTTCGAACAGGCCGGCTGCGCGCAGTGCCATCCCGGGCCTCTGGGAACCGACCTCCAGCCCTATGATGTCGGCACGGCCACCGAAATGGATAAAAAACCGTTCGACACGCCCACCTTGGTCGAAGTGTGGCGAACCGCGCCCTATCTGCACGACGGGCGCGCGGCCACGATGATGGATGTATTGACGGTGTTCAACAAGGAAGACAAACACGGAAAAACTTCGCATTTGTCTCCGGACCAGTTGAGAGATCTCGCCGCGTTTGTATTGTCGTACTGATCACGATTGGAAAGGCACAGGCCATTTGGAAGGCATTTGCGAATGCAGCGGGTGGTTACGGCGGAATGTATTTTTATATGAAAACATAGCGAAAAACCGGGAAGGACTCGCTTTTCGGCCGTTTGAAAAGGGTGTTTGTCCCTGTTTTTCGCAAATGCCTCTTTGGGAGTTCGTATGGAAGTTACGTCCACAAAATTAGACACACGCATCGAAACGCGGCAACACGGCCGCCTGCATGTGGTTTCCCTTTCCCATCCGAACCATCGCGAATTCTTCGTGACGCTGGCCGCGCGCGGCGACGAGACGTCTTTACCGGTTCAGCCCGGCGAATTTGGCGATTTGGCCGCGTGGTTGCGCGCGGAAAACGCGCGTGTGATTTCCATGGAAGTGCTCGGAATACCGCCGGGCAACGAAACTTTTCGGCACGCATTCGACAACGCGTTCGGCGCCCCGTCGTGGCCTGTGTTGTGGGTGAATGATGGAAGCGAGGAAAGGTCCGGACTCGGCGGGATTCAGGTATGGGCGGTTTCTGGTTTGCCCATGGAGCCGATCTATCGCGATGGGGCCGCGATCGGAACAATCTTCGAAGACGAAGACGCGCGTTATTGCCGTTTGTCGGGTATTGCGTCCATGGACGTTTCCGCTCTTCCGGAAGATCAGTCGGAGGATGTGTTCGAATCCATGCACGAAATACTGGCCGGGGCGGGCATGGACTTTTCACATGTGGTGCGCACGTGGTTCTACAACCGCGCCATCACTTCATGGTACAAGGAATTCAACGCCGTCCGGGACCGCCGTTTCCGTGAATGGAACATTTTTGACGGACTCGTGCCGGCCAGCACGGGCGTCGGCGGACACAATGCCGCCGGGACGGCGCTTGTGGCCGGCGCGCTGGCCATTGAACCAAAACACAATGCGGCCCGCGCGTTCGCCGTGCCGTCGCCCCTGCAATGTCCCGCGCTTGAATACGGTTCCAGTTTCAGCCGCGCAGTCGAGGCGGCCTGCCCCGATTACCGCCGCCTTTTCATTTCCGGCACCGCGAGCATTAGCGCCGGTGGCGCGACGCTTCACATCGGAGACGCCGGCCAACAGGTCGAATGCACCATGAAAGTCGTCGAGGCGATTCTCGAATCGCGTGGCATGAAGTGGGCCGATACAGTGCGCGCTATCGCTTACTTCAAGCATCCTTCCGACGCACCGGCCTTGATGCGCTACGCCCGGCGGCGCGAACTGCCGGAACTGCCCGTGATCATCATGCCCAACGACATTTGCCGCGACGATTTGTTATTCGAACTTGAACTGGATGCCGTGGTTTCACGTTGAAAAATAGAACACGTCGCGCCTTACTTGTTCGACGCTTTACCCGTTTCTTTTTTCACCGATTCGGTTTGCGACGGTTGCTGGTAGATGTCAATCATTTTGATGCCGTCGAGTTTGCCTTCCCGGATGCGCCGGTTCAATTCCTCATTGGAAAGCGGTTGGTCGGATTCGTCGTAAAACCATCCGCCCAACTGCCGCACCTTGTTGATCTTTTCGAGATTGGACTGCATGACCGCTTCCGCACGCGCCTTCTCTTCGGGCGTCATTTCCCGGGCGGCAGATTCGGACGGTTTGGCTTCGGGTTTCGCTTCCGCCGGTTTGTCCGATTCTGTCGAAACGATTCGCTTCTTTATGGGCGTTTCCCGCGATTGATTCCGAAATTGCAGATTGCTCTTTGAAATTTCACGGGCCGTACCGTCCCGGTGAACTTCCTGGACGGAACCGCCGCGTCCCACAATCGTCACCTCGGCATTGCCCGCCGCCAGGCATATTGCGGGCGCAACAATACTCGCTATCAAACGAATCCATCGGTTCATGGTTGGATCCTCACACGATCGTTGGAAAACAGTGTAAAACTTTCTTCGGCTCGAACAATGCGGCCGGGCCGGCTTTCCATCTTAGACACTCTGCTCGATTTGGGCCACACATTTTAGGGCCTTTCCGAGGAAATCGGCATGTTCTTCCAGCCCTTCCGTGTGGGCGGTGGCGATCCACGAATCCACGGCCTGAAGCGCGACGAACGGCGTGACAATCAGGCCGCCCAGCGCCAGCACGTTTGCGTCGTTTACCGCACGGCACAGCCGCGCCGTAAGCGCCGACTCGACCACGGCCGCATAAATCCCCTTGAATTTGTTGGCTACGATCGCCATGCCCATGCCGGTGCCGCAGCACAAGACCGCGCGATCCGCGGCCCCGGCCTGAATCTTTCGCGCGGCGGCCGCCGCCAAGTCGTAATAGTCCGCGGGGGTGTCCGCGTGGCCTCCCAGATCCTCCACGTCATGACCACATTCCAGCAAATGACCTTTTACCGCTTCCTTGAGATCCAATCCCCACGGATCTCCCGCGACCACGATACGCATTCAAACCTCCTTCCCGGCTCATCCATATCCGCGCCGGACAATCCGCCCACACCATACCGCACCAGCCGCCCTGTTTTCGAGTCGAAAGCATACAGTCGAAAGCATACAGTCCGTGGCAAGAATAATCCTAAAATCGGCAGTTGAACGCGGCTCTTTCGACCAAACCATGGACGAGATGGACATTGTGGACCCAGTGGACTTCACCCGCAAGGGGATTGATTTTCTTGTCCATTTCGTCCACAA
>Ga0073932_1000635_pt1 | contig 83162 bp, 70 predicted proteins | sample DewCreD2012metaG_FD_76967 | JGI IMG/M metagenome (GOLD analysis project Ga0073932, IMG submission 76967) | Hot spring sediment bacterial and archeal communities from British Columbia, Canada, to study Microbial Dark Matter (Phase II) - Dewar... ...
GCGCCTTGCCACCCCTGAACCGCGTAGGAGCCGACGTAAGGAGGCTCTGATATCATAGCCATCACGCCCGGGGACCAATTTGAGCCTCCTTACGTCGGCTCCTACAACCAGAGGGTTCGTGGGGAGGGAGCCCCGTTCGCCAGCGCTCGAAGTCATCAGAAGCCCCGGTTTCACCAGGCGCCGCCAGCCATGTTTACCTCTCCCTGAGGGAGAGGGACCAAGGGTGAGGGGAAACGGCGTCACCGGAATAGGCGAAACTTCCCGTTTCAACAAGGGCGTTGGCCCATCGTTTTCGTCTCGTTTTTCCCACTGGCAACATTGAAATGCCCAATATTCCATCCCTCCGGGATTGGGGCCAGCCTCTCAGCCCGACCGGCGATAAGGAGACCACTCTCCTTGAGAATGGCTGTCCATCGCATCATTCCATCGAAAACAGCAAAGCTCCCTTATCTCTCCCACAACTCCATCACCAGCGAGGCATAGTGCCCCCAAGTCAGTGTGGCGGCCTTTTGCCTGGCCAACCGGCCCATTTCCGCAATTTCCTCCCGATGATCGGCGCCCCACGCAATTTTCTCCACCAATCGCTCGGGCGAACGAATAGGCACCAGAAATCCGGTGCGACCTTCCTCCACCAGATCTTCCCCGCCGGCATTGGGCGTGACAATTATCGGCAACCCGGCGGCCATCGCCTCCTGCTGCACCAACGCCCGACCCTCAACAATGGAGGGAAGCGCCAACAGGTCACATTGCTGCATCAACCGCAGGACTTCGTCGTGTGGCCGCGGCGGCTCATAAATAAAATCTGGATACTGTCGGCGATAAAACGGCATGGGAAGCATGGGCGTTCCCATGACGACCAGCTCCACATCCTTGCGTTTCAGCCGTTGAAAGGCCGCAAACAAATCCGCCAAACCTTTGCGCTGCGAGAGGGTGCCCGCAAACAAAACCCGCAGCGGACGCTGCGGGGCGGATGGCAAGGGCTTGCACTCAGATAAGGCCGGGGAGCCAAAGGGCGCCAATCGGCATTTGTCGCGGTGCTTCGCCGGAACGCTGTTAAGGACGAACCGACTGGGGCAAATCACCGTGTCAGCCAACTCCAATTCAGCGGTCTTGCGTTCGCGCTTGTCGGGCGAATCAGCTGTCGCCTGCAAGGTCGGTTCCCACTCCGGCCAGCGCCGGGCCTCTTCGCCTAACAGGCGCCTGGCGGTTTCCCAGTAGGCAATCGGCAACTCATAGGAGCATTGGGCCCCAACTTCCCGCGCCGCTTGAAACGTCTCGATCGCGCTGTCTTCATAGGCATGAACACTTTTCACCGGGAACACCTTGGCTATTCTCCGGATTTGGCGTCCGACATGCGCGTCGAAATCTTGAAAAACTCGATCAGTTGACGCCCACCCGCGTTCATGCCGCACGAGGCTGTTGATTCTTAAGCCCTTTGCCATGAGGCGAACAGTTTCCCGCCAAGGATGCGTGTCCAATTGCTCCTTGGGCACCTCAAAAGCCCGTCGCGACAACTGTGCTCGTAAACGCCTGGGCACGACTTGGAGCAGAGGAGCGCCGGGCGTAAATCCCAGCGTGGTAAAAAAGTGAAAATCAATGGCTCTTTTCGTGCATTCCGCCAGCAAAGCGCGCACGAACTCGTTGCCGGTGGGGTGGGTGATGATTTGGGTCACGGCAAAGGCCGGCTTGCGGCGCAAGCCCTGCGGAAAACATCCAGGTATTGCTGAGCAATGACCCGCGGCTGATGCCGGGCTAAATGCGCGGGGGCCATCGCCCGACATTTCTCAATTATCCGATCGTCCTGCAACGCCTTCTGCAAGGCTTGGGTCAGTTCCTGGACATTGCCGTTGGAGAATGGCAATCCGCAAGGGCCAATGGCTTCCCCCAATCCTCCACCGCTGGACCCAACCACCATGCAGCCGCAGGCAATCCCTTCCAACGCCACGATGCCAAACGGTTCCTCCCAACGGGAGGGGACCACCAGCACACGATGCTGATTCAATAAAGCGGCCAATTCGCGCCCGCACCGCGCGCCCATGAATTTCACCTGCTCGCCCAGGTCCGATCGTTTTACTTGCTCTCGCAGGCCAGCTTCTTCAGGCCCGCTCCCCACTACGCTAAGTCGCGGTTTTAATCCGCATTCATTACGCATTTTGCCCAAGGCATCGAGCAACAAATCCACCCCTTTGTCCGACACCAGGCGCCCCACATAAATCAGGTCCAAATCCCGCTTAACGCCGGCATCCAATCGGAATACCGACGAATCGTAAGGATCAGGGATGACGATGGACGCGACGGGCAACCGTTGCGCTATCGCCGGACTGATGGCGATGTTGGTGGCGTGGCGAAGCAGCCCCAGTTTTAGCCGGTCCCGCCACCCTATCCGCCCGTCAGGCCGGGAAATCCATATATGATGAGCCACCACCCACGGTTTCCTAACCAAGGCCAGCGGCCAAGCGGTTTGCAAGCTGATGTTGTTGTGAAAAAAGACGTCACCCCATTTGACAAGGGACAGTAAAACGCTGGCCGAAGGCCGGCGAATGATCGGAAAAGCAAAGGCTTCCATGTCCTTGGCCGGAGTTTGTGTAACCAGCTTAACCTGATGTCCCAAGGATAGAAACACCTCCGCCAATACCCGGCTGACCGTTTCAATTCCCCCAATGCTGGGGAAGAAGCGGTGAGAACTGAATAAAATATTCACGGCCGGCAGAAATACCAAAGACTGTAGCCATCCCAAGAACGCAGCAATTCCTTTTTGCTCAGCCCCTGCCGGGATAAAATGCGGAGGCATTCATCCCAGCCTTCAGCCGGAGGATGGAACTCGAACACAGCGCGCGCAACTTTGCCAAACAATTCCGCCTGTTCCCGCAGGAGGGCTATTTCGGATCCCTCCACGTCACATTTTAGCAGGTCAATGGTGTCTGTGTTTTGAAAATAATTAATCAGGTCCAAATATTCGACCTCAATGGCTCCCGGCTGAGCGGATTTGCCCACATGCCCGCCGAAATGCCGCGGGGATGTTTGAAACCGGCCTTTGCCTGATCGAGCCCCGGCAAGGCGAGGCAAGATGGTGATGCGTCCGGCCAGGCTGTGCTCCGCGGACAGCCGCCGGGTCAATTCTTCAACCACCAGCGGCGCCCCTTCGACCAAGTGGACCTCTAATCCGTCGAAGCTTCCGCGGCGTTTCCAAAATTGGTCCGCGAGGCGCAAGGTGAAATACCCCACATTGGCTCCCAAGTCGCAGACCACCATTTTACCCGCCGGCCTTTGGTTCAGCGCCTCTTCAATCGCCCGATCATACTGTCCGCATCCGAATATCTCGTGGTAAACGGTCCAGTCGGCGTGGCAATTGATCTGCACCCGCAGCCCGGAGTCCAAAGATGCACTCAGGCTCATCTGCCGCCAAATCCACCGGCGCAAGGGGGCCTTGGCGAATTCCGGCAGGCGGCTCAGAATGCTCCTCATAGCCATCAAGTGAGCCTCCGATTATTTTGCGGGCTCTTAGGCTCATAGCCTCGCCACACTGAGCGCATCAAATCCCACTTTTGTTTTGCCAAAGGCCGCAAGGATGGCCGCAATCCAGCCACACAGCTCAGCGCGCCAAACTCGAACAAATGGCGAACCCACAGGGCAGGCTTGAGCAGATGGGCCGCACGCCCCCGGGTGCGCGCCAAATAGGCGAAGCGAGCTTGATGGAATCTTAAAGCACGGTTGGCCGACCAGTTGGAGAGCCTGGCTTGATTGTCATGGATCACCGCGCGGGTTTGTATGACGGCCTGGCGCCAGCCTAGTTTATTGGCCCTCCAAGCCCAGTCCACGTCGCAATCGGCAAACGGAAAATAACGGGCGTCAAAGCCCCCGGATTGTTCCCAACATTCCCGCCGAATCAGTATGGGACTGGAATAGACCACATCGCAAAACCACCAAGCGCTGCCTTCCACTTCGCCGGCCTGTTTTACCCTGGGGCGATCAAACCCCAACCGACAGGAGAACTGCGGGCCCAGGATAAAGTGCCATCCGGTTGGGAATGGGCATCCATAACCGGCGGGGGAGCCATCACCCTTTCTTACGGTAAATCCCACCGCTCCCAGGTTGGTTTGCTGGCGCAGCAGTTGCAAACCGTGGCGCAACGGCTGGCTGGATTCTATTTGGTTGTCGGTCTCGTAAAGCAGCAACCATCTTAGCTTCGGGTGGCGCCGAATCGCATGTTGCCATGCTTCATTGACCCCCGAGGAAAACCCGGTGTCTTCGGTGGCGTCGGCCATCACTACCTGCAGCGCGCCTGGCGGGCGGCGTAAAACCTCTTGGTTTAGATATTCCCGGCTGCCATCGGTTGAGCCAGCTTCAAAAACGATCACCACCCACGCCTCCGGGACGCGGCCGAGCGCCTCAAACAAAGTTTGCAAAGCAGCTTCCAGAAGCGGCTTCCGATTATAGGAATTGATGATGACCGCCAAATCAGACATATCCGGCTTGCGCCTGCACGAACGCGAAATCAGCAAACAAGGCCTGTCCGCTGGATCCCGACCTTTGAGGCTGGCCCATGTCCGCCAACTGAAATCCGTGAAGTCTCAGGAAATGGACTACTTCATCAAGATGGCCTTGGTTTTCAAACAAAGACGCGAAATTGATTTCGCAAACAACCGCCCGGACCCGGTCGAGAATTCCCTCCGCCCCCTTCAACACTTCCAGTTCAGTCCCCTGCACATCAAGTTTGATGGCGATCCCCCCTTCAAAGCCTCGCCGTTGACTAATTGAATCCAATCTATCCACCCTGACGGAAATTGCCGCGCATTCTTCAGTGCCGGGGAATTCCTGAAGATGTTTGGGCGTCGCCGGCAAAAAAGAGGAGGCCGCCACAAGCTTTGATACATGCAGAGACATTTGCCCGGCCGCGCTGCCGCACCCCACCGGCACAATGCGAATATCCGGCGCACCAGCAAATCTGGTTTCCAACGCTTGCACCATCTCCGGATTTGGCTCAAACGCGAATATCCGGGCTTGCGGCAACAATTCCCGAAAAACCACTATGGACTGGCCTTCATTCGCCCCAACATCGAGGACCGTTTGCACTTGAAGGTTGAAGAACCACGGCTTGTTCAGCAGACGAAACAAATCCCGGTTCCCGCCCAGGCGGCGGATGCGGCGGTATCCCGGATGCTGCAGACAGTAACCAAGGTTTAGCAGACGCTGGGCCGCCTTTTGAAAATGCAGAAATAGGCCATTCATGTCACGTTCTGGCACCTCCCGGTGAATTGCGTCCGTTTGCTGTGGAGAGGGTTTCGAAGATAATTCGCGCTGTATGTGACCAATCCGCGTTGGCGCCATACCACGCCCGTCCGGCCCGGCCGAGGGCACCCAAGCATTCAACAATTCCCTTGTGCCCAAATTGGGCCAAATCCTTTTCTGAATTCCCGCAAGCCAGGAAATGCTGGCCGGGGGCCAGTGGAGCCGCGTCCTCGCCATCCGGCAAAACCACCGGGCATCCACACGCAAAAGCCGTCATAATGGCCGTGGATTTGCAGGCCAAAAACGCCGGGTGCGCCGACAAGAAAAAGTCCGCCTCGCAAAAGGCGCTGATCACTGCCGAACCATCCACCTGACCCATAACCCGCAGACTGCCTCGGACTTTGGATGCCTCCAATAAAGCTGCATCCGGGCTCAGGTTGGGCTCTTTTGACGCGCCATTTCCCAGCAAGGTTACTTGCCGCAACAATCCTTTATCTCCGAGGTATTCCAGCAACGTCAGAAATTTCTGCACCGTCCGCAGGCGCGGTCCGGTCAGGCCAAAAATCAAAATCCGCCACGGTGGTGGTCCCGGCTGGCATTTCCTGATGGGAATCGTATTAGCTAAGGGGCTGGAAATCGGCACCACAGAAAAGCGATTGCCCAGCATTCGCGCCATCCGCAGGTTGCTGGTCCAGCCGACAACCGACAACCTGGCCACGGTCATGGTTAGATGCTTCTGCCATGGTTTCAGCCAAAACACGCTGCCCCACGGCGGGCCCGAGGCCCAGATCTCGTGAAAAAAAGTCGTCAGCCGATTGCCGCGCGCCACCCATTCCCTTAATCCCCGCACCAGCCAGGAGGGAACGCCCCGCTGGCTGTAACCGTAACCCACATAATGCAACATGGCGACCCGGCCAGGCCCGCCTGCCAATGCGCGAAGCAGCCCTTTCGCCGATCGGGCCGACACGGCTTTGGCCGGATTGCTGGCTACTTCCACGCCCGGCCACGTTGGATCGCCGACGACAAAACGGCTGATTAGGCCATGTTTATCGCCTAAAGCCTCTGCCAGATGCAAGGCATATTCCCCCACCCCGTCCACCGCCGGCGGCAACCGCGGAACGATTTGAATCAGCTCGTTTGGCATGCGCGTCCTCGCTGGGGTGTCAGGTCTTCAACCACGCGCCCCCGCGGACAACTGGCGCATGATCGCCTCAATGGCTTCTGCCGGTGGACTTGTCGGTTGGCGGCCCGGTTCTGGCCCTAAAATAACACTCTCTGGATGACCCCATTGTTTCGCATGCGCTGTTGCCGAAGCGAAAAAGGGCCCCAGCAACACAACGGCGGGTTTGCGAAAAGCGGCGGCGGCATGCATCAACATGCTGGAATTGCAAACCACCAAATCAGCCGCAGCGGTCAGGGCAAAGGTCTCTCTTAAAGTTGTTTTGCCGCACCGATTGTTTACGCGCGGCAATCCATCCACCAGGTTCGCGCAAAGCTTTGCGTCCTTTTGGCCGCCCACCAGCAATAAACTACAGCGGGAGTCTTTGCTCAATTGCTCCAACAATTCACGAAAGTTCTGCGGCGGCCAGCATTTTTCCACGAACCCGCCCCCAGGCCCAATCAAGATTCGCTTATTGCGATCATCAATGCCGGGGCCTCGCCATAATTGTTCGCCAGTGTTTCGTTCAGCCTTGGACAAGAAAATTTGCGGACGATTTTCCGGCAATTCCCGCGCCCCCAGCAACTCCGCCAACTGAAGCGCGGACCGTCCCACATGCATGTTGGAGTCATACTGTACACACTGATGGCAGGCTGAATGCCCTCCGGCATAGCCTTTGACTCCCAGCCGGTATGAAATGCCTGCTCTGATCATCAAGAGGGCCCCCCATGAGCTTCCCAGCACGTCTATACCCACATCGCAAGCCTTTGCCCTCAAGCCCCCTATTTCGGTGGATTTCCACAGGTAACGCAGCGCCGGCCAAACCCCTTGAGGCCTGACCACCTGGTTATGCCAAGGGGCGTTGACGGAAATGATCTCATCCACGTATGGATTTCCCTGCAGCACAGGGCGGTTCCAATCGCCTACCCCGGCAATAATTTTCGCGGAGGGGAATTGCCTCTTTATCCCCTGAAAAATGGGGGTGATGACCAGCAAATCCCCGTGATCGTTATTGCGCAATATAAATATGCCTTTAGGCGCTTTGGGCAAAGACGGCTTTGAAAATTGAAGACGACCACAAGCCAAGACGCCGCATTCCCATATTTGTCGCCTTATCCCCATGCAGTTTTTGGGGAACGAAGGTTATTTCCGCGCCTTTGCCTTTCGGTATAGTTTCCGGTAGGCAACACAAAATTCGTCACTGTGGACGACGCTCTCCCTCTCCCCCCTTGGGGGGAGAGGGAAGGGTGAGGGGGGTGTCGTTTATCCCAAGCACTCATCAGTAACTTATCCGGACGCTTTTGGCATGCACGGCCAATAAGTCGCTGTGGAAATCCGGCGGGAATTCAAAATCGTCCAACTTCGCCACTTTTAACTGTTTGCCGTTAATATGTATGGTCAAAACGTTGGGCCGGCCCGCCAAATCCGCCGGCTTGCAAAAATAAACCGTGTATCCATGCTGCCGCAGTAGCGCGATTCCATCGCCCAAGGCAAATCTTTGCCCGGCCCAGTTCTTCGCCGACGCCTCGAAGTAAATGGTTTCGAGACACCCGCGGGCCAAAGCCCTTTGAGCGCCGCGCAGCACCCGCATTTCATGCCCTTCAACGTCAATTTTGGTGAAGCACACTCGCTCCAATTTTTGTTCCGCCAAATACTGGTCCAACAGAATATGAACGGCGCGTTCGCCGCCGGTCTCGCTGACGCGACCCTGTCCGCGGTGGCTCTCCCGCGATTCGAAGCGCGAGGAGCCCGGCGTATCCGAAACGCATCCATGCACCACTTTGATTTGCCTCCCTGGATACAGGGTGGCGGACCTTTGGAGAATCTGGCAAAGGGAAGCGCTGGCCTCAAACAAGTGCAACTGGAAATCAGGGCGAGCGACAATCGCGGCTAATCCAAAGCCGCAAAATCCAAAATTGGCGCCGACATCAAAAACCGGCCCGCCCCGGGCCGCCAAGGGGAGGGCTATGGAGAAAAAATCGGGCTCGAAAGACTCCTTTAGGAAAATGTTCCGAGCATCAGCATCCTTCAAATCTGCGTATAAACGTCCGACGCCATTAAAGGAAACCTTTTGCTGGCGGGTGACCAAGCGGAGGGCCAGCAGCAATTGCACCAGCTTGTGCCGGCGGAACAGGCGCGGCAAACGGTGCAGAAAACCAGACAAGTCGGCGCCGATGATGGGCGAATCGGCAATATCAGGAAATTGGACCATACTGATGAGTGCTTGGGATAAACGACACGCGCCCCCTCACCCTGCCCTCTCCCCCCAAGGGGGGAGAGGGAGAACGCCGCCCACGGGGACCAATTTTGTATTGCCTCCCGGTGACCATACAGAAAATCGCCTTAACGGGTCATTCTTTCGCGCGCGGATTCATGGCTCCAGTTGTCTATATGGCCAACGCCGGTGGGGCCGCATAATATTCGGCGTGCCGGGCAATCCAGTTCGCGCGGGACACTGGGACGCATAAAACATTGTGGGCCCCCTCCGCCAAGGGACCGGCAAACGCGACCTCAGGCCGGGTGATGATTTGCGGTGGATTGGTGGCGAGAAAAAAGCGGTCATACCCGGCGGTGGCAAGAAAACCGTGCAGCACGGTGGGATCATGCCCAAAGTCGCGCAGCCAATCCGCGCATACCTCGATGAGCAGCAATGGCTGACAACGCCGCAAAATGTTCGACATGCCGGTCAAAGCCGCCAGTTCCGCGCCTTCGACATCGCATTTAACAAAATCCACCCGCTCCCCAGCCAAATAATCATCCAGGCGCACCGTCCGGACGCGAAACTCGCGCACCTGCGCGGCTGATTGCCAGGAGCCCCGCTGGTGGCGGGTCAGCGACGCCTGCCCGTCATCTTTTCCAGGCAAATTTATGATTGCCTCGCCATTCTTGTCGGAAACCGCGCAGGCGTGAAGCCGGATGTTGTCATGCCAGGATTCCGCAGTCATGCGGGCAGATAGACGCGCGAAGGTTTCAGGCACCGGCTCGAAGGAATGGACCCGACCACAGGCGCCAACCAAGTCGGAAAGCAGAATAGAGAAATATCCTTTGTTCGCCCCCAGATCCAGCGCCGTTTTGCCCATGAACGGCAAAGTCAGACAAATCCTCTTCTCCGGACTACCACGCCGCAGAGCCAGCAGAAGGCGAAAGTAAAAGCTGGGCTGCCGGGCCAAGCCGACTTGAAGAACCCGGATTAGTGAGATTGGCCTCATGGCGATCGCCTCGTGGCCATTGTCTCTCGGCGGAAGCGAAACTCCCACCAGAGCAGATAAGGCAAAACCACCGGCAAGGTCGCCCACTTCCAAAGTTCGGCAAACAAACGCGATTTCCAACGGCAACGGTCAAATCGGCTGCAGCAATGCCAATTGGTCCGCAGCAAATTTGACAACTCGCATTTTAGCAAGGCCATCGCGATGCGAAGCGGATGACTGCCGGCAGCCGGAGATTGCCCGGTTTTTAAGCGATACAGCAGGCTCCAGCGCGATTGCAGGCTGTTCTGCCAGTATTGGCGCCAGGTCAAACGCTGGCTGGGGTGCATGGCAACGGCACTCTCGACAAACTGCGCGCGCAAACCCGACTGCGCCAGTCGGTGCGCAAATTCCATGTCCTCCAGACGTCCAAGCTCTTCGTCGAATCCCTGCAAACCAAGGAACCGACTGCGCCGCACAGCCAAATTGCCCGACCAAAAATAGCCACCGGTCGGATTGGTGGGCGAATGCCAGAGCGGGTGATCACGCGGATCGGGGCACAAGATCCGGCCTTCCATCACCTCCACCATATCCTGCCGGCCGATTGCCGCATAAGCCCCCAAGAAATCGTTGCCCACCAGGCAATCATCATCAATAAAAACCAGCCATTCACCCCTGGCATGCCTGGCCCCCGCATTGCGGTTTGCCCCTGGCGGTTTCCCCGGGCTGGAGACCCACTTCGCCCAACCATAGTGGTGGGCAACCATTTCCCTGGCGGTGGACTTGGTTCCGGCATCGGTCACGATGACCTCGTATTCGGCAGGATCAAGGGTTTGCTTCCCCGGGGCAAGGCAGTCCAAAAGCCGGGCCAGCGTGTCGTTGCGGTGGCAGGTCGGGATTACGACGGACAGCATTGGCGTGGTTTTGGTCTCCAAAACTATTAATGTCTTTGCAGGGCTTGTTTTAAAAGGCGCGCGACCCGATCCGCAAAAGAATGGGAGTTCAGCCCCTCCTCAACCAACCGCCGGGCCTTTTGGCCCATGGAAATTGCTGTTTCCGGATTGTGGTCAAACCATTCCAAGGCCGCCCGCCAACCGGCCTGGTCGCCAGGGGCCACCCATTTGCCTATCCCCAGGGCTTCCACATCAAAATCAAAAATCGGCAGGCGCGTCATGATGACCGGCTTGCCCATTCCCAAAGCATCCATCAGGCTCGTATAACCCGCCAGCGAAGTCGAAGGGTGCAGGGGAATCGCCAGAGCGCGCGCTTTGGCGTAAAAGCCGCATAATTCCGGGTAACCCATCCAATTGGACTGCGGTTGCGGCAACACCTCGACTTTTCGTCCAAAGCCGCAAAAGTCAGGAACGATCTGGCTTTTTAGACAGATTATTCGGGTGAGGCACCCCGCGGCTGAAGCGGCAAGGCCAAAAGTGATCAAATCCCGCGCGGTGCGTCCCGCGCAGACAACCCCCTCGCCAGGGTATTCAGCCGGCGGATAATAACGGGCGTCCGGTCCCCAAGGCAGCACTTCAGACTTGCCTGGAGAATTCGCCAGCGCATTGATTTCTCTGGCCACCGTTGCGCAAAGCGCGGGGAAATAATCGGTGCCGTTCACCACTCGCCGCCAAAAGGGTTTTCGGATACGCGTAAGCCGGCCTCTTTCCAAAGGATGATGGGCCAGCGCCACAATGGGTCGTTTAAGCCATCCGAGGCTTCTCAAGCAAGCCAGCACCGGAGTTTGAGTCTGGCAAGGCGCATAAATTAGGTCGGCATCTTCAAGCAGTTTCCGCGCCGCCCATTGTTGATCCAAATCCCCCAACGGAAATGGCCACCGCCATTTGGGTAATTGGACGCTTAACCAGCTCAGCCAGCGGTGGGCGTTCATCGGCGCCAATTTTACCTCAAATCCATGATCGGGCAGGTAATTGACCCCAAACATCAAGTGGTCCGGAGTTTGCCCGTTCTCCGCTTCCCGCCAGAGGTTGTCCAGCGGATAATTATTAAGCACCAAAACGCGCGGCACGGCTAAAAACCCGCTGGCAGGCAGACGGCGGGATCGTAATGAAGCACGCCTATGCCACAACCATCCTGGTCTGGCATTTCAACGATTTCTTCGATGTCATACAGCGGCTTACGCTTTTGCCAAAATACCGCAGTTTCCAACGGCTTTGGATAAACAAATCCACCGCCATCGCCAATTCCAGTTGCGGCAGGCAGCGCAGCAACAGCAGATGGGTGCCGCTGCTGCCGGTGCCAATTTCCAACACCCGACTGGCTTTCATGGACCGTGCAAGCTCCATGAACCGCATGATCTCAAACGGCCTTTGGTGCGGGGGCAAAACCCGGGCCACCGCATTGAAAATATCCGACGGCGTCCCGGCCCGCCAAAACACTTCCCGTTGGCGGCGATTGTGGGCGGGGTGTGTCGCAAAACACAGCCGGCTCCACGCATCTTCCAAGTGATCCAAGGGCCGGCTCAAGCCAGGTATTCGGCGCAGGCGGTTCCAGACACGGCGCGTCATAAGCCATGCCGCTTTTTTTTCCAGGCCCGACACCACGACCTCCAGAACTGGTAGTGGGGGCAAAGCAAGCTGATAGGGACGGCCAGGGGGTCGCCGGCTTGCCAATCCTGTGCCGCCATTCCCTTGATTGAGTAAACAATCAATCGGGCATAGCCCTTCCAACTAGCCTGTTCCCCGGTTCCCGCATACCACCGCCAATAACGCTCCAGCACCCGGCTCAAATTATCCCGGCCCAGACAAACAACCTCGGCGGCGGGCTCGTAGATGATATCGTGCCCCGCCCTCAACAAACGTTCACCCAACTCCCCGTCCTCGGTGTGGACCAATGCAGGATTAAAGTTGCCAACGGCAATCACGGCTGATTTGCGCGCCATAGCGCCCGTGGTAGCGAAGACAGCGCGATGACGGACAAGGGGCGTTTGATCCAGCTTGAACAAGTGCCGCCCCCGCCATCTTGCAATCACCCCGTTTGCCGGCGGTTGCGTGATCCGTCCGAATACGCCGGCGACGTTGGGCTCAGAGAACCAGGGAATAACCTTCGCCACAAAATCGGGCTTTAGAGATTTACCCGCATCGCAGCAGAGCACCAAGTCATGTTGGGCCTCCCGCATGGCCCATGCGCGCGCCGCGCCACGACCAAAATTTCTGGCCTGCCGGAGCACCCTGGCCCCAGTTTGGGCCGCGATGGCCGCCGATTCATCCGCCGACCCGTCATCCACCACCATTATCTCCTGGGGCGGCTCCGTCTGCCGCAACACGCTTTCCACCGCTTGCCTGATGGTGGCGGCGTTGTTAAAGCAAGGGATGTAGGCGCTATACTTCATCCTTTTCCATCAAAGAAGTCTTTGATGGCGGCAACCACATATTCCTTTTGCGAGTCGGCCAACTCCGGATACATCGGTAAAGAAAGAATTCGCCTCGCCAATCTTTCCGCCACCGGAAATTGCCCTGGTTGGCAACCGCAACCGGCATAAGCCTTCTGCAAGTGAATCGGGGTTGGATAATGAATGCCCGTCGCGATTCCTTTGGCGGTCAGATGCGCCTGCAAGGCATCACGCCGCTCGGTCTCCAAGACAAATAAATGGTAGATATGCGTTGACCAGGGAGCTTTTGTTTGAAAATTCAGATCGCCCACGCCATCCAGATGCTGGAGATAATACTGCGCATGCCGCTGGCGTTGGCGATTCCATTCCTCCAAATGTGGGAGCTTGATGGCCAGGATAGCCGCCTGGATGGCATCCAGCCTGGAATTGCAGCCTTTCACCTCATGCGCGTATTTGACCCGTTGGCCGTAATTTCGCAAAAGCCGGACTTTTTCCGCAAACTCGGCGTCATTGGTGGCGATCAAGCCGCCGTCGCCGCAGCAACCCAGGTTCTTGGCCGGAAAGAAGCTGAAGCACCCCGCCAGGCCCAGGCTGCCGCATGGTTTTCCGCGATATTGGGTCCCATGCGCTTGAGCGGCATCTTCGATCACCGCCAAGCCATATTTGGCCGCCAATGCCATCGCCGGAGCCAAATCCGCCGCCATGCCGTACAGATGAACCGGGATGATGGCCCTGGTCCGGGTATTGATCTGAGCCGCAATCTGTGAAACACCCATTTCCCACGTCGCCGGATCGCAGTCCACGAACCGCACCGTGGCGCCCGTCTGGCTAACGGCCAGGGCGGTGGCGATATAAGTGTTCACGGGGATGATCACCTCGTCGCCTGGGCCAAGCCCCAGCGCCAAGAGGCTGAGGCGCAGGGCATCCAGTCCATTGCCCACCCCAATGGCATGTTTCGTGCCGATAAAACAGGCAAAGGCCCCTTCAAAATCCTCAACCTGCCGGCCAAGGATGAAGTGGGCGCTGTCGAGTATTTGACGGATGGCTCCATCAATCTCCGGACGGATTTTATGATGCTGCGCTACCAGATCAACGAAAGGGATATTCATCAGTCGCCTTTAATTTTCGTGGGGACGGTCAAGGCCGAGCCTATCGGCCATACGATTGAGGAAAGACTCAAAGCATAAATGCCTCGCTCGCAGGACTTGGATGTTTTGGCGCATCTCCAACCGCTTTGCCGTCGGGCAACCTAAAGCCCTGTCAACCGCCTTGCGCCAGGCCGGGATATCCCACGGCTCCCCGGTTAAAATGCAGTTCTTCCCGTCCTCCCAAGGGATGTCATGAAACCGCGCGTTGACGCGATCCAGGATTGGCACGGAGCCGCAGACCAGGGCCTCAAAAGGCCGGTGAGTCCAGGAGGTCCCTGGAATGCAGAGGCAGAATTCCGAGTCGCGCAGCCATTCCAAATACTCCGGAATGGCCGGCCGGTATTCATCCAAAGCCCACACCACTTTTTGCCCGGCTCCTCTGGATTCGCCGCTCGCCCCGCGGTGGCGCATTAAAGCCACGCCGGAGTTCTTTGCCAAACCGGCCTCCAAATCTCGAAGCAAATGTTCGCGCTCCCGGCAAATGCCGCGGGTGCCCGTGCAAAGGATGGCCAGTTCCCTTGTTCTTTCTCCATCCCAGGGCTGGTAAAGCATTTTGCGATCCGCCTCCGTGAATAGGTAATGGATATTGGGGCCGACGGACAAAGGCACCCGGACATAGCGAAGCCAGCGGAAAAGATCGTGGTCTGGAAAAATGGTGGTGTAACAAATGAGGCCCACCTTCCGCAGCCAATTCCAATGTCGCGCAACAAATCGGACTTGCTGCGTCATCATCTGGCGCCATGAGCCAAATTGTGTGTCGTAAAGTAATGTCGCCCGATCGGCTTGCCTCACACAAGCCGGCAAGAGGCTTGCCGCGTGGGAAGGATAATGCAAACGATGGCACCAGGTGATAAACAAATCCTGGTGAGACAGGCTCGCCATTTGCTCGTATGATCTCACTTCAATCACAGGGTCTCTGGCGACGAATGGCCAGGTGTTTTGATGGTCAGAACTCGCGCCGATAATCTTTTCGGAAGCATAAAGCCTGACCCGTCCTTTCCGATGCCCAATAGCTTTCAGCACAGTCGCCAAGCCGGGGGAAACACTTTCGGCAATGATTCCAGCCCTTACCATAAGGCAAAAGCGAGGACGCATTGTTTGCGGGAATTTATCTTCAAGAGGCAAAGCCGCGCCTCAATGTTTCTGTTTGTTTAGTGTGGTTATACAAGTAGAATTGGGCCGCGATGTTGTTTAGAAGACAGGATTCGTTGAGGCGCGCCGGCTTTGTCGGCCAGGAGTTCCTGCTGCTGGCCTTTCCGCTCGCAACCATGTTGGCCGGCGCATTCATGATCCATGAACTGGGGCCCCACTACCTGGGAATTCATTCCGATCCCGATTACGCTTATCTGCTTAACTCCTTGAATGTCGCGAATGGGTTTTCTCCATTCCACACCGATCACCCGGGGATTTCCTTACAGTTGATTGGCGCTGCGGTGCTCCACTTCATGGGCCGGCTGCAAGGAACTCCCGATCTTACTGCCGAGGTTTTGCAAAATCCAGAAACCTGCCTGCAAGCCATCAACCTGGTTCTGCTTTCCATTTCTTCGGTTTGTCTCTTGCTTATTGCCGTCGCGGTGCGGAAATGGACGAACTCCATCATTTTGAGCATTTTTGCTCAAGGCGCAGTTCTTTTTTACCCTGGCGCGCTTGTTTTCCTTCCGCGAGTTTGTCCGGAAAACATGATGATTCCGATAGCCGCACTTTGGGCCGCGGCGGCACTGCACACTCTCCATCCCGCTTCCAAAAACTCACCGACCCGAATATCCGGCCACTTTTGGCTGGCATTTGCCGTCAGCGTGGCTCTCGCGACCAAAATCACTTTTCTTCCGTATTTCCTGGCCGGAGCGATATTATTGGATACGTGGCGTAAAAGAGTGGAGTATATGCTCTACACTTGCCTGTTGACCCTCGCTTTGCTCCTGCCCGCCATGCCACACTGGATCAATACCCTGCGGTGGTTTTTTCATTTGACCGTTCGCCAGGGTTTCTACGGCACCGGCCAACCTGGCCTGCCGCCCTGGCAAGATATGTTCGGCTGGATCATTGCCTGCCTTGCGGAGCACCCGACCTTTGCTCTTATATTGATTGGAAGCGGGCTTGCGCTTTGGCGCGCATGGAAAGCCCAGCGTGCAAACTCCGATTCGCTTCCGCCAAAATCGCTCCGTTTGCTTGTTTCCCTGCTGATTCTCCAAGTATCCTCCATGCTCATGGTGGCCAAACATCCCGCAAACCGCTATTTGCTGCCTGCGCTGGCTCTTTCACCTTTCACCATGGTGGTCGCCCTTCATATTCTCCGCTCCCTCCGAAATAAATCCATCTCCTCCCCTTTGGTCCCGGCATCTATTCTAGCGGTGTTTGCCGCTTATGGACTGCTTGGCAACCTTCAATATTTGGACAAAGAGAGGACTTTGGCGAGGCAGCTAAGGCGCATGGACGCTGTCTCCTCGTATTTGAGCGGTGCAGGCAAAATAATTTATTCGCAATTTGCCTCCGCGGAAGCTTATGCGTTGGCGTTTGGCTGCGGTTATAGCGGAGGCATCCACGCCGACCGGTTGCGCGCTCGCTATCCGCAGTTTCTCGGCCATGATGTTTTCACCGGCCGGGCTTTTGATTTTGTCGGCCCCACCTTTCGCCCTCCCGTCGGCGCCGCCGCCCAAGCCAACCAGCCGCCGATGCCCATCTTTTTCCACACTGGCATTGGGGTCCTTTCCCAGCCTGCAACTCTTGACCTGCCATCTGGGTTTGGAATGTTTCTAATATATCGGCAGGCGCACGAACAAATATTCCTGCTAGCGCCGGCGAACCAGTTGCACACTCCTCAATATTGGCGCAAGAAGTTGGCCTCCTTCTGAAACATACTGGCGTCAAACCGACCCTTCTGGAAAAGCGTCGCCGGCCGCGCATCGCATCCAGCTTGCCCGCACCCTCTCACCTGCGAAATTACCTTCGGCCCAAAGCCGGTTTCGCCGGGAGATCGAAGCCAGATCATTTTGCGCGCACCATTCAATTTTTCGCGCCAGATCCTTCAGGCAGGGCAAACGCAAATGCGCATGGCGGATGCCCGCCGCCCTGGCCGGGAAACAGGTGCGACGGAACCAGCGTTTGCGAACCAGCATTTCGGGTTGCCGAACGTACTCATTCATCGGCGGATAATCGGTGGTGATCACCGGCAGTCCGGCGCACAGTGGTTCCAGAATCATCAGGCCGAGCCCTTCCATCTTGGATGGTTGAATGGCTGCATCGCCCTCCGCATACAAATCGCCGGGATTGGCCAGGTTTCCCACTGATATCGTCACGCGGTCATCCACTGGCGGCAAATGCACCTCTTTTTGCAACCGCACAATCAATTTTATATCCCGCCGGCGCACCCGCATAAAAGCCTGTATGACATCGCGAGTCCCCTTCCGGTCATCGTGATCAACCAGTCCGGCGTTGTGGATAAAGACCCGGGCCGGACCTTTAATATGCCGCTGAGGAAAGCGGGCCAAGTCCATGGGCCACGGGCCAATGAACGCGGTATTTCGGTAGCCGTAGCTGCGGAGAATTTTCTCGGTAAATCTGGAGGTGCATAGGAAAAGGTCCACCAATTTCCAGATTTCGTCCTGTCCCCGAAACCATTCCCACATGGGAACCGCCAAAATCTTTACGCCTTGCCGTCGGCATACTTCGAATAGTTTAGGGTGCCAGTCGGAGCGTTCCAGCACCAGCACCGCTTCCAAATCCTTGACTAGCTCGGCCACCGCTTCGACCGGCGCTTCGGGCTTCAACCAGCTCTCGCCAGCTCCGGTTGGCGAACTTCCCGGCAGCCGCTCCGAAGGGACCACCAAGTGTCGCCCAACCCCCAATGCTGCACGAACTTCGGTGGCCATTCTCCCCAAACCCGTATCGTCCTTAAAAGAAACAACCGCCCACTTGGAAAATTCCGCTTGCATCTCTTGTCATTATACCGCGCTGGCCTTGGCTGCCAATCTTTCCGACCGCCAGTTAAAGAGAAGCCAGCTTGGCGAGCACCCGGTCGGCAATGTCGTCCCACGTCCAACGCGAAAGCCGTTGACGCAAGTCCGAATCAGGCAATTGGGGATGCCACTTCTGGCTGGCGTAGTCGGCCATCAACCCGGCCAAAGCCCGCCAATCCCCTGGAGCAAAGAAACGCACCATATCCCCCATCTGATAGAGTTCAACTTGTTCGATAAAGGGCTCGATCCGCGAGCAAATGACGGGCAAACCATAGGCGAACGCTTCGGCCAAAGGCAGTCCGAAACCCTCAAATCGCGATGGCAAAACCACGCAGGGAGATCGTCGGTAGATGGCTTCCACCGATGACCAATCTGTTTGCCCTAATATTTCAACCTTCTTTTGCGCCAAAAGACCGGAATCATGGAGGAGCATTCTGGCTTCTTCCAAAGCCGGATTCGCAAGGCACTCCCGACTCGAATACTGTTCCGTCCCAGCGCCGCACAAGGTTAGTTTTGCGGTTGGATGTTTTTCCTGCAATGCGGCAAAGGCCCGAAAAAGGGTGAAATGATCTTTTCTCTCCAACGCCGTTGCCGGGTAAAAAAAGAAGGGAACGTCCGGCGCTTGGAAGCGCGGCTGGCTCACGCATAAGGACGCCGCCAAAGGCAACCGCTGAATCTTGCTTTGACGATTAACGTTGTTCGCCAGCGCCATTTTGGCCGTGAATTCGGATATGGCGAAAACACAGTCGGCTTCCTCAATCCATCGGGCCATGTTGGCGCGCAAATCGGCGGGCAGGCCTGGGTATAAATCGCATAAGATCCCCGCCGATGGCACATCCAGGCGCGGAACCGGCTGGCTCCAAATGCAAGGGGCAAGGACATGAGTTACCGCATGCTTTGTCTTCAGCTCGCGTAATCGTTCCGTCTGAGTGGCCAGGATAATCCTTTGCGTGGCTTTTTTCAGTTTTCTAAAGGGAAGCCTTCGCAGTACCGCGCCTGCTGCCCGTGAATTTGTCCAGCGCTGCGGCGCCAGAGTTTCGACAGTGACGCCTCGACACCAGTCAAGGTGTTTGATTTCCGCCAGCCTATTGCCAGGCACGGCCAATACGACGGCTTCGCACTTTTTCCTCAGCACCGGAACGAGATGCCTTCGGATAGTCTCCACGCCACCGGCAATCGGAATTTCATCCGCGATTAGAAGCCGTATTTGGCTGGCGATCATGCGGTTTTTAGCATCATGGCCTCGCAATCCCGCTGATATAGGCTGATGCCTGAGTCCAGGAAAGCGCCTTTGATTGCATGGCGCCTGGCGGCCCGAATTACGGCGATCTGCCTGAATCCCAAATCCAAAAGGCCCTTGGCGAGCTCCGCCTGTCGCCCCTGCTCCCCATCCCACGCATGCCACTCCAGCAGTATAAATTTGGCGTTTTGGCAAACCGATGGATAAAATCGCAGAAAGTCGTATTCCGCTCCTTCCACATCCAATTTGATCAGATCATAAGGCGGCGGCAGAGCTTGCATTAGTTCACGCTCTGTCACCACCGGGACGAGGGTCTCGATGCCATAATCGCCCTGACTCGAATCGGACGATCCCATGCCGTGCCGTAGATAAAAATTTTTCTTTGAGCCCCCGGCTCCCAGCGCTCCCCAATGGACCCTTAGGCGATCCTCCAGCCGATTCAGCTCCATAGCCTGTTGGCTTTGCCTAACCGCTCTGGGATCGGCATCCAACAGCAGTCCGGCATATTCGCCAAAGCCGCCCCTGACCGCAAACTGCCACGCTAAATAAAGTGAAAAATAGCCGGCATGACAGCCAAGATCCAGCCAGCGCCGCGGAAAAGGCATCCGTTCGAGAAAATTTCCATACTCTCCGGAGATGAAAATTTCATTAAACGAATACAAGGCGTCGAGCTGTTTAACCGGGCAGGCAAAGCCGTGTGTTAATGGAATATTTAATTCAAGCGACTCAAAATATCGGTATTTCAATTCAAAAGCCAACCGCGTTCGTATCGGCGCGAAACGGAGCGCGAGTGTCAGCGGGGACTTTAGTGCCTTTCGAATGAATGATGGCAACATGGGAAAAGCCTAAATCAAATCGCCCCGCTCAACTTGTTGCCAGGGGATCAAAGGCACCATGTAACCGCCTCTGCCATGACGTGCCGTGTGACGATGGTGTTCTACTACTTCAAAGGAAAAGGTTTGCGCATAATCATAGGTAGTCATATCTGTCGTGCCGCTGTTCACATGGATATAATAAGCGCCCACATTCAGCCAACCACCCGGAACTCTCACCTGTGTGCGGTAACGTCCCGGAATGCGCTTGAGCAGACAGTCTGGATTTGCATCGTGTTCTCCCAAGGTTAGCAAGTGAATTCCATCTGAAGAGTAAATGTAAACTTCCACCAGTGCGCCGAAAATTTCCTTTCGAACTTCATACGTCAAATCAATTATAAAACCCTCCTCCGCCTCGCAATGGCTGGTCGCGCGACCCTCCGGCGACAACAAGGCAACCCGCATGATTTGAAGAGGATGAGGGCTGATTGCTTTGGCAGTCCACTCGCATCCCGTTTGCAGGGAATCGCCTAAATATGACGCCACCACATCGGCGGTGCGGGCGAACTTCGCCATGCCGCCCTCTTTGAGGTAAATGGTTTTGTTGGTCAGTGAATTGATCGCTCCCAAGTTATGACTGACAAACAAAACCGTTCTGCCCTCCTGTCTGGCCACCTCACGCATTTTGCCCAGGCACTTCTGCTGGAACCGCAGGTCTCCCACTGCCAGCACCTCGTCCACCACCAGGATTTCCGGTTCCAAGTGGGCCGCCACGGCGAATGCCAGCCGCACATACATCCCGCTCGAGTAGCGCTTTACCGGGGTATCCAGAAACTTTTCAATGTCGGCAAAGGCAACGATTTCATCAAATTTTCGGGCGATCTCCGCTTTGCGCATGCCCAGGATCGAGCCGTTAAGATAGATGTTTTCGCGCCCGGTCAGCTCGGGGTGAAAGCCGGTCCCCACCTCCAAAAGGCTGGCCACCCGCCCGCGCAAACGGGCGCGGCCCGAGGTCGGCTCGGTAATGCGGCTCAGGATTTTCAACAAGGTGGATTTTCCGGCGCCATTGCGTCCGATGATGCCCACCGCCTCGCCCCGCTGAATTTCAAAAGATACATCTCGCAGCGCCCAGAATTCCTCCCGCCCGCCATCCGCTTTTCCGCCGTTAGAACGGAATTGCTGCCGCATCCAGCGCCACGGAGTTTTTGCGACCCGCGCCACCGCATGGCGGAAATAGCGATCCGCATCTGTTTGATGCCGGATCAGATATTTCTTGGAGAGATTTTCGGCAATGATAATCGGCTCAGACATGGCAAGCTTAAATGATATCCGCAAACGTGCGCTCGGTTTTGCGGAAAAACCAGAGTCCGCCGGCCAGGATTAGAGCCGCCAAGGCGCCTGACAGCGCAAATCCCGTCCAATCAATGGCGGCTTGCCCGCGCAACAAAGCCCACCGGAATCCTTCGATAACCCCCGCCAGCGGATTCAAGGAATAGGCCAACCGCCATTGTTCCGGCACGATCGCGCTGCTGAAGCCCACCGGGGATACATAAAGGCCGAACTGGACGATGAATGGCACGACGATGCGAAAGTCCCGGTATTTGACGTTCAGCGCCGCCAGCCAGAGACCGCCGCCCATGGCCGCCACCAAGGCGATCAGCAAAAACAGCGGCAGAGTCAAAATGCGCCAATCCGGCCAAAAGCCATACCAACCCATGAGGACCGCCAGCATGACCAGGCTGATGGCGAAATCCACCAGGCTGGTGACTATGGCCCCGGCCGGCACCAGCAGCCGCGGGAAATATATTTTCGAGATCAGGTTGGCATTGCCCACCAGGCTGTTGCCACACTCCGCCAGCGCATTGGCAAAGAGCTGCCACGGCAGCATGGCCGCAAACACCATTACCGGATAGGGCACCTGTCCCGATTCGAGCTTGGCCAGCTTGTTGAAAACCAGCGTGAACACCACCATGGTGGCAAACGGCCGAAGCACCGACCACGCCACTCCCATCACCGTCTGCTTGTAGCGCGCCAGGATGTCGCGCCAAGCCAGGAAATACAGCAGTTCGCGGTAACTCCAAAGGTTCCGCCAATACTGCTTTTCCACCCGGCCGGCCTCGATGATTAACTCCGCCATGCCATGCTCTTCAGTTTGGGGATTATTGCTCGTCGGCGATGGCGACAAGGCTACCGCCACCGCGCATCCAGCCGTTAACCGATGCCCGTTGATATCCGGCGCCCCTTTTTCCGTTGAGGCATTACTTGCTCCACCGCCGAGAACCGGCGGTGTTACGATAGCAGGCGGGAGAGCAAAGGGATGAATTGCTTCCCGCGCTTCTCCCACTGCTGCAACTTTTCCAACCGCAATGCCAGCGCGCTTCTGTCCTCGGCCGGCATGTCCCGCAACAATATCTTGATGCGATCCAGCCGTTCCAAACTTTCCTCCAAATGCGGCGCCAGGCGCTCCTTTAGAAAGCCTGCCACCAACTGCCGCAATTCCGTCTCCGCCACGTAGTAATCCCGGCGGCTGCCCGGCACATAAACCGAGCGCACCGCGCCCAAATTGCGCAAAAACCGCAGCCCTTGGCTGGCCGATCCCTTGCTCAAAGACAGCCGGGCGATCAATTCGTCCATGGATAGCGGCTTGGGGCTGGCAAACAACAGACCGTAGAGTTCGGCGATGGACTTGGGCAGGTCCAAAATCCGCGCCAGTTGCACAAACAAACCAATGACCTCCGCCTCCACGGCGGACAGCCGGGCGGCGGAAGGGCTTGTCGAGCCGGCCCTCTCCAAGGTGCGGTTGGCGATCGCAGACATGAGGAAAAAATAGCCCAAAAACCAAATTGTTCAATAAAAAATGAACAACATGAACCGGTCGCCGCGTTTCTTCGGATTTGAAATCCTCCATGCCCTTCTGGCAGAATGGCCAATTAAAGGTGTTTTTGTCCGGCGACAAAGCTTGGGCGGGCAAGTCCATCAGCCGGGCGAATTTGCGGCGCGTGTATTTGTAGCAAATTTAATTTGAACAAGTTCTGCGGCGGCGCCGTCCAGACTACGGTGCGCGCGGAGCGCCTGTTCCATGAGGATTAAGTTGGCAGCCCTGTTGTTGGCCGCCCTGCTGCTGGCAGGGTGCGGGCCGCGCCATTACCGGGACAGCGCGGACCGAGAAGTGACCGCCGCCATCGCCGGCAAGACCCCTTTGGTGCCCAACCTGGGCACCAACCTTTCCATCGCCACCAACCTGCCTGTGGAATTGGCGTCCCTGCCCAAAAACGAGCTTCCCGAGGAAGCGTTCGGCACGAACGCTCAAGCGGAGGTAGGAGCGGTCATCATTTCCCTGGAAAAGGCCCTGGAGATCGCCGTCAAGCAGAGCCGAACTTACCAGACCCGCAAAGAAACCCTTTACCTGCAGGCCTTGGCGCTCACCCTGGCCCGGCACCGCTACCAACCCATCTTCTCCGGTTCCGCCGAAGCCCAGCACCTGACCACCCACGAAATCCAAACCGGCGTGGATGGCATCGTTGAAGAGAGGTCTGTCCGGGTGGATGGCCGCGCCGGCATGAACGTGCTGTTGCGGACCGGCGCCCGGCTGGTCACCAGCTTTTCCACCGATTTTTTGCGCTTCCTGACTGGCGACCCTCGCCTGACCACCTCCTCCGCGCTGGCCGCCAACCTGGCACAGCCCCTGCTGAAAGGCGCCGGGTACCGGGTCGCCACCGAAAACCTCACCCAGGCCGAGCGCGACTTGCTTTACGCCCTGCGCGATTTTTCCCGCTTCCGCAAGGACTTTGCCACCGACATCGCCGCCGCCTATTATGGCGTGCTGCAAAACCGGGACGCCGCGCGCAATAATTGGCGCGGCTTCCAAAACTTCAGACTCAACGTCGAACGGGAAAAAGCCTTTGCCGAGGAAGGCCGGCGCTCGCTGACCTCCCTGGGCCAGTTGAAGCAAGCGGAATTGAACACCGAAACCCGGTGGATCACCTCGACACGCAATTATTTCCAAAGCCTTGATGCATTCAAAATTCTGCTCGGCCTGCCCCTGAACACCCGCATCACCTTGGACGACCGGGAATTAGCCAACCTGCGCATCATTCACCCTACCCTGCAATTGGAGGAAGCGGTCACGGTGGCGCACGCCACCCGGCTGGACCTCCAAAACCGCCGCGACTCCGTCGAGGATGCCGCGCGCAAGGTCATGGTGGCCGGCAATAATCTCAAGCCGCGTTTGGACCTGGTGGCGGGCGTGCAGGCGCCCCAGCAGGGCGGCGCAAAGCTGGCCCCTGACTTTGAGCGTTATAGCTGGCACGCCGGCCTGGACGCCGAGTTGCCGTTCGACCGGAAGGCCGAGCGCAACAGCTACCGCGCCGCCCTCATCGCCGAAGCCCGCGCCGCGCGCGAGTACGCTCTCGCCAAAGACCAAATCCGCCTTGAAATCGTCGAAGGCTGGCGGAACCTGGACCAGGCCAAGCGGAATTACGAAATCAGCGAACTGGGCGTTCAGCTCAGCCAACAACGCGTCGAGGAAGAAACCCTCAAGCAGGAACTCGGGCGCGGGCTGGCCCGTGACCTGGTGGACGCGCAGACCGACTTGATCAATTCTAAAAATGCCCGCACCTCGGCCTTGATCAACCACAACCTCGCCCGCCTGCGTTTCTGGCGCGACATGGGCATTCTTATGATTAAGGACGACGGAAACTGGGAGACCCTCGCCGATGCCCAATCCAATTAACATAAAAAGCCTCCTCAAATCCAAGATTCTCTGGCTGCTGCTGGCGGCTGCGCTGGTGGCCGCCCTCCTCATCAACAGCGCGTTTCGCAACGGCCAGCCGGCCAACGGCGGTTCCTATTTCAAGGCGCGGCGGGGAAATTTGACTCTGAAGATTCTCGAAGGCGGCAGTGTTGAGGCCCTGGAGTCCCAGGAAATCCGCTCCCAATTCAAAGGCTACCAAGGGACGAAGATTTTGCGGATCGTCGAGGAAGGTTACCTCGTTACCGAGGAGGATGTGCAAAATGGCAAGGTTTTGGTCGAATTGGATTCGGCCGACTTGCGCCAGAAAATCATCAACCAGGACATTCAATACCAATCCACCCTGGCCAGCCTGATTGACGCGCAGCAGGCCTTCGACATCATCTACAACCAAAACCTGACGGACCTTAAAGCGGCGCAGCAGAAAGCCAAATTTGCCCGGCTGGACCTGGAAAAATTCCTGGGCGCCCGGGTGGCGGCCGAAGTCATCGAATTTCAAAGGCTCTACGAGGACACCAACGACATCGTCCTGCCCGATATGGAATCCTACCTGGCGGAATTCGCGCCAGACACCAACGGGCCGATGGAGGAAGCCACCAATGAGTTGGCGTCCGCCGCCACCGAATGGCCGGGCGACTCCCCCAAAACCAACGTGGCGCCGGGCAGCCTCTCCGCGAGCCTCGATACCAGCCTGGAGAGCACCGTCAAAGCCCTGCTGTCCACTACCAACCGCCCCCCGCCGGTGGACTTCAGCCGTTATGCCGACGCCGAACTCCTGGGCGACGGCGCCGCCAAACAGCAATTGCGCAAGCTCACCGACGACCTCCAAATCACCAAAGCCCAACTGAGCCTGGCGCGCACCAAGTTGGAAGGCACCCGGCGACTGTTCGAAAAAAAATTTGTCACCCGCACCGAATTGGACACCGAAGAGCTGGCCTTTGAAAGCGACACCCTCAAAGCCCAAACCGCCCAAACGGCGTTGGACCTTTACAAAAAATATGAGTTCCCCAAGCAAGGCGAGGAGTATCTTTCCAAATACGAGGACGCTTTGCGCGGCCTGACCCAGGCCCGGCGCGCCGCGGTCGCCAAACTAGCCCAAGCCCGGGCGCGCCTGAAGGCGGCCGAAGGCCGGTTCAAAATCGAGTCCGAACAACGCCGCGACCTTTACGACCAACTGGCCAAGTGCGTCATCAAGGCCGAGCGCACCGGCCTGGTGGTCTATGGCACCGATGGCCACATGTTCGGCGGCGAACAAATCCGCGAAGGCGCCACCGTGCGCGAGCGCCAAAAAATCCTGACTATCCCGGATATGAAGCAGATGTCGGTCAAAGTCAAAATCCACGAATCCTTCATCAAGCAGGTCCAGCGGGGGCAACGCGCGCTGATTCGGGTGGACGCTTATCCCGACGAGCCGCTGAGCGGGGAGGTTTACCGCGTGGCGATGCTGCCGGACTATCAGAACCGTTGGATGAATCCCGACGTCAAAGTCTATGTCACCACCATCAGCATCGCCCAGCAGCGCGACTGGCTGAAACCAGGCATGAGCGCCAAGGTCGAGATTTTGGTGAAACAACTCACCAATGTCGTTTACATCCCCCTGCAGGCGGTTTCGGTCGTTCGCGGACAGTACGTCTGTTATGTCAAAACCGCCGGGGCGCCGGAACAACGCCCGCTCACGGTCGGCGATTACAACGATGAATTTATCGAGATCAAAGAAGGGCTCGCCGATGGGGAGATGGTATTATTGAATGCCCCGCAAGGCGAGCCTTTGACCGAGGAAACGCGCAATTTGGCCCAGGACTTGGAACCCACTAATCACGAGCCGCCGGCGGAGATGCAGCCCACCAACCGCTTTCCCGAAAACAAAGCCCCGTCCGCCGCCAAGCCGGCGCCGCGCCGCAACCCCGCCCCCCGCCCGCCGTCCCGGCCCAGGAAAACCGTCGAGTAAGCCGCTTTCTCCACGCTCATGGCCGCCATCGTCTCCTTGGACAACATCGTGAAACGCTACCAGATGGGCCCGGTTGCCGTCGAGGCGCTGCGCGGCGTCTCCCTGGTTTTTTCACCAGGCGAATACATCAGCATCATGGGGCCCTCGGGGTGCGGGAAATCAACCCTGATGAATTTGCTGGGCTGCCTCGACCGGCCCTCCGCCGGCCACTACTTCCTGGGCGGCCAGGATGTCTCGCAAATGAGCGATGACCATTTATCGGTCATGCGCGGAACCCGGCTTGGCTTCATTTTCCAGTCCTACAACCTCATCCAACAGTTGTCCGTCCTGGAAAACATCGAGGTGCCGCTGTTTTACCAAGGCTGGCCGGAAGCGCAAAGCCGTGAGCGCGCCCGAGCCCTGGCCGCGATGGTGGGCTTGGGGCATCGGCTCGACCACAAGCCCTTCGAGCTTTCCGGCGGCCAGCAGCAGCGAGTCGCGATCGCCCGGGCGCTGGTCAACGACCCGCTGCTATTACTGGCCGATGAACCAACGGGGAATCTCGACTCCCAATCCGGCAAGGAAATCCTGGCCGTCTTTGATGCCTTGAACCAGCAGGGCAAAACCATCGTGATGGTCACCCATGACGAAGCCACCGCCCGGCGCGCGCGGCGCACCATTGTCCTGCGGGATGGACGGGTGGAGTCAGACCATCGCTGGTGAGGAATGCGCATGCCTGGCGACCCGGCCTCCAACCTGACCCTGCCCGCCGCCGCCCCGGCCGCCGGGACGCCGCAGCGCCGACTCGCGCTTCGCCTTTCCCGCCTCAAGCGGATTATCCGCCTGGCCCTCAAAAGCCTTTGGCTCCACCGCCTGCGCTCCCTGCTCACCGTGCTCGGCATTGTTTTCGGCGTCTGTTCGGTGATCGCCATGCTCGCCATTGGCGAGGGCGCCAGCCAGGATGCCCAGGAGCAAATTAAAAACCTCGGCAGCCAGAACATCATCCTCCGCAGCGTCAAGCCTCCGGACGAGCAAAAGGTCACCAGCACCCAGCAGGAAATGGTGTTGGAATATGGCCTCACTTACAATGACATCAAGCGCATCAAGGCCACCATCCCAGGCGTCACCATCGTCGTGCCCGGACGGCTCATCCGGGAATATGTCTGGAACATCCTGCGCCGCGTGGACACCGATATCCTGGGAACCGTCCCCTGGTTCCCGTCCCTGCGGAATTACCGCATTCTCCAGGGCCGTTTCTTCAGCGAATTGGAAATGGACGCCGGGGCGAACGTGTGCGTGCTGGAGCGTTCCATGGCCGTCGCGCTGTTTCCCATGGAATCGCCGGTCGGCCGCGATGTGCGCGTCGGCAGTTCCTATTTTCGCGTCATCGGGGTCATCGAACCTCCCGGCGGCAAGGCCGCTAAAAGCCCCGCGGAGGAGGCGGCGGAAAAAACCGCCACCCCTAACCGCATGTATATCCCGCTGACCACCGCCCGGATGCGCTATGGTGACACCATCCTGCGCCGCCGCACCGGCAGTTTTGAGGCGCAAAAGGTCGAACTGCACGAGGCCACCGTCAAGGTGCATGACCCGGCGGAGGTGATGAATGTTTCCCGGTCCGTCAGCGATCTGCTTTCCCGCCACCACAAAAAACAGGACTATGAGTTGGTCATCCCCCTGGAATTGTTGAAACGCGCCCAGCGGACCAAGCACATCTTCAATATTGTGCTGGGGTCCATCGCCGCCATTTCCCTGCTGGTGGGAGGCATCGGCATTATGAACATCATGCTCGCCACCGTCACCGAACGCACCCGCGAAATCGGCATCCGCCGCGCCCTCGGCGCCAAACGCCGCGACATCATCGCTCAGTTCCTCGTCGAGTCGGTCATGCTCTCCGGCATTGGCGGACTGCTGGGAGTTTTGCTGGGCGTGGCCATCCCGCACACGGTTACGTTTTTTGCCGCCATGCCCACCGTCGTCACGCTGTGGTCACCGGTGCTGGCCTTTGGCATCTCCGGCCTGGTCGGTGTGCTGTTTGGCCTTTATCCGGCCTTTCGCGCCGCCACCATGGACCCGGTGGAGGCCCTGCGCCACGAATAATCACGCCCGCCCGTGCCATCATTTTTCAACTTTCGCTTCGGCCTGATTCCACTATATTGGAGGCGTGTTTCATTTGAATAGAAATCACGGGATCCCACGATGCTGCCTGGCGGCCCTCGCCGGCCTGACCGCGACAGTCGCGCTGGCGGCGGCGCGCCCCGAGCCGGCGGCGCCGCCCGATCTCCAGATCGAATTGATTCCCATTAAAGCCGGCGTCTTTATGATGGGCAGCCCGAGCAATGAGCTTTATCGCAGCGCCGAGGAAGGACCGGTCACGCGTGTGACAATTACCCGCGATTTCTGGCTCGGCAAACACGAGGTCACCCGCGCCCAATACGAAGCCATCATGGGCCCCACGCCGGACCCCGATGCCAAGAACAAGGAAAAACGGGGCGTGGCTCCCAAACCGGAACCCGGCGCCGACAAATTTCGCTATCCGATCGTGAACGTGAGCTGGGATCAAGCCATGGAATTTTGCGCGAAATTAACCGACCGCGAGCGCGCGGCGGGCCGGCTGCCGGCGGCGCTTAAATACACGCTGCCGACCGAGGCCCAATGGGAATACGCCTGCCGGGCCGGCGCCACAACGCGGCATTACCTGGGCGACAACGACGAAGACCTGGAAAAGATCGCCTGGTTTGTGAAAACCACCGGCCCGTTTAATCGCAGTGACATTCCTGTGCTGCACCAGGTGGGCCGAAAAAAGCCCAACGCCTGGGGACTTCATGACATGCTGGGCAATGTCCGCGAATGGGTGCTCGACTGGTATTCTCCTTACCCCGGCGGCGAAGTCACCGACCCCGCCGGCCCAGACCAACCTCTCACCCTCAACAAACGCGAGCGCCGCTTCAAAATCATGCGCGGCGGCGCCTGGATTGACAGCAAACGCGCCGTGCGCTGCGCCGCCCGCAACTGGGCCGCCCCCGAATATGGAACCCCGGCGGGATTTCAGGAAGGCACGGTGGGATTCCGTGTCGCCGTCACTGCCATCCATTAACCTTTCGCTTTTCGCCCCATGAGAATAACATCTTTCCCTTTCACGCTGGCGCTCGTTGGCATTTTTTCAGCGGGCCTGGCGGACACCGCCCAAGGCGCAAGCCCGGCGCCGGCGTTAAACAATGCCACCATCGCTCAGTGGAACGATTTTACCCGCCAAAGGATTGAGCAAAGCGACTTTGACGGATTGCGCCAGGTCATCGCCGAAAAAATCGCCATCGAAACGCCGCGCGAGGCAGCGTCACTTTTGCCGCAAAAACCCGTGCTGGCCCTGGCTCTCGCGCAGCATGAATTCCTTCGCGCCGCTCTGGGCTATGGAGCGCCCGCTCCGGCCAAGGGAAAACCGGGCGCGGAGCCGCAGGCCCTGGCCAAGATCAGTCGGATGCCACAGGGCCGCGACTTCCTGATTTGGCTGCTGACCAACACGGAAGCGCTGGAGGAGTATTGCACGGCAGCGGACGCGGCCTTGACCGGAGCCTCCCGCCTGAACGGCCTGGAAGGCTGGTGCGAAATCTGGTCGAAATACCCCGAGAGCCGCGCCCCGGGAGTGTGGCGGCGGCTGGCGGACGCCATCGCCGTCAGTTTCGCGGAGCCGCACGTCCGCTCCGGAGAAACCATCACGCCGTTCAGCCGTTTCGCCTTTTATCGCGAATCCCATGCCAAAGGCCAGTTGGTGCCATATTTCGAGCAGGCGCCAGTATTCGAGTTGGTCCTCGTGGTCCATGGCGGACGCCGGTTCAATGAAGAGCTGGAGTGGGCGCAACTGGTGACCCCGGCCAACAAAAAAAACCAGAAAGACGTGGGCAATTACGGCCACAGTTGTCTCGCCTATCGCGGCCATAATTACCGCCAGCAAAGCGTTCAAGGCGACCAATACTTCGATTACAAATATAATGACATGACCCATATCATGGAATACGGATCCGTCTGCGGCGGCATCTCGCATTTCAATATGATGATCGCGGTGGCGCACGGCGCGCCCGCGTTCACGGTCGGCCAGCCGGGCCATTGCGCCTACCTTTGGAAGTCAGACAGCAATACCTGGTCCGGCGGCAATTTTGTTTCCGGTTGGGCCGAAACCTATGACAGTCACCAGCAGCCTTTTTGGGCCAGCCGGTATTCCGCCAATATCAATGCGCTCAGCAAAGCCCTCGCCGACCCCCAATTTCCCCTGGCTCAGCGACTGCGCTGGGCGGCGCGGGCGGTGGGAACCAACGAGACATCAAAGGCGGCCCACTGGCTGGCGGCGGCCACTCAAGCGGCGCCCCTGCATTACCTCGCCTGGAAGGATCGCCTTCACTTGGCCGCCAGGGACGCCAACACACCCCTAACCGCATGGCAACAAATGGCCGATGGACTGGCGGCCGCTTACCCCGAGTTCCCCGCCATACTCAACGATCTACTGGGCGAATTTGACACCAAGAAATTCTGGCCGCTGGCCGGCGACGACGAACGGCTGGCTTTGGCCGCCGCCGTGGTAAAATCAATGACTTCGCTGCCCGATAAAAAGCAATGGCATCTCGCCGGGCCGGCCTTCCGCAGTTTCCTTTCCCGCCAGTTGGCCGCGACCGGTATTTCCGAGCGCCGCGCGCGCGCCGCCATCGAAGGAACGCTCGAACTGAAAAAGAACCCCGCCGACAAGACCTCCTGGGACAACCTGCGGGAGGAGCAAAAAAACCTGGCGGAAAAACTTTTGGTGAGCCTGCTGCCGGTGACCCAGAGCAACAGCGCCTTTTACAGCGCGGTCGCCACCGCTTACCTGACAGTGACCGCAGACGACCTCAAAGCCGGCCCGCGCGCGTTGCGGTATTTTCAAACACAGGCGCAGACCGCCGCCACCTTGGACCAGCTTGAAACGCTGGCCGAGCCCGTGCTCGGCGCCATTCGCGCCTCCGCGGAGGCCCGGGCTGAATTCGCCGGCGCCCTTAGGGCGCGCGCCGCGGCGCTGAAATCCACCGATGCCGGCAGCTTGGCCAACCTGCAAAATATCCTGGCACGCTATGATTTCAGAGAACGCGGCAAAGTGGGCGGCTGGGAAAACGCGCAACCCCCCGCCGGCACCAACGCTTTATCGCTGAAATGGGACCTGACCCCAAGCCTGGTGTTGGCCGATGACGATTACCTGCTGCATCTCAACTTTCGCTGGCTGGCTGGCGGCGCCGTGAAAGTTTCACAAGTCAGGTTGCTCGAAGGCGACCGGGAAATCGCGGCGGACAAGCGGACCGAAACGGCGGATCAAAACCTCAAACCTGCGGTGTTCACCCTCCGCGCGCCCAAAGCCAAGCCCGGGCAACGCTACTACCTGCAAGCAGTGTTGAGCGGGGGAAACAAGGACTCGAAAGGCATGGTGTTGTCCCGCTGGGAGCGCAATCCGCCGTTCAAGAAGGAGGATTTTGCCGCCATCGGCTCCTGGAGCCCGGGCGAGTTCAAAAAGTGGTCGGAGATCACCGAGAATTGGCATGAAGCGGAGTTCGACCTGACGCCGCACTTGAGGAAAGGCGGGCAAATTGTGGTGCGCTTCCAGTATGGCTCCTATGGCAGCCCGCGCATCATGAACGTGCGCCTGCTGGAAAACGAGCGCGAGATTGCGCAGGATTTGCGGGTTGCCAATCCCATCGCCAACGCCAACAACGTCTATGCCTTGATGCTGCCAGCCCGGCGCCCGGACGCCAAATACACCATCAAAGCCTTGTTCCAAAAAGTGGACGGCTACGGCACGGTTTACGTGCGCAAACAGGAAGGATAAACAGGGCGGTTGCGGCAACCACTCTTTTCAAGGTGGAGCATCCCCTCTCTCTGTATAGTCTCCGGGATGCCATACACAATTTGTCACCGTGGGCGGCGTTTGCCCTCTCCCCCTGGGGGGAGAAGGAAATGTGAGGGGGCGCGTGTTGTTTATCGCAAGCACTCAGAAATGAGACCCATTTCACTTACGCCCAAAGCCCCGCAGGCGGGTCACCGGCAATGCCGGTAATGTTGGGATGGCAACTCCCGCAGACGCCGCGCGGCCTGTTCCGCCGTTAAATCGCGTTGCGGCTCAGCCAGCATCTCGTAACCGACCATGAACTTTTTCACGGTGGCGGAACGCAGCAAGGGCGGGTAAAAGTGCGCGTGCAACAGCCAGTGCTCGTAATTTTCACCGTCGGTAGGCGCGCCGTGCCAGCCCATGGAATAGGGGAAGCTGGTTTCAAAAAGGTTGTCATACCGCGTGAGGCCGCGACGCAGGATATCCGCCAGGCTGTCGCGCTCGGGATGGGTTAAATCGGGCAGGCGCCGGACTGGACGGCGGGGCAGCAGCAGCAGTTCAAACGGCCAGGTGGCCCAATACGGCACCAGCAAAACCCAATGAGCGTTGGCCTCGACAACCCGGTCCCCGACGGCGGTTTCTTCGGCGAGGTAGTCCAGCAGCAGCGGCTGGCCGCGCCGCCCGAAGTATTCCTTCTGCGCCTCCTGCTCCTGCTGAGCGCAGCGGGGCAGGAAGTCGCCCGCCCAAATTTGCCCGTGGGGATGCGGATTCGAGCATCCCATGACCGCCCCTTTATTTTCAAAAATCTGCACCCAGCGATAGCGGGAGCCCAGCTCGACAGTCTGCTGCGCCCAGACTTCGACTACTCGGCGGAGGTCCGACAATTCCATCTCGGGCAGGGTCAAATCGTGACGAGGCGAGAAGCAGATGACCCGGCACTCTCCGCGCACCGGCTGGCATTTGAGCAACCCAGCTTGGGCGGCGTCGGTAACGGGGGTGTCTGGCAGGAGGGCGGCGTAATCGTTGGTGAAAACCAGGGTTTCCGCATAGGGCGGATTCACCTCGCCGCCTGCGCGCCGATTGCCCGGGCAAAGGTAGCACTTGGGGTCGTAGGCGGGGCGCTCGTCGCGGGCATCGCTTTCACGATGCCCCTGCCACGGGCGCTGGGTGCGGTGCGGGGAGACGAGAATCCATTCCCCCGTCAGCGCGTTGTAACGGCGGTGCGGATGTGTCTCAGGGTTGAAAACACTCATAGGATAATCCCGGTGCATTTACTGGCACAACGGACGCGGACGTCCGCAATCCGATAATGGAGGCGCCGCGATTTAACCGCGCGTTGCCAGCGATAAAATGCTCCTCTTAACATCGAAATCCTCGCGCATCGCAAGATCAGGCTTTGAGCACCGTCGCCCCGGCGGCGGGGCGGGAAACAAAAAGGGCGGGCTGAATGCCGGTTTTTTGTTGATAGTCCCCGTGAATTTTTTTGGCGATGTCGCGCGTAGCGGCCGACTGGACCACACTGACAGCGCAGCCGCCGAAGCCGCCACCGGTCATGCGGCAGCCGATCATGCCATTGCCGGGGCCAATCTTCCTGGCGATCTCCACGACCTCGTCCAATTCAGCGCAACTGACCTCGTAATCGTCTCTCAGCGAGTCGTGGCTGTCATACATAAGCGATCCGACCTCGGGCCAATCCGAGGCTTTGATAGCCGTGGCGGCCCGGACGGTGCGTCCGATCTCGGTGATGACATGACGGGCGCGGCGAAAAACTACCGGGTCCATTTGATCGTGCTGGGTTTTGAGTTGGTCAAGATGGGCGTCCCGCAAGGCCCGCACCCGCAGATGCCTGGCGGCGGCTTCGCATTGCTGACGGCGCCGGGCGTATTCGCCGCCGGCCAAGTGATGCTTGACGTTGGTGTTGATAATGAGAACGGAAACCGCCGGATCGCTCAGGGGCACCAGTTCAGCCTGGCGCGAACGGCAGTCGAGCAGCAGCAGGTGGTTTTCCCGGCCTAGCGCGGAGGTGAACTGATCCATGATGCCGCATGGCACCCCGGCAAATTCATGCTCGGCCTTTTGACAGAGCAGGGCTTTTTCCACCGGATCCAACCGGTGACCGGTGACAACTTCAAACAGTGTGGCCGCCGCCACTTCCAGAGCGGCACTGCTGGAGAGACCGCCGCCGAGCGGCACATTGCTTTCCACCAGAATGTCCAAGCTGGCCAGCGGCGCTCCCAGAGCGGCAAAACCGGCGGCGACCCCGAGCACGTAATTGGCCCAGGCCGGCTGGCCCGGTTGCAAAGGAATGTTTAAAGGGATGACGGCCTCCCCTTGCTTGTGACCGCTGACCATCCGCAGCCGGGGTGGTTCGCCGCCCGGCGACCGGCCTGCGGCCAGCACCGTGTAGCGGTCAATGGCCATCGGCAACACAAAGCCGTCGTTGTAATCGGTGTGTTCGCCAATAAGGTTCACGCGGCCGGGAGCGGCGACCACCCATTGGGGTGGCCGCCCGAATCGCTGTTGGAACTTTTCCGCTGTTTCGTCAGCGAGCCGGGCGAGGGGTAGGTGTTGGTCAATCATAGGTCCTGTTAAATAGCTTAGAGGTTAACGCAAAGTCGCAGAGACGCGGAGGCGCAAAGACGAAACCGAAGGGGATTGTTTCGGATGCTATGGTCAAAGCACGAACGGGCCTTAATGAGGGAAGGCCCCAAGCCCTCTGCGGCTCCGCGCCTTTGCGTCTTTGCGTTAACCATAACCTCGCTTCTACTTGGCCTCACGGGCTTCAGCGAAACCGACATCAATGTATTGCCCGCCGCCGGTTTGCCGGCACTGCACGGCGATCACATTGCGCCCGGGGCGTAATGCCGCCTTGCCGGCCGGCGTCAGCGGCAGCATTTCGTAATCGGTGGTGTACCCGGAAGCCGACGCCGCAAGCACCCCGTTGATGTAGATTTCAACGTCCTCGTCGTGATGCGCTTTCAGGGCGATGTCGCCCAACTGGCCCTCCGGCAAGTTGAACTCCCGGCGCAGCCAGATGTTTGGAGTATCCCAGACCGTGCGCACAATGGCGCCAGGGGTGTTGCGTGTGCCAAAGCCCGCTTTGCCTTGCTTCCAATCTTTGGCGTCAAAATCGGGCTTGTTCCATCCTTCAGCCGGTTTGCGAGTGGTGTATTGCCAGGTCACTTCTTCCTCCTGGGCGCTCGGCACCACCGTCAGCAGCACCGGCGGCTTGGGCATGGGGGCAAAATTGGCGGCTTTGGTTTGATCGCGGCCGGCGTATTTTTTCCAGGCGGCCTGGTCATACAGCATCAGGGCGAATACGCCGCCCACCACCGGCCGGGCGGTAAACCCGCGTTTGCGCGCGTTGTCGGTGAAATACCAGTCGGTCATCGGAGAACGGTCCAGCGTCTCGTTGAGGAACAGGAACACCGGGTCCACCAACGCCTCGAAGTCAGACCGCTGTTGCGTCAGCGTCGCCGTCCACAGAATCCAATCCAGCTTGGTGTAGGTGGATCGGTTGTCCAAGGGCAGTCCGTATTTGTTTTGGACCTTCTTGTAATAGTCCATTTCCTTGCGCAGCACGGATTCGGGGAACAATTTCAAACCCAGGATGCGGTCCCAGATAAGGTTGTATTTCTGGCTCCAAGTGCCGGGCTTGTCGAAGGCCAGGCGAAAATGGTCGCCGTCATCGGCCTCCTTGATCCAGCGTTGGGCAAATTCGCGGGCCAGCTTGAAATACTCGTCGGCCTTGGCTTTTTCGCCGCGCATTTCGCAGAGTTTGGCAAAAGACCCGAGGCCGCAAATGGCTTTGGCGCTGAGGTTCACATTGTGGGCCAGGTGACCGGCGAAATCATCGGTGCAAAGCTGGTTTTCGGGGTCGAAGCCTTTGGCCTTGAGGTATTCGGCCCATTTCTCGAGCTGCGGCCAATACAGGCCGGCGAAGTCCGCGTTGCCCTCCATTTCCGCCACCGCGGCCATCAAGATGAGCAGGTTGCCGCTTTCCTCGACCGGCATCTGGTTTTGCTCGGATCGCTCACCGCCGCCGTAGCGCTGCCCATTGGCGTGGGGATATTGGCCCAAATCATGCGGCGCAAAGGGGAACTTCCACCGCTCGCTGGCGGCATAGTTCATGAACGGCGCCAGGAAAGACTTGGCCTGCGAGGCCCCGAAGAGCAGGAACTGCGGCGCCATCGGATAAAAGACATCCGAGGTGCCAATGCAGCCGTTGGAATGATTTTCCTTGCAGAAGGAGAGGGGCTGGCCGTTCGCGTCAGCGACAAATTTGCCGGCGGCATAACACTGCCGGTAGGCGAGCGCGCAAATTTTGGCGAACTTTTCCCCGCCGGCCTTGGTGAGGTCGGCCATCAATTCCTGGTCGAAAGCGATGCATCGTTGCCTGAGCGACTCGTAGTCCCGGGCGGCGGCTTTCAGCAAATCAGCGGCCTCCCAGCCGTTGCGCCGCCAGTAGGGTCGCAGGTTTTTCTTCATGTATTGAATGGAATACAAGTCATCGTAGGCGATCATCAGGTATTGAGAAACCGGTTGGGCGGTGACTTTGCCGAGCTTGAGCACCTGGGCGATGGCCACCTGGTCCCCGTTGACCGGCGCGTTGAGCGCGGGCGCGTCCACTTTGCTCAGGCCATTAGCCACGAAATGGCGATGCAAAATGGCCCGTTCATTGATGGCTTGGGCCGCCGCGGCGGCGGTTGGGGTTGCCAGATACAGGTAACCCCAATCAATGCGGATGTCGTCGCCGCGTTTGGCCAGGATGGGCTGATCTTTGGAGCCCACCTGCTGCACGACCAAGCCGTCCACTGTCGGCGTCGCCCACACCACCTGCTGCCGTTGCGGCTCGTTGACGGTTAACTCCCCCGAGGCGTCGAAATAAACCGAAACCTCGTGGCTTCGCCCATCCAGCGCGCGCGCCTCGTAAGTCACGTACGTGACCGGGCGGGAGAGGATATCAATATCCTCCGGCAAAGCGGGGGTGAGGAAGGTCAGGCTGATATTAACGCCGGCGCCTTCAAAGGTGTAAAGGGTGCGGGTGGGCAGCACCAGGAGGCCGGCCTGGGGCAGCGCAGGAAGGTTGGCCGGCGCGGCGCCCATCAGCCGGTAGGTCCGGCCATCAATGCGCGCCAGGCTGGTAAGGCGATGCGGCTTGCCGGTCCAATGAGTGGTGTCTTCCTCCGCCAGGTTGTCTCCCTGCGACCAGATGCTGAAGTAGGGATCGTGCGCCACCAGCGGGGTCGCCGGCGGAACCAGTTTGTTGCCTTCCGCCCGCCGCGGCGCGGGCGGGGTATAGACAGTCTTGTTGGCGGCCGTTATCGCGGCCTCATCCATTTTGACCACCGCCCGGTCGTAGGTCATCAGGCCGTTGACCTCCACTTCAACGTCTGTCGTCTGAGTATAAACAGCGGCGCAAAGGCCCTGGTCGCCGGTCATGGGCCGTAGTTTCTTGATCAAGCCCAAGTAAGCGGTGGTGAGGTCCTCGGAGCTATTGTAGCTGCGATAACCCCAATTTTTCTCCTCCTGCCAGGTGTGGCCTTGGACGGGGAGGCCCAAGCCGCCGAATTCGCCCAGCACCACGGCCCGTTTTTCCTCGAGCTTTGGCACCGCGGGTCCGGGGTAGCTGTGGATGTCTTTGACATCGCCGGAGCCGCGGTCGGTCCAACCACTGGCCTCATTCACCAGGCGGGTCGGGTCCCATTGCTTGACCAGCGCGGCATAACGGGGGGTTTCGTGCTGGCCCCAGCCTTCATTGAAAGGCACCCACATCACGATGCTCGGATGATGGTAAAAACCCTCCACCATCCGGCGCAGTTCGTTTTCATAGTTGGCCGCCGCCTCATCAGATCGGCGCTTGTCAGTCTTCTGGTCGCCGCAGTTGCCGCTGGGCAAATCCTGCCAGACCAGCAAGCCCAGCTTGTCGCACCAGTAATACCAGCGGGCCGGCTCGACTTTTACATGCTTGCGGGCCATGTTGAAGCCGAGCTTTTTCGTCATCTCGATGTCGTAGCGCAGCGCCTCGTCCGTCGGCGCCGTGTATAGACCATCGGGCCAGAAACCTTGATCAAGCGGGCCAAATTGAAACAGCGGTTGGTTGTTCAGCATCAGCCGCAAGATGCCTTTTTCATCCTTGCCCAGGGCAATTTTGCGCATCCCAAAGTAGCTGGAAACACGGTCCTGGTTTTTGCCGAGCATCACTTCCAGATCGTAGAGAAAGGGAGTGTCAGGCGACCAGAGCTTGGGATTGGCGATCGGGACGGCGATTTCCTGGCCGGGCGCGCCGGATTTAACCGCCAGGCTTTTGCGCCCCTCTTTGACCTCCACGGTGATATTCAGCCCACCGGGATTCCCGGCGACTTCGACTGTGATTCGCACCTTTTGCTGGTCCACATCGGGCGTGATGCGCAGCCTGGATATGTGGGTGGCAGGCACCGGTTCCAGCCACGCCGTCTGCCAGATTCCGCTGACAGGTGTGTACCAGATGCCGTGGGGATTGCGCACCTGCTTGCCGCGCGGCTGAAAACCGGCATCCGTGGGATCCCAAACCGCCACCACAATCTCCTGGTCGCCGGCGGGCTTGAGCGCGTCGGTGATGTCGTAGCTGAAAGCGTCATACCCGCCGCGGTGGGTTCCGACTTCCTTGCCGTTGACCCAGACCACCGATTCCCAATCCACCGCTCCAAAGTGCAGCAACACCCGCTGGCCTTTCCATGAACCGGGAATTTTTACCGAGCGGCGATACCAGAGGCGCTCTTTTTCGCTCACCCGTTTCATCACGCCAGAAAGGGCTGACTCGAGGGCAAAGGGAACCAGGATTTGGCCCTGCCACTGGGTTGGCTGGGGGGCGTCCTTGGCCGTGATGGCGTAATCCCATAGGCCGTTCAGGTTTTCCCATTTCTGCCGCGCCATTTGCGGTCGCGGATATTCGGGCAGGACCTTGGAGGGTTTGACCTCCTTGGCCCAGCGGGTCATCAGGGGGCCTTTCGCGGGCTCCCACGCTGCCGGGGCCAGCAGCGGCAGGGCCGCAAAAAGAAGGGCGATTAGTTTGAACAGGCATGGTTTGGTTTTCATATTTGAATTAATACAAAGTCTATTTCAGAAAAATATGACAAGAAAATGGGTGACAGGAAAATAGTTATCAGGATTTGCGAAGGGTTTTTATGGTTAGTTGATTCCTGGCAATGTTGATCCACTGCATGCGGCTTAGGGGGGTGTGATTAAGAAAGCGGATGGTGTGTTCTTCAAATTTGGCCAAATCCTTGTTCAGAGTGGTAATCTTCAGTCCCGTCGAGGGCGCAGCGAGCAGTATTTCAGTTTGTCCGATGCTTTTGCCGCCATGGTTAATGTCGAGCACCTGACAGACCCTGTCTTTGCCGCCGAGGAAATGAACGAGTGCCTCCTCATAAAGATTGCCATCCAGGCAGGTTCCCCAGTCGCGCAAAACACTCACCACAATATCCAAAATATCCACCAATTGTCCGGCTGTTTTATGATAGCCGGAGGCCTCAATGCTAAAGGCTATTCGTTGGGCACGGGTAAGCGGGGCATTAACAAATTCATGTTCCACCAAGTCACATCGCAAATTCACCAATTTACCATGCGGCAACCCCAGTAACAGCAAGTAGTGGAGTAATTGAGCCCGATGGCGATCCAACAGATGCTCGACCGCTTTTAATTCAAGGACGATTCCGTTGTGAACCAGTAAGTCAATAAAGTAGCGTTTCCTGAAGCTGTCGAACACAACATCTATAGGCACCTCTGCTAGCGCGCCTGGCAGGGCGCTTGCAATGGCTCTTTTGTAAATTAACTCATCAAATAAACGTCCCATCGAATTATGGATGGCAAAAATCACCTCCATTGCCTCGTAGGTCTTCTGCGCAAAGTCAGCTTCGCTAAGGCGGCAAAGGTCAGGTGGTAAGAGGATCGGCATCTTATTTTCCTGTCATTAATTTTCCTGTCATAAATTGGTCCTATTTTCCCGTCACCTTCCACTCCAGGAGGCCGCCGGAAAAGCCCGGCTGCAGTTTCACCTCCAATCGCAGGGCGCTCGTGGTGACCGGGGTGAAGGTGGTCCGGTTAAAGACGTCTTTTTTCACGCCGAATTCCGAGACGCCAGTCACCGGCTTCCAATCATCGCCCTCCTTGTAGCTCAGACTCCAGGAGGCCGGCACGCGGCAGCCGCCCCGGCCGGTATCGTCGAACCAATAAACCTCCACGGCTGAAATCGTGGCGGGTTGTTTAAACTCGTATTGCACCCATTCGGCGGTGCCCTTGTGGTCCCACCAGGTCAGCCGGGGCAAATCATGATCGCCGGAATTGCGCGGCTCCTCGCCGTCGTTGACGGCGGCAAGGTGATCGGCTTTCCAAACGTGCGAAACGGTAACCTTGCTTTGTCCGGCCAAGGTTGGCGGCGGCGCGAGTTTGGCCTTCTCGGGCACGCGGGCCAGCCAGACCGCCATTTCGCCCAGGCCACGATGGTTCCAGACGTGGTAAGGAACCAAGGTTATCGGTTGGTCTTTCAGCGCGGCCTTGCCATCCTCACCGCGCTGCGCCGCTTTGGCCGACCCCTTGAGCACCGTCACCCCGTTGAGCAAATCCGGGCGGTGTTCCGCGGCAAAACTCACTTCGTCGCCCACGACGATGTTCAGAGCCTGCCCCTGGTTGTCCACCCCCTCCGCGCAATAAAGCACGGGGCCGCGCTCGATGGCGACGCGGTCCAGATTGTCCTTAACCGAAGGATGCGCCAGCACCTTGCGCGCCTTGAGTGGGAGGGAGACTTCGACGAGGTCGCCTTTTTTCCAGCGCCTTTGCAAGACCGCGAAGCCCTTGTCCATGATCAGCGGGGTGAATTGGCCGTTGACCTTGAGGCGGGGCTGTTCGTCCGGCTCCAGCGAATCGAGGTAGCGATAGAGATCGCTGGGCACAGGCCGGCTTTGCGCCCAGCCAGGAATGCGCACCCGCACCGAAAATTCGGCCGCTTGCGCGGGCTCGACGCTGAGTTTCACCGATCCCTCCCAGGGATACCGCGTTTCCTGTGTCAGACGCACTGTTTGGCCTCCGACTTTCGCCTGGCCGGCGCCGCCGACAAACAGGTTGACGTAAAGCTGATCGCCGCGCGTGGCGTAAATCATGCCGGCGATGGACGGAATGAACCGCACCACGTTCACCGGGCAGCAGGAGCAGCCAAACCAGGCCTGGCGCTCGGCGGAGCCGTGGTTGAACTTGTATTTGCCATCGGCCTCCAGCGGATTAGGATAGAAGAAACGATCCCCGCTCAGCGAGATGCCCGACAGGAACCCATTGTAAATGGTGCGCTCCAAAACATCCACATACCGGGCGTCGCCATGCAGCAGAAACATGCGGTGGTTCCACAGGGCATTGGCGATGGCGGCGCAGGTTTCGAGGTAGGCCGACTTGTTGGGGAGTTCATACTTGTCGCCGAAGGCTTCGCCGCCATGGCGGGCGCCGATGCCGCCGGTCAGGTGCAATTTGCCGGTGACCACATCTTCCCAGATTCGGTCAATGGCCTTGATGTAAGCCGCCTCGCCGGTGATGGCCGCCACATCCGCCATCCCGCTGTAAAGATAGCCGGCGCGCACCGCGTGGCCCACCGCTTCGCTCTGTTCGGTCACCGGCAAGTGGTCTTGCGCGTAGGCGCCATAGAGTTTATGGGTTTCGGAACGGCCGCGAATATCGAGCAAATACTTCGCCAAGTTCAGGTATTTCTCCTGACCAGTGACCCGGTAGAGTTTGACCAGCCCGATTTCGATCTCCTGATGGCCGGGAGGATACTGCACTTTGCCCGGCCCGAAAGTCTCGCACAGAAAATCGGCGTTCTTGATGGCGACATTAAGCAGGCTTTTTTTCCCGGTGGCCTGGTAATGGGCAACGGCAGCCTCATAAAGATGGCCGACGTTGTAAAGCTCATGACTGTGCGAAAGGTTTGACCAGCGGGTCGAGCCGGACATCTTCGGCATTTTCTCCGGCGGGAACAGCCGCCGGGCCGTGTAGAGGTATCCGTCCGGCTCCTGGGCGGCGGCGATCTTGGCGATCAGCGCGTCGAGGTATTGATCCAGTTTCGCCTCCGGCTGCATCGCCAGGATGTAGGCGGCCCCCTCGATGACCTTATAGACATCCGAATCATCAAACGGAATTCCCCGAAACTCCCCCTTCATCAGCCCGCCCGCCTTGGCAAAATTGTCAATGCGCCCCGTTTCCTCGCATTTTTGAAAGTCATACCAAACCGTCACCGTGCGGTTGGTTTCCAGGCGCGGCGACCAGAAGACGTCCTTGATCTGGACCGCGTTGAAGGGCACCGGCTGGAAAGGGTAATCCTTGTTTTGCGCGGGCAGCCCGGGCGTCAGCGTCAGCGCCAGCCATGCCAAACCGCTTATTTCAATGGCTTTTCTCATGTTTCCTCTCATTTCATGCCCATACTTTCCATTCCAGGACTCCACCGGAAAAATACTCCGGCCATGACTTCCAAGCGCAGGCCGGTGGTTTCCAGGGCCTTGAATTTGACTTCCTTCCCGGCGTCTTTCTTCACGCCCAATCCGGTTGCCGCCACCGGTTTCCACGCGGTGCCCTCCCGATCGAGCAGGCGCCAGGAGGCGGACCCCCGGCACTGACCAGCCACGGTATCGTCAAACCAATACACGGGTACCCCAGTGATTGGACGGAGTTTATCGAGGCCATACCGCGCCCATTCCGTGGCGGCGGGCCCGTCCCCGTTCACCGGGGCCGCGGAAGCCATAGCCGGGCAAAGAACGAAAGCCGCGAGCCCCGCCCTCCACAAAGTGGGGCGGCGCGAACCCGAAGCCGGCGCCTGGCTGTTCATGGATATTAGTTTGCCGGAAGCGAAAGGCGGCGGCAATGAGGTTGCCGGTCAATTTTTGTAGATTTTCGGTCGCCACAGTGACATTCTACCGAACGGCAAAAATGGTGGTTGCCGTAAAATTGAAAAGACGCCCGCGCAAAAGCGGCCCGCCGCGTGTGGCCTTGCTGATCGAAACCTCGCTCGCCTCCGGCCGGGACATCCTTCGCGGCATCGCGCGGTTTGCGCGCGAGCGCGGTCCGTGGTCTCTGCATTACGAGCCGCGCAGCCTCGAACAATCCCTGCCGCGCTGGTTGCGGGATTGGGAGGGTGACGGCCTGATTGCGCGCCTGCAAAACCGCCGCCTGGCCGAGCAAGTCGCGGCGGTCGGGGTGCCGGTCGTGGATGTTTTGGGCGTGGCGCCGGAGGCCGGTTTTCCCCTGGTGCATGTCAACGACGCCGCCATCGCGCGGCTCGCCGCCGAGCATTTGCTCGAGCGCGGCATTCGTTCCTTCGGCTTTTTGGGCATCGCCGGCGAAAACTGGTCGGAGCGCCGGCGCGACGCCCTGCTGGCGCGGTTGCGCGCGGCCAGCCTGCCTTGCCTGGTTTTGGAGATTCCCCGCCACGCCTCGACGGGGAGCACCTGGGATCGCGTCGAGGAGGAGTTGGCTCATTGGGTGGAACGCTTGCCCAAACCGGCGGGCGTGATGGTCTCCAGCGATCAATTAGGCCCCCTGTTCCTCGCCGCCTGCCGCCGCGCCGGCGCCGATGTCCCGCACGAGGTCGCTGTCATCGGCGTGGACAACGACGAGCCGCTTTGTGAAGTTTGCAATCCCCCCTTGTCGAGTGTGCGCGCCGGTCACGAACTGGTGGGCTATGAGGCCGCCCGCCTCCTGGGCCGGCTCATGGACGGCCTGCCGCCGCCGCGCGAGCCTCTCCTGGCGCAGCCCCAGGGGATTGCCACCCGCCTTTCCACCGAGTCACTGGCCTTGAGCGACCGCCAAGTCATCGCCGCTTTGCGCGTCATCCGCGAACAGGCCACCCTGGGCATTGGCGTGGATGAAGTCGCCAGACGTTGCGGACTTTCCCGCAGCGTGCTGCAAAGGCGGTTCCGCCGCCTTCTGCAACGCTCGGTGCATGAGGAAATACTCCGCGCCCGGCTGGAACGAGCCAGGGTATTGATCGCGGAAACCAGCCTGCCGCTGGCGGAAATCGCGGAGCAAACCGGTTTCCGCCACCAGGAATACCTTGGCGCGGTTTTTAAGGCCCGCTTCCACCAAACCCCGGCCCGCTTCCGCCGCCAATACGCCCTGCCATCCGGAACCCCCGCCGCCGGCTGAAATCGCCCCTTTGCCAAAAGCCCCTTTGCCGGTAAAATATACCCATGTGCCTGCACAAGGAAATGCCCGACAGCGCGCGCCTGAAAAGTCTGCTGGCTGCGCGCTTGCTTGCCGGACTTCAACCCCTCGCTCTCCTCTTTTGCCTTTGCGCTTGGGCTGGGGCGCCCGCCGCCGAAGTCAGCGTCATCGGCGATTAAACCTGTCACCCGCCACCGCCGGAACCCGTCCATCCTCCTATGAAAACTGTCAGCATCCTCAACCATGTCCTTGGGCCGGTCATGCGCGGGCCCTCCAGCTCGCACACCGCCGGCGCGTTTCACCTCGGCCGCATGGCGCGCTCGATTCTCGGCGGCCCCCCCCGCCGGGCGGTGCTGGCCTTCGACCCCGGCGGCTCTTACGCGGCCACCTACGCGCCCCAGGGCGCCGATCGCGGTTTTGCGATGGGCTTGATGGCCAAACCGCTGACCGACCAATCCTTTTTTACCGCGCTGCCCGACGCCGCCGCCGCAGGCCTGGACCTTCAGTTCGAGGTTCGGCCCCTGGCTCGCGCCGATCATCCGAATACGGTGGAGATGGATTTGTCGGCGGCCGATGGTCGCCGCGTGAACCTGCTGGCCCGCTCCATTGGCGGGGGCGAAGTCGAAATCATCGCGGTGGATGGCCGCCCCGTTTTATTCAACGGCGCCGCGCATGAAGTTTTGGTGGAACTGGAGGCCGCCCGGGAAGGGGCGGCCAGGATTTTGCTGGCGGGCGACGGAGGGCTGCTGGAAAGCCCGGCAGGCGCCGCGCGGAACGGGCGCGCTCAACTCACGGCCCGCCGCCGAATCCCCTTGCCGGAGAATTTTCGCGACGAGCTGAAGTCGCTGGATCGCACCGCGCGGGTCTGGGAATCCGCGCCCGTCTATTTCGTGCAAACCGGGCGCCCCTTGTTCACCAGTGCGGCGGAAATGATCCAGCTCGCCGAAACGCGCGGCCTCTCGCTGGGCCGGCTGGCCGCGGCCTACGAAGCGCAACTGCTCGGCCTGCGCGAGGCGCAAGTGATGGCGGAAATGCTGCGACGCTGGGACGTCATGGCCCGGTCGGTCGAACTGGGGCTGAAGCCAAACTTCACCGGCCTGCAACTGCTGCCCGCCTGCGCCGGGGCCATTTTTCAAGCGGAAGCGGCCGGCCGGCTGGCAACGCGAAGTTTGCACACCCGCGCCGCCGCGCGCGCCTTGGCGGTAATGCACGTGGACGGCGCCATGGGGGTCGTATGCGCCGCGCCCACCGGCGGTTCCGCGGGGGTGATTCCCGGAACGCTGGTGACCCTGGCCGAAGTTCGCTCCCTGAGCCGCGAGCAAATTGGCCTGGCCTTGATGGCGGCGGGCGCCATCGGCCTGATTCTGGCCATTCGCGGCACCTTCGCCGCCGAGGTGGCGGGCTGCCAAGTGGAGATCGGCGCTTCCGGCGCCATGGCCGCCGCCGCCGTGGTGGACGCCGTGGGCGGCACCGCCCGCCAGGCCGGCGACGCCGCCGCGATCAGCTTTCAAAACACCATGGGCACCGTCTGCGACCTCCTGCATGGCACGGTGGAAATTCCCTGCCACACGCGCAACGGCGCGGCGGCGGCCGCTGCCTTTGTCAACGCCGACCTGGTGCTCGGCGGCTATCCCAACCCGATACCGCTCGACGAGACGATTGACGCCGTTTATGCGGTGGGCCGGGCGATGCCCTCGGAACTGCGCTGCACCTCGAAGGGCGGGCTGGCCGCCACCCCTTCGGCCAAGGCGCTCAAGCCCGGCGGCTGCTCCGGTTGTTCCACCTGCCCATGAAGCCGGCCTGTATCCAAGAGAGATGTGCTTTCTCGATTCCCTAAAGCCGAGGCTATGACCGGCGAGGGGATGCGGGTGGTCATTTCCGCAGGCGAAAGAAACGACGGATATCCGAAAACGGCAACTCGGCATGAAAGAAATCGCTGCTTTGGTAGAAGCCGTTGGTGACTTGGCGCCACAATGAAGCTGGCAGGTTGGTAGCGGATTCCAGCACGTATCCCGAGGCATTGGTCGGCCAGGACAGGAGCATTGTGGTGACATCCAAAGGCTGAATATCCAGCCGGGGAGGCGGCGCGCTAGGGTCCACCACCGTCAGGCTCATCAGCGCATAATCCACATATAGGGTAATTATGTAGGTGTCGAATCCGGTCAGCGCCGGGGTAAGGTAGGTGAACTGGCTGCCATAATACCCCGTTGCATTATACATGACCGGATCGGGCAGACCATCCTCGCCGTTGAGCATCGGCATAACCTCGATGGCGGCGCCCGCTCCCGCCGTATTGGCCAGCAGCTTGGCTTTGAAGGTTTTGATGGCGAATGGCTGTCCGTCCTGGCGACGGAGCCGGACTTGCGCCTTCCCGGGAGAAGGTCCGGCGGTTACTGCTTGGGCCTCCAATCCCTCTGGCCACGGCACCCGGACCGCCCGCCCGATCGGATTGGTCATGCCCGCCCCGCCAGTGAAGAGTTTGTCTCGGGTGAACGTGAACAGATAGCCCTCGCTGCCGATCGTGTCCGATGTGGGCCCCGACGTTACCAGGTTCGTAGTTTGCGCGATGGTGAAGAAGACATTGGTGACGGCTTGCACCGTGGGAGTGTGCATCAACCCGCCCATCGTGGCGGCACTAACAACCGCCCAAGGCCACCGAAGGAATAATCTGACTTTCATTTAATGCCCCTCCGCGCAGCCTATACGCCCGCTTGCGTTTTTCCAACTGCTTTGGGCGCTTGTGCGGCCGCCGGGATGCTTTTACAATGGGCGGCAGGTTTCCGGGAAAATGGATATGGAAGGCAAACGCGGCACAGCCCGACCCCGATGGCACTGGCGGCACTTCGCCGTGAACATCGTTTCCCCGGCCATCCTCACCTTCGCCCTGTTTCTCGGTTTCATCTTCGCGGTGATCATCCCGACGATGAAAAAGAACACCATCGAGCGGAAAAAGGAGATGATCCGGGAGCTGACACAGGCGGCCTGGAGCGAGCTGGCCGGCATGTATGAGCAGGAAAAAAAAGGGGAACTCTCCCGCGCCGCCGCCCAGCAAGCCGCCATCGCGCGAATCAAAAACATGCGCTACGGGGACGACGGCAAGGATTACTTTTGGATTTCCGACCTGGACACCCGGATGGTGATGCACCCCTACCGGCCGGACCTCGACAACCAGGACCTGGCAAACTACGCCGACCCCGCCGGCAAGAAGCTCTTTGTGGAATACACCCGCATCGTCCGCCAACAAGGCGACGGCTATGTGGAATACCTCTGGCAATGGAAGGACGACGAACGGCGGGTGGTGCCGAAATTGTCCTATGTGAAAGGCTTCGGCCCGTGGGGCTGGATTGTCGGCACCGGCATTTACCTCGAGGACGTGCGGGCGGAGATCCGGCAGATGACGCACCGGGTGCTGCAAGTGTCCATCGGGATTTCGGCGATCATCGGCGGGCTGCTGGCCTACATCGCCAAGCAGGGCTTGAACCTCGAACGCCAGCGACGGCAGGCCGAAACCGCGCTGCGGGAGTCGGAGGAGAAATACCGGCTGCTGGTGGAGGGCACCACCGAGGGAATTCTGATGGTGCTGCACGAGCACGCCGTTTACGCCAACCCGACCCTGCTCAAACTCACCGGCTATTCGGAGGAGGAATTGGCCCGCCTGCCGCTGGGCAAAATCCTGGAGCCGGCGCAGCAGGGCCCGCCGCAGGAGGAAAACGGCCGGCGGCGCGGCCGCCTGATCCATAAAAACGGCGAAATCACCGCCGTGCTCTTCACCGCCTCGCCGGTCGTCATTGGGGACCAGGAGGGGCAGGTTTTTTCCCTCAAGGAAATTGCCGCGCGGGAAAAAACCGAGGAGACGCTGGCGCGGCTGCTGGCCGATTTGCAGAGCATGCTGCCGCTGGCGACACGCTCGCTTAAAAACGTGCCGCTGGAAATGGCGGTCTGCGACCTTGACACGCCCATCGAGAAGGCGGCGGCCATCATGTCCCGCGCTCAATCCAGCGCCATCCTGGTGCGCGCGCCCTCGGGCGAGCCGGTCGGCATCGTGACCGACCGCGACTTGCGCGACCGCGTGCTGGCGGCGGGTTTGAAAACCTCCCAGCCGGTTGCCGCCGTCATGAGCGCGCCCCTGGCCCGAATTGCCGACCGCGCGCTTTTGTTCGAGGCCGCCCGGGTCATGCAGGAGCGGGGCATCCAGCACCTGGTGGTCGAGGACGAGCGCGGCCAGGCGCGCGGCATCCTCACCGGCACGGAAATTCTCCACGCCCAGCGCCACGCCATCGGCTCGCTGCTGGGCGAAATCCAAGAAGCCCGAACCCCTGAAGAGTTGCGGGACTGCCGCGCCAAGCTGCCCGTGTTCGTCAAAGCGCTGCTCGAAGGCGGCGCGCGCGTGGAAAGTGTCACGCGCATCATGACCGCCGTCTCGGACGCCGTGCTTATCCGCCTGATCGCGCTGGCCGAGGCCGACCTGGGGCCGCCACCGGCCCGCTTCGCCTTTGTGGCCCTGGGCAGCGAGGCGCGCGAGGAGCAAACCCTGGCCACCGACCAGGACAACGCGATCATCTACGCCGACCCCCCCGCCGGGCGGGAGGAGTCCATGCGGGCCTATTTCCTGAAGCTGGGAGAAAGGGTCTGCGGCTGGCTGGACCTGGCCGGCTACCGGCGCTGCAAAGGCGACACGATGGCCAGCAATCCCAAATGGTGCCAGCCGTTTTCCGCCTGGCGCCGCTATTTTACCGAATGCGTCACCGCCGCCAAGCCGCAGGACCTGCTGGACATCAATATCTTCTTCGACTTTCGCTGCGCGCATGGCGAAACCGAGTTCATCGCCCAATTGCGCGCCCATTTGCGGGAGCTGCTGGCGGGCGACAACGGGCGCGTGTTCTTTTTTCACCTGGCGCAAAGCACCCTGCAATTCAAGCCGCCCCGCGGCTTTTTCGGCAATATTCAGCTCGAAACCGCCGGCGAGCACGCCGCCTTCAACATCAAGGCCGCCATCATCCCGCTGGTCAATTTTGCGCGAATGTATGCCTTGCAGCACGGCTTGGCGGAAACCAACACGCTCGAAAGATTGCACCGCCTGCGGGACCAGGGCGTGCTCCTGCCTTCCAGCCATGACGAGCTGGTCCAGGCCTACTCGACCCTCATGCTGATGCGGCTTAACCATCAGGCCGCCCAGTTCGCCCGCGGCGCGGTCCCCGACAATCTCATTGACCTCAACACCCTGACCCAGATCGAAAAATCCGTGCTTAAAAAAGTCTTCGCCGACATCACCTTCTTTCAGGCGCGCTTGGAGACAGATTTCGCCCGGACCACCTGAATCCACTGATGAGTGCTTGGGATAAACGACACGCGCCCCCTCACCCTGCCCTCTCCCCCCAAGGGGGGAGAGGGAGAACGTCGCCCACGGTGACCAATTGTGCATTGCATCCCGGAGACTATACAATATGCGCCTGCTGATCGTCGGGGATGTGCATTGGCAGCACGAGAAACTGGCAAAAATGCTCCGCCAAGCGCGCGCCGACTACCGCATCGAGGCCGCCATCCAAGTGGGCGACTTTGGTTTTCACCGCCAGTGCCTGGCCCAATTGAAATGGGAAGGCCGGCGCTTTCCCGTGCCGGTCCACGCGATTGACGGCAACCATGAGGACCACGCCTGGTTGCAGCAGGCCCTCCTCAGCGGGGAAACCCGCGCCTGGGCGCGGGAATTGAATCTCATCTATCAACCCCGGCCTTCCATCGCCGAATTGGGCGGTTCCATCATCGGTTTTCTGGGCGGCGCCTTGCACGTGGACCGCCCCCAGGAGCACAACTGGCTGGCGGGCCTGCCCAACTACATTTCGCGCCGCCTGCGGCAGGCGGCCGTGAAACTTTTCAACCAACACCGACCGGAATTAATTGTCACCCACTCCTGCCCCGCCGGCATCGGCATCGGCCTGCGCGGCTCGCCGGAAATGCAGGCCGGCGTGGCCCAGCATATCGTGGCCGCCGGGTTTGATCCGGGGCCGCCCGACGATTGCGGCGAAAACGAGCTCGGAGAGTTGTGGCGGCATTTGCGCCACCGGCCACGGGCCTGGCTTTTCGGCCACTTCCACCGCGCCCACCAGGCCCTGATTGAGGGGACGCGCTTCGTTTGTTTGGATGACGACCTGGACTCCCCCCGCCGCCGACTGGTGATTTGGGACACGGAGGAAAAGCGGCTCCTCGCGCTTCCCGCCGACCCCAGCGCGGATAGTTCATAGCCATGCCGCCAAGCCGCAAATGGGCATGCGGCATAGTCCCGGGATGCCATGCCCAATTTGTCACCGGGCGCGACCTTCTCCCTCTCCCCCCTTGGGGGGGAGAGACTTCCCCGAAAACTGGTTTCGCGCCTTGCCACCCCTGAACTGCGTAAGAGCCGACGTAGGGAGGCTCTGATATCATGGCCATCACGCCCAGGGACAAATTTGAGCCTCCTTGCGTCGGCTCCTACAACCAAGGGGTTCATGGGAGAGGGCGGGGTGAAGGGGCGCGTGTCGTTTATCCCAAGCACTCCTCAGTAAGCCCGTTGCCGCATGGTTAAACCTGGATTCCGCAGTTGGAATGGCGCGGGGAAGTTGTAAACCACGGATAAACAACGATGAACACCGATGCTGAAGCGGGAATGGCCTTCACCCGTCCGGCGCAAGCCTCGGCTTTCGCAAATCTTTGGTATCCGTGTCCATCCGTGTTTATCCGTGGTTGAACTGCGGTTTTTCGGTTAAATGGCCCCGTGAGATTGGCCCAACCTGAAAAAATGCGCCGGCGCTTTTTGCTGGCTATCGCAGGCCGGGTTTGCTTTTCTAACCGCCAGGAAGGATTCAGCTTCATGGATAGCAAACGCCTGATTATCATTGGTGGAGTGGCCGGGGGCGCCAGCGCGGCGGCGCGGGCCCGGCGGCTTTCCGAAACCGCCGAAATCATCGTCTTCGAGCGCGGCCCGCACGTCTCTTTTGCCAACTGCGGCTTGCCTTATTTTGTCGGCGGCGAAATTGTGGGGCACGACAACCTGCTGCTGCAAACGCCGGAAAGCCTCAAGGCGCGCTTCAATCTGGATGTTCGCGTTTTAACCGAAGTGACCGGCATTGACCGCGCCAACCGCCGGGTGCGGGCGCGGCATGCGGGCACGGGCGAGGAATACGAGGCGCCATACGACGCCTTGATTCTTTCCACGGGCGCCGCGCCGCTCAGGCCGCCGATCCCCGGCATCGAGCGCGACGGCCATTTCACGGTGCGCAACATCCCGGATGTGGACCGGATCATGGCTTGGATCAAGGATTGCCAGGCCTGTCGGGCGGTGGTGGTGGGGGGCGGCTACATCGGCCTCGAAATGGCCGAGCAACTGCATCGCCGCGGATTGGTGGTGACGGTGGTGGAGGCCCTGCCGCAGGTGATGGCGCCTTTGGACCCGGAGATGGCGGCCTGGCTGCACCTCGAACTAAAAGCCCAGGGGGTTGGCCTGTTTCTCAATGACCCGGTCGCGTCTTTCGAGGCCCCGTCGGCAACCGAGCCGGCGCGCGCCTCCGTGGTGGTGCTCAAAAGCGGCCAGCGCCTGCCGGCGGACGTGGTGGTGCTGGGGCTGGGGGTTCGGCCCGAAACGGGGCTGGCCCGCCAGGCGGGTCTTGACATCGGGCCGCTCGGCGGCATCAAAGTCAACGAATACCTGCAAACCAACGACCCGCGCATTTGGGCCGTGGGCGACGCTATTGAAGTCAAGGACGCCGTCACCGGCGCCTGGAGCATCATCCCGCTGGCGGGTCCGGCCAACCGCCAGGGACGCATCGCCGCCAACAACGTTTTCGGCGGTCGCAGCCGTTACGAAGGCACCTGGGGCACCGCCATCCTGCGGCTCTTCAAGTTGACCGCCGGCTGTACCGGCGCGAATGAAAAGGCGCTGCGCCGGGCGGGCATTCCTTGCCAGGCGATGCACCTGCATCCCAGCTCCCACGCCGGCTATTACCCCGGCGCGGAACCCATTGCCATGAAGCTGCTTTTCGCGCCCGGCACCGGCAAGCTTCTGGGCGCGCAAGCGGTGGGCGTGGATGGCGTGGATAAGCGGATAGATGTCCTGGCCACCGCGCTCAAGGCCGGTCTAACCGCCAATGACTTGGCGGAACTCGAACTTGCTTACGCGCCGCCTTACGGCTCGGCCAAGGATCCGGTCAACCTGGCCGGCATGGCCATCCAAAATGTGACCGGCGGCCTGGTGGAGTTGGCGCAATGGTCCGAAATCGCGCGTCTTGACCCCTCCAGCACGGTGTTGCTGGATGTCCGCTCGGCGGCCGAGCGCGCGCGCGGCCAAATCCCCGGTTCCCGGCACATCCCCTTGCACGAGCTGCGCGAGCGCCTGGCCGAACTGCCCCGGGATAAGGAAATCATTGTTCATTGCCAAAGCGGCCAGCGCTCGTATTTTGCCTGCCGCATCCTGACGCAAAACGGATTCCGCGCCCGGAACCTTGCTGGCTCCTACCGCACCTGGAAAACCGCTCATCAAGGCTGAGGCAGACCGCCTGGCTGTTTTACCCCGTCCGGCCCGGCCGGCTGCGGAAACCCCGCCCGGCGGCAGACTTGGCCTTCAGAGCCGCCGCCAGCAGGCCGCGACCAGAAAAGTGACCAAGAACCCCAAAGCCAGCGGCAGCAGGGTTGCCACCGCCGTCCAGCGTTTGCTGCCGGTTTCCTTGTAGATGGTATAAATGGTGGTGCTGCACGGGTTGTGCAGCAGGCTGAAGAGCATCAGGTTTATGCCCGTCAGCAGCGTCCAGCCGCCTTGGGTCAGCAGAGCTTTCACCGCGCCGGGCGAATCCAGCTCGAACATGACGCCAGCCCCCTGCCCCACCCCCGCCGCGCCGGTGTTCAGCACGGTAAGCATTAACACCGTGGGAATGATGATTTCGTTGGCGGGGATGGCCACGATGTAGGCCAGCAAAATGACGCCATTGAGGCCAATCGCGACGCCCACCGGGTCGAGCCACGCGATCAGGTGTTCCGCCACGCTGGCCCCGCCGACCTTCAGGTTCGCACTCAGCCAAATCACCGCGCCGGCGGGCAACGCAAAAACCACGGCTCGCCATAGCACGAACAAGGTCCGGTCAATCAGCGAGGTGTACAGCGTCTGCCAGAAACGCGGCGGCCGATAGGGCGGCAATTCCAAGCTGAAGGTCGAAACTTCGCCTCTCAGAAAAGTCCGCGATAGCGCCCACGAAACCACGAGACTCAGGGCCACACCCAGCAGAGCGATGCCCGCCACCGCCGCCGCCGAAACGAGTCCCGCCAGGTGCGCCGGCGCCAGGCCGCCGATGAAAATGGCGGCGATCAGGAACTGCGTCGGCCAGCGGCCGTTGCAGAGGGCGAAATTGTTCGTAATGATGGCTATCAGCCGCTCGCGCGGACTGTCAATGATCCGGGTGGAAACCACCCCGGCGGCGTTGCAGCCAAAGCCCATCATGGTGGTCATCGCCTGCTTGCCGTGCGCGCCGGCGCGGCTGAACCACTTGTCCAGGTTGAAGGCGACCCGCGGCAGGTATCCGAAATCCTCGAGCAACGTGAACATCGGGAAAAAGATGGCCATCGGCGGCAGCATGACGCTGACCACCCAAGCCGTCGCCAGATACATCCCGTCCACCAGCAGGCCCCGCAGCCACCAAGGGAAACCGCCGGCCTCAGCCGCGGCGCGCAGCCAGGCGTGGCCGTGATCCACCAGCACCGATGCCAGCAGGCTGGAGGGGACATTGGCGCCGGTAATCGTGATCCAGAGCATCACCGCGAAAAGCAGGGCCATCACCGGAAAACCCCATACACGGCTGGTGACCACCCGGTCAATCGCCTGGTCCAACGTCGGCCGATGGCCGCCGGCGGGGCGCGCCACGGCGCGCTCCGCCAGCCGCGCCGCCTCCCCGTAGATCGCCTCCACCACCTGCTCGTGCGGGTCGCCGGGCAATCGCTGCCGCCATTGGCGCGCGGCTTCCAGCGCCGCCTTCCATTCGCCGATATCGCCTTCGCCGCCCTTGCCGCCCAGCTCGCCTTGCCGCAGCGCCTTGATGATATGCGTGTCGCCCCCCAGCAAACGCAGCGCCACCCAGCGGCGGTTGGGCAGACCGGGAAAAGCTTGGCGCAAATGTTCCCCCACCTCCGCCAATGGCTCGCGGAGGGCGGTCGGTTCCCGCTGCCAGCGGTTGGGCCGGCAGGTTAGGCGGCCGGAGGCGACGCCCTCGATGGTTTCCAGGAGCAGCGGCAAGCCCTGGCCGCGGCGCGCCGCAGTCGGCACCACCGGCACCCCCAGGTCGCGCGCCAATTGCCGGGCGTCCACCTTCAACCCATGCCGTTCCGCCTCGTCCATCAGGTTCAGGCAAATCACCACCCGGTCGGTGATTTCAATCACTTGAAAGGCCAGGTTCAAATTGCGTTCCAGCCGGGTCGCGTCCACCACGATCACCGTCACGTCCGGCTTGCCAAACAACAGGAAATCGCGGGCGACCTCCTCATCCGTGCTGGTGGACAAAAGCGAGTAGGTGCCCGGCAAATCCACCACTTTGAAACGTTTGTCAGCATAGGCAAACCCGCCCTCCGCGCGCGTGACGGTTTTGCCCGGCCAGTTGCCGGTGTGCTGGCGCAGGCCAGTCAGGGCGTTGAAGACGGTGCTTTTGCCGGTGTTGGGATTGCCCGCCAGCGCCACCACGTAATCCCAGCGGTCCACGGTCACCCCAAGCTTTTTCAGCTTGGCGGCACGGTAAACGTCGCAGGTTTCACAGGCCGCCACGGGCGGGGCCGCGGGCTCGGCGGGAGACGCGGCTTTCATGCGGGCGCCGCCTCCAAACGGCTCACGCGAATCATCGCCGCCTGGCGCTGACGCAGCGCAATCAAGGTTCCGCGCACCCGGTAGGCGATGGGATCGCCGGCGGGACTGGCCATCTCGACCTCGACAGCGGTGCCCGGAACAAAGCCCAGGTCCAGCAACCGCCGCCGCTCGGGTCCGCGGCAAGCCGGCGCCAAGCCGGCCACTTGCACCCGCCGCCCGGGCTCCAGACCGGCCAAGGTTTCCGCCTCGTCCCAGGCGGCCGCCTCCTCTTCCGGCAGCGGCCTCACAAAGATATTCGCCGCCAGTACCGGCGCCAAAACCCGCTCCCGGCCATCGGCCTGAAAGCGCACCTGCCGGGCGTTTTTTTCCAGCACGCGAATTTTCATCCCCGGCTGCAGCCCCACGGCGGCTAATTGCGCGTATATTATCTCCGGCTCGTCTTCCAGGTGGGTGATCACTAGAGGTTTTTGCGCCGGCGCTTCGTTCAAAGTTTGCCCGGCATCCGCCGCCAGCGGTCCGCCTGCCGCCGGAATGTCATCCCCATGCGGGTCGCGGAGCGGATTGCCGAGTTTGGCCGCCAGCGCCTCGGTTTGCACCGGCGACAGCAAATGCTCCTGGATTTCCGCCTGGCGATGCCACTGCGTCTCCCCAACCCCGGTCTGGTCGGCCAGATAGCTTTCCCAAAGCCGGTGGGCGCGCACCACATGCACCGCCAATTCGCGCCCCGCCGGCTCCAATCGCAAGGGGCCATCGGTCGAAGAAACCATGCCGCCTTTTTCCATTTCCGCCACTAAACCGGCCACCTGCCCGGTGGAAATTTGTAGCGCCCCCGCTAGGCTCTCCAAGGTCACGCCCCGCTGATTGGCCTCGCCATGCAGTAAATGTTTGAGCGCATCCTCCTGCCGGCGCCGCTGGATAAACTTGCGCGCCTGCCGCCAACGCGCCAGCCAGCCGGTTTCCGGGCGGAACAACAAGTAGATCACGCCGACCCCAAGCAAAACCGGCAACCAGACTGTCATCATGCTTAAGAACATAAACTCCAGAATTAAGGCCAGGCTTATAAACTTAGCCTTGCCTAAGTTTTCAGAGAATAGTGCAGACAACACCGAATGTCAAATCCATCAAATGACAAAAATCGTTGGTGGATTTTGGAACATGGGAACCTCGATCTTATTGCTTAAACCTTGGGGAGATTTCACGGCGCGCTCGTGAACTCGCGCCAGCGTCCTGGAGTGCGGCGCAAGGGGGCAATGGGGGCGCAGCGCCGCTTTCACCAAAGGCACGCGGGGCAGTCAAAGGCCGCCGTGGCAAAGCGGCAGAGGACTGCCGCACTCCAAGACCTCGCGGAATTTGCGGGACGCTTTCACCAGCAAAACGGTTAAAACCGTTGCGTTTCTTTCTCCGGCGCCCACCACCCCGCTAAAGCGGGGTGTTAAGGAGAAAGGCGCTTGCGAACGCACGCCAGCGTCCTGGAGTGCGGCGCAAGGGGGCAAAGGGGGCGCAGCGCCGCTTTCACCAAAGGCACGCGATACACTCGAAGGCCGCCGTAGCAAAGCGGCAGAGGACTGCCGCACTCCAAGACCTCGCGGAATTTGCGGGACGCTTTCACCAGCAAAACGGTTAAAACCGTTGCGCTTCTTTCTCCGGCGCCCACCACCCCGACAAAGCGGGGTGTTAAGGAGAAAGGCGCTTGCGAACGCGCGCCAGCGTACCGGCATATTTGCGCAAACCTGCCCGCCGTCAGCGCCGCTTCCCTAGTCGGTCCCGGAGGGGCTGTAAGCCGAATTCTGTCTGCGCCCTTGCGGGCGGAGAGAATCATTTGTCTGAGCGGCCGATACCCGGAGCCGGTCCCGCCGTAACGGGACATGGAGCGGGCCGCTCCAATCGGCCCCCTATTTGGCCTTGCTCCCGATGGGGTTTTCCGTGCCGCCTCGCTTGCGCTTGGCGCGGTGCGCTCTTACCGCACCTTTTCACCCTTGCCGGCGGCCCTTGCGGGCCGTCGGCGGTTTGTTTTCTGTGGCACTGTCCGTCGAAGGGCCTTCCAGCCCTCCTCCCGCGTGTATCCCTTGCGGGTTACGCGGCATCGCGCCCTGCGGAGTTCGGACTTTCCTCCCCCGGCTTGCGCCGGAAGCGATTCTCCGCCCCTCCGGAACCTTGATTAATCTACGCGGCCGGGCGGCCGCTGACAAGCGCCGCTTTGCGGATTGACGGAGGCAAGGCCGTGGCGTAGGTTCGCCACGGTTAATGACATGAACGCCAAGTTGATTGTAAAGACGCTTTTCCTGATTGCGGTGCTGCTGTTCCTTGTGCTTATGGGAATGGAGAACCGACACCGGATTGATTTCACCCTGTCGCAGGTGCTGCCACAGAAAATCACCCTGCCGGCGGCCATCATGTACTACGCCTTCTTTGCCATCGGTGTGCTTACGGGCACCATTATGACCGCCGGCGGCAAAAAGGGCGGGGCCAAGAGCAACAAGGTGAATAACCAATAGGGCGTGGCCACTCCTTGCCCAGAAGGCCGTTGATGCGACTTGGCCGCCTCATGGCTGGGATGCTGCTGGCACTGGGCGGACTCCTGCCGGCGGCGGAAACGCCCGCCGGACGGCCCGCGCTCCCGGTGGACGAATGGCTGCCCCCGGGGACACCGCCTCCCGCCGGCTTCACCAATGCCGCGCCAGAGCTTTTCCAGTTTTTGCAAGCCGAGGCAGTGGCCGGCAAAATAAAAATCACCTGGACGCCGCCACTGGCGGATACCAACCAGCAACCCCGGCTGTGGGCCAGCATTGACGAGCCCGGACATTGGCAGGCACGGCATTGGCGTTCCTACCCGATGTTCTTTCGCGGGCATTGCTGGGACGTCGCGCTGCCTATCCTGCACGTGGATTTGCCGCTGGTTTATTTTGTCGGCGAGCGCGGCGACGGCAAAGCCTTGCGCGTCTCGCCGCTGCGGGTTTGCCGTCCGCGCGCGGCCGGCTTGGAAGAGCCCAGCAAATTTTTCTGGCCCTACCTGGAGGGTTTCGAGGAAGGGCTGGAAAACTGGCGATTGTGGGGATCGCCGGCCAGCCAGCCACCGCTGGCCATCCAGCCGCAACCACGCCAGGGGTATGGCGCCTTGCGGGTGGTCCTGCCGCCCGGACGCGACCGCGTCGCGGTCGGTTCGACGGTCCTGCGGGGCTGGCACCTGACCCATTTCGACGCGCGGGGTCTCCGCCTGTGGATGCGAACCACAGCCGGACATGGACAAGCCGCGCTAAGCGTGGTCGCCAACGCCAGCCAGACCAATCAGGTTGTCCAGCCGCTGGGGGCGAGTTTCGATCTGGGTTCCGAGTGGCGGAAATTTGAGATCCTTTTTGAACTGCCACCAGCCTTTCCGCGCGCGGATTTGGACCTGCTGGTCATCGAATTCCGGTCCGTCGAGCCGCGTGAATTTCTGTTGGATGAAATCTCCCTGCTGGGCCGGTGGCGGCTGGAATTGGACCGGTAACGGGTCGGCGGACACCCCCGCTGGCAGCGCTGCTGTCCGCGGCTTATTTATTCTCCGCCTTTTTCTTGGCCTTGGCGGGGCGGGGGCTCTCGAAAATCGGAGCGATGGTTTGTTGGTCCCACGCGGCCACCGCCGCCCGCATTTGGGCCAGCACTTGCGGATGGTCCGCCGCCACGTTCTTGGTCTCGCCGATATCAGCGGTCAAATTGTATAGCTCCGGCTCCTTTTCCTTTAGCCGGACGTACTTCCACGGACCCATGCGCGCGGCGTAGTTGCCACCCGGTCCGCCGCTGCGCCAGAAAAGGAATTCATGCGGCGCGCCGGTTTGTTCGCCGGCCAGGTAAGGCAGCAGGTTCACCCCGTCCATAGGGCGGTCGTTGGGCAGCGGGGCGCCGGCGGCGGCGGCGGCGGTGGCCAGAAAATCCATCGCGCTGACCGCCGCGTCGTAGGTTCGTCCGCCCTTGAGCCGCGCCGGCCATTTGACGAGGAAAGGCACGCGGATGCCCCCCTCATACACCGCGCCCTTGTGGCCGCGCAGCGGGGAGTTGTCGGTAAAGGCCGGGCTGTTGGGCGCCGGCAAATTGGGGCCGCCGTTGTCGCTGATGAAAAACAGGAGGGTGTTGCGCTCCTGGCCGGAGCTTTGGAGGGCTTGCAGCACTTCGCCGATGGCGTCATCCATCGCGGCCACCATGGCCGCGTAGGCGCGTCGCCGCTCGTCCTTGATGGCGGCCAGCTTCGCGAGCCAATCCTCCGGCGCCTGCAACGGGGTGTGCGGAGCGTTGAACGCCAGATACAGGAGCCACGGTTTGACCGCCCCGGCATGGCGCCGCACAAAGGCCGCCGCTTCCATCCCGATCTGCGCGGTCAAATAGTTGGTGAACGGCGCTTCCTTGCCGTTCCGGTCCAAAGGGATGGTGTATTCCACCCCGCCTTTGTTGGTGGGAAAATACATGTGCCCGCCGCCCAGCAAACCCCAGTATTCATCAAACCCTCGCCGGTTGGGATGAAAATCCGGGTGCGCGCCCAAGTGCCATTTGCCAACCGCGCCGGTGAGGTAACCCGCTTTCTTCATCACCTGCGGGAAGGTGATTTGGTCCAGCGGCAGGCCCGCGTTGCGGTCGGCCGGCAGCCAGGCGGGATTGTTTTCGTGGCCGAACCGGTGCTGGTAACGGCCGGTCAGCAGGCTGGCCCTTGTGGGGCTGCAAAAGGGATGCGGCACATAACCGCTGGTGCAGCGGATGCTTTCCGCCGCCAGTTTGTCCAGGTGAGGCGTGGGTATCTCCTTGCTTCCCTGGAAGCCCAGGTCCGCATAGCCGAGGTCATCCGCCACGATGATCAAGACATTGGGCGGGGCGGCCGGCGCGGGTTGGCTCATGCCGGCCCAAATCATCAATGCGCCCGTTGCCAAAACGGAAAAAAAGCCCTGTTTCATTTCTCAAGGATACGCGCGGCGCCCAGTTCGGCAAGCTTTCATTCCACCAACTCCACAAGGTCCCCGGCTTCCAGTTCCGGGTCTTCCTCGCCGCTCAACAACTTTTGCGGGCTAATCTCGTAAACCTGCCCCTGGCGGGTCACCAGGATTTTCTTCGGATTTCCCCGTCCGTAATGCTCGGCCGCGATGATGGCGCGGGCGAGGGTGAGACCCTGCATCCAAGGAACCTGCGGCCGGCGCACCGTCCCGCGCACCGTCACCATCGGCATCCGCGCCTGCCATTCGGCGCGGGCTTTCTGCTGGCCCGCTTCGTAAGCCTTCAGCAGTTCCTGCTGACGTTTCTCGCGGCTCGCGCACCCGGCGGCGACGGCCAGCAGCGCCACCCATCCCAGCTTGTTAATCCGGCGTGAAATCATAAACCAGCGCGATGAGGCTGCCCCAAAACCGGCCGCTTGGCCAGCCTGGAAAAAAGCGGAAAGGCCAATAATCGGCATTGGCCATCCACTTTTGATGGGCATTGACAACGAGGCGTTCCGAAGTGAAGAATCCGGCCATGAAAAACAAGCCCGCGCGGGAAACGACCCGAAGAGAATTTATCCACAAAAGCTCGCGCCTGGCGGCCGCTTCGGCGCTGGCCGGAGTAGCATTGCCGCATGTGCATGCCGCCGAGGACAACACCATTCGCCTGGCCCTGATCGGCTGCGGCGGGCGCGGCAGCGGCGCCGCCGCCAACGCGCTCGACTCACCCCACGGCCCGGTCAAGCTCGTGGCGATGGCCGATTTCTTCGAGAACCGGCTGAACAATTCGCACAAGGCGCTCAGCGAAAAATACGGGGATCGGGTGGAAGTGCCGCCGGAGCGGCGATTCACCGGTTTTGCCGCCTGGCGCAAGGCCATTGACTGTATGCGCCCGGGCTCCGGCGACATTGCGATGCTATGCGGCTACGCCGGCTTCCGGCCCGGCCAGCTCGAATACGCCGTCGAGAAAGGCGTGAATGTGTTCATGGAGAAATCGTTCGCCGCCGATCCGCCCGGCGTTCGCCGGGTGATCAAGGCGGGCGAGGCGGCGGAGAAGAAGAACCTGAAAATTGCCGCCGGCCTGCAATGCCGCCATTCGCGCAACCGCCACGAGCTGCTGCGACGGATGCGGGAGGGGGAGTTGGGCGAAGTGCTGTGCGTTCGCGCCTATCGCATGCAGCCGTGCGGCTGGCTGCGACCGCGACCGGCCGCGGAAAAGGAGCTGCACTGGCAGGTGCGAAATTTCACCCACTTCCTATGGGTCTCAGGCGGGCTTTTCGCGGAGATGAACATCCACCAGATTGACGAGATCTGCTGGATCATGGACGCGCTGCCGGTGACCGCCCACGCGATTGCGGGCCGGGCGGCCAACAGCACCGACTGCGGCCAGAACCTCGATTCGTTCACCATCGAGTGGACTTTCCCCAACGGCGCGAAGGCCTTTGACATCGTGCGCTGGCTGCCCAAATGCCACACCGATTTCGCCACCTACATCCACGGGACCAAATGCGCGGCGCAGTTTTCCGGCCCCCACCACGAGGGGACGGTGAACATCTACCGGAACCAGCGCATCGCCCGCGACAACCTCGCCTGGAGCGCCCCCAAAGAGCCGGTCACCCCCTGGCAGGCGGAATGGGACAACCTGCTGGAATCCATCCGCAATAACCGCCCGCACAACGAGGCCAAGCGGGCGGCACTGTCGAACCTGGCCGACATCATGGGGCGGGCGGCGGCGCACATGGGGCGCATGGTTACCTGGGACGAGGCGATGGCGTCGAATTTCCAGTTCTGCCCCGGCATTGACGAACTAACCGACGATAGCCCCGCCCCGTTGCAGGCCGACGCCCAGGGCCGTTACCCGGTCCCCGTCCCCGGGCAGTGGACAGAAATATAAGGGCATCCGCGACGCGGTCCGTCCGCAGGGGGGCCGGCGTTCACCCCCAGATTTTGCGGTCGAGCGAGCGGAACTGGATGGCCTCGCCGAGATGCTCGAAGGTGATGGCTTCCGCGGCCGCGAGATCGGCGATGGTGCGGGCCACTTTGAGGATGCGATCGTAGGCGCGGGCGCTCAGTTCCATGTCCGCCATGGCCAGGCGCAGCATGTCCAGCATGGTGTCATCCAGTCGGCAATGCGTTTTTATCTCCCTGGTTCCCATGCGGGCGTTGCAGGTGAGGCGGCGGCCCTTGAACCGCTCGATTTGCCGCTGGCGGGCGGCGACCACCCTTTCCCGGATGCGCGCCGAAGGTTCGCCCTCGCGTCCGGCGGTGATTTCCTGGAATTTCACCGGTGGCACCTCGACATGGAGGTCAATGCGGTCCAGCAGCGGGCCGGAAATGCGGCCCAGGTAATTTTGAATCTCGCGCGGCGAACAGCGGGATTCGCCGGGCATTTTGCCGTCAGGCGTGGGATTCATGGCGGCCACCAGCATGAACTGGGCGGGAAAGGTCATGGTGCCGGCGGCCCGGGAGATGGTCACCCGGCCCTCCTCGAGCGGCTGGCGCATGGTTTCGAGCACACTGCGCTTGAACTCCGGCAATTCATCGAGAAACAGCACGCCATTGTGCGCCAGTGAAATCTCGCCGGGCGTCGGATTGATGTTGCCGCCGAGCAGGCCGGCGTCGCTGGCGGTGTGGTGCGGCGACCGAAAAGGGCGGTGACTGACGAGCGCCTGGCCGGGTTTAAGCAGCCCGACGATGCTGTGAATTTTGGTGGTCTCGAGGGCCTCCTCGAGGGTGAGCGGCGGCAGTATCGTCGGCAGGCGCTTGGCCAGCATGCTCTTGCCGGTCCCGGGCGGCCCGATAAGCAGGACGTTGTGGCCGCCGGCGGCGGCGACCTCCAGGGCGCGCTTGACCGATTCCTGGCCTTTCACATCGGCAAAATCCAGATCGTCATCGCCCGCCACGCGGAAGATGTCCTCCAGATTGACGCGCGTGGGGCCGATTTTGATTTCGCCCTCAAGGAAAGCGGCGGCTTCGCGCAAGTTGCGCACCGGGATCACCTGCAAGCCTTCCACCACCGCCGCCTCGGCGGCGTTTTCCGGCGGAACCAGCACCCCCGTCCGCCCGGCGGCGCGCGCGCAAATCGCAATCGGCAGGACCCCCTTGACGGGGCGCACTGTGCCGTCCAGCGCGAGTTCGCCAACGATGACGAAGTTGTCGAGCTGATCGGTTTCGATCTGGTGGCTGGCGGCCAGGGCCCCGATGGCGATGGGCAGGTCGAAACTCGGGCCTTCCTTTTTGATATCGGCGGGCGCGAGGTTGATGGTGGTGCGCCCCATCGGCAGCTTGAAGCCGGAATTCTGCAAGGCGGTGCCGACGCGGTCGCGCGACTCTTTGACCGCGGCATCCGGCAGGCCCACCACGACCATCACCGTTTCTCCGTAGCCATCGTTGACCTCGACCTCGACCGGGTAGGCCTCGATGCCGTTGACCGCCGCCGAACAAGCCTTGGCTAACATGCGCGGGATTGTGCGGAACCCCCGGCTGCCGGTCAAGAATTGTGAACCCTGGCCCACAGGACCTTCAGGTAGCGGCCCTCGGGAGCGTTCGACATGACGGGATGATCGGGAGCGGCGCCGGTGCGGTCGAAAAATTGCAGTCGCCGGTCCTGGCGATGCGCGGCCCGGGTGACGAGCTGCTCGAAATCCTCCGCCGTCAGGAGGCCGGAGCAGGAGCAGGTTACCAGCAGCCCGCCCGGCTCGACCAGGGAGATGGCCAGGCTGTTTAAGTCCTCATATTTGCGCCGTCCCTGGTAGGCCTCGTCGCGGCTCTCGACCAGCTTGGGCGGGTCCAGCACCACCGCGTCCCACCGCTGCCGATTGACCTGCATCTGCCGGGCGTAGGCAAAGGCGTCGCAGTGAATCCAGTTGGCGCGAACCTGGTTGAGATTGGCGTTGCGGCGGGCCTGGGCGATCGCGGCTTCGTCCAAATCCACGCCGGTCGCTTCGGCGGCGCCGCCGTTCACCAAAGCGCTCAGCGCAAAGCCGCCCGTGTAGCAGCAAAGGTCCAGAACCCGGCGGCCGCCGACCAGTCCGGCCAGCCGGCGGCGGTTGTCGCGCTGGTCGCAAAAAAAACCGGTTTTGTGGCCCCGGGCAAAATCCACCTCGTAGCGCGCGCCGTGCTCGCGAATGCGGACGGTCTTGGGAGGTTCCGGGTCGGGCCGGTGCCGGATGCCTTCGAAGCGGGCCGCCCGCTCATCCACCTCCAAGAAGGTCCGGCGCGCGCCCAGTCGGCTTTGCAGTTCTTTCAACCAATCCGGCAGCCGTTGGTAAATGCCCAGGCTGTGGACCTCGACGCTGAGCACATCGGCGAATTTGTCCACCACCAGCCCGCTAAGACCATCGCCATCGGAATTCACCACCCGGAAGGCGTCGGTTTGCGACGGCAAATCCAGCGTCTCAAGCCGCCAATCCACCGCCCGCCGCAGCAGTTGGCCGAACAACGGTTCCCCGACGGTTTCCTCGCCGTGGTAAAACATCCGCAGCGGCACACGGGCCTTGGGATGGTAGAGGCCGGCGCCGAACCGGTTGCCTTCGCGGTCAAAAACGGTCACAAGACTGCCCGGCCGGGCGTCGGCGGAGGCCTCCCGGATCATGGCCGGGTAGATGCAGGGATTGAAACTGTAGTATTTAAGTTGAACCCACGGCGTTGGCCACGACGTTTTGTCAACGGCGGGACAGGGCGCCGCCGCGGGTCTGTCCGCCGCGGGTGCGAGAGGTTCCGGAGGCGTTTTGCACTCGGCTTTTTTCATGATTTGGCGAAAACGTCCCTTGACGGAATTTTACGGCTGCCCCACAACATCACCGCGCCGAGAAACATCACCATCGGGCCCTCCACGAATTTCCAAAATGGCGGCAATCCCTCATGCCAGTCCACGCCCAGCAAAATCAGCCCCAGCAGCAGGGTGACGCAACCCAGGTAAACCACCACCGGGCGGAATCGCGGCAGGTCGCCGGACACCAGCCAGAGCAACCCGCCGTAGAAAGCATAGAAGGCCGAGGTGGACCGGGCCAGGTAACCGACAATCGGCTGCTCCGACAGGCTGCCCAATCCCAATCCCTGATGAATGCTGTTCATGGCGGAATAAGGCAAAAAGACCGCCGCCAGGGCCAGCAGCGAGACGCTGCCGACCGAACGCAAAAACCATTTCAGGAACATCAGTGGGCTCATCATTTCACCGCCGACGCCGCGCCGCTCCGGGACGCAGCATAACCTTTCGCCGTCCGGCCTTCCACCGGTAATTTGAGATCGGCCCAAAACCAAGCGACGCCCGGCGGACATGGGCTTGCCCCCTACACCAGCCGGCCATCCTTCATTTGCAGCGAGCGATGGGCGTAGGCCGCGGATTTGGGATCGTGCGTAACCAGCAGCACCGCGCCGCCGCCGGTGGCGAAGTCGGCCAGGAGGCTCAACACCTTGCGCCCGTTCTCCTCGTCCAGGTTGCCGGTGGGCTCGTCCGCCAGCAGGACTTTAGGCGCGTTCAGCAGCGCCCGCGCCAGGGCGGCGCGCTGTTTTTCGCCCGTGCTCAGCGCGGCCGGCACATGATCGAACCGTCCGGCCAGCCCAAAATTTTCCAGCAGCTTTTGGGCGTGGTCGCGGGCGTTGGGCCGGGCGACCGCCAAGGCCGGGGTCAGGACGTTCTCCAAAACGCTGAGGTAAGGCACCAGGTGAAATTGCTGGAAGACAAAGCCGATGCGCGTGGCGCGAAAACGCGCGCGCGCGTCGGGCGCCAGGGCGTAAGGGTCCTGGCCGTCCACCGTCACCCGCCCGCTATCGGGGCGCTGCAAGGCCCCGGCCGCCAGCAGCAGGGTGGTTTTGCCGCAGCCGCTCGGGCCGCGCACCGCGACAAATTCGCCGGCCTTGACCGCGAGCGAGCAGCCATCCACCGCGGGCACGGGGCCGCGCGGGCCGGCAAAGGTCTTGCGGATGTCTTCCAAGATCAGCATCAGCCCTCCCGCAAAATATCCGCCGGGTCCTGACTGGCGGCCAGGAGCGCCGGAACCCAGGCCGCCACCGCCGCCAGCAGCGGGGCCGCCGCCAACACGCCCAGAAACAGCTTGGGATCGGCCAGTCGCGCGGCGATTTCCTGGCTGGCCGGTTCCTGGGCATATAGCCCCATGAGCAAGCCGGCGCCGACACCCACAGCGGCGCCGCCCACACCCATCAGGCCCGCTTTGCCGATGAACACCGCCAAAACCTGGCGGGAACGCACACCGATGGCCCGCAGGATGCCGATTTCCGCGCGGCGATCGCGCACATTGAGCCAGGTCAACAGGGCAATCCATACGCCGCAGGCGGCCAACGCCACCGGCACCAGCATGGCGGCGTAGGCCTCGCGCTGGGCGCGCAGGTTGGCGCGCCCGGCCCGCTCCTGTTCAAGCGCAATAACCGCCTGCTCGGCGGCGCGGTTGCGGGCCTCGGCGCGGGTGACGGCCTGGGAGGCAAACTCGACCACCCGGGTGTCCGGCAGCAAGGCGCCAATCTCGGCCCGGATGACTGCCAGGCGGTCGGCGGCACAGTTGCACTCCAGGGCCAGAATGGCGTTGATTTTGCCGCGGCAGTCCAGCAGTTCCTGGGCTTCCCGCAGATTGATCCAAAGCGTGATGTCATCCTGGTTGCCTTTTTCATCCATGAGCTTGCTAACCGCGAATTGCCTTCCCATAAAAGCGAACGAGTCGCCTTTCTTCAGGCCCAGACTTTGATGCAACTCATGGCCCAGCACCGCGTGGCCGGGCGCGACACTCTCCAACAGCGGCTTCTGGCCGCCCTGATGAATCAGCACCTCGCCCTTCACCCCCATCAGCACGATTTTGCGCTGGCGTTCCGGCCATTTGACCTTTTGTGTCAGCGTCGGCAGCACATGGTTGATCGAGGCGACGCGGCTTTTGGCCAGCCGGTCCGCGTATTCCTCCGGCAGGTAAACCGGCGGCTGGTCGTCGGCAAACAAATCGTTCGGGGTGCGGTCTTTCGGCAGGATGAGGATGTTGAAGCCCAGCTTGAGGGTGATCTTGCGGAAATCGTCCTCGAGTTTGGCCAGCGCGGCCTTGGTTTGAGTTTCCTTGGCGGCCAGGATTTGCTCGGTGCGGAGGTCGTGTTTGTGCAGAAGGGTGATTTGCGCGACCAGGCAGCCGGTGGCCGCCGCAACGCTCAGCAGGCCCATCGCAAAATTCAATTTGCGATAAGCGATCTCCCGCAAAATGAGCTTTCCCAGTTCCATGCCTTCATCGGTTGCTTTCGTCCGGCCCGCCAGCCGGTTCATTGATTTTCCCCGGCCTGCTCCGCCAATTCAATCCCAATTCTTGCCAAAATTCAATGTTGCGGCGAAGCCCCGCCAATTGGCCCGGCCGACCGCGAGAAAATCTGGCGGACAATGTCCTCGATGGGCACTTCCTGGATGTCCATGTCTTTGACGGGCAGGCGGTCAAGCAGTTCCTTGCAAACCGGGATCACCCGGTCGCGCTTGACTTTGAGGCGGATGCTGGCCGGATTTCGTTCCACCACCTCGCCGTAGGAAGACAGGTCCAGCGTCGCGGCCGCGCCGGCGCCGGCGCAATGGATGGTGACCAGTTTAAAATCGGCAAAGCGGTCCAGCACCTCGTCGAGACGCCCGTCAAAGAATAACACGCCGTGGTCAATGATGATGACGCGTTCGCACAACTCCTCGATGTCCGCCATGTAATGGCTGGTGAGCAGAATGGTGGTGCGCCGGGCGGCGTTGTGGCGGCGCAGAAAATCGCGCACGGTTTTTTGGGAAACCACGTCCAGCCCGATGGTTGGCTCGTCCAACAGCAGCACCCGGGGCTGGTGCAGCAGGGCGGCCACCAGCTCCATTTTCATGCGTTCCCCCAGCGACAGCTCGCGCACCATGACCCCGAGCTTGTCGCGCACCGCCAGCAGGTCGGTCAATTCATTCACCGTGCGGGTGAAAACTTCTCGGGGAATTCCGTAAATTTTAGCGTTCAGTTCGAGCGACTCGCGAGCCGGGAGGTCCCACCAAAGCTGGTTCTTCTGGCCGAGCAGCAGGGCAAACTGGCGACGGTAGCCATCGGGACGCTCCCACGGGACATAGCCCAGCACCCGGGCCTCGCCGCGGGTGGGATGCAGCAGCCCGGCCAGCATTTTCAGCGTGGTGGTCTTGCCGGCCCCGTTGGGCCCCACAAAACCGACGAACTCCCCTTCCCCAACCTGGAAGCTGATCTCGCGCACCGCCTCGACCAGCTCATAGTGGCGGCGCCAAAGGCCCTTGAGCGCCCCCCTAAAGCCCGGCTCTTTCTTGTAGGTGCGGAAACTCCGGGTCAGCCCTTTGACCTCGATGACCGCCATCGCCCCAGCCTAGCCGCGTCCGGCTCGGACCGCAACGAACTTTGCGGCAGAGCGGTCAGCGCATGCGGTCGAAGCTCTTTTGCAGTATCTGCCAGGGGGCCAGCCCCTTAAACGGCTGCTGGGCGCGCTCGTTGAGTTGCGCTTCCAGGGCGTTCTTGGTAGGCCGCTTGACCTGGTAAAGAATGCCGAAGTAACCGGGAAAAGGCTCGTTGGCGAGCTTGTAAGCCGCGACCTCGTCAGTGGGGTCATGGTTGGCGGGCGCCAGATTGAACACGCCGCCTTTGCGGGGATTGGTGGCGTCGAAAGCCCCCTCGTAAAACTCCACGCATTCGCTGAGGCATTCGATGAAGCTGAAGCCGTCATGGTCCATCGCCGCTTCCAGCATTTGGATCATGTGGTTGGGATTGGTGTGCGTGGTGCGGGCGATAAACGTGGCGCCGGCCGCCAGAGCCTGCTTGAGGGGATTGATCGGATGGTCCACCGCCCCCCACTGATCGGTCTTGCTCTTGTAGCCGACGGGGGAGGTGGGGGAGGTCTGCTTCTTGGTCAGGCCATACACCTGGTTGTCCATCACCACCAAGGTCATCTTGATGTTTTTGCGGGCGGTGTGGGTGAAATGATTGCCGCCGATCGAGAACGCGTCGCCGTCGCCGCTGAACACAAACACATGCAGGTCCGGACGGCTGAGCGCCAGGCCGGTGGCGAAAGGCAGCGCGCGCCCATGAATGAAATGGGCGCCGTAGGCCTGAATGAAGTACGGAAAGCGGCTGGAACAGCCAATGCCGGAAACGGTGGCGACCTTTTCCTGATGGACCTGCCGCTTTTCCAGCACTTTTAGAAAGGCCGCCAGCACGGTGAAATCCCCGCAACCGGGGCACCAAGTGGGGTGGTCGGCGGTCAGGTCTTTCTTGGTGAGCGGCTTCCGGGCCGCCGGAGCGGCCGGCGCGGGCGCGGTATTTGGCGATATTGCCGCGCCGGGCGCGGCTTCAGGATGGTTGAGAATGGCGTTGCTCATGTTGACGGGTGTTTCAGGAGGTGACAATTCAGCGGGGCAGCGGTTCTTCGGCCAGCTTCTGGTCCAGCCGCTCGATGATTTCAGAAACCTTGAAGGTCAATCCCTCGGTTTTATTCAAGCCGTGAATGTTGGCGTTGCAATAACGGGCCCGCAAAAGCCCGCCCAGTTGGCCGAAGCCGTAGATGCCCTGGTCGTTCATTTCCACCGCGTAGATGCGTTGGAAGGCGTCAAAGATTTTATCCAACCCGTTGGGCAGCGGGTGCAGGTAATGCAGATGCAGGCCGGATACCGACCGGCCCTGGGCGCGCAACCGGTCCACCGCCTCGCGGATGGGCCCCTGGGTCGAGCCCCACCCAACCAGCAGCACGTCGCCTTCGCCGGCGCCATAAGGCGCGGGCGTGGGCAGAGTCGCCATCAGGGCCTGCAATTTTTTGCGGCGCTTGGCGTTCATGTCCATGTGCATCCTGGCCGAAGCGCTGGGATGGCCCATTTCGTTGTGTTCGAGACCCGGCAACACCGGGTATTTGCCGTTGAGTATGAGGGTCCCGGGAGCGACATGGCGGGGGATGCCGTTCTCGGCGTTCAGATCATAAGGCTTGTGCTCGGTCACCGGCGTCAGATCAATCGGCAATTCCTGGCAGATTTTTTCGAGCTCCGGCTCTTCGAACGCCTCGATGCGGGTGCCGATGGCCTGGTCGCTCAGCAGGAAGACGGGCACCGAATACTTGCGGGCGATGTTGACGGCTTCAATGGCCGAGTAAAAACAATCCCGCACGTTGGCGGGCGCAATCACCACGCGCGGGGCGTCGCCATGCGAACCGTAAACCGCCAGATTTAAGTCTGATTGCTCCACCATGGTGGGCAGGCCAGTCGAGGGGCCGCCGCGCTGAATGTTGACAACCACCAAAGGTATTTCCGCCATCACCCCCCAGCCGAGCGCCTCCATTTTCAAGGAGATGCCCGGGCCGCTCGAACCGGTCACCGCCACCCGGCCGCCGGAACTCGCCCCCAAGGCCATGCAGATCGAGGCGATTTCGTCTTCGCATTGCACAAAGGTCCCGCCGTATTTGGGAAGCTGGTGTCTCAGGATTTCCATCGTGTCCGACCATGGTGTGATGGGATAGGCCGCGCCGAAGCGCACGCCGGCGGCAATCAAACCAAAGGCGATGGCCTCGTTGCCGTTCATCACCACCTGCCGGCGGGCTTTGTGGCGGCTTTCCTGAAATTGATATGTTTCCTCGATAGTGCCGCTGAAATACCCATAACCGGCTTGAAAAGCGGTCAGCGCGTTGGTGACCACGCTGCTGTCCTTGCCGGCAAATCGCTCGCGAATCAATTCCTCCAGCCGCGGCACGTTCAAGTCATACATCCGCGCCAACAATCCCAGCGCGAAGATGTTCTTGCCTTTGTCTTTGGAGGTGCCGCCGATAGCCTCAACCGTCAGGCTGGATATGCGCACGCCCAGGTGACGGTAATCCGTCTGCCATTCCGGCTTGGGCTGCACATGGTCGCTGTCGTAAAGCACAATGCCCCCTTTTTTCAGCGACTTGAGGTGCTCCTCATACGAATGCTGATAAAACGCCAGCAGCAAGTCCGCCTCGTCCCCGGCGCTGAGCACTTCTCCCGAGCCGATGCGCACCTGGAAAATCGAGGGTCCGCCGGAGATGGTCGAGGGGATGGTCATAAACGTCATGACCTCCTGTTCGCTTCGCCCCGCCAGCCGGGCCAGAAATCCGCCAATGGCTTGAATGCCGTCCTGGGAATTGCCGGCAATCCGGATGACGGCCTCCGATATTAATTTCGGCTTGGCGCCCGCTTTCGCCAAAACGCCGTTGTTTCGCGCTACATCACTCATGTTAAAAATTACCCGCCCTGATGAAAACCGCCGTCGGCCTTTATGACCGGCCGATTTGACTTTTGCCTCATCAGTTAGGACTGCTTACGCTACCATCGTTAAAATCAATGTCAACGGCGAAAATAAAGCTGCATCCCATTGACGTTCAGCGGGTTGCGGAAAAGTGGCGAGGAATAGATAAAAACCAAATGTCAAGTATAAGATTTTTTAATAATAATCGCCCGCCGGTTTAGGAAAATCATTGCGTCTTAGACAAAAAGTGCTGCAAACCGTCCGCCACCCCATGCCCCCAAGGTTGGGAGCTGATGAAACCGCCCTGGCGACGCAGCGCCACCTTGACGGCGGGGATGGCATTAGCCGGGGCCACCAGCCAGCGCGCGCGTTTTTCGTCCAGCATCGGCAGGTCATTGTAATGATCGCCGGCCGCGAGAATAGCCGCCGGCTCGATCCGCATCAGGCGGGCGACTTCGGACATCACCGTGCCCTTGTCATAGCCCGAGTGGCTGAAACGGACATACACATCGTTGCGCACAACCGCCAGGTTTGGCTGGCGTCTGCAGTAATCCTCCAGGAAAACCATGATGGCGTCGGTATCGTGATTGTTTTCGGCAATCAGGCAGAAAGGCGACCAGGAGTCGGCATAAAGAGTGGCCTGGAAACGCTGGTTGATCCACGCGACGATCTCCGGCAAATCACGCTTGACCCGGTCGAAGACTTCCTGCTGATGGCGCGCGCAGGCCTGGTTCCAAGGCTCCCAAGCGACGTAACGGAAGCCGTCGTGCAGGTATATTTCGCGCTCGACCAGGCCCAGAAAGTCGGGCTTTATCGTGACATGCGCGCGGGCGAGGCCCTCCAGGAGGCCCGGCAAATCGCGCCCGGTGTTGATCATCCACTTGCCGCCCGCCTTTTGCAGATCGGCGATGGCCCGCTGCAAGGACGGGGAGATGGGGGGGATCTCCATCTCAGCGTGGATGGTGCCGTCAAAATCGGTGACCAATAATTTTACGGGCAAATTTTTCATGGACTTCTCATGGGCGCGGCCAGGCGGGTGGTTCGTCACGCCGCGCGCCGGCGGTCTAAACTTGCGCGCTCCTAACAACCATGCCATATAAGGAATGTCAAAGGCATTATGTCAACGACGCAGGAAAAATACGACGAGGCGATGTTCGATTTCAGCATGGGGGATTACGACGCCGCCATCGCCAAGCTGCGGGAGGTGTTGGCGCAGGACCCGGAGTATTTTGACGCGCAGCTCTCCCTGGGCATGGCGCTATGCCGCAAGGGGGACTATGCCGCCGCCATCGCCGAGGGCCACAAGGCGGAAAAAATGCGGCCCCAGGAGCAACTGGCGCACACCAACCTTTCGCTGTTTTACATGAAAGCCGGCAACAAGCAGGCGGCGGAACATCATGGCTTGCAAGCGCGCATCGCCTCCTGGCGGGGCAACATGGCGCCGCCACCCGCCAGCGGCGCGCCCGGCGGCGACCCGGAACTGCAAATGGCCCAAACACCGCCCGCGCCGGTCAAAACGCCCGCTCAATTTCCCGACATGCCCTGGAAAAAAAAGATCGCCGCTCCCGCGCCGCCGGCGGCGCCGGGGCCGGACACCCAGCCCGGCCTGCCGCCGGAAAAGCGATAGATTCAACCGCGACTGGAAACCCCAAACCATGAAAACAGCTTATGAACTTGCCATGGAGCGCCTTGGCAAAAGCGCGCCAACGGTAACGTTGACCGCGGACCAGAAAAAACGCCTCGCCGAACTAAACAGCGAATACCAAGCAAAAATCGCGGACAAGGAGATTTTCCTGCAAGGGAAAATCTCCCAGGCCATGCAAAACGGGGATCTCGAAGCCAAGGAATCGCTTGAACGCCAACTGGCCAGCGACCGAAAAAACCTGCTGGCGGAATTGGAGCGAAAAAAAGAGGTTATTCGCCAGGAAAACAGCCGCGCCGCAAAGTAGCGACTGGCTAACGGATTTTTTTCAGGGCAAACTTTTCGCCGGCAAGTGCGGCTTTCACCAGCCTGCCCCATGGCGTGGGGGTGTAATTCCAATCGGAAATCACGTTCGGGGCGCAGGTGGGATGGAAGCTGAAACCGGTCCAATTAAGTTGGTGCTGCTGGATTAGCCCCAAAACGTCGGCGGACCATTGGTCCAAATCGGTGATGCGCGCCGAAGGAGGGATGAACTGGAAGGCCTTCCAATCACCGGGGCAGCCCACTTCGCCGACAAAGATCGGATGCCGCGCGGCGGCCTCCAGCACCTTGGCCTGCCAATCTCTCTTCCACGGATAGATGTGGCTGGAATAAACAATCCCCAGGCCGTTCTGGCGCTCCCGCAAGGCATATCCCCTCACGACCCCGGAGAGGTCGTAGCCCCAATCCAAGCCGCCGACAATGATGAGGTTGCGGGCGCCGGCGGCACGCACCGTGTCCAAAAGCGCCTGCATGCCGACCGCCTGGTCGCCAACTGTCCGCTCCCGGTTCTCGGTGGGGTTGACATCGGTTTTGGCCGCAGCCGCCTTTTTCAGGTCGCCGCCATCGCGCCAGACCGCCCAGGAAATGCTGTGGGCTTCGTTGAACAATTCAAACAGCACCGCCGGATGATTCCGGTAGCGGGTGGCGGCGTCTTTCCAGAACTCGGCGTGGTCCAGCTTCGGCGCGCCGAACCGGTGCAAATCCAACGCCAGATAGGCGCCGCGCCCGGCGGCGGCCTCGACGGCGGCGTCCACGATTTTGCGATAAGCCAGGCCGCCGTCCTTTTGGGTTTTGTCGCGGCCGAACCAGAAAACCTCCGTCACCGGCAAGCGGATGACGTTGGCTTGCCATCGCTCGATGGCCACAGGGATGGATTTCTGGATATTCTCGCCTTTGGCCGACCACTGGAGGCTGTCCACGCAGAGGCCCTGGAGCCAGACGGGCTGCCCCGCCGGGTTTTGCAACCGGTTTCCCACGACGCGCAGCTCAGGTGGGTGTTTTGCGGGGTCGGCGGGTACCATCGTAGTGGAGGCAACGATGGGTGGCATCTGGGGCAACTGACCAGCGGTGGCGGGCATTACTTCGCACCGGGCAATGTCAAAGGTGCCGCGCGCGGCTTGAAACAAAGCGGGCATGATTTCCAGCAAATGCGCGCCGGGCGGCACTTTGGCGACAAAGCTTTTATCCACCCAGCCTTTGAACGTGCCACGAAAGGCGGGGGCCAATGGCTCGGGCTTGAGAGTTTGGCCGGCTTGGTCTTTGAAATGGCTGATGACTCGCGCGTCGAACCAAGGTTGTTTGCCGGGTTGAACATCTTCATGGCGAACGCGAAGCCGGACTTCGACAGCCGGCGGGGGAGGCGATGGCAACACGACAGCGCGATAGAGGAGAATGGTTTCACCCGGGGTATCCGCCCGCAGGCGCATAAAATGATGGCCTTCTTCCGACTCCCAGGTGGAACCGTTGACTTTAGGCCAATCGTCGGGCCACTGGTCGGCGTTGCGGTCCAGGGAGAAATCAGGATTGCTCAATAACGACGCCCTGCCGGCGGGCTCAGCGGCCTGAATGAGGACGCCCCACAAAAACAAGGAGGCAAAGACCAACGCCCAGCCCGCCCACGTCCGACGAAAACTTGACCCCTTTCCCTCAGGGATGGTTTTCCCAGGAAGCCGGTTCCGCGCAGGAGCCGACGCAAGGAGGCTCTGATATGCTTGCGAACAGGCCAGGGAATAAAGTTGAGCCTCCTTGCGCCAGCACCGGCAACCAAGGGGTTCAGGGCGAAGGAAACCACCTTTGCCGGCGATTCCCCCGGAAACGTCGAAGAAGCGGCCTGATTCGATAGCGCCACGCATCTTTGGACGCTAGGCGGATGGGGGCGAAGGCGTCAAGCGGAGACGGCGGCTTGGCCAATAAAAAACGCGGGGAAGTTCCCCGCGTTTTTCGTTAGTGCGTTGGAGAAACTGTTTCAGTTCTCGTTCTGCCTGGGACAATTCGGGCCGGTGCCGTCGCGCAGGCGCAGGCATTGGCCGTTGCCTTTGCCTTCCCCGCCTTTGCCTTTGCCCATGCCGGGACCGCCCTGGCCTTTGCCCATGCCCTTGCCCGGTCCGCCCTGGCCCTTGCCAAGGCCGCACGGCCCCTGGCCGCCCTGCGGACAATTCGGATTCGGGCATTCCTTGTTGATGCCGGGGCCGCCCTGGCCTTTGCCGTTGGGACCCGGACCATTTTGCGCCTGGAGGTTGCCCAGCGCCAGCGCCAGCGCCACTCCGGCGGCCAACATTAACTTCATTTTCATTTCTCTGCCTTTCTCTTCCGTGTTCTCATTTGCCGGCGCCCCCGCCCGTCCTCACCCGAGGACCGGCCCCGCGCCGATCTCACTTAAATAGACTCCCGGCATGTAAAGCGCGTGTTTTTTTGGCGAAGAAAATTGTAAAGAAATTGAAAAGGTTTGCCCGATAGGGATGGGGGCATAAACCATAAACCTGATTTTGAACTTTGCCGGCGCCGAATGGTCCTTTAATCTGGAGACGAAATGAAACGATATTTAATTTTCTGCGCCGCCGCCCTGCTGGCCGGCGCGGCCGCTTTGGCTCAAAACCCGCCCTCGACCGCCGCGCTCATCGCCGAGCGCCAGGAGATTGAGGAAAAATACAAGGCGCTCGCGGCCACTGTCGAGGCCTTGCAAGCCAGCAACGCGGCGCTGCAAAAAAAATTGGCCGAACTGGCCGCCGAGGTCCAAGCGCTGCGCGAAGGGGCGGGCCGGCCCCCCGCCAACATGGCCACCCAGGAGGACCTGCAAAAATTGGCCAAAAGCATTGTCGAACTCGACCAGACCCGCGCCGCCGACAACAAGTTGGTGGTCGAGAAAATCCAGGAACTGGCCAAGCTCATCGCCAAAGCGCCCGCCCCGGCCAATCCAGCCCCGCGCCCGGCGCCGACGCCAAGCGAAAAAGGCTATGAACACGTCGTAGCCGCGGGGGACACCCTGAGCAAAATCATCAAAGATTTCCGGGAGGCCGGCATCAAGGTCACCCAGAAGCAGGTCGAGGACGCCAATCCCGAGGTCAACTGGAACCGGCTGCAAATCGGGCAAAAAATCTGGATTCCGGCCCCGCCCAAATAGCCGCGCGGCGGGCTTACTGCCTAGTCTCCGGGATGCAATACACAATCTGTCACCGTGGGCGACGTTCTCCCTCTCCCCCCTTGTTGGGAGAGCGCAGGGTGAGGGGGCGCGTGTCGTTTATCCCCAGCGCTCATGAGTAACGCTTCTATGGTGCCCGCCACCTGCAAGTCCGTTGGCCCGCTTGCTCCATGAAAACGAGGGATTATCTGCGCTTGGGCCTGCCCTTGGGCGAGCCGCTCCGGTTGGCGCGGGAGTTCGTCGCCAACTTTGTTTTGCGAGGGGGAGATAAACGGCAAATTGAAGCCGAACTCCAAAAAGTGCTGCAAGACCCGGGCGCTTGGGCGGACGATCCTTTGCGGGGCGCGCTGGCGAAATCCTTGCGGCAAAAGCCGGCCAACCCGCGCGCCACACCGGTCAAATACCGGCAATGGGGAGAGGATTTGGAGCCCGAGTCGGTCGCCCAGATCGAACGGGCCTGCCAACTGCCGGTGGCGGTGGCTGGCGCGCTGATGCCTGATGCCCATGTCGGTTATGGTCTGCCCATCGGCGGCGTGCTGGCGACGGATAACGCGGTGATCCCCTACGCGGTGGGAGTGGACATTGCCTGCCGCATGAAGCTCTCCGTGCTCGACATCCCCGTGCGCGATCTGGAAAGAAAACGCGAGCATCTGCAGCGGGCGATCGAGATGGAAACGCGTTTTGGCGTGGGGGCCTCCTTCAAGGTCCGCCGCCAGCACGAAGTGTTGGACCTGGACTGGAATGTCAGCCCGGTGACCCGCCAAAACCGCGATCGGGCGTGGTCGCAGCTTGGCACCAGCGGCAGCGGCAATCATTTTGTGGAGTTTGGAGTGTTGACGGTGGCGAGCGAGGCGCTGGGCCTGGCGCCCGGCCAATACACCGCGCTGCTGAGCCACAGCGGCAGCCGGGGAACGGGCGCGGCGGTTTGCGATCATTACAGCAAATTGGCCATGTCCCGCCATCCCGAACTGCCCAAAGAATACCGGCACCTGGCCTGGCTGCCCCTCGATTCCGACGAAGGGCGGGAATACTGGGCCGCCATGGAATTGATGGGACGCTATGCCGCCGCCAACCATGCTCTCATTCACGAGCACGTGGCGCGGAACCTTCGCGTTCCGGTGCTGTTCGGGCTCGAAAACCATCACAATTTTGCCTGGAAAGAAGTCCATTTTGGCCGGGAGGTGGTGGTGCATCGCAAAGGCGCCACGCCGGCCGGCGAAGGAGTGCTGGGCATCATTCCCGGCTCGATGGCGTCGCCCGGATTTGTGGTGCGCGGCAAAGGCCACCCCGATTCGCTGCATTCCGCCGCCCACGGCGCCGGGCGGGTCATGAGCCGCAGCCAGGCCCGGAAAAGCCTCACTTGGGAGCGCGCGCAAGCCTTGCTGCGCCAGCGCGGGGTCACCCTGATCTCCGCCGGCCTTGACGAAGTGCCGATGGTTTATAAGGACATAATCAAAGTGATGGCCGCCCAGGCCGACCTCGTCGAAATCCTGGCCCAGTTCGATCCCCGCCTCGTCAAGATGGCCCCCGCGGGCGAACGCCCGGAAGATTAAATTTTTCAATCGGCGCCATCCACCACCTGGCAGACGAAAGGGCGGATGCGCCGGCCGGTGTGATGTTCGTAGCGGCGGGCCACGTGCTTGATGAAGTCCTCGTATTGATTCCAGGAAACGAGGTTGAGCGTGGCCCCGCCAAAACCGGAGCCGGACAAGCGCGCCCCCAGGCAGCCGGGATGCTCGCGGGCCAAATCCACCAAAAGGTCCAACTCGGGGCAACTGCTTTGGAAGAAATCGCGCGCGCTTTCGTGGCTTTGCAGAAGGTATTGGCCCAGTTGCGCGAAGTCGCCCTCGCGCAAGGCGCGCTCGGCAAATACCACGCGCTGGATTTCGCCGATGACATGGTAGGCGCAGCCGTATTCGTCGCCGCTCAGTTCCATGCGCAAAGCCGAAAGCCGGGCGGCATCCACCGAGCGCAGGGAGCGGGCGCTGAGGACCTCCGCGGCGGATTGGCAGAGGCGGCGGCGGCGCATGATCGCTTCGGCGGCCGAAACATCCGTGATGCCGCACGGGCAAAGCACGAGCACCAGCTCGCCGATCATCGGCAAGGCCTCGACGGTGTCGAAGCGACAATCCACGCAGAGGGCATGAAAAGCCTTGCCGCTGAGCGAGGAGAGCCGGTCCAACAGGCCGGGGGGCCGCTCGGGAGCTTTGGCGCTGTGACAGGCGCGGGCCAGGGCCAGCTTTTCCCCTTTGCTCAAGGGCGGCAGGCGCCCGCGCTTGTCGCGCTGGGGCGGGCGACTCATGCAGCCGCTTTCGGTGAGCTTGTAGGGATAGAGCTTGCGGACGGTCAAGGCGGCGGCGGTTTGCAAAGCGGCCGTTTCGGACAATCCCGCTCCCGGTTGAATCCCCAGATGAAAGGCGGCGTTAAACCCGCTGAACGGCACCCCCTTCCGCCGCAAGGCCAGCAGGACCGACTTGAAGGGAGTGGCCCACGGAGTCAGCGGGTGCGGCGCGATTTCGCTCAGCCAAAACAAATCGCGCGTTGCCGACGCGGAGCAGGCCAATTCAATGCGCCCGTCGAAACGCGGCGAGGCGGCCACCTGGATGTATTGGTTGACGGCGGCGGTCAGCGAAAGCCCTTCGTTGAATTCACTGTCGGCCCCCAGCAACTCGACATGGGCGGGCGCGATAACCGTGTGCGCGGCTTGATAGCCGAACCTTTTTTTGAATAGCTGCTGCGCTTCGAGGGCGGAACGAGGGCGCGACATGGGACGAAAAGCGAAAGCGGATCAAGCCGGCTTCCGAGCCAGCGCCTCGATGCGCCGGGCCAGCGCGAAATCTTTTTTCGTCAAGCCGCCGGCGTCATGGGTGGTCAAAGTGAGCGTGACCTTGTTCCAGCGGACGTCAATGTCCGGGTGGTGCCAGGACCGCTCGGCGACCTCGGCGACACGCTGGACAAAGGCGATGGCGGACGGAAAGTCTTTGAATTCAAAAGTGCGCGAGATGTGGGCGGGTGTTTTTTGCCAATGGGCCGCTTTTTTCATAGCGGCCTTAACCGCCCGAGGCTGTAATTCCTTCATAGGTGAAGAATGGCCCAAAGAGCTGGGACTGGCAAGCGGCGGCTTGGCGGTCAGGCCAGCCTGGGCGGAGGGCGAACGGCGGAACGCAAAATAAAGAGGCTGGAGATTAACGCCCAAAACCAAGTCAGCGCGAAAAGCGCGGCGCCACCGACGGCCACATTCGCATAGGCATCGCCCCAACCGGGCCGTTCGAGGGTGTCATAATACCGGGCGAAATAGCCCGCAAAGCCAATCAAAACCATGACCACGCCGGCGGCGGAAACCCCCATTTGCACCAGCCCGTGCCAACGGCGGGCCATCGTGGTTCCCAAGCCGGGCCACAGCAGGAGGTTGGTTCCCGCGCAAGCCCAGGCTTTGGACCGGCTAAGCGGCAGTTTGGCCGGGCCGGTTGAAGAGGTCTTCATAGGCATAGGCCAGGCTGGCGACGATGACGGGGAACGCGACAAAAATGCCGACGCAACAGAGCACCACCCCCAACATGCCGATAAGCCACAAAAGCACCAGCAAGCCAAACACCGGCCACCAAACTTTGTTGACTACTTTGCGACTCAACTCCATCGCCGGCCAGAAGTCCATTTTCTTGTCAATCACCAGGGGCACGGCGAAAATCCAGGCCACCATCAGGTAAATCCCGGGAATAACGCACAGAAAGAAGCCGATGGTTTGCAAAATGCCGGCGATCAGCGCCACCAGGAATAGTTGCAGAAACGCCAGGGTAAAGCCGCTAAAGATGTCGCCGAACTCGACCCGCTGCCCCCGTATCCGCTTGAGGAAATAATAGTAAACGCCGCCCATCACCGGGCCGGCGATGATGCCCAAGGCGCCAATAATGAGATAGGCCACCGCGCTGGCGCCCACAATCGGCCAAAAATCGGATTTGACCAGGTTCCAGCCGCGTTCAATGCAGGAGCCGATGCTGATTTGAACCCCGCCGGCGATGATTTGCTGGGCCAGCGCGTCGGGGTCCACCGGCGCCGCCGCTGCTCCGACCGCCATGGCTGGCGGCAGGCTTTTGGCGCTCAAGGCGGCGGCAAATTCCGGGAACTCCGAAAGGTTTTTCCAATCCGTGGTCCCTTCCGCCTGGGCGCGGGTGCCCGCATTGGCGCGGCCTTCCGCTATCCACCTCAGCATTTGGTCGGCGGTAACCGGGCCGTATTCCTTGCCGTCCGCTCCGATGATTTTATACATAACGGGTGCCTCGTCGAATTTATGGACGGTTCCTTAGCATGACGCCGCCGTGGAAGCAATCACCATTTACTGATGAGTGCTTGGGATAAACGACACGCGCCCCCTCACCCTGCCCTCTGCCCCCAGGGGGGAGAGGGAGAACATCGCCCAAAGTGACAAATTGTGTATTGCATCCCGGAGACCATACAGTAGGCGGCATCGAACTGATCGGACGGGTCCGACCGGTCCACCTTTTCCTTCCCGTTCAAGCGGCTTTAAGCCACGCGAACGGGCCAAAGGGGAGATTGCGCAGGATGGTGAACAGAATGATGACCGCCACGAGCAGCCAGACCCAGAAGGGGCGGTCGAAAACCTTCGGCAGGTTGCGTCCGCCGCCGAACAGCGGAGCCAGCTCGCGGGCTGCCATCCATCCCAGCATCGGCAGCAAAACGAACAGCAGGGGATTCAGGCGAAACGCCTGCTCGATTTGCCCGTGCAAAAGCGCGTGAATGGCCCGCAGCGAGCCGCAGCCGGGACACTGAATGCCGGTGGTCACATACAGCAGGCAGCGCGGATAAAAACTGTGTTGGGAGGGATTGAAGAAAAACACCACCGCCGCGCCCGCGGCCAGAAAAAGCGCCACCGCCAAATATAAAAGCACCTTGCCGCGCCGTGGTTCGATCACGGGCGGGATTTCCAGCGAAGCGGATGGCGGTTCCTGATTCATGCGAGGGCGGCTAACGGGCCAGGTGGGCGAACATTTGCGCGACCGCGGCCACTAAGCCGGAGATTATCCCCGCAACAAAGCTGAACAGGGCGAGCACCAAGCCCGCCAGGGCCAGCGAGCGGGAGTGCTGATCGCCTTGGCTTTGCGCCTGGCTGAAGCCGACGATGCAGAAAACCAACGCCACGAGATTGAGCGGCGATCCGCAACAACAGCAGCAGGAACAAACCACGGACACCAGCGCCAGAATAAAGCCCCACCGGGCCATGGGATTGGCCGCCGGGGGCGCGGACGTGGCGTCCGCGCCAGTCGCCGACAGCGGCGGCGCCAACTCGGGGAAGGTGGCATAAGGCCGCCAAGCGGAATCTCCCGGCCCCCGCACCAGCGATTGAAAGTTGAGACGCCCTTGCAAGAGCCATTGCCGCGCCTCTTCGGCGGAAACTGGCCCGTATTCTCTGCCGTCCGCGCCGATAACTCGATACATGACTGGAGCCGCCGGGGCGGTCAATGGCACACCTATTTCAGCCCAGCCACGACCATCATGATGGCATACAGCACGCCTATGACCAGACCGCCAATGAATGACACCAAGGTCCAGGTTTTGGCTTTGGCTGCCGCTTCGCGTGCGCCGGCATAGTCACCAACGGACTTTTTGCTATTAGCCTGGGCGGCATAAACAATACCGACAATGCCGGCGGGCAAGCAGCAGCAAAGGGTGGCGAGAATGGCCCAAACGAGGTAATCGTCCACTTTTTCCGGCGGTGCTGGCATGGCGGGCGCCCCCGGAGGCGACGCATAAGCGGTGGCGGCAAAGAGGTCGGCGAATTCCGACATCGTTTTCAACGGTTTCCAATCCGCGGCGCCCTGCGCCTGCACGAGCGTCTCGCCATTGGCCCGGTTGTCACGGACCCAGCTTCGCAATTCTTCCGCCGAAACGGGGCCGTATTGGTTTCCATCGGCGCCGATGATTTTATACATGGTTTGCCTTTCGTTGCCCTTCGCGCCTTTTCATAAACCACCAAGGCAGGGGTAGGCAATCCCGTTTTGCGATGCCAGCCAGTCGTTTTTAGGTTCCTCGCTGTTTTCGGTGAAATGCCAAGTGTCTCTTTCGTGAGGGGATCGCCTGGTTTGGGAGGCATCGTTGTGCTCAGCCCCGCCAGGGGCGGCAGGTAATATAGATTGTTGCAAAAGTAATTGCATATACAACTCGAGCATGGTAAATTGGTGCTCATGAAGCGCAGCACCAAGTCAAAGCCGCCGCAAAAACCGAAGTTCACGGCGACGGAGGAGGCGCGTTACCAGAAACGCAAGGCGGCGATTGCCGCCGTTGAGCAAGGCGAGTCACCCACGGTCGTGAGCCGGGTGTTA
>Ga0073932_1000646_pt1 | contig 81719 bp, 63 predicted proteins | sample DewCreD2012metaG_FD_76967 | JGI IMG/M metagenome (GOLD analysis project Ga0073932, IMG submission 76967) | Hot spring sediment bacterial and archeal communities from British Columbia, Canada, to study Microbial Dark Matter (Phase II) - Dewar... ...
CGCCGCCGGTCAGCGCGCGCAGCGTGGAGCTGGCGCCTTCGCCGGCCTCCAGGCGTGAGACGGCCCGGCGCGTGATGGCAGGCCCGGCGGCCAGCGCCTCCAGACAGCCGCGCTGGCCGCAGCCGCACAGCGGGCCGTCCGGCTGGAGCAGGATGTGGCCGACCTCGGCCGCCAGCCCGCGCGCGCCCAGCAGCAGCCGGTTGTCCAGGATCACGCCGCCGCCGATGCCGGTGCTGATGGTCATGTAGAGCACGTCGCGGTGGCCGCGTCCGGCGCCGAACTTCCACTCGCCCAGCGCGGCCAGGTTGGCGTCGTTGCCCAGGAACACCGGCCGGCCCAGCCGCGCCTGCATGATCTTCTGCAGGCGCAGATGCTTCCAGCCGGGGATGTTCGTCAGGCTGATGACCTCGCCGAGCCGGGGGTCCACCGGGCCTGGGATGCCCAGCCCGATGGCGGCGACGCCGTCCAGGCCGGGCGGGGCGACGTCGCGGATGGCGTGCTCAAGCCGGTCCAGCACGCCGGCCGGGTCGCCGTCCGGCTGGGTGGGGGTCTTGATCTTCCGGTCCGGGGTGGATTGATGGCCCGTGAAGCGGGCGGCGCGCAGGCTGGTGCCGCCGACATCCACGCCGATAAAGATCGGGTCGCTCATGGCGGGCATTGTAACATGGGCCTTTTTAGGTTCTCAAATCAGCGTGGCCGCCTCCTCAGGACGGCCCATTTGGATAGTTTGCTCAATTGCACCGCGCGAGATTGAGAAAAAAGGCTCATTGACACCCGGCGTCACGGCGTGCTAAACTCGCGCCCGTAGTCACAAGCAGATACTCATTTTGGGCCACGAAGCCCCCGTCGACTCTCCAGGTGTCGGCCGGGGGCTTTTTGTGTGTCCCGGCCAGCGCGCCTGGCAGGAGTTTCAATCCGTATGGTCCCCAAAACGAAGACCCCCAAAGACGTGATCGAGTTCGCCAAGGCGAACGGCGCCAGGTTCGTGGACTTTAAGTTCGTGGACCTGCCCGGCACCTGGCAACACTTCAGCGCCGTCATCGACGAGCTGGATGAGACCCTGTTCGCCGAGGGCATCGGCTTCGACGGCTCGTCGATCCGCGGCTTCCAGGCCATCCACGAGAGCGACATGCTCCTCATCCCGGACCCGGCCACCGCGCACATGGACCCCTTCACCCAGGCGCCGACCCTGAGCCTGATCTGCAACGTGCGCGATCCGTTGACGGGCGGCGCCTACAGCCGCGACCCGCGCTACATCGCCCAGAAGGCCGCCGATTATCTGAAATCCACCGGCATCGCTGATGTCTCCTACTGGGGACCGGAGGCCGAGTTCTTTGTCTTTGACAAGATCCGCTACCACCAGACCGAGTACAGCGCCAGCTACGAGATTGACTCGGTGGAGGGCATCTGGAACAGCGCCGCGCACGAGGGCATCGAGGTCGGCACCAACCTGGGCCACCGCCCGCGCTGGAAAGAGGGCTACTTCCCGGTCTCGCCGGCCGACACCCTGCAGGACCTGCGCTCGGAGATGGTGCTGAAGCTGCTCGAGCTGGGCATCCCCACCGAGGTGCACCACCACGAGGTGGCCACCGCCGGCCAGTGCGAGATCGACATGCGCTTCAGCGATCTGGTGAGCATGGCCGACAACCTGCTGATGTACAAGTACGTGGTCAAGAACGTGGCCCTGCAGCACGGCAAATCGGCCACCTTCATGCCCAAACCCCTGTGGGGCGACAACGGCTCGGGCATGCACGTGCACCAATCCCTGTGGAAGGGCAACACTAACCTGTTCTATGACAAGGACGGCTATGCCCTGCTCTCCCGGACGGCCAAGCACTACATCGGCGGCCTGCTCAAGCACGCACCGGCCCTGCTGGCCATCGTGGCCCCGACCGTCAACTCGTACCACCGTCTGGTGCCCGGCTTTGAGGCCCCGGTCAACATCGCCTACTCGCGCCGCAACCGCTCGGCCGCGGTGCGCATCCCGATGTACTCCAGCAGCCCGAAGGCCAAACGCCTCGAGTTCCGCTGCCCGGACCCGTCCGCCAACCCCTACCTGGCGTTCTCGGCCCTGTTGCTGGCCGGCCTGGACGGCATCCAGAACCAGATCGATCCGGGCGAGCCGGCCGATTTCGACATCTTCGAGGCCCACGACCATACACCCATCCAGCAGGTGCCCGGCTCGCTGGCCGAGTCCCTGGCCGCGCTGGAGGCGGACCACGAGTTTCTGCTTAAGGGCGGCGTCTTCACCCCGGATGTGATCGAGACCTGGCTGACGATGAAGCGGACCAAGGAGATCGACCCGATCCGGCTGCGCCCGCACCCGTACGAGTTCTACCTGTACTACGACGCCTGAGAGGCGGGCGGCCGCACGGCCAGGCGGACCCTAGCCGCCGGCCCCAATCTGGCGTAAAGTGCACGGTGATCAGTAGCCGGCGCGGGAGCGCTTCCCCGCCGACCTGCTGATCACCGTGCGCTCACTCACCATGTCCGCCGTCAACTGGCCTGCCGCCCTCGACCTGCTGCGCGACGCCGGCGCGCGCCTGAGCCGCGTCGGGCCGGACCGCTCCTTGCGCGAAGCGCTGCAACTGATCGCCGACACGGCCGTAGACCTGATCGGGCCGGGCGCCGCCGCGGTCATCTACACCTACGACGCCGCGCGCGGCGCGTTCGACCCGGCCTCGCGCGTGGCCGCCGGCGAGGCCCAGCCGCTGGTCGGCGACCTGCCGCGCGCGGACGGGGTCGGCGCGACGGCCCTGCGCCGGCGCAGCCGCGTGCTGTCCTACGAGAGCGGTCTGCCCTTCCATCCGCTCAAGTATCAGGCCGGCATCCGCACGTCGGCCTGCTATCCCTTGCTGGTGCAGGACCACCCGGTCGGCGCGCTCTACGTCGATCTGCGCGAGGCGCGGCATTTCACCGACGACGAACTGCGCCTGCTCGACACTTTTGTGCCGCTGTCGGCGGTGGCGATCTATAACACGCGCCAGTTCGAGGGCATCTCCCGCCAGCTGCAGCGCAAGGTCGTCGAGCTGGAGCGGCTGCAGCGGGCCGGCGAGCTCATCGGCTCCCGCCCCAGCCTGAACGACACCTTGCAGGAGATCCTGTACAGCGCCCTGCAGTTGACGCATGCCGAGCACGGCTCGTTCCGGCTGCTGGACAAGGCCACCGGCCGCCTGCGCCTGGGCGCCAGCGATCCGGTCCAGATCTCGGACGAAGCCGCCCGCGATCTGCCCCTGGACGAGCCGTCCAGCGTCACGGCCTGGGTCGCCCGCCGGCGCCGGCCGGTGCTGATCCATGACCTGCGCCAGCCGCCCTGGACCGACCGATACGTGCGCCTGCACCCGGAGCGCGAGATGCGCTCGGAGCTGGCGGTGCCGCTGCTCGGGCCGGGCGGGGGCCTGGAAGGCGTGCTCAACGTCGAAAGCCCGCGCGTCGCCGCCTTCGATTCAGACCACGAACGGGTGCTGGAGGCCCTGGCGGCGCAGGCCAGCATCGCCATCCAGGAGGCCCGGCTGCTGGCGGCGCTGGAGGCCATCACGGGCCAGCTGGGCTCGCCCGGCGACCTGCTCAACCGGCTCATTGAGCGCGCCGGCGATCTGCTGAACGTGCCGCACTGCGTGGTCTGGGAACTGGACCCGGAACGCCCCGGCTGGCTGCGGCTGCGGGCTTCCAGCGCCGGCGTCCAGCCGGACTATCGGGTGGAGATCGCCGGCAGCCTGCTGGGCGAGGCCCTGCGCACCCGCCGCCCGGCCTATAGCGCCGACCTGCGCGCCGATCCGCGCCTCCGGCGCCGGCGTCTGGTGCGGCAGATGAAATGGGTGAGCGCGCTGGTGGTGCCCCTGGTCGGCCGCGACGGCGCGCCGCTGGGCGCTTTCGGCGTCTACACCACGACGCCGCGGACCTTCACCGATTGGGAGACGCGCCTGCTGGCGGCCCTGGCCAACCACGCCGCGGTGGCCTTTCAGCAGGCCGAGGCCCTGGCCCAGGTGAAGCTGGCCCAGGAGCGGCAGGCCGTGGCCGAGACGTTCGCGGTCCTGGGGGATGTGGCCGCCAACCTGCTGCACCGCGTGAACAACCTGGTGGGCGTCATCCCGCAGCTGGCGCAGGGCCTGGCCGAGAAGCGCCCCGAACTCCAGGCGGATCCCGTGGCGGCCAAGAGACTGGCCGACATCGAGGCCAGCGCCCGCGCGGCGATGTCCGCCGCGCGCGAGACCTTCGCGTTTCTGCGCCCGCTGCAGCTGGGGCCGGTCAGCGTCAAGCGCTGCTTTCAGGCCGCGGCCGAGAGCGTCACGCGCCCGGCGCATGTCCGGATTGTGTCCGCCGGGTTGAGCGCCCTGCCGCCGGTCCAGGCCGGCGAGGCCCAGCTGCGCTGGGTGCTCGTCAACTTGATGGACAATGCCGTCGAGGCGCTCGGCGACACGCCCGGCGAGATCCGCCTGCGCGGCCGGGTGGCGGCGGACGCGCTGGACCCGGCGCGCCGCTGGGTGGAGCTGACGCTGGCCGATACCGGCCCCGGCATCCCGCCCGAGCACCGCGACCGCATCTTCGACGCGACCTTCTCCACCGGCCACGCCGGCCGCAAGCTTGGTTTTGGCCTGTGGTGGGTAAAATCATGGGTGCAGCGCTTCGGCGGCAGCATCGCGCTGGCCGAGACGGCGCCGGCGGGCCGGGCCGGGACGCCGGGCTGCGCCTTTATTATCCGGCTGCCGACGGCGGTCGGCGCGAATGGGCGCCCCCGTCCCGGCGCGGAAGCTCGAGACACACATGACCCCTAAACTTGTTCTGATTGTGGAAGACAACGCCCAGTGGCGCGACCTGTACGCCGAGCTGCTGGCCGGCTCCAACTATGCGCTGCACTTCGCGGCCAGTTATGCCGAGGCCCGCGGCGAGTTGCAGCGCCTGGCCTTCGCCCTGGCGATCGTGGACCTGAACCTGGCCAGCACCGAGGCCCGCCAGGAGAACCGCGATGGCTACCGCCTGCTCCAGGCCGCGCGCCAGAAGAGCGTGCCGACCATCGTCGTCAGCGGCATGGACGAGCCGGAGGCCGTGGACCGCGCCTACGAGGAGCACGGCGTCTTCGCCTTCATCGAGAAGGCCCTGTTCGACCGCAAGGCCTTTGTGCGCCTGGTGGCTGAGGCGCTGGCGGCCCCGCCGGCGCCGGCGCTGGAGTTCGCGCCCTCCGGCCGCCTGTCCGATCTCACCGACCGCGAGCGCGAGGTGCTGGGGCTGATGGCGCAGGGCTACACCAACCGCCAGATCGGCGAGGTGTTGTTGATCACCCCCAACACCGTCAAGAAACACGTGGACCACATCCTGCAAAAGCTGCGCGTCAGCAACCGGGCGGCGGCGGTGGCCGCGGCCCTGCAGTCGGGCCTCAACCCGGCCCGCCCGGCGGGCGGCGAGGCCGACGGGGCGAAATGAGCGCTTGTGCGAACTACCAAAAAAACAGGGGAGGCGCTTCTGCGCTGAGATGGCCTGTCTGGGGGCTTGCGGCCTGCCCATTGTCCGTCGTAACCTGAGCCCAGTTCGGAGGCGGCGTGGGAAGCCCCTCCGGGCGAATCGGATACAGCCTCCTGAGTGGGATGTGGGCCGGGACGCCCCGCAACATGCGCCAGCATGTGCGGGGCGTCCCGGTTTTCATCAGAAAACGCCATGCTGATTGCGCTGGGAGTCTTCGCCGTCGCTTACACCGCCATCGCCAGCGAGCGCTTCCCGCGCCACTGGGTGGCCCTGGCCGGCGGCGCCCTGCTGGTGCTCTTCGGCGTGCTCAGCCCGTGGGAGGCGCTGACCTATATCAGTTGGGAGACCCTCGGCCTGCTGGCCGGGATGTTCATCCTGGTCTCGATCCTGCAGGAAGCCGGCTTCTTCACCTGGCTGGCCATGACGGCGGTGCGCCGCGTCAACTACCATCCAACGTACCTGTTCGTGGCGCTGTTGGCGATCGCCGCCGTACTGGCGATGTTCATGGACAGCATCACCGTGATGCTGTTCCTGTCCGCGCTCACTTTGCAGTTGTGCCGGCTGCTCAAGCTTGACCCGGTGACCGTCATCATTGCCGAAGTCTGCGCCGCCAACACCGGCGGCTCAGCCACCCTGGTGGGCGACCCGCCGAACGTGATCCTGGGCACGACGCTCGGCTTCAACTTCGCCGATTTCGCCGTCAACACCGGGCCGGTGTCGGCTGTGGCGGCGCTGGTCCTGCTCGGCGTGTTTTACTGGCGCAACCGCCGAATTCTGCGCGACGCGCACGCTGCGCTGACCGACGAGACGGTCCGCGAGATCGAGGCCCTGCATCGCGATCCGCTGCACGCGCAGTTGACACATATCGGCCTGATCGGCTTTGGCGCGGCGGTGGGGTTGCTGGTGACGCACCACTGGTTGAGCGAGATCACGCATCTGCCGATCACGGCGGCTGTCTCAGCCCTGGCGCCGGCCACGTTGGCGCTGGCGGTCCTGCCGCGGTACGACCAGGGCCGGATCGTGCGCAAATTGATCCGCGAGGATAGCGAGAGCCTGCTCTTCTTCGCCGGGCTGTTTGTCCTGATTGGCGGCCTGGAAAAGGCCCAGGTGTTTGATGTGCTGGCTCGGTCATTGGCGGCGGCGGCCAGCGACAATCATTCCGGCCTCGTGCTGGCCCTGCACTGGGGGCCGGGCGTGCTGAGCGGCATTGTGGACAATGTGCCGTTGGCGCTGGCCATGAGCTATGTGCTTAAGGACCTGGCCGCGCATCCGGAGATGCCGGCGCTGGCCCTGATGGTCTGGTCGCTGGCCCTGGGCGTAAACTTCGGCGGCAACCTGACCCCCATCGGCGCGTCGGCCAACGTCGTCGCTTACGCTTACCTGGAACGCCACCACGGCCCGATCGGCTGGAAGCGCTGGCTGGTCATCGCGGTGCCGCCGACGCTGCTGACCATGTTGCTGGCCTCCGCCCTGGTCACCGTCAAAGGCCAGATCGGGTGGTATTGAGCCGCGCCGCAAAATGGCCCGGCGGCCCCTTCCGGAGATGGCCTGAGCGGGTATGGTTGGCGCGGCGTCGGGCTGATACCCTGGCGTCAGCCCGTGGGGATGGGGCAATTAGATAGTGCCTCCCGAAGCGGGAGGTGGGCCGAGACGCCCAGCGCTGTGTGCCAACATGGCGCCGGGCGTCTCTACGTTTGATCAATGACCGATTATTCAAGGAGGAGTGACATGAGGAAAGCCCTTCTCAAACGTCTGGGGCCGGCGGTCATCCTGGCGCTGGTGACGCTGGCCGCGGCGCGGCCGGTGTTCGCGCAAGAGGCCGATCCGGTGGCGGACGTGACCACAGCCGTCAATATCATGTGGATGCTGTTGGGCGGCTTCCTGGTCTTCTTCATGCAGGCCGGCTTCGCCCTGGTGGAAACCGGCTTCACGCGCAACAAGAACGTCGCCCACACCATGATGATGAACATGATGGTGTTCTGTCTCGGCGCCATCGGCTATTTCATCTGCGGCTTTGCCTTCCAGTTCGGCGGCGTCAACTACGCCTGGCCGGAAGTGACGACTGCCGGGGCGGTGGCCGGGGCCTGGGCGCACTCGCCGGTGACGCTGGGCGATTGGGCCGGCCAGCTCGCGACGCCGTTGATCAAGATCGGCGAGCAGATCAGCCTGGCGGGCGGCAGCGGCTTTCTGCTGATGGGCATCGGGGCCAACACCGGCATCCTGGCTTTCTTCCTGTTCCAAATGGTGTTCATGGACACTGCCGCCACCATCCCCACCGGCTCCATGGCCGAGCGCCTGAAATTCTCGGGCTTCGTGTGGATGAGCCTGTGGGTGAGCATGGTCATCTACCCAATCGTGGCCGGCTGGGTGTGGGGCGGAGGCTGGCTGCAGAACCTGGGCCGGATTGCCGGGCTGGGGAACGGCGCCGTGGATTTCGCGGGTTCCGGGCCGGTCCACCTGATCGGCGGCTCGGTTGCCCTGGCTGGCGCCATCGCCATCGGCCCGCGCCTCGGCAAGTTCAACAAGGACGGCTCGGCCAACGCCATCCCCGGCCACAACCTGCCCATGGGCGTGCTCGGCACGATCATCCTGTTCTTCGGCTGGTTCGGCTTCAACCCGGGCTCCTCGCTGGGGTTCGTGGGCGGTTTCGGCGAGCTGGCCGCCAACGCCGCAGTCAACACACTGCTGGCCGGCGCTTTCGGCGGCTGCGCGGCCATGTTCTATATGTGGTTCATCAGCCCGGTCCGGAAACCGGATCCGGCGATGTCCGTCAACGGCATCCTGGCCGGCCTGGTGGCCATTACCGCGCCGTGCGCCTTCGTCGATCCGATCGGCGCGAGCCTCATCGGCATCGTGGGCGGTGTCCTGGTCTGCCTGGCGACCGGCTGGCTGGAGAAGGCCAGGATCGACGACCCGGTTGGCGCGGTGCCCGTGCACTTTGTCAACGGCATTTGGGGTGTGCTGGCGGTGGGCATCTTTGCCAATGGCAACCCCAACTCGGCCGGCTGGAACGGCATGAGCTCGGCAGTGACCGGCCTGGTGGCCGGCGGCACCACCCAGATCCTGGCCCAGGCGGCGGAAGTGGTCGCGGTCAGCGTGACCGTCTTCGGCCTGTCTTACGTGTTCTTCCGGATCCTGGCCGCCTTTGGCCTGCTGCGGGTCTCGGCCGAGGTCGAGTTGAAGGGTCTGGATCTGCCCGAGATGGGCGCCGAGGGTTACCCCAAGGATTGGGAGCCGTCGCCGGACGCCCTCCATGAGGCCGCGCGGGGCTCGCTGCCGACGCGCCTGCCTGCCGGCGCCGCCGATTAAGCGCTTTCCTGAGCGAGTATGCTCCTCAAGGGGCGGCCACCTGGCCGCCCCTCTGATTCTCCCCAAAAAACCCTTGCTCATATTGGGTATTCTCGACTACCTGGATGGGTGCTGTCCACAAATGGCCCCGTCCGGGGACGACAGCCTCCCCAACCTTCATTAGACTGTCTCGCAAGCCGGCTTCGGCTTGCGCCTGTTCTTTTGCAGCCAGATCACGCCCCGTTCGGGAGGTCCCGTGATGGACAACGCGCCGCTCTTTCAGCCCTTGAACCCGCTGCGCGTCGAGCGCGGCAATTGCGGCATCGGTTTTGTGGCCGACCAGCACGGCCGCGCCAGCCACGCCATCCTGCGCCAGGCCCTGGAGGCGCTTGTCCGCCTGGAGCACAGAGGGGCCATGGCCGACGACGCCGCGACCGGCGACGGGGCCGGCGTGCTGACGCCGCTGCCCCACGCGCTCTTCGCGCGCGAAGCCGAGCGGTTGACCGGGCGCGCCGTCGATCCGGAGCAGATCGGGGTGGGCGTCTTCTTCTTCCAGCCCGGCACGGAGGCGCTCTGTCAGGGCCTGTTCGAGGCGGACTGTCAGGCGCACGACCTGCGGGTGTTGTGTTGGCGCGAGGTCCCGGTCAATCCCGCCCGCCTGGGCGAGCGCGCCCGCGCCACCCAGCCCGTCATCCGTCATGCCCTGATCATCCCCGCCTCGCCCTGTCCGCCCCGTCGTTTCGAGCAGCAACTCTATCTGACCCGCAAGCGCTTCGAGCGCCAGGCCCGCGCCCAGCACGGCGCCTACGTGCCGTCGCTGTCCGCGCGCACCATCGTCTACAAGGGCCTCTTCAACGCGCCGCAGTTGTCCGGTTTCTACGCCGACCTGCGCGACCCGGATTACGCCGTCGCCATCGCCGTCTTCCACCAGCGCTACAGCACCAATACGCTGCCCACCTGGCAGCGCGCCCAGCCCTTCCGCGTGCTGTGCCACAACGGCGAGATCAACACGCTGCAGGGCAACGTCAACTGGATGAAGGCGCGCGAGCCGTTGCTGGCCGCCGAATTTGCGCCGGCTGACGCCTTCCGGCCCGTCATTGACCCGGACGGCAGCGACTCGGCCATGCTGGACAACGTGGCCGAATTGCTCGCGCTGGGCGGCCGCGACCTGCACCACGCCGTGACGATGCTGACGCCGCCGGCCTGGGAGAAGCTGCCGGACCTGCCTGAGGCGGTGCGTGACTTCTACGAATACCATACCTGCCTGACCGAGCCCTGGGACGGCCCGGCGGCCCTGGTCTTCACCGACGGGACGCTGGCCGGCGCCGCCCTGGACCGCAACGGCCTGCGCCCGTGCCGTTACCTGATCACCGAGGACGGGCTGGTGGCGGCCGGCTCGGAGGCCGGCATCGTGCCGGTGGACGAGGCGCGCGTGCAGCACAAAGGCAAGCTTGGCCCCGGCCAGATGCTGGTGGTCGATACCGCCCGCGGCGTGGTGATGCGCGACGGCCAGGCCAAGGGCGAGCTGGCTGTGCGCCGGCCGTACGGGGCGTGGGTGCGGCGCGGCGTGCGGCGGCTGGACGACAGCCGAAAGACCGGGGACGAAAGCCCGGCAGCGAACGACCCGGCGCCGACCGCCGTTCACCAGCCTGCGTCCCTGGTCGCCCAGCAGGCCGCCTTCGGTTACACGTCCGAGGAGCTGGTGACAATCCTGCGCCCGATGATCGAGGCCCAGGCCGAGGCCATCGGCTCGATGGGCGACGACACGCCCAGCGCCGTGTTGTCCGACAAGCCGCGCCCCCTGTTCAGCTACTTCCGCCAGCGTTTCGCCGAGGTCACCAATCCCCCCATCGATCCGCTGCGCGAGCAGTTGGTCATGTCGCTCAAGGTGCGCCTGGGCGCGCGCCGCAACTTCCTGGCGGAGACCTCGGTGCAGGCCGAACTGCTCGAGCTGGACACGCCCTTCCTGACCGGGCGCGACCTGGCCGCCCTGCGCGCCGATGCGCACCTGGGCGCCGTCACGCTCTCGACCCTGTTTCCGCTGGAGCAGGCAGACGGCCCCGGCCTGCAACTGGCGCTGGATCGGCTGTGCGCGGAGGCGGAGGCCGCCGTGCGGGCCGGCGCCGAGGTCCTCATCCTGAGCGACCGCGGCGTGGACGCCGGGCAGACGTTCATCCCCTCGCTGCTGGCGCTGGGGGCCGTCCACAATCATCTGCTCTGGCGCGACCTGCGCACCCGCGTGGACTTCGTCGTCGAGAGCGGCGAGCCGTGCGATGTCCATCATTTCGCCTGCCTGATCGGCTACGGCGCCGCCGCCATCCATCCCTACCTGGCGCTGGCGACCGCCGTCGAGCTGGACCGCGGCGCCAACTCGCCGGCCGAGGTGGCCTACCGCTACTTCCATGCCGCCGAGCACGGCCTGCTCAAGATCATGTCCAAGATGGGCGTGAGCACGGTGGACGCCTATTGCGGCGCGCAGATCTTCGAGATCATCGGCCTGCACCCGGAGCTGGTGGCGCGCTGTTTTGCGGGCACACCCGCGCACCTGGGCGGCCTGGACCTGGACGGCGTGGCCGCGATCGGCCGGCGCTGGCATCAGGCCGCCTTCGGGCAGGAGAAAGCCAGCCTGGACAGCCCCGGCTTCTACAAGTTCAAGCGCCATGGCGAGCTGCACGCCTACAGCCCGCAGATCGTGCATGCCCTGCATGAGGCGGTGCGGACGCCCGGCGTCCTGAACGGGCATTGGGAGAGCGGTTACGCCGCTTACCGGCGCTACAGCCAGCTCCAGCACGACCGGGGGCCCGTGGACCCGAGGGATTTGCTGGAGCTGGCGCCCCCACCCCGGCCCTCCCCCGTCGACGCCGCGGGCGGGGGAGGGGGCCGGGAGGGCGTCCGCGCTATCCTCCGTCGCTTCTCCACCGCCGCCATGTCCTTCGGCGCGCTCTCGCGCGAGGCCCACGAGACCATGGCCATCGCCATGAACCGGCTGGGCGCGCTGAGCAATTCCGGCGAGGGCGGCAAGGACCCGGCGCAGTACCGCACCGAGGCCGACGACCGCATCAAGCAGGTGGCCTCCGCCCGCTTCGGCGTGACGACCGCCTACCTGGCCTCGGCCGACGAGCTGCAGATCAAAATGGCCCAGGGCTCCAAACCGGGTGAGGGCGGCCAACTGCCGGGCCACAAGGTGACGGCCGAGATCGCGGCCGTGCGCCACGCCACGCCCGGCTTCACGCTCATCTCGCCGCCGCCGCACCACGATATCTACAGCATCGAGGACCTGGCGCAGTTGATCTACGACCTGCGCCAGGTTAACCCGCGCGCCAAAATCTCGGTCAAGCTGGTGGCGCAGTCCGGCGTGGGCACCATCGCGGCCGGCGTCGCCAAGGCCGGGGCGGATATCATCCTGATCAGCGGCAACTCGGGCGGCACCGGCGCTTCGCCGCTCAGCAGCATCAAGTACGCGGGCATCCCCTGGGAGCTGGGGCTGGTGGAGGCCCAGCGCATGCTCATCGCCAGCGGCCTGCGCGGGCGCGTCCGACTGCGCGCCGACGGCGGGATGCGGACCGGGCGCGATGCCGTCATCGCCGCCCTGCTGGGCGCGGACGAGGTCTCGTTCGGCACGGCGGCCGTGGTGGCGGAGGGCTGCCTGATGGCGCGCGCCTGTCACCTCAACACCTGCCCGGCCGGCATCGCCACGCAGCGGCCCGATCTGCGCGCCAGGTTCGACGCCACGCCCGAGCAGGTGATGGCCTTCTTCTTGTACGTGGCGGAGGAGGTGCGCGAGCTGCTCGACCGGCTCGGCGCGGCGACCTGGGACGACATCGTCGGGCGCGTGGAACTGTTGCGCCCGGCGCGGCCGGGCCGCGCGGAAGCCGAGCGGCTGGACCTCTCGGCCCTGCTGGCGCCGCCGCCGGACGGCCCGCGCCGCTACCTGGGCGAGCCGAACCGCGTGCCGACCGCCTCGCCGCTTAACGACCAGCTCGTGCAGGATTACGCGCGCCTGGCGACCGGCGGCGCCGTCCACGGCCAGCTCTTCTACGTCATCGCCAACAGCGATCGCACCTTCGGGGCGCGGCTGGCGGGCCAATGGGCGGCGCAGCCGGCGCGCGGCGCCGCCGTGGATGTGCGCTTGCGCGGCACCGCCGGCCAATCCTTCGGGGCTTTCGCGGTCCGCGGCCTGCACCTCACCCTGTGCGGCGAGGCCAACGACTACGTCGGCAAGGGCCTGAGCGGCGGCCGCATCGTGATCTATCCGCCGTCCGCGGCCGAACTGCCGCCGGCGCCGCAGGTCCCGCCTCCGCCGGTGGACGCCGACGCCGGCGACGACCGCGACACCTGGGGCTTCGTGCTGGCCGGCAACACCTGCCTGTACGGCGCGACCAGCGGCGAGGTGTTCATCGCCGGGCGCGCCGGCGAACGCTTCGCGGTGCGCAACAGCGGCGCCGAGGCCGTGGTCGAGGGCCTGGGCGATCATGGCTGCGAGTACATGACCGGCGGCGTGGTGGTGGTGCTGGGCGCCATCGGCTACAACTTTGGTGCCGGCATGACCGGCGGCGTGGCCTACCTCTTCGATGACGGCTGGTCGCTCCGGCGCATCAACCGCGAGCTGGTGGATGTGTGCGCGCCCTCGGCCGAGGATCTGGCCGACCTGCGGCGGCGCGTCGAGCGGCACGTGGCGCTGACGCGCAGCGCGCTGGGCAAAGCCCTGCTCCAAAATTGGGAGAGCGGCTGCCGGCATTTCGTCAAGGTCGCGCCCAAAGCCATGAACATCGCCGCGCCCGCTGCGGCCGAGGCGGCCGCCATCCCGGCCGCGCCCGCGCCGGCGGCGGGGTAATTTGACACGCTCGCCTGCCGCGTTACACTTGTGGGGGTCCCGGCCGGCCCGGCGCACCCCGGCGCGCCGGCTCGCCCGGCCGTGGCCCCGCAAGGTCGGATGCCGCTCACCATTGAAGAAGTCGCCGCCCTCCTGCGCCAGCCGGCGCCGTTACAGCTGGCTTATCGCGATCTGTCCGCCGTCCAGCTCAACGGCGTGAACCTGCGCGGCGCGAACCTGTTCCGGGCCCGGCTGAACGACTCGCGCATCTTGCGCGCTGATCTGATCAACGCCAATCTTAAGGAAGCCGACCTGTTCGAAGCGGTCGTTCGCGAGTCGTTGTTGCTGGGGGCCGACCTGACGGAGGCGAACCTGACACGCGCCGACCTGACGCGCTCCGACCTGCGCCGGGTCACGCTCGTCAACGCCAACCTGTTCGGCGCCGAGTTGTTTGAAGTCAACCTGGCCGGCGCCAACTTGCAGGGCGCCAACCTGCGCGGGGCGTTGCTGGAGGGGGCCGATCTCAGCGGCGCCGACCTGCGCGGCGCCAAAATCCACCTGGCCCAGCTCAGCGACTCGACCCTGTCCACCGCCACGATCATGCCGGACGGACAGCCCTATAGCCCGCCGCCCCCCGAACCGGAAGAGCCCGAAGACATTTGAGAAGAGGCCGTATGCGCTCGGTGAAAGCCGGCCGGTTGGCGTTAGCGGCGTTGACGGCGCTCGGACCGGACGCCCACGGCTCCCACAGCCGAGCCGCCACGCCGCCGTCCGGGCCGGGGCCGTGTTCAGCCTGGCCTGCCACCCGCGCGGCGGGACGCCGGGGGCGCGGCCTTCAGCCCGGACGGCCTGGTGCGGCTGTGGGAGGTCAGGAAGTGAAGCGGTAGCCCCGGCCGGGCACGGTGAGGATGTGCTGCGGGCGGGCCGGGTCCGGCTCGATCTTCTCGCGCAGACGCCGGATCAACTGCGCCAGGCTGTCGTCGCGCACGCCCTGCTCAAAGATCCGATCCTCCGGCCAGACGGCCCGAATCAGGTCATCCTTGGCGCACACCTCGCCGGGGTGGGCCAGAAAATATTCCATGAGCAGATTCTCTTTCGCGGTGAGGCGGGTCCGGTCGAAGCCGGCCGTGGCCGGAGGCCGGGCCGTGTCGAAACCGGGACCGCCTTTGGGCTGCGGCCAGCCGGCCAGCAGCAACGGCAGATCGGCCAGCCCGCACAGACGCAGCTCCTCATCGGTCGGCTGGTCCGCCCAGAACTCGTCCAGCCGGGCCTTCACGGCCGGGTGCGCCGCCAGCGCCGGGACGGACAGCGTCGCGCCGCCGGCGACCGCCTCGCAGGCGGCGCGCAGGAGGGCCGGGTAGCCGCGCGTGAGGTCAATCAGGGCGCGCACCGTCCGCGTCTCCCAGTTCAGTCCGCGGCGCGCCGTGTAGCGCGCCACGGTCCAGCGCGCGTCGCTTTCGCTCAGCGGCCCCAGCCAGAGGGTGTTGGCGAAGAACAGCTCGGCCAGTTCGTTGTGCGCGTCCAGGGGCCGGCGCGCGGCGATGAGGTATGTCAGCCGGTATTTGTGCGCGTCGCGCAGCGCGCGCAGTTGCCCGAAGACGGCCTGGCTGCCGGCCAGCGCGTCGAACCGGTCAATCATCAACGTCAGACCGGCCCGGCCTGAACCTTCCGCCGCGCGTAGGCGTCTATCAATCAGGGCGTCGAGCGCCGTGAACGCGTCCGGCGCCGCGCCGGGCTCGCCGGTGTCCCCCAGCGCCCGGACCGCCAGGCCCAGCAGCGCCTCGGCCGTGGGCGCCGGCAGCCGGTTGGCGTCGATCAGCACAAACGGGTGGGCGTCGGTGGAGCCGGTCTCCGCCAGGCAGCGCAGGACGTTGCTCTTGCCCGCGCCGCTCAGGCCCAGCACGGCCGCGCACTCGCCGGCCTGAGCCGCCGACCGAAGGGCGTTGATCTCGCGGGCGCGGTAGTCGCTGGGATACGTGTCAGGGTCGGCCATGAGGGTTCGAGTGGATTATACTATTCGCAGATGACCCTGCCGCGCCGCCTGCTGCTCCTGTGCCTCGGCCTGACGCTCGTCGCCGTCGCGACCTGCGCGCTGCTCTATGTGGTCTGGCCGGTGGAGCGCGCGCAGGACCGCGTGCGCCCTGCGCCCACGTTGTTCGTGCCGCCGCCATGATCCGGCGTCTGCCCGTCCTCCTGGCCGGGCTCGGCCTGGCCGCCCTCATGTTGGCCGCCTGCGCGCCCGCGGCCACTCCGGCCCCGCAGGTCACTCAGCCCGCCGGCGATACGCCGGTCACCCAGGCCCCGGCCGCCGAGTCTTCCCGTGCCCCCGCGCCCACGTCTGCGCCTGAACCAACCCGGCCGGATGCCGGCGCAGTGCGGACCGAGGCGCCGACCCTCATCCCGCCGACGGCCACCGCCCCTGGCCAGCCGCCGACTCAATCCGCGTCGCCGACCGCCGCCGCCGAGGTGCGCGTGGTGGAGGTGGAGTGGCCGCCGCGCCTGCGCCTGGGCGATTCCGACAGCGTGCGCCTGTCGCTCTTCCCGTCCGCCGGCGGCTACACCGTCACTACCGAGTTCCCCGACAATCAGGTGATCACCCAGACCGTGGCGGTGCCGCGGCCGGGCGGCTACGAATTGTTCGGGCTGGCGCGGCTGGAGGGCGTGGGCTTCGACCTGGCGCCCGCCGCCGAGCAGGTCCTGCCGCTCCCGCCGGGCGAGCCGGTCACCTGGCGCTGGACCATCACGCCGCGCGCGGCCGGCCGGCACCGGCTCACTCTGGATGTGCGGCTGCGCTGGGTCGGGCCGGCGGGCGCCCGCGAGGCGCAGCTTTATTCCAGGGCGCTGACGATCCAGGTGGCTTCTTTTCTGGGGCTGACGACGGGCCAGGCTATGTGGCTCGGCATCCTGGGCCTGATGACGGGCGGCGGGGTCAGCGTGGCGGCGCTGACGTTTCGCCTTAAGCCGCGCCCGGCCGGCCCACAGCCGAACCCGGCCCTGAGCGTGGAGCCGCCGCCCGGCCTGGCGATCGCGGCGGATGAGCGCGCGCTGTTGCAGACGCTCTTCCGGCGCTACGCGCGCCTGGTGATCGAGAACGAGTTCCGGTCCGGCTATTCCGGCGCGCGCACCCTGCTGGCGCTGCCCATCCGGGCTGACGGCCGCGCCGACGCCCACACCATCGTCAAGCTCGGCGAGCGCCGCGCCATCGAGCTCGAGCACCGCAACTACGAAACCTACGTCAAAGATACCCTGCCGCCCATGACGGCGCGCATTCAGGACGAGCCTGTCTTTCTCCCTCCCGCTACGGCTACGGCGCACGCGCCACGGGGGGAGGGCCGGAACGGGAGGGGCAAAGCCGCCCTCCGCTACACCTTCATCGCCGAGCCCGGCCAGCGCCCGGCCAGTCTGCGGGAGGCGTTGCTCAAAGACCCGGACCCGGCGCTGCTGCTCAAGTTGTTCGAGACCTTCGGCCCCAACTGGTGGCTCCAGCGCCGCGCGCACACGTTCCGCCTGGCCCAGGAATACGACCGGCTGCTGCCCGCGCACGTGGTGTTGGAGCCGGCGGCCGGCGCGCCCGCCGCGTCCCTCGGTCCGGCGACGGGACCGGCGGCCCTGCGCGTGAAGGTCGGCGACCTGGTCCGCGTCGGCCGCTTCCCCGAGACGGAGTTGCGTCAGGATGGGAAATCGCTTTCGCTGATGGGCCAGCCGCAGCCCGGCGAGCCGCCGCTGCGCGTGCGCTGGCTGAGCGTCAGGCCGCCCGATGGCGCCGTGGCGCGCGTCGTCGCCACGCGCGGGACCCTGCTGCGCGAGGCCGTGGCCGGGCTGGACCTGCTCGGCCTGCCCGACCCCCTGCCGCGGTTGCCCGCCTGGCTGGCCGAGACCGTCGCCGGCAGCCTGTCCACCATCCACGGCGACCTGAACCTGGAAAATGTCCTGGTCGGGCCGGGCGGCTTCGTGTGGCTGATCGACTTCGCCCGCACCCGCGACGGCCACCCCTTGTTCGACTTCGCCCACCTGGAGGCCGAGGTCATCGCCCACATCCTGGCCCCGCAGAGCGCGGCGGCGCAAGACTACCTGGAGCTGTGGTCGTTGGTCGCTGACGATCAGCGATCAGCGACCCGCCCTCAGCCCCCGGCTTTGCTCGCCGTGCTCCATCAGCTCGCCGCCCGTTGCCTGGCCAACCCCGCCCAGCCCCGCGAGTATCACCTGGCGCTCTGCCTGGCCTGCCTCGGCGCGCTCAAGCACGCCAACCTGGATCGGCGCGCCCGGCATCTGCTTTACCTGACCGCGGCGCTGGTCGGCCGCGCACTTTAGAGCGGTCCCCGACTGCCGCCCTCCGCCCCTGTCAATTCCTTATCAACCCCTTGTCAAGCCCTCGCCGCCGGCCCGGGCTAAGCTGAATCAGGCTGGCTTAACAGCATGGGCCATTGCAGTCAAGATGGAGGCTTATGCCATGAAAACCCGTCTCAGTCTCTGGTCACTGCTCTCTCTGCTGGTCCTGGCGGCGTGTTCGCCCGGCGGCGCGCCGCGCCTGATCGGCGCCCAGCCGCGCTCGGGCGTCTCTGCTCCGGCCGGCGCGCGTGTGGTCTATACCGCCTACCTGACCCTGGAGGTCGCGGATGTGAACGCCGCCGCCGACCGCGCCATCGGTTACGCCGGCGACTATGGCGGTTACCTGGTCGAGTCGCGGGCCTGGACGGCGGAGGGCCGCCGGTACGAGACCCTGACCCTGGCGGTGCCGGTCCCCAACTTCGACGGCCTGCGCGCGGCCCTGCTCGGCCTGGGGACGCTGGTGAGCGAGACCGTGTCGAGCGAGCCGAAGCCCATCGGCCGGGACGACTGGAACACGTTCACGCACATCGTGGTCGCGCTGCAGCCCGTCCGGTCCGTGATCGTGTTGCCCGCGCCGCCGCGCCTGTGGGGCTGGGACCCCGGCCGGACGTTCTCGCAGGCGTTCGGCGTGACGTTCGGCCTCTTCGCCTTCCTGGCCGATGTGCTGATCTGGGTGGTCGTGGTGATCGGGCCCTTCGCCCTGGTCGGCTGGCTGGTCTGGCGGCTCGTCCGCCGGCGAGGGAGCCGGGCCTGACCACCAGGAGAGTGTTGCTTATAGCGGATTCTGTTTCCATTTACGCCCCTCTCGACTGCGGGCCGCGTTCCGAGGCAGGCCGAGCCGTGAGCCTGTCGAGCGGTCGCGGCCCGAACGGCCGCAGTCGAAGGGCGATTTATGACAACCGTTCGGCCTGTCCAGGCCCGGCGGCGCGCCCGGCTGGTGGGGAATTACACAAAATTCGAAAAACGGCCTTTCGTGTGTCGTGGTGTAAGTCGTCTGCCGTATCCGTTTTCGTACCGCCCCGGTCTGAAATCGCTGTATACTAGCCTCCGTTCCCGGCCCCACAGCACGGCCCGCAGCAACCGGATACGGAGGATACGCGATGTCAGACCAAGCCAGTTCGGGCGTCCTGTACTTCAATGGCATCAACGGCTCCAGCGGCGCGTACGAGACGCCGCCCCTGTCGCCGGATGACCTGGCCCGGGCTATCCAGGGCGACCTGGACCTGTCGGTGGAGCCGGAGCGGGCGGCCGAGATCGTCGCCGAAAGCCCCGACGACCTGAGCGTCCTGCGCCAGAAGAAACAGGACGCCACCGAGGGCCACTTCGGCGTCAAAGAGGGCGTGGACCCCGGCGACCTGTCTCAATCCGGCTGGGGCGTGATCTTCGCCTTCAAAGACAAGGACAGGGTCCCGGCCATCCGCGACGCGCTGGCGCCGCTGCTCAATCTGCGCCGGGAACAGGCCGGGCGCCTGTACCGCGAGTACGCCGACGCCGACGGCTACCGGCCCAACGAGAGCAAGCAGAAATTCCTCGAACGCTTCCAGGTGGGGCCGGGCCCGGCGGATCCCGAGCAGATGCCCTACTACCTGTTGATCGTCGGCGATCCCGAAACCATCCCCTACCGTTTTCAATATCAGCTCGACGTGCAGCGCGCCGTCGGCCGCCTGCACTTCGACAAGCTCGAGCACTACGCTTACTACGCCCAGAGCGTCGTCGCCGCCGAGAGCGGCCAATACCCGTTGCCCAGGCGGGCGACGTTCTTCGGCGTCGCCAACCCCAAGGACCCGGCCACCCAGCTCAGCGCGAAGGAACTGGTTGATCCGTTGAGCGCCAGCCTGAAGTCCAACCCGCGCCTGAGCGGCTGGGCCGTGGACACGATCCTGGCCGACCAGGCCAGGAAGAGCCGCCTGGCGCAGGTGCTCGGCGGCCCCGAGACGCCGGCCCTGCTGTTCACGGCCAGCCACGGGATGGGGTTCGACAACGGCGACAAGCGCCAGTTCCCGCACCAGGGCGCGCTGCTGTGCCAGGATTGGCCCGGCCCGGAGGATTGGCGCAAGCCTATCCCCCAGGATTTCTACCTGGCGGCCGACGATATCACCGCCGAGGCGCGCCTGCTCGGCCGCATCGCGTTCTTCTTCGCCTGCTACGGCGCCGGCACGCCCAGGCTGGACGACTTCTCCCGGCAGACCAAGCGCGGCGAGATCGCCCCGCACGCCTTCCTGTCGCAACTGCCCATGCGCCTGCTCAGCCACGAGAAGGGCGGGGCGCTGGCCGTGGTCGGCCACGTCGAGCGCGCCTGGGGCGTGTCCTTCCACACCGAGAAAACCGGCAAGCAACTGGCGGCCTTTGAGAGCACGCTCGAGCGCCTGATGAAGGGCGACCGGATCGGCTGGGGCATGGAATACTTCAACGAGCGCTACGCCGAGCTGTCCTCCGACCTCACCGACTTCCTGCAGGAGGTCCACCCCTTCACGCCCGACAACGTCAAGCTGGGCAGTCTGTGGACGGCCAACAACGACGCGCGCGGCTACGTGGTCCTGGGCGACCCGGCGGTGCGGCTGACCCTCGGCTCGGGCAACCAGCCGCTGGAGCGCGCGTACGTCATCGACGCCCGATACACGCCGGGCGCGGCCCCGGCCGCCGCGAGCGCCGTGTCTGGCCAGGCCGGCGACACGCCGGCCCCGGCCGCCGCGAGCGCCGTGTCTGGCCAGGCCGGCGACGTCAACTACGGCCTGCTGCCGGATTTCGGCAAGGCGCGCGATGACCTGCAGGAGGTCATCCGCAGGATCAGCCAGGCGCTGGTCCGGATGATAGACAAGGTCACCACGGTCGAAGTGCGCACGCACCTGGCCGCGGCTGAGGCCGGGGCCGAGCCGGTGCGCGAGGCTAAATCCATCATCCGGCTGGACGGCGACGAGGAGCATATCGTCCCGCGCAAGGACGACGACATTGACCGGGCGCTGTGGATGATCCACGAGGGCATGGTGGCCCAGGCCCGCCAGAACCGGGCCGAGATCATCCGCACCATCGGCGCGCTCTTCAAGGCATGAGCGTCGCCCCGGCGCCTGTCAGCCCGTCGCCCGACCTCGCGGGCCTGTTCGCGGCCTGGGACGCTCCGGCCGCCGGCCCGGTCTCCTTCGCCGCGCCGGGCGCGCCGCCGGAGGGCAGCGTCTGGCGGTCCGACCTGCCGGCTGATCCGGCCGCCGCCGCCGCCCGGCTCGATGAGCAACTGGCGCAACTCCAGGCCGCCGCCGAGGCCGTGCCCGCCGCCGAGCAGCGCCTGGACTCGGCCGCGCAACAGGCGCGCGCCGCGGCCGAGGGCGCCCTCTCGTTCGCGGCCGGCGAAGCGATGCCAGAGCCCGAGCGCGCCCTGCTCGAGTCGCTCGCTGAGCTGCGTCAACCCGCCGCCGCGCCGGTCAGTTTTGGCGCGCCGGGCGAGCCATTAGCCTTGCCGCCCGAATGGCGATCCGCCCTGGACGAACTGCGCCCCATCCTCGAGCGCGTCCAGCGCTCCATCCTGTATCACACCTACGTTGAGACGGCGCTCGGCGGCCGGGTCGTCGCCCACACCGCGCTCACCTGGCTGGGCGACGCCGAGACCGAATGGCGGGGCCGGAGCGTGGCCGACGAGGTGGACCTGCACCAACGGTCACTCAAAGCCGCCGTCGCGTCTCGCAACCTGCTCCTGCGCGTGTTCCTGCTGTCCCTGCGCTTCGCCGGATCGCTGGCGACGCCCGGCGGCGTGGTCCTCAGCCTGCCGGCCGCGTGGAAATTCGTCAACCAGGTCCTGGCCGAGATGGCGCATTACCGGCGCGTGACGCAGGCGGGTTAAGATCTTGTCCTGGTCGTCGAGATACGAAGGCGCGCGAACTTCTACCTGCCGCCCTCCCCCCGGCGCGCCTCCACCCGGGGAGGGGCCGGGGGCGAGGACGCGCGGAACCTTTTGCGCGTCCTCGCGCCTTTGTGTTCTGATGATGGACTCCGCTCCCTCTCACAGGAGACCCGTTCTATGGCCGGCGACTACACCGATCTGCTGATCCGCATTTTCGCCTGGGAAGAGCAAGACGGCTTCTATCCGGTAGAAGCCGAGCTGGACGACGGCAGTCGCTTCTCGGGCGGCCGGCTGAAGATCGACCGGGCGGCGCTGGTCAGCCAGCAGCTGGACGCGCGCGCCTACGGCCAGACGCTGTTTGAGGCGCTCTTCGCCGGCGAGATGCGCCGGGCCTATGACCGGGCGACCGGGCGGGCCGAGGCCGGCAAGGGCGGCCGGCTGCGCGTGCGGTTGTGGATCGACGCCCAGGCCGTGGAGCTGCACGCCCTGCAATGGGAACGCCTGCACCATCCCCTCAAAGGCCAGCTGGTGCCGCTCACCACCTCGGCGCTGACGCCCTTCTCGCGCTACACCAGCCTGGAGACGCAGGAGCCCAAGCCCGTCGCCGAGACGCCGCTCAAGATGCTGATCGTGGTCGCCAACCCGGCCGGCCTGCCCGCCGGCCTGACGCCCGTGGACGTCGAGGCCGAGCTCGAGAACCTGCGCCGCGGGCTGAGCGAGCTGCGCCGCACCGATCGCGTGCAGATCACGGCGCTGCCCGGCCGCACCGGGCTGTCGGCCGAGCAGCGCGCGCGGCTGGAGGTGGAGGACTGGGACATCCTGGAGGGCGCCGCCAGTCTGGACAACGTCATCCGCTACGTCACCGGCTGCCATATCCTGCACTTCATCGGCCACGGCGACTTCAAACGCAAGAAGGGCGAAGAGCGCGGGCCGGGTTTCGCCTGGCTGCACCTGGAAAAGGACGATGGGAGCTGGCAGGCCGTGCGCGACGATGAGATCGTGGCGCGGCTGGCCGGCGTGGACCCGCTGCCGCACCTCACCTTCCTGGTGGCGTGTGAGAGCGCCACGCGCGACGCGGCGGCCGAGCACCCGTTCATCGGCCTGGCGCCGCGCCTGGTGCAGATCGGGCTGCCCGCCATCGTGGCTATGCAGGAGAAGGTGCCGATCGTCACGGCCCGCGAGCTGGCCGCCGAGTTCTACCGGCGGCTGGTGGAGCACGGCGAGGTGGACCGCGCCCTCAACCAGGCGCGGCAGGTGGTCTTCGAGGCCAAGCGCACCGACTGGGCCATCCCGGTGCTCTTCAGCCGGGTGCGGACCGGCAAGCTGTTCGGCGCGGACGTGGCCGACGAGGCGCCGGCGCCCGGCGCGCCGCCTTTCAAGGGCCTGACTTATTTCACCGAGAGCGATGCGGACAAGTTCTACGGCCGCGAGTTGCTGACGGCGCGGCTGGTGGGCAAGCTGCGCGCCAGCCGTTTCCTGCCCGTCATCATCGGCGGCTCGGGCAGCGGCAAGTCGTCGGTGGTGCGGGCCGGCGTGCTGCCGGCGCTCAAGCGCGGCGCGCCCCTGGCCGACGGGACGCTGCCGCCGGAGGGCAGTTCCACCTGGCCCGTGTTCGTCCTGGTGCCCAGCGCCCAGCCGCTGGAGGCGCTGGCGGCGGCGCTGACGCGCGACGCCGAGTCGGTGACGGCCACGGCCGCGCTGGTGGACGACCTGAAGGCCGACGAGCGCGCCCTGCATTACGCCGTCCGCAAGCTGCTCGGCCGGACCGGCGGCGACCGGCTGCTGATCGTGGTGGACCAGTTCGAGGAGATCTTCACCCTCTGCAAAGACCCGGTCGAGCGCAAGGCGTTTGTGGACAACCTGCTCTACGCCTCGGCCCCGGACACCGACGGGCCGACGATGGTCATCGTGGTCTTCCGCGCCGACTTCTACGCGCACTGCGCCCAGTTCCAGAACCTGCGCGAGGCCGTCTCCACCAACCAGGAGTTCGTCGGGCCGATGACGCCCGCCGAGCTGCGGCGCACCATCGAGGAGCCGGCGCGCGTCGGCGGCTGGGACCTGGAGCCGGGGCTGGTGGACACCATCCTGCGCGAGGTGGGCGAGGAGCCGGGGGCGCTGCCGCTCATGCAGCACGCCCTGCTGGAGACCTGGAAGCGCCGCCGCGGCCGGATGATGACGCTGCGCGGGTACGCCGAGGCCGGCGGCATCCGCGGCGCCATCGCCAAGACGGCCGAGGCCGTCTACAAGGCCATGCCGCCCGAACAGCAGGCCATCGCCCGGCGCATCTTCCTGCGCCTGGTGGAGCTGGGCGAGGGGACGCAGGACACGCGCCGCCGCGCGCGGCTGGACGAGCTATACGGGCGCGACGAACAGCGGCCGTGGGCCGAGGCGGTGCTCAAGCGCCTGGTTGATAACCGGCTGGTGGTGACGACCCAGAACACGGCCGAGGTGGCGCACGAGGCCCTGATCCGCGAGTGGCCCACCCTGCGCGGCTGGCTGAACGAGAGCCGCGAGAGCCTGCGCGTGCAGCGCGAGCTGCTGGAGGCCGCCGAAGACTGGGAGCGCGACGGCCGCGACGAGGGCGCGCTCTATCGCGGCGTGCGCCTGATCCAGGCCATCGAATGGTCCGAGGAGAATCCCAACGAGCTGAGCGGCCTGGAGCGCGAATTCCTGGCGGCCTCGCGCGACATCGCCGAGCGCGAGGCGCGCGAGAAAGAGGAACGCCAGCAACGCGAGCTGGAGGCCGCCCGGCGCCTGGCCGAGGAGCAAAAACTGGTCGCCGCCAAGGCCCAGGAAGCGGCCGAGGCCGCCCGGCAGGCCCGCGAGGCCGCCGAGAAACTGGCCGCGAGCGAGAAGGACCGCGCCGAGGAGCGCGAGCGTGCCTGGCGCACCCTGCGCCGCCGCGCCGTCTACCTGGCGGCCGCGCTCGGGGTGGCCGTGCTCCTGGCGGTGGTCGCCTTCGGCGCCACCGTCTTCGCCAATCAGCAGCAGCAGATCGCCGTGCGCGAGGCGGAGAACGCGCGCCAGGCGGAAGCCACCGCCGTGGCCGAACGGGACCGCGCCGACCAGGCGAAACAGGAGGCCGTCATCGAGCGTGACCGGGCGGTGGCGGCCGAGCAGGAGGCCGAGGCAGAGCGCGACCGGGCGGTGGCGGCTGAGCAAGAAGCGGAGCGGCAGGCCGGCATCGCCGAGAACCGCGCCCTGATCGCGGCGTCGTTCAACAGCCTGGACGCGGACCCGCAGGCCAGCCTGATCCTGGCCCGCGAGGCCCTGGCCGGCGCGGCGGATGCGGAAGGTCAGGCCGAGGCGAAGGACGCCCTGTACCAGGCCTACGAAGCCTCGCGGTTGACGGAGATCGTCAGTCTGGCGGATGTCGCCTACCGGCTGGCTTACAGCCCGGCCAGCGATGTCCTGGCGGTCGGCCGGGTGGATGGCGTGCTCGAACTGTATCCGGGCTTCGATCTGAGCCAGGAACCGGGCGTGATCCAGGGCGCGTCGCCGATCTGGTCCGTCGAGTTCAGGCCGGACGGCGGCGCCCTCCTGGCCGGCTACGACGATGGGATGGCCGTCGTCTGGAACCTGGCCGACGGCCAGGCGTTGCTCACCATCAATCACCAGGCGGCTGTGGTGGATGTGGCCTGGGAGCCGGAGGGCCGCTGGTTCGCGACCGCGGGCCTGGACGGCCTGGTCGATCTCTGGGACCCTGCCACCGGCGCCCTGATCGAAGAGCTGGGCAGCGACGAAGAATACTATGACACGCTGGCCGTCAGCCCGGACGGCTCACTGCTGGCCGCCGCCGACGCCTATTACGGCCTCGTCGCGATCTGGCGAATGCGTGCGGGCAGTTTCGTCTCCGTCCGGCCGGTGTACCTGTTCAGCCCGCATGAGCAGCTGACGGCCATGAGCTTCGCGCCGGACGGCCGCCTGGTCACCGGCGGAGTGGACGGCCTGGCCCGCAGCTGGGACATCGCCGGCTTCCTGGCGGCCCGCGACGCCGGCCAGGTCACCGAGGCCGGCCGGCCGGCCTACCGCGACTTCGCCGGCCACAGCGCCGGCATCAGCCAGATCGCGTTCAGCGCCGGCGGGCGCTGGATGGCGACGGCCAGCTACGACTGGCAGGTGCGGGTGTGGGACATGGCTTCCGGCCGGAGCGCGTACACGCTCACCGGGCACCAGGGCGCCGTCTACGGCGTGGCGTTCAGCGGCGACCCGATTGCGCCGCTGCTGGCCACGTCCGGGCGCGATGGCACGCTCCGGCTCTGGTACGGCGACCTGGCCGGCGGCGTCGCCGGTTACGATTTGCAGTCGCCGGTGGCCGGCGTGAGCTTCAGTTCGACCGGCCAGGCGGCGTACGGGCTGAAGGACGGCCGCGTGGTCCTGGATTCCAGCGAGGCGGAAGACATTGTCCTGCCGGCGCACACGCGCGGCGTCACCGGTCTGGCCTTCGATGAGCGGGGGGACCGCCTCGTGTCGGCCGGCGCCGACGCTCAGGCGGTCCTGATAGACGCGGCCACCGGCGCGGTGCTGCTGACGGTGACGCACGGCGACGATTTTCCGGTCGAGATCGAGGCCGTAGACCTCAGCGCAGATGGGCGCTGGATCGCTACCGGCGGGCGCGACGGCGTGGTCCGCGTCTGGGACGCCGGCAACGGCGCGGCGGCGGCCCGTCTGGAGACCGCCGAGCGGCGCGTCAACGCCGTGGCCTTCAACCCGGACGGCCAGCGCCTGGCGGCAGGGACCGTTTCCGGGAGCGTGTTCGTCTGGGAGTGGGCGACCGGCCAGACCCTCTACAAACTCGAGGAGCATTTCAGCTCCGTCAACGATGTCGCGTTCTCCCTCGACGGCGCCCGGCTGGCTACGGCCGACGACGACGGCCTGATTCTGCTCTGGGACCTGGAGACTGGCGAACTGGCGTTCGAAATCCAGGCGCATTCCGGCCAGGTCTACGGCCTGGAGTTTACGGGCGCGGCGCTCGTCTCGGTCGGCAGTGATCGGGCGGTGAAGTTCTGGGAGGTAAGCACGGGCGAGGAGACGCTGACCATCGGGGGGGCGCCGGCTGCAGGCTCCGCCCTCTCCCTCTCACCGGACGGCCGGACGCTGGCGGTGGCGGGCGGCGACGGCGTGGTGCGCTTCTACCCGCTGGACAGCGGCGACCTGGCTGAGGCGGTCGACGGCGCCATCCATCGCCCACTGACCGAGGCCGAATGTGAGCGTTTTCGGCTCGCCGGCGCAATCTGCGCCGAACCGTAAGCGCGGCTTCCAGCCGCGACCGCCGCCGCGACTTTGTCAACCGCCTGTCAACGCGCCATCAAGGGTGTCAACGGCTTCCGTCCTAATCTGAGAGCAGGTTTGATCACGGCTCTCGGAGGAGGACACCATGAACACCCGTTACTGGCTCATCGTTGCGACTTTGATCTCGACCCTTCTGGCCGCCTGTGCGCCGGCTGCCACCCCCGCGCCGACGGCGGGCCCCATCGGCCAGGCCCCGCTTCCCACCCGGCCGGCCAGCGATTCGTCCGGCGTCGTGGCGGAGGCGCCGCGCACGTCCGCCACCGCCGCGCCCTGGCCCACCCAGGCGCCGGCCGCGGACGCCGGCGGGCTCGCGCCCGGCTATCCCGCCCCCGCGCCGACCCAGCCGGCCGACATGCGTTTCCAGGACTATGGCGTCAACCCGTTCGTGGACACGTTTGAGGACCACCTGTCCACGTTCGCCCTGGACGTGGACACGGCCGCCTACAGCCTGGCGCGCAAGTATGTGCAGGACGGCACGCTGCCGCCCGCCGACGCCATCCGCGTCGAAGAATTCGTGAACTACTTCAAACAGGACTACCCGCTGCCGCCCGACGTCGCCTTCGGCCTGTACGCCGACGGCGCGCCGTCGCCCTTCCACAACGACGGCACCGTCATCCTGCGCTTCGGCGTGCAGGGCTACGACGTGGCCGAGTGGCAGCGCCAGCCCGCCAACCTGACCTTCGTCATCGACGTCTCCGGCTCGATGTCGCAGGGGAACCGCCTGGAACTGGTGAAGCAATCGCTGCAGATGCTGGTGGACCGCCTGCGCCCGACCGACACCGTGGCCGTGGTCGCCTACAGCGAGAGCGCCTGGGTCGTGCTGGAGCCGGTGAGCGGCGCGGACCGGGACGCCATCCTCAACGCCGTCTACAGCCTGTACCCGCAGGCCTCCACCAACGCCGAGGCCGGCCTGCAGTTGGGCTATCAGCTCGCCGAGCGCATGCACCGGCGCGAGGCCGTCAACCGCGTCATCCTGCTCTCGGACGGCGTGGCCAATGTCGGCGCCACCGGCCCGGACGCCATCCTCGAGTCCATCGGCTGGTACGCCAAAGAGTACGGCATCACCCTGACGAGCGTGGGCGTGGGGATGGGCAACTATAACGACGTGCTGCTCGAGCAGCTGGCGGACAAAGGCGACGGCCACTACGCTTACATTGACGACCTGGACGAGGCCCGCAAGCTCTTCGTGGACGACATCGTCTCCACCCTGCAGGTGATCGCCCTGGACGCCAAGGTGCAGGTGGACTTCAACACCGACGTGGTGGCGCGCTACCGCCTGATCGGCTACGAGAACCGGGCCGTGGCGGACCAGAACTTCCGCAACGACGCCGTGGACGCCGGCGAGATCGGCGCCGGGCACACCGTCACCGCCCTGTACGCCGTGCAACTGCGGCCGGGCGCGCAGGGCCGTGTCGCCACCATGCAGATGCGCTGGAAGGACCCGCAGACCTACGCCGTGACCGAGATCAACGGCAACATCAACACCTGGGACCTGGCGCCCAGCTTCGAGAGCGCGTCGCCGCGCTACCAGTTGGCCGTGACCGTGGCCCAGTACGCCGAGATCCTGCGCCGCAGCCCGTACACCCAGGGTTCCAGCCTGGCGCAGGTCAGCGGCTACGCCGGCCGGCTGGCCGAGATGCTCAACACCGACCCGGACGTGCAGGAGCTCGCGCAGCTGGTCTACCGGGCCTGGCAGTTGGGGTGGTAACTATCCCTCCACAAACAAACGGCCCTGGTAAGCGGTCATCCGCTGCCAGGGCCGTTTTCATTGAGCTCGGGCGGAAGGCTCAGGCCGGCACCAGGCCGCGCTGGCCCATCAGCTCGCGCACGGCCACGGCCATGCGCCGGATGCCCTCGCGGATCATGTCCGGCTGAGCGTTGGAGAAGTTGAGGCGCATGTAGCGCCGGGCCTCGGCCGGGTCCACCGCGCCGGGGGCGAAGAACGAATCGCCGGGCACGAAGGCCACCTTTTGCTCCAGGGCCGCTTTCAGCAGCGTGTGGCTGTCCATGCCGTGCGGCAGGCGCACCCACAGGAACAGGCCGCCGTCCGGGTGGGTCCAGGTGACCTCCGGCGGGAAGTTGCGCTCCAGCGCGTCCAGCATGATGTCGCGGCGCTCGTGATACACCTGGCGGATGTGCCGGATGTGGCGGTCCAGGAAGCCGCCGCGGGCGACCTCGTAAGCCACGATCTGGTTGAAGGAACTGGTGTGCAGGTCGGTGCCCTGCTTGAGCTGCACCAGCTTGGCGATGACGTCGGTCGGGGCGACGACCCAGCCCAGACGCAGGCCGGGCGCCAGCGTCTTGGAGAACGTGCTCAGGTAGATGATGTTGCCCAGGTGGTAGCCGTTGTCGTTTTTAATGCCGTGCGTCTCACGGTCCAGCAACAGCAGGGGCGGCAGATGTTTGCCCTCATAGCGCAACTGGCCGTACGGGTCGTCCTCGACGATGGGGATGCCGTATTTGTCCGCCAGCGCCACCAGTTTCCGGCGGCGCTCCAGCGAGAGCGTCACGCCGGCCGGGTTCTGGAAGTTCGGCAGGATGTACATGAACTTGGGCCCGGAGCGCAGCGCGTCCTCCAGTTGGTCGGTCTGCAGGCCGTCCTCGTCGGTGGGGACGCTGACATACTCCGCCCCGTACATGTTGAACGCCTGCAACGCGCCCAGATAGGTGGGCGCCTCCACCAGCAGCGTGTCGCCGGGGTTGATCAGCATCTTGCCGATCAGGTCCAGCGCCTGCTGTGAGCCGGACGTGATCAGCACATTTTCGGGTTTGGCCTTGATGCCGTAACGATTGGTGTGGCGCGCGATCAGCTCGCGCAGCGGCGGGTACCCTTCGGTCGGGCCGTACTGGAGCGACGCCGGTCCTTTCTCCTCCAGCACCCGCTGGCAGGCCGCCTGGAACTCCTTGACCGGAAACACCTCGGGCGCCGGCAGGCCGCCGCCAAAGGAGATGATGTCCGGCTGCTGGGTCAGCTTGAGCAGCTCGCGGATGGCGGAGCTGCCGGCGGCCTTGGCGCGTTGGGCGAAACGGTTTGACCAGGGGGTGGTCATTGGAACTCCTTTCAATCTGTAATTCGGACTGATTTCAGCCTAACCCGAACGGGTGGGGGATAAGAAGTGTCATTCGTCCCAATATAGTCGACGTAATGGCCCATGAAAGGCCGATACTGGTTGAATCGGATAGAATGGGGCGCCAGCCTCGATTACGGAGACCTGCCTGATGCCCAAACATGTGCGCATCTTTGGAGTCCCGATGGATCTCGGTCAGCGTCGGCGCGGCGTGGACATGGGCCCCAGCGCCATCCGCTATGCCGGCCTGCACAGCCAGTTGCGCGCCCTCGGGTATTCGCTCACGGACAGCGGCAACCTGAGCGTGCCGCTGCCCGAGAACGAGCCGCCCGACGACAGCCGGGCGCGCCATCTGCACAGCATCGCGGGCGTGTGCTGGGACATTTACCAGCAGGCGCTGGTCTGCAACGAGAGCGGCGAGACCCCGATCTTTCTGGGCGGCGACCATTCGCTCAGCATCGGCACGGTGGCGGCCATCACGGCCTCCGAGCCGGACGTCGGCGTGCTGTGGGTCGACGCGCATGGCGACTTCAATACGCCCGAGATCACGCCATCCGGCAACGTCCACGGCATGGCGCTGGCGACGTTGATGGGGTGGGGGGCGCCGGAGCTCACCGGCATCGGGCGGCCGGGCGCCAAGCTCAAACCGGCCCAGGCCGTCATCTTCGGCGCGCGCGATGTGGACCCGCTGGAGCGCGTCGCCCTGCGCGACGCCGGCGTGCTGGTGCTGACCATGCGCGACATCGACACCATGGGCTTGGCCGCCGCCGCCCACCAGGCCCTCGAGCACCTGGCGCACCTCAAACGCCTCCACGTCAGCCTGGACATGGACGCCCTGGACCCGGCCGAAGCGCCCGGAGTCGGCACCCCGGTGCCCGGCGGCCTGTCCTACCGCGAGGCGCATCTGCTGATGGAAATCCTGCACGACGCCCGGCGGGTGGCCTCCCTGGACATCGTCGAGATCAACCCGATCCTGGACGAGCGCAACCGCACCGCCCGGCTGGCGGTGGAGCTGGTGGCGTCGTTGTTTGGGAAAAGTATTCTGTAGGGAATAGAACGGGCCTGAGCGTTTCGGGATTCCTCCTTACGCGTGCCCAGGCCCGCAAAGGTTTACTGTGCCATTGCCGGTGCGTCGCGTTTGTCGCCGCGAGAAGCTGCTCCTGCCAGTGAGCCGCCCTTGTTGTCGGGGGGCCGTGTGGGGTTAGCGGGGCACTCAATATTGGCTGGCACAGTAAACTTGGGGCGTCGATGGCAGCTGGCAGTCATAGCGACCTGTTCCCCCGTCCTCACAGGGCGCGTTAGACCCGATAGCTTTGCGGCCTCCGTTTTCACGGAGTGTGCTTTTCGCTCGACGCCGGGTTGTCAAGGTGCGGTCAGCTAATTAATTCTTAGCATACCTGAAAGGGCGCGTCATGGACAAATGTCATGCCTGAACCATGACATTTGTCACGCCCCATAACAAACCCCCTAATCCGCGCCGGGCGCGTTTTCGGCGGGCGCCAGGCGTTGCCGCAGCCGGCCCGGCAGGATGCCGAGCAGCGTCCTCTGCTCCTCGTCGTCGAAGGCGCGCAGACCGACCAGGGCCGCCACGTACACGGCCAGCCCGGCCGCCAGCGCGACGAAGGGGTGGAGGGCCCACAGCCCGTATATCACGGCCGTCATGGCGCCTGCGCCGGCCCACAGGCGCCAGAGCAGGCCCGGCCACGGCATACCGCCCAGGCTGCGGCGCAGGAAGTAATAGAAGGCCAGCCCCTCGACGATCTCCGAGAGGATGGTGATCGCCGCCGCCGCCGCGAAGCCGTAGCTTGGGATGAAGACCAGGTTGACGGCGACGTTGAAGAGCAGGGCGATGGCGAACGCGCGCGTCAGCGCCCGTTGCTGGCCGAGCGAGATCAGGACGTAGTTGGTGACGCTGTTGATCCACCCGAACGGCATGGACCAGGCCAGCAGGATGAGGGCCGTGGCGCCGTTCGGCAGGAACTCCGCGCCGCCGAGCAGCCCGATGAGGACCGGCGCCAGGACGGTGTTAAGCACGGCCAGCGGCAGGGCGATGGCCACCAGCACTTTCACCGCGAAGAGGTACGTGAAGCGCAGATCCTCGCGCCGGTCCTGCCGGTGCGCCTGGCGCGCCATCACCGGGAAGAGCGCGAAGGTGAACATGGACGGGATGACGTTGTAGGCGTCGACGAACTTGTAGCCCGTGCTGTACCAGCCGACCTCCGTCGGGCCGCGCAGCGGCTGGAGGAGCGTCACATCGACCTTGTAGAACAGCGTCGCCAGCAGGTTGTTGAGCATCAGCGGGAAGCTTTCGCGCAGCGCCCCGCGCTGCAGGCCCCAGTCCAGCCCGGCCGCGGCGGACGGCCGGTCGGCCGCGCCGCCGGTCAGGCGCCAGGCCAGCCCGGCCAGGATGCCCACGGTGACGGCGTTCACCACCAGGCTGGTCGCGGCCAGGCCCACGATGTCCAGCCCGAGCACCAGGACGACGGTGCCCAGGCTGACCTTGAGGAGGGTGGTAATGGTCGTGACGGCCGCCGGGTACTCGGCCTTTTCGTAGGCCTGAAAGAGCGCGCTCAGGCCGGTGGAGACCGTGGCCGGCGCCTGCGCCAGCACCAGCAGGCCGATAGCCCACAGCACGTCGGCCGTCAGCGGCTCGATCCCGCTCGCGAAGGGCAGCGACGGCAGGACATACAGCAGGCCCAGCACGAGCGCCAGACCGGGGATGATGGCCGCCCCCAGCCACAGGCGCAGGACCGTGGTGTTGAGCAGGTAGCGCCCGCTGTGCGCCCGGTCCCGCGCCACCTCCCGGATCAGGTAGGCGTTCAGGCCGTAGTTGGAGATGATCTCGAACCAGCTGAAGATAACGACGGCATAGTAATACTTGCCGACGCCCTCCGGCCCGAGCACGCGGATGTAGAAGGCCGCAAAGACCAGGTCCACGGCGCGGTTCATCAGATTCAGGGCCAGCGGCGCCAGCGAGTTTTTGGCGATCCGGCGCGCGGCCGAGTCGATCTTGCTCTCCTGATAGAAATAGCGCCACAGCCAGACGCCCACCAGAAAGACCAGCGTCATCCCGGCCAGGAACGATACGATCCCGCCCAGGCGCACGCCGGCCGGCGTGTAGCGGAAGCGCACCGTCCACGCGCCCGGCGGCAACGTCACGCCGCGAAAGTTGCCGTTCACGCGGGTGATGTCCAGTTCCTGCTCGGCGTCGTCCGCCGCGCCGATGGGGCGCCGGAACGCCTTCCAGCCGGGGAAGTACGCGTCGTTCAGGATCAACCAGCTCGGCTCGTCCATCGCCGCGTCCACCCAGACCTCGTTGCCGGCGTAGGCCGTCACCGCCGCCGGCGCGGCTCGGGCGGGCCGTGCGGCGGCGTCGCCGGCGGCGTCAGCCGCCGGCACGATCACATATTGCCGCGCGTCAAACGTGCGCGCCGCCTGGGCGAAGTCGTCCGTCGCCAGGGTCGCCGTCTGCGGCAGCGTGTAGGCGCGCGGCATGGCGGTCTCGTTGCGGTAGACCTTCACCTCGCCGTCGTAGACCAGCGTGAACTTGTCGTTCGGGATCGGCTCCAGGCTGATGACGTACTTGATGTTGAGCAGGTCGAACAGCGGCGAGTTGAGGGCCGTGATGTTGTCGATGGGCGCGATGCGGTTGAACAGCAGCTCGTACTGCTCTTCGATCAGGCCCATATAGTCCGCGTACTGGCGCGAGAAGAGCGAATCGTAGCCGCGCACGTCCTGGAAATTGAAGTACCAGCCCATGTTGGCGTTGTACGGCTTCTCGCCCTTGTTGCGCGGCGCGTAGGTGGTGAAGCGCCACAGGCCGGTGTCCTGCTTGAGGAACTCGGCTGACGGCGGCACGTAGTCCAGAATCTTGGGGTCGGCCGCCGGGTTGAAGCCCCAGCCCGCCGCCAGCAGGTCGGCGGCCAGCACACCGATGGCCAGATACGGCCAGGCCGGGCGCCCGCGCCAGGTCCATGAACTACGGCTGAGGCGCAGGACCAGGCCGGAGGCGATGAGCATGGCCGCGAACAGCGCCACCCAGGCCGCCGTGTATGAGAAGAACATGCGCCCGTCGCGGAAGGCGCGGTCCGCCAGGGCCAGCTCCTGCACCGCGCGGTCCATCCACCCGGCCAGCGGCGCGTACTGCCAGCGCGCCAGCGCCAGGCCCAGCAGCGTCGCCAGCCCGCCCCACACCGCCAGGGCGGCGAGGGCGGTGGCCAGGGAAGGCGGGGCTCCCAGGCCGAGGAGCCGAAGGACGGGGGACGGAGGACGGGGCCGCTCCGTTAGCGGATCGCTGCAGGCCGATGACTGCAGCCACTCCACGCCGTACGCCGCCAGCACGGCCACGGCCAGGCCCAGCGGCCACACCCAGCGGAACGCGGAGTGCAGCTGGTTGATGCCGGGCAGCCAGAAAATCAGGGCGTACAGCCGCGTGGGGAAAGCGAAGGCCAGCGCGAAAAAAGCGAGCAGCAGGAAGAACGGGACGGTGGAGTGGAAGGTGGCCGGCGGTAGACTGGCCGGTTGAGAGGTTACGGCCGAACGTGCCCCCTGCCGCCGGGAACCTGCCAGCCGGCTCAGCGCCGTCCGGGCCCACACGACCAGCGTGATGAAGGTCAGCAGCAGCGGCAGCAGGCCCAGGTAGGTGCCGCCTTCGACGTAGTTCTTGATGCCCCAGTCAATGGTTGTAATCGCCTCGCCTCGCGCGTTGACCGTGGCCGGCGTCCACTGCCAGGTGAACAGGTCGAAGTAGGCGTGGTGGCTGGGGTTGCCGTAGAAGTTGGGCACCAGGTAGACCAGGACGTGCCGCCACGGGAACGCCCAGCCGATGATCTCGTCGAACGTCGCCCGGCCGGTGCGGAAGCTGGTGCTGGCCAGTTCGTAGAGCGGGATAAACTGGATGGCGGCCAGCGCCAGCCCGAAGGCCGCCAGGCCCAACATCGCCGCCGCCCGCCCCGCAAAGTAGAGACGCCCCGCCGGAGCGTCTCCACCCGCCCGGAAGTTTCTACTGCGCGATTGCCGCCACAATCCTCCCAGCCGCCAGGCCGCGAACGCGCCGGAGACCATCAGTGTGTAGTAAGTGATCTCCACGTGCCCGGCCAGCACCTGCAGGCCGAGCGCCAGCGCCCCCAGCGCCATCCAGGGCACGGTGGCCGGCCGCCCGCCCAGCGCCGGCTGCTGGCGCGCGATCAGCTCCAGGCTGGTGAGCACCAGCGGCAGCCAGGCGGCGGCGGCGATGATCATCTGGAAGACCACGCTGACCACCATGAAGCCGCATAACTGGTACAGCACTCCCCCGAACAGCGCGCCCGGCCGGCGCAGGCCGAGCACGCGCAGGAAGACGTACATGAACAGCCCGGCGATGAAGAACTGCACGACGGTGAAGACGCCGTAGGCGAGCGGCAGCGGCAGGACGTAGTACAGGACCGAGAACGGGTAGAGCGCGGAGTGCTGGCCGGCGGCCAGGAAGGGCACGCCCGTGAACAGATACGGGTTCCAGAGCGGGATCTGCCCGGCCTGGAGCGACTCGCGGAGGAACTTCTTCCACAGGTAATTCTCAAGGACCAGGTCGTCCAGCAGTTGATTGTGCGGCGGCCCGTTCACCCCCAGCTGCGCCGCGGCGCTGCGCCACGGCTCCTGCGCCGTCAGATTATCGGCGGGGAGCAGCGTCCGGCCGCCGAACACGACGGGCCAGAACAGGACCAGCGGCAGCGCCAGCAACAGCGCGGCGGCGGCGAAGTCGGGCTGGAGACGCCTAAGCATAGAGTGGCGCGAAAGTCTCCGGGGCGCCGTCGGCGCGGCGGAGATGCGGCCCGCGTTCGGACATGCGCGTCAGGCCGGCGGCGGCGACGACGCCGTTGGCCGCAGGAACCAGGCCGCGAACAGTGTGGCCGCCAGGAAGCCCGCGCCGACCGTCCCGGTGATGGCGGGCCCGATCCACATGAGCGCCGTGCTCCCGACGGAGTCGATCCGCGCCGTGCTGGCCGGCCGGTCCGGGTCGTACCGGATGGTGACCGCCTGGTTCCGCGTGTACCCGGGCGTCGAGCTCCCCTCCGAGAGCTGGACCGTCTGGCGGCTTTCGTCCGGCAGGTAGAACTCCACCACCGGGAAGTAGAACACCTGCCGGTCCGCGTCCCGGCGCGCCACGAGGTCCACCACGCGCCCGGGCGCGCTCGTTTCCCTGGAGAGCGCGGCGACCGTGCTGGCCGTGAGGGCCGCCGCGATCCCGAGCGTGAGCAGGGCGATGAACAGGAAGAGGCCGACGATGACCCTGGGGAAGCGGGCCGAGTCGCGCTCCAGTTGGCGGAAGGCTTCTTTGGTTTCCTCGTCAAACTCGCTGTTGAACGCTTTGTCGAAGTCCTCGTCGGCGTCCGCGCCCGTGGCCCCGGCGATCAGCCGCAGCACCTGGGCGCGGTCCTCAGAATCAGGGATCTGATCGGGATCGGCGTACTGGACCCCGTCGACTTCGACTGAGACGACCTCGTCGTTCTCCCAGTTGACTGAGTACTTCTTGGCCATGCTGTCCTTTCCCGCCGGGCCTGACGCCCTGCGCCACACGTTCTACGCCGCCCGATCCCTCGGCGTCAACCGCCGGTGCCTCAGCGCCACCTGCCACACGCGCCAGGCGGCCTCGAACTTGATGGGCATGTCCATCTTTGAATGCCCGATGCGCCGGTCCTCGAAATAGATCGGCTGCTCCAGGACCCGGTAGCCGAGGCGCTCGGTGACGTACGCCATCTCCACCTGGAAGACATAGCCGTTGGACCGGATGCGGTCCAGGCCGATCCCGGCCAGCGTCGCGGCCCGCCAGACCTTGAAGCCGGCCGTGGCGTCCCGGGCCCGGATGCCCAGGATCGTCCGCGCGTACAGGTTGGCCCAGGCCGAGAGCAGGACGCGCCCGGTCTCCCAGCGCTCGTCCAGCCGGCCGCCGGGCACGTAGCGCGAGCCGACGACGACGTCGTACTCGCGCAGACGCTCGATGAAGCCGGGCAGGTAGTGGGGCGAGTGCGAGAAGTCGGCGTCCATCTGGACCACGGCCTCGGCCCCGGCCGCCAGCGCCAGGCGGAAGCCCTGCAGGTAGGCCGTGCCCAGGCCCAGCTTGCCGGCCCGGTGGATGACGCTCAGGCGCTCCGGGCGCGCCGCGGCCAGTTGATCGGCCAGTTGGCCGGTGCCGTCGGGCGAAGCGTCATCCACTACCAGCACGTTCAGGCGCAGGGGCAGGGACCACAGCGCCTCCGTCAGGGCCGCCAGGTTCTCGGCTTCGTTGTAAGTCGGCAAGACGACGGTGACGTTCATGCGGCCACAAAACGCCGGCGGAAAAAAAGCCGGGGATGACCTGCGCGGTCAGGCCCCGGCCGAAGGCGCTGGCGATCCGCGCCTCACGCGTGGGCGGCGCCCAGCAGCAGGTCCCGCAGCGCGGCGGTGGTCACCGCCGGGGAGACGTCCGCGGCCCCCACGACGGTCACGTCCAGCGTCAGGTGGCGGGCGGGGTCGTGGACCTCCGGGCGGTCCTCCAGCGGATAGAAGAAATCCACGGGCCGCTCCAGTTTGGCCGCGAGCGCGCGCCGGACGGCCGCGGCGTAGGGCGCGCGGGTCACGACCACGAACTCGGCGGCCCCCAGCTGGCCCAGGAAGTCGATGTGGGCGTCGCGCGGGTCGGCGGCCTCGTGCAGGCGCAGGCTGATGGCCTTGAGGGCGTCGTCGGCGGCCACGAAGCCGTACGCCTCCCGGAACAGGTTCAGGTTGCGCAGGCGGACGACCAGCGCCACCCAGTCCGGCTGGGTCAGCAGCACGTTGAGCTGCTCGTCCACCAGGGCGCCTTCGGGCAGCGCCGTGATCGGGTTGAACAACTGGCTGAGCGGGTTCTTGCGGCGGCGCAGGGCGTTGCGCACGCGCAGCAGCAGTTCCTGCAGGTCGAACGGTTTGGCGATGTAATCGACCGCGCCCAGGCCCAGGCCCTGCAGGCGGTCCTCGCGCCGGCGGCGGCTGGTGAGGAAGATCAGCGGAATATCGCGCGTGCGCCGGTGGGCGTGCAGGCGGCGGGCGACGTCGTAGCCGCTGATGTCGGGCAGGTAGATGTCCAGCAGGGCCAGGTGCGGGGGCGTCTCCCAACAGGCGTAGACCGCCTCGAGCCCCCATTCCACCGCGCGGACGCCGAAGCCCTGCGCGGCGAAAAACTCGACCAGCATCCGCGCCAGGTTGGCGTCGTCTTCGACGATCAGGAGGTCATGCCGATCAGACATCGGCGCGGAGTCAGCTGACGGGTTCCTTGGGGACCACCAGCACGCAGGCATCGTCGCCGACGGCGATGCACTTGGTCTCGTAGACTTTGAACTCGTGCCCGCCGGAGACCCACTTCAGGCCCTCCTGCAGCAGGCCGACGCCGGCGTAGCACATCGGCTTATCGCTCTTGCGCCCGTAGCACACCGGGCAGGGCTTCATGCTGTAGTAGTACTCGCTGTCGGTCTCTTCGACCGTGCTCTTCTGGTCGCTGACGGCCGAGAAGACCTTGGCCATGGCCGGGATGCCCAGCTTGAGCTTGGCCGGCAGCGGGAGCACTTTGAACGCCAGGTCGCCGGCGCCGGCCAGCGCCCCGAAGTTGCGCAGGCCCTGGGCGAACGACGCCCGGCCGGCGCGTTGCGCCAGGCCCCGGCCGCCGCGCGCGCCGTACATCTCCTCCAGCGCGCCGTTCAGGGCGGAATAATCGGCGAAGTCGAACTGGCGCTCGAGGTTGTCGGGCGGGTAATTGTCGATCAGGTGCTTGAGGTTGGCCATGTTAAGGATGGCGTTCAGGCCATTCTTGCCCATGACCTCCTCCATCGCCTGGAGGTAGATGCGCGCGATCTTGTTGGGGTAGTACAGCCCGCTCTTCGGGATAGCTTCCACGCTCGAACTCCGGGTGAGACGCTGGCCCGCAGACGGGCTAGACCAGCTTGGCGAGGTCTTCGGCCGCCCGGCGCATGTCCAGCAGCACCAGGCCCATCTTCGCGCTCTCCCGCGCGAGCACGGTCAGCACGGCCTCCGTCCCCAGCGATTGGAGGATAACGTAGCCTTTCTCGCCCTTGATCTGGACCTCGCTCAAGCCGCCGCGACCCAGCTCGGAGGCAATCCGCTCGCCCAGAGAGAGCATGGCCGCCGACATCGCCGAGACGCGATCTTCTTCCACCTCGCGCGGGAGGGCCGTGGCGATCGGCAGACCGTCCACGCTCACGACCGCCGACGCTTCGATGTCCGGGCTGCTCATCTGCATGTCCCGCAGGCGGTCTACCATCAGTTCAGTTCGCGACTTGGTCAAGGCTGCATCCTCCTGGGCGAGGAAGAGGTGGAAGCGGTCTGGGCACGACGCGCGCTAATGTAGCATAGCGGTATATGACTGTCAAGTGAATTGACCATAAGACGATGTCCTGGGACGACTTTCCTCCTATGAGACCGTTTTCCAGTCCGCGCTATAATGCTCGCGCAGCGGCCAGCACGACGCCGGAAGCGATTTTGCCAGCGTGACGCCGCCTGTGTTGTACTTCAAATCAGAAGGCTGCGCAACTCGCTGAGGACAGGCCATGGAGTATCTAGACCCGCGCTATTTGATCGAGACATTGAGCGCTTTTGGGCCCGTGATTTACGTCGCCCTGTTTGCCATCGTGTTTGCCGAGTCGGGCTTATTCTTCGGTTTCTTTCTGCCCGGCGACAGCCTGCTGCTAACGGCCGGCCTTTTCGCCTTTAAGGAGGTGCTGAGCATCTGGATGCTCCTGCCGTTGTTGTTCATCGCCGCCGTGCTGGGCGACAACGTCGGCTACTGGTTCGGGCGCAAGACCGGGCCGCCCCTGTTCAATCGCGAGGAGTCGTTGCTCTTCAAACGCAAGAACCTGCTCGCCGCCAGGGCCTTCTATGATAAACACGGCGGCAAGACGATCATCCTGGCGCGTTTCATGCCCTTCATCCGGACCTTCGCCCCGATTGTGGCCGGAGCGGTGGAAATGGATTACCGGCGCTTCATGTTCTTCAACCTGATCGGCGGCTTCTTCTGGGCCGTCGGCGTGACCCTGGCCGGCTATTTCCTGGGCCAACTCTTTCCGCCGGAAATCCTGGACCGCTATTTCCTGGTGATCGTCGCCGTCGTCATCATCCTGTCCGTCCTGCCAACCGCGCTGCACCTCTGGAAGGACAACCGCGAGACGATCTTGAGACAGCTGCGCGCCCGGCTCGGCCGGCCGCAGCCGCAAAGCAGTCCGGAGGTGGAGTAAGCCTAAGCCGGCGGGGAGGCGCCCGCTGGCCTCCGTCCGCAAACGAAAGCCGCCCCAAACCGGGGCGGCTTTCGTTTCACCGCGCGCCTATTTCTCTTCGATCGTAATCGTGTTGATTTTGTCGCCGGGCGGGGCGTTCGGGTCCGCCGCCGGGTCCCGCAGGGTCAGGGAGAGGGCCACCTCCAGGCCGCTGGTCACCCGGCCGAAGATGGTGTAGCCGCCGTTCAGGCTGGGCAGTTCGCGGAACGTGATGAAGAACTGGCTGCCGTTGGTGTCCGGGCCGGCGTTGGCCATGGCCACCAGGCCGGGCTGATCGAAGGTCAGGTCCGGCGTCACCTCGTTCGGGATGAAGTAGCCGGGGCCGCCGCGGCCGGTGCCGGTCGGGTCGCCGCCCTGCGCCACAAAATCCTTCAGGACGCGGTGGAAGGTGACGCCGTCGTAGTAGCCCTGGCGCGCCAGGAACACGAAGTTGTTGACCGTGCGCGGCGCGACCTGGGGAAGCAGCTCGATCACGATCTTGCCGCGCACCGTGTCCAGGGTGGCGACGTACTGCCGGGCCGGGTCGATCTGCATGGCGGGCTCGGCCGGCCACTGTTTGACGGCGGCGGTGGGCTCGGGCGTGGCCTCCGGCGCGCAGGCGCCCAGGACGGCCGTCAGCCACAGGACGCCGGCGACGGCGAGGTTCAGGGAGCGGAGCGGTTTCACGGTTGTCTATTTCTCCTCGATCGTCACGCGGATAATGACGTCGCCGGGCGGCGCCTCGGGGTTCGCCTGCGGATCGCGCGGGGTGAGCGCCTCGACGACGTCCATGCCCTCGATGACCCGGCCAAAGATCGTGTAGTTCCCGTCGAGGTTGGGCGTGGCGGCCAGGGTGATGAAGAACTGGCTGCCGTTGGTGTCCTGGCCGGAGTTGGCCATGCCCAGCACGCCGGGACCGTCGAACTTGAGGTCCGGCGTGATCTCGTTCTGGATAAAGTAGCCGGGCCCGCCGAAGCCGGTGCCGGTCGGGTCGCCGGTCTGCGCCACGAAGCCGGGCAGCACCCGGTGGAAGGTGACGCCGTCGAACCAGCCCTGGCGGGCCAGGAAGACGAAGCTGTTGACGGTCTGCGGGGCCTCGTCGTCCAGGAGCTGGATGACGATCTCGCCCCTGGCGGTCTCGAGGCGGGCGGTGTAGCTCCGCGCCGGGTCGATCACGTATTCGGGCGCCGTGAACTGCCGGTCTTTGAGCAATTCCAGCTTCAGGAGCGCCTCGAAGGCCCAGAATGCGGTCGGCCCCTGGTAGGGCTCGTCGTTGACCACGAAGAAGGGCGTGCCCGGCAGGCTGACCACCTGGCCGTCGGGCAGGCGGATGTTGGTCGCGGCGGTGTACGCGTCCTGAATTTTGCGCGTGTACGCGCCGTTGTCCAGCTCGGACGCAAACCGCGCCGTGTCCAGGCCCACCTCGGCGGCGTACGCGTCCAGCCGGGCGCGGAAGTCGGCCACGCTCAGGCCGGCCCAGGCCTCGTGCTGGCCGTAGAGCAGTTCGTGCATCTCCCAGAACTTGCCCTGGGCGCCGGCGGCCTCGGCGGCCTCGGCCGCGAGCTGCGCCTTGTCATGGAAATCGAGCGGGAAGTGGCGGTAGACCAGGCGGACATGGTCCGGGTAAGTTGCGGCGAAGCGCGCCAACACGGGCGCGACCGTGGCGCAATACGGTCACTGATAGTCGCCGTACTCGATGATGGTCAGCCGCGCGTCGGCCGGCCCCTTCTGCCAGTCGGCGTCGGTGATGGGCGCGAAGAGGGACTCGGCGGTGGGCTGCGGTCCGGCCGGGCCGGTGGGCGTCGCCGGCGCCGGGGAGGGGCGCGGGGTAGCCGTCGGCTCCGGACGCGCCTCGGTCGGCGCCGGCACATCGAGCGTGGGCGCTGGGGCGGCCGGCGTGGAGGGCGCGCAGGCGACCTGCCAGACCAGCAACAGGCCGAGAAGCGCCCAGCGGGGAGGGAGCTTGAACATAAAGGACCTTTCTGATGGACCTATTCCCAAAACGTCAATCAACGCATTATACCGGCCAAAGACCATTGACGTTGCGACGAAAGTCACCTATCCTCTCGGAAACTAACGCTTGTTAGAGAGGCCCATGATTTCAGTGCAATCTTCGTCGCGGAAGGAACAAATTCTGAGCATAGCGGAGCGGTTGTTCCGCGAGCGGGGTTACCTGGCGACGTCGGTGCGCGATATCGGCGAGGGAGTGGGCATCCGGGGCGCCAGCCTGTACCACCACATCGGCGGCAAGGAGGAGTTGCTGTGGGCCATCGCGGACCGCGCGGCCGACCGGTTCTTCGCCGCCCTGGCGCCGATCCTGGCCGAGGACACGGCGACGCCGCTCAAGCTCCGGCGCGCCATCGTCGCTCACGTCGGCGTCATTACGCGCAACCTGGAATCGGCGGCCGTGTACTTCAACGAGTGGCGTCACCTGAGCGAGGCGCGCCGGGCCGAGTTCACCCGGCGGCGCGACGATTACGAGGGCTGTTTCCGCGCGCTGATCGCGCAGTGTGTGCGCGAGGGCCATCTGGCCGACGTTGACGAGCGTTTTGCCGCGCGCTTCGTGCTTTCGGCCCTGAACTGGACCCACCAGTGGTACCGGCCGGACGGCGCCATGACCCCTGAGCAGATCGGGCAGACGCTGGCGGATATGATTTTGCGAGGGTTGGAACGGAGTCTGTAAACGATGTATGGCACAACCACCTTCACCCACGTCACGGATCCGCTGGCCGGCGAGGACCCGGCGAAGCTGGCCGAGTTCGAGGCCCGCATTGGGCGCGGCGAGAAGATCGAGCCGCAGGACTGGATGCCGCGCGAGTACCGGCGCCAGCTCATCCGCATGATCGAGCAGCACGCGCACAGCGAGATCATGGGCGCGCTGCCGGAGGGGAAGTGGATCCCGCACGCGCCCGGCTTCCGGCGCAAGCTGGCGCTGGTGGCCAAGGTCCAGGACGAGGTCGGCCACGCGCAACTGCTCTACCGCGCCGCCGAGACGCTGGGCAAGAGCCGCGAGCAGATGATCGACGACCTGCTCTCGGGAAAATCCAAATACTCCAACGTCTTTAACTATCCCACCCCCACCTGGGCGGATACGGCCGTCATCGCCTGGCTGATCGACGCCGGCGCGATCATTAACCAGAACACTAACGCCCAGGGCTCCTATGGCCCGTACTGCCGCGCGCTCAAGCGCATCTGCTACGAGGAGTCCTTCCACCTCAAATATGGCTACGACTCGGTGGTGACGCTGGCGGCCGGCACGGCCCGGCAGCGCGCCATGCTGCAGGACGCCCTCAACCGCTGGTGGCGCCCGATTATGCACTTCCACGGCCCGCCGGACAAGGTCTCGGCGCACACCGAGATCCTCATGCGCTGGAAAGTGAAGATCAAGTCCAACGACGCCATGCGCCAGGAGTTCCTGGACCAGTACGTGCCCAAGATCTGGGCGCTCGGGCTGAGCGTGCCGGACCCGGCGCTGCGCAAGGACCCGGCCACCGGGCTCTGGGAGTACTCGGACCCGGACTGGGACGAGTTCAAGCGCGTGATCAACGGCGACGGCCCGTGCAACCGCGAGCGCCTGGCCGTCCGGCGCCTGGCCCACGAGGACGGGGCGTGGGTGCGGGCGGCGCTGAGCCGGCCTGCCTGAGGGAGGCGCATGACGACCCCGGCTGACACCCAGTGGGAGCTCTACGAGGTCTTTCACCAGAAGGCGCGCGGCGAGCACCACGTCCATGTCGGCGCCGTGCACGCCAGCAGCCCGGCGATGGCCCTGGTGCTGGCCAAGGAGCAATACGCCCGGCGCCTGGCCTGCGTCAACCTGTGGGTGGTCCGGGCGCGCGATATCACGGCCAGCGATTACGCCGATGCCGATATGTTCGAGCACGCTACGGATAAGAGTTACCGCGAGGCCTTCGGGTACCGGGTGGTGAAGAAGGTGCGCGGGATCGAGGCGCGCGGCGAGCATGAGGCCGAAAGCTGAGGCGGGCGGAGACATGGAAGACACGACGGCGCTCAAAACCCTGCTCTTCCAGCTGGCGGACGACGAGCTGATCATCGGCCACCGCGACGCCGAGTGGACGGGCCACGGCCCGATCCTGGAGGCCGACATCGCTTTCTCGTCCATGGCCCAGGACGAGCTCGGCCATGCCCAGGTGTATTACGGGCTGCTGCATGACCTGGGCGAAACCGAGCCGGACCGGCTGGCGTTCTTGCGCGCGGCCGCCGATTTCCGCTGCGCGCACCTGGTGGAGCTGCCCAACGGCGATTGGGCCTTCAGCAGCGTGCGCCAGTTCCTGTACGACGCGGCCGAGACGGTCCGCCTGGCCGCGCTGGCCGGGTCGAGCTTCGCGCCGCTGGCGCAGGCGGCGCGCAAGTTCGCGGGCGAGGAGAAGTACCATCTCCTGCACGGCAGGACCTGGATGCAGCAATTGGGCCAGGCCGGCGGCGAGAGCCGGGTCCGGCTCCAGGCCGCGCTCGACCAGGCTTATCCCTACGCGCTCGGCCTGTTCGAGCCGACCGACGCCGAGGCCGCGCTGGCCGCCCGGGGCCTGAAGCCGCCGGAGGCCGAGCTTCAGGGTCACTGGGAAGCGCTGACGCGGCCGGTGCTGGCGGAGGCCGGGCTGACCCCGCCGAAAGCCGCGCCCGTCTACGGCGGCCGGCGCGGCCAACACACGCCGCATCTGGCCGCCCTCCTGGCCGATATGCAGCTGGTTTTCCGAAGCGACCCGGAGGCGAGTTGGTGAAGCTGAAAGCCCGGATGGACCGCGATGTTTGACGCCGGACAAGTGCTGGACGCGTTGCAGGCGGTGAAGGACCCGGAGATCCCGGCCCTGTCGATCGTGGAACTGGGGCTGGTGGCGCGGCTGGAGGTGGACGGGGACGCCGTCCGCGTGGCGCTGACGCCGACTTTCGCCGGCTGCCCGGCGGTGGCCGTGATGCGCGCCGAGGCCGAGCGTCAGCTGCGCGCACTGGGCGCGGCTGAGGTCGTCGTCGAGATCACCTTCGACCCGCCCTGGGACTCGGACCGGATCAGCGACGAGGGCCGCCGCAAGCTGAAGGCCTTCGGCCTGGCGCCGCCCTGGCGTCACAACGGCGCGGCCGATCTGCTCCAGCTCCTGGTGGCCGACTGCCCGTATTGCGGCTCGGGCGACACCCGCCTGGAAAGCGCCTTCGGCCCGACGCTCTGCCGCGCCATCTATTACTGCGACACCTGCCGGCAATCGTTCGAGCAATTCAAGCCGGTATAATGGACCCACGACCGGCGGCAGACGACGGAGCGCAGCGCGCGGCTTACAGCGGGCCGGTTCAAGGTCCGAAGCGGGATGAGGACACAATGACGGCATTGTCGCGGTTTGCGAAGTTTGCGTGGGGGGTCCTGGCGTTGAACGTGTTGGTGATCCTGTGGGGCGCGGTGGTCAGCGCTACGGGGTCCGGCGCCGGCTGCGGCGAGAACTGGCCCCTGTGCAACGGCGCCGTCGTGCCGGCGGCGGAGCGCACCGACACGCTCATCGAGTACGCTCACCGGCTGACCAGCGGCCTGGCGCTGCTGGCCGTCATCGCTCTGGCGGTCTGGGCCTTCCGCGCTCACCCGGCCGGGAGCCGCGTGCGCCGCGCCGCTTTCGTCTCGTTCGTCTTCATCATCGTCGAGTCGCTGCTGGGCGCGTCGCTTGTGCTCTTCGGCTGGACGGCCATGGACACGTCCGTGATCCGGGTCTTCATGCAGCCCGTCCACATGCTCAACACGCTCCTCCTGCTGGGCGCGATCCTGCTCACAGCCCGGTGGGCCTCGGGCGGCGAGGCGGTCCAGTTATCCGGGCAGGGCGGGCGGGTGTGGCTGCTGGGCGGCGGCCTGCTGGGCGCCATGCTGATGAGCGCCAGCGGCGCCGTGATTTCGCTCGGCGACCTGCTGGCGGGCTCGCTCGGCGAGGGCTATAACGACCTGGTCGCCCTGCTGGTCCAGCTGCGCCTGGGGCACCCGGCCATCGCGATAGCGGTCGGCCTGTATATCATCTGGGCCGCCTTCCGGCCCGAGGCCACGCCCACGCCGCCGGCGCGGCGTTTCGCCTACCTGACGGTCGGCGCGGTCGTGGCCCAGTGGCTGGTGGGCTTCGTCAACGTCGCGCTGCGCGTGCCGTTGTGGACGCAGATTCTGCACCTGCTTCTGGCGGACGCGCTGTGGCTTGCCCTGGTGCTCTGGTCGGCCGCGGCGCTGGCCCGGTCCGCGGCCCGGCAGCCGGCCGGCGCGCCGCGCTCCGCGGCGGCCGCCGATTGAAGCGGTTGGTCGGTTTCCAGTACCGGGCGGATGGTCTGTACTGCGAAGGCGTGCGGCTGGCCGATCTGGCCGCCCGCTACGGCACTCCCCTCTACGTCTACTCCGCCGGTGTCATCCGCGACCGTTACCGCCGCCTGAGCGCGGCGTTTGCGGCGCTGCGCCCGCGTCTGTATTACGCCGTCAAGGCGAACGCCAACCTCAGCCTGTTGAAACTGCTGAAGGACGAGGGCGCCGGCTTCGACGTCGTCTCCGGCGGCGAGCTGGCCCGCGCGCTGGCCGCCGGCGCCGACCCGGCGCGCGTGGTCTTTGCCGGCGTCGGCAAGACCGAGGCGGAACTGACCGAGGCCCTGGCGGCCCGCATTGGCTGGTTCAACGCCGAGTCGGCCGACGAGCTGGCGCGCCTGAATGCGCTGGCGTCGGCCGCGGGGCGTCGGCCGCGCGTCGCCCTGCGCCTCAACCCGGACGTCGAGCCGGACACGCATCCTCATGTCCGCACCGGCGGCGGGCGCAGCAAGTTTGGCTTCCCGCTGGACGAGGCGCTGTCTTTGCTCCGGAGCTGGGACCGGTTCCCGGCCCTGGACCTGGGCGGCGTCCATCTCCACATCGGCTCGCAGCTGGCCGATCCGGCCGCCACGCTGCGGGCGCTGGATGTCGCCCTGGACGTCATCGCCCGCGACCCGCGCCTGACTGTGCTGGACCTGGGCGGCGGCTTCCCGGTGCCGTATCGCGAGTCGGACGCCTACCCGTCGATCGAGGCCTTTGCCGCGCCCATCGTGGCGAAGCTCGGCGCATGGCTGGGCCGGCTCACCTTTCACCTGGAGCCGGGGCGCTATCTGATGGCGGAGGCGGGCGCGTTGGTGACGACGGTCCAGGCCGTGAAGATCATGGCGGGCCGGCGCGTGGTGGTGGTGGATACCGGCCTGCACCATCTGCTGCGCCCGGCGCTCTACAACGCTTATCACCGCGTGCTGCCGCTCGCCCGGGCGGCGCCGGCCGGGGTGCCCGCCGACGTGGTCGGCCCAATCTGCGAATCGAGCGACGTGCTGGCGCGCGAGCGGCGTCTGCCTGAACTGCGGCCCGGGGAGGGTCTGGCGTTGATGGAGGCGGGCGCTTACGGCTTCAGCATGGCGTCGCAATACAACGCCCAGGTGCGCCCGGCGGAGGTGTTGGTGACGGGGGAGGGCGCGCGCCTGATCCGGCGCCGGGAGACGTACGCGGAGCTGATGGCGCCCGAAAGGGAGTGCCTGGACGCCTAACGCCGCTTGATCTCGAGCTTGATCTCGAGGGCCGCCTGTTTGACCGCGTTGGCGTCCACGTTCTGTTTGCGCAGGTAGGCCAGGAGCACGCTCTGCGGATTGTCCAGCAGGGCGGCCAGGAGGTGGGCGACGCCGGTGTTGAACGAACCGTTCATCAGGGCGAACTCGTCGGCGCGCGCGAACGCCAGGCGGCTGGCGTGCGAGCGGTGGATCACGGACGACTCGGAGTTTTGAGACGGCTGCCGCAGCATCCCGGTCGTCCACCCGCCGAGCATGTTCAGCATGCCCGTGCCCTTGCGGACGCGCAGATCGCGGCGCAGGTTGGCCGGGCTCAGGCCGAACTGGTAGAACACGCTCACCAGCGCCTCGATCTCGGGCTGCATCGCCTCGGCCTCGGCCTGGTCGTAGCCCAGGTCGGTCAGGGCGGTCACCGAGGCGAAGTCCTCCAGTTTGCACAATCCGATAAACAGGTGCTCCGGCTCGATGACGCTGCTCTTGGCGTTGGCCGCCTCGTTGGCGGCGATGTCCCAGGCAAGCAGGAGGGTGGGGGAGAGGTTAGCCATAAAAGTCCATCAGCGACTTCAGACCTGGTCTGGACGGCGAACGCCCCAACTTTATCCATTTTGGGTCAGGGGCGCAAGCGCCGCCCGAGGCGGCCGCCAACGTTCCACAAACGGAGCCCATGCTATACTCGGCGCCATGGCGTCGGCGACCACCCTTTCTGACCGTCAGCGCCGCCGGGTGCGCGGGCTGCTCGACGAACGATCGCCGGCCGATGCTCTGGCCGGCTACTACGCACTGCACAGCCCGGCCGAGCGCGCCCAACTCTACGTCCATCCGGACGGCGACGGCCCGGCCGACGGTTTTCTGGTCGTGGCGCGCACCGGCATCGACCTGTTCCGCCCGCTGGTCACCTTTCGCGCCGCCAGCGAGCCGGTCGCCCTGGCCCTGTTCCGCGCCGGCCTGTCGCCGGGCCGGCCGCTCTATCTGACCGTGCCGGAGCGCCTGGCGGTCTGGGCGAACCGAAACCTGGCCGTCACCGACGCCGAACGGCACCGCATCTACCGGCTGGATGTGCGCCGCTTCGAGCCGGTGATCAATGTGCTGGTCGTCACCGGCTATGACCCCGGCGGCGGGCCGCGCTGCGAGATCCGGCCCGGCGGCGAAGTGGGGGCGGTGGCCGGCGTCAACTGGCAGTCGCCGGACTTTGCCGAGGTCTACGTTTACACCGAGCCGGCGGTGCGCGGCCGCGGCTGGGGCAAAGCCGTCGTCTCCAGCCTGATCAGCCTGATCCTGAAGTCGGGCCGCACGCCGCTGTACGTGGTGTCCGAGTCGAACGACTATTCCATCCGGCTGGCGGAAGCGGTGGGCTTTACGGACACCGGGTACCGCGAGTACGTGGGCCACGCGGTCTGGGAGGGCGGCCCGGCCGGGGACAGGCTGAGGCCGTCCGGATAGGCCGGTATGGCGCGGGCCACACACACGTTCCCGGATTCTTTTCTGTGGGGCGCGGCCACCGCCGGTTATCAGGTGGAGGGGAACAGCCGCCACACGGATTTCTGGGAGTGGGAGCAGGCGCCGGGGCGCATCGCGCGCGGCGACAAATCCGGCGCGGCCTGTGATTGGTGGGAGGGCGGACGCTGGCGCGAAGACTTCGACCGCGCCGCCGCCGACGGCCACACCACGCACCGCCTGTCGGTGGAGTGGAGCCGCGTGCAGCCTGCGCCGGACCGCTGGGATGACGAGGCGCTGGATCACTATCGGCAGATGGTGCGCGGCCTGCGCGAGCGCGGGCTGACGCCGCTGGTCACGCTCCATCACTTCGTCAACCCGCCCTGGCTGGCCGAGCGCGGCGGCTGGGAGCGGGCCGAAACGGTATCGCGGTTCGAGCGTTACGTGCGCCGTGTCGCGGCGGCCCTGGGCGAGTTCGTGGACCTGTGGGCGACCATCAACGAGCCGAACGTCTACCTCTTCCAGGGCTGGGTCAGCGGCGTTTTCCCGCCCGGCAAGCGCGACCTGTCTCTGGCCATGCGCGTGGGCGCCAACCTGCTGCGCGGCCACGCCGTCGCCTACCACGCCCTGCGCGAGGTGCAGCCGGCCGCTCAGATCGGCCTGCCCATCCACTTCCGCCCGATCCTGCCGGCCCAGCCGGGTTTCGTGCTGGATGAGTGGGTGGCGCGGACGCAATTCAACCTGTTCAGCAGCCTGTTCCCGGACGCTATCCGCACCGGGCGGATGCGCCAGATCGCGCGGCCGGCGCTGGCGGTCCCGGAGGCGCGCGGCACGCTCGACTTTCTCGGCCTGAATTACTACACCGCCGACGTCGCCCGCTTCGACCTGACCAACCCGATGGAGTTGTTCGGCCGCCGGACCTTCCCGGCCGGGGCCGAGGTGGACGACGCCGGCGTGTACGCGTCCTATCCGCCCGGCTTCTTCGACTCGCTCAAGTGGTGCCACGCGCGCGGCCTGCCGGTCTACGTCACCGAGAACGGCATCGGCGACGAGGCGGACAAGCTGCGCCCGCGCTATCTGCTCACGCACCTGCGCCAGTTGTGGCGAGCCCTCAACTTCAACTGGGACGTGCGCGGCTACTACCACTGGTCGCTGGTGGACAACTTCGAGTGGGAACGCGGCTGGACGCACCGCTTCGGGCTGTACGCGGTGGATACAGAAACGCAGGCCCGCACACCGCGCGCCTCGGCGCGGCTGTACGCCGAGATCTGCCGGAGCCGCGCGCTCTCGTCCGAGACCGTGGCCCGTTACGCGCCGGAACTGCTGGAGACCATGTTCCCGGGGTGATTTTGGTATAATCGCCTCAAGATACGGAGAGGTCGCCTAGTCCGGTCTATGGCGCGCGTCTGGAAAGCGCGTATGGGTCACACCATCGTGGGTTCAAATCCCACCCTCTCCGCCTGAAGCTCACGACACCGCCGCCCGGCGGTGTTTGTTTGCGACGCTTGACACGCCCCGGCCCCCGTGCTACTTTCACGGCCAGCCGCAGCCCGCCTTCGCCGCCTCAGGATAATCCGCATGAACTCATCGCCCGTCCCGGCCCCCCCGACCCCGGCCCGTCCGGTGACCGACACCTATCATGGCCTGGCCGTCACCGACCCGTACCGTTGGCTGGAGAATGCCGATGATCCCGAGGTGCGCGCCTGGAACGCCGAACAGAACCGCTACACGCGCGCCTGGCTGGACCGGCTGCCCGGTCGCCCGTCGCTCTACGCCCGGCTCAAGGACCTGTATACGGCGACCTCGTCCGACTATTACGCGCTGGAATACCGGGCCGGGACGCTCTTCGCGCTCAAGTGGCAGCCGCCCAAAGAGCAGCCGCTCCTGGTGGCCCTGGCCTCGCCGGATGACCCGGCCGCCGAGCGCGTGGTGGTCGATCCCAACCTCCTGGACCCGTCCGGCCACACCGCCATCGACTTCTACAGCGCGTCGCTCGATGGCCGCTATGTGGCCGTGTCGCTCTCGCAGGCTGGGAGTGAAGCCGGGACGGTCCATGTCTTCGAGGCGGCCAGCGGCCGGCCGACGGGCGACATCGTCCCGCGCGTCAACTACCCGACTGCGGGCGGCAGCGTGGCCTGGGACGCGGACGGCCGCGGTTTCTATTACACGCGTTACCCGCGCGGCGCCGAGCGCCCGCCGGAGGACCTGAACTTCTACCAGCAGGTCTACTATCACACGCTCGGCGCGCCGACCGAGCAGGACACCTATGTCATCGGCCGGGACTTCCCGCGCATCGCCGAGATCCAGCTTCAGACCACGGCCGATGGCCGCTACCTGCTGGCGGTGGTGGCCAACGGCGACGGCGGCGAGTTCGCCCACTACCTGCGCGGCCCGGACGGCGGCTGGACGCAGGTGACGCGCTTCGAGGACCAGGTGACGCGGGCGGCCCTCGGGCGGGACGGGTATTTGTACTTGCTCTCCCGCCAGGGCGCGTCGCGCGGCCGGATCCTGCGTCTGCCGCTGGCCCGCCCGGCGCTGGCCGAGGCGCAGGTGGTGGTGCCGGAGAGCGCGGCCTCGGTCGTGGATTTCGAGCCGGCCGAGACGCGGCTGTACGTGGTGGACGTGGACGGCGGCCCGTCGCAGTTGCGCGTGGCGGCCGCCGACGGCCGGATCGAGACTCTGGCCCTGCCCGAGGCGGTGGCGGCCGTGCAGCAGGTCCTGGCGCTGGACGGCGACGCGCTCCTGTACCGCTGCGTGAGTTTCATCACGCCGCCGGCCTGGTATCGCTACGACCCGGCGACGGGCGCGACGGCCCGTACGGCGCTCCACGTGACCTCGCCGGCCGACTTCAGCGACTGCGAGGTCGTCCGGGAGTTTGCGGTCTCACGCGACGGCACGCGCGTGCCGGTCAACCTCATCCAGCGCAAGGGGACCGTCCGGGATGGCCGCAACCCCGTCCTGCTCACCGGCTACGGCGGCTACGGCCTGAGCCTGTCGCCGTCCTTCAACATCCGCCGCCGGGTGTGGCTGGACCGGGGCGGGATCGTGGCGGTGGCGAACCTGCGCGGCGGCGGGGAATACGGCGAGACCTGGCATAAAGCCGGCAACCTGACCCACAAGCAGAACGTCTTTGACGACTTCGCGGCCTGCGCGCAGCACCTGATCACGCGCGGTTATACGCGGCCGGAACGGCTGGCGATCGAGGGCGGCAGCAACGGCGGCCTGCTGATGGGGGCGGCGCTCACCCAGCACCCGGACCTCTTCCGGGCGGTGGTGGCGCACGTCGGCATTTTCGACATGCTGCGCGTGGAGCTGGACCCGAACGGGGCCTTCAACGTCACCGAGTTCGGCACCGTCCGCGACCCCAACCAGTTCGAGGCGCTGTACGATTACTCGCCGTTCCACCGCGTCGTGGATGGGACGCCCTATCCGGCGGTGCTGCTCGTGACCGGCGAGAACGACGGGCGCGTCAACCCGATGCAGTCCCGCAAAATGGCGGCCCGCCTGCAGGCCGCCACCGCCTCCGGCCGTCCGGTGCTGCTGCGGACCAGCGCCAGCTCCGGCCACGGCCTGGGCACGGCCCTCAACGAGCGCATCGCCCAGGACGCCGACGTGTTCGCGTTCCTGTTCGCCGAATTAAACATGTAGAGACGGCCCGCCGGGTCGCCCCTCCCCGGCCAGGCCGTCTCCACACACCACACGCCCGCCAGCGCGCAGGCTATTTGGCGAATTCCGTGGCGCGGGTCTCGCGGATGACGGTCACCCGGATCTGCCCCGGGTAGGTCATGGTCTCCTCGATCTTGCGGGCGATGTTCTTGCTCAACTGGAGCGCGGCCAGGTCGTCCACGCGCTCGGGCGAGACGATGATGCGCACCTCGCGCCCGGCCTGCAGCGCGAACGACTGCTGCACCCCCTCGAACGAGTTGGCGATCTCCTCCAGGCCCCGCACGCGTTTGATGTACTGATCCAGGCTCTCGCGCCGGGCGCCCGGCCGCGCCCCGGAGATGGCGTCGGCCGCCTCGGCGATGATGGCCTCCACCGATTGCTGCTCGACCTCGTGGTGGTGCGAGGCGATGATGTTGACGATCTTCGCATGGACGCCGTAGCGTTTGGCGTATTCGGCGCCGATGGCGGCGTGGGTGCCCTCCACCTCATGGTCCAGCGCCTTGCCGATATCGTGCAGCAGGCCGCCGGCCTTGGCCAGCGCCACGTCGGCGCCCAGCTCGGCCGCGATGGCGCCGGCGAGCAGCGCCGTCTCAATGGCGTGCGCGTGCTGGTTCTGGCCGTAGGAGGTGCGGAACTTCAGCCGGCCCAGCAGGCGCAGGATCTCCGGGTGCAGGCCGGGCACGCCGGCCTCGAACGCGGCCTGCTCGCCGGCCTCGCGGATGACGGTCTCCACTTCCTTCTGGGCGTCGGAGACCAGTTTCTCGATGTGCGCGGGGTGGATGCGCCCGTCCACCACCAGCTTGGCCAGCGCGCGCTTGGCCACCTCGCGCCGGACCGGGTCGAAGGATGAGATCGTCACCGCCTCGGGCGTGTCATCCACGATCACGTCCACGCCGGCCGCCTGCTCGAAGGCGCGAATGTTGCGGCCGTTGCGGCCGATGATGCGGCCCTTCATCTCGTCGCTGGGCAGCGGCACCACCGAGACCGTGATCTCGGACACGTGCTCGGAGGCGACGCGCTGGATGGCCAGGGCGATGATGTTGCGCGCCCGCCGCTCGCCCTCGGCGCGGGCCTCTTCCTCGATCTGGCGGATGGTGCGCGCCATGTCGCCGCGCGCTTCCTTCTCGACTTCGGCAATCAGCAGCGCGCGGGCCTCCTCCTGCGTCATCGCCGCCACGCGCTGGATCTCGGCCAGGCGCTTGTCCTGCAGCTTGTTGAGCTCGGCCTCGCGCTTGTCCAGGTTGCTCTGCCGCTTGTCCAGCTGCACGCGGCGCTGGTCGTTCTGCTCGATCTTGCGGTCCAGGTCTTCGCGGCGGCGGGCCAGGCGCTGGTCCTCTTTGATCAGATCGGCCATGCGCCGTTCGGCCTCCGCCTCGGCCTCGTCGCGGATCTTGATCGACTCGTCCTTCGCCTTGAAGATGACCTCTTTCGCCTGCGCCTCGGCCTCCTGCAGCACGCGGGCTTTGTGCTGTTCGATGTCCCGCAGGTTGAGCTCCAGCTCGCGCTGCTGGGCCTCCACCTTCTGGCGGTGGCGCCGGAAGCCGAGCCAGTAACCCGCGCCGAAACCGGCCGCCAGCGCCAACAACACTTCGAGCACGATGATAATTTCGGTCCCGCTCATAAACGTCCACTCGCTTTCCAAACGCGCCTGATATCAGCCGTCGGCCTCACCCTGGATGTCCCGCCAGGCCCGCTCCACGGCGGCTTCGATCTGGTCGAAATCGAAGCCGCGCCGGGCCAGGAAGTCCCCCAGCTTCCGCCGGAACTCGGGCAGGGGCAGGGCGGCCAGCCGCCGCGCGCGCCCGGCCGCCAGCCGGTAGAGGGCGTCGTCGTCGTCGGCGGCCGTCAGCGCCTCGCGCTGGGCCTCCGGGGCGATCCCCTTGCGCTTCAGTTCGACCTGCAGGGCGCGTTTACTGCGTGGTCGAAAAGCCGCGCGATTCTCCACCCACAGCCGGGCAAACGCCCGGTCGTCCACCAGGCCCGTCTCGCGCAGCCGGGCGAGCTCCTGGTCGATCTCGGCCTCCCCGACCTTGTGTTTCTCCAGGTGCCGGCGCACCTCGGTCTCCGAGCGCGGGCGGACGGCCAGGAAGCGGAGCGCCCGGGCATGGACCTGCTCGCGCTCGTCGGCGGCCTGCAGGCGGGCGATGTCGGCCGGGGTCAGTTCCTGGCCCACCCGCAGACGCACGGCCTCCGTCTTGGCCAGCCCGAAGGCGAACCGGCCGTCCAGGTACACGTTGACCCGCGCCGGATTGCGGGCCTGCAGCTTGAGCGCGGTGACTTTCACCCGTCCACCTGTCAATCGTCAGCGCCGCCAAACAAAAACAGCTGTGGCGCGCGCACCGGAGGCGAGCCACAGCCGCTTATTACGGACGTCAGTCGAGCGGTTCGGAAACGGCGAAGCGTCAGCGACGATCTACGCCGCCGGAACAGGGACGCAGAGACCGGCCCGCGGCGCGGGACCGGCCCGGCGGTTCACGTCGATATCAGGGAAGCCCCAACCGGGCGCCGCTTCTGCATTCCGAATTCCGAGTGTCCGCAGCCCGGCTGACCGGTTGCCGGGCGACAAAAACCCAACTGAAGCTGACAATAAGCGTTCTGTAGCTGGACCCGGGACGGCGACCTCCAACCGGGCCGGCGAGGCTCACTCGTCCTCCTCGCCGCTATCCGCATCAGGCCCGGTCGGTAACGCAACTTTGGTCGCCCCCATCTGCCGGCGGATCGCCTGCTCGATGGTCTGCGCGACGTCCGGATGCTCCTTGAGATAGGCCTTGGTGTTTTCGCGTCCCTGCCCGAGGCGCATCTCCTGAAAGGAGAAGAAGGCGCCTCGTTTGGTAATAATTTCCAACTGGGTGCCCAGGTCAATGATGTCTCCGACCTTGGATATACCCTCATTGTACATTATATCAAATTCGGCTTCACGAAAGGGCGGGGCGACCTTGTTCTTGGTGACCCGAACGCGTGTTCGCGAGCCGACGACTTCCGCGCCTTCCTTAATCGCCTGGATGCGGCGGACGTCCAATCGGACGCTGGCGTAGAACTTGAGCGCCATGCCGCCGGTGGTGGTCTCCGGGTTGCCGAACATCACGCCGATCTTCTGGCGCAACTGGTTGGTAAAGACCACGGCGGTGTTCGTCTGTTTGATGGCGCCGGAGAGCTTGCGCAGGGCCTGGCTCATCAGGCGCGCCTGCTGGCCCATGGTGGCGTCGCCCATGTCGCCCTCAATCTCGGAGCGCGGCACCAGGGCCGCCACCGAGTCCACCACGACCACGTCAATGGCCCCGGAGCGCACCAGCGACTGGGCGATCTCCAGGGCCTGCTCGCCCGTGTCCGGCTGGGCGATGTACAGGTTGTCCACGTCCACGCCGCAGATCTCGGCGTAGACCGGGTCCAGCGCGTGTTCCATGTCGATATAGGCGCACACGCCGCCGGTCCGCTGGGCCTCGGCGACGATATGCTGGCAGAGGGTGGTCTTGCCGGACGACTCCGGGCCGTAGATCTCGGTGACGCGGCCGCGCGGGATGCCGCCGACGCCGATGGCCAGATCGAGCGCCAGCGACCCGGTGGAAATGGCCTCGACCGCCAGGTGGCTGGCCTCGCCGAGCCGCATCACGGCGCCGTCGCCGAATTGTTTCTTGATCTGGGCCAGCGCCGCGTCCAGCGCCTTGTCTTTGCCGCTGCCTGCCATAGGGTTACCCTTTGGAAAGATGGCGCGCAGTTTACTTCAGCCGATACAGAAAAGCAAGCATTTGGCCCTGAGCCGGCAGTCGTGCTATAACCGCGCCATGTGGCCCTCGCGCTCGTTGACGGCGCGGCCGGCGATCCCCGACGACCGCCGCGCCCTCCAGACCCTGGCGCGCTACGAAGAGCGGGTGCACGCGCATCTGGATTGGAAACCGGTCGAGGAGTGGCTGGGCCGCCAGCCGTTCGTCGTCGCCGAGCGCGGGTCGCGTCTGGTGGGCGCGCTGGCCTGCCCGCCGGACCTGCCCGACACGGCCTGGATCCGGTTCTTTGGCGTGGTGGAGGGCCTGGCGCCCGAGACGGTCTGGGCGTTGCTCTGGCCGCTGGCGCGTGCGGGACTGACGGAACGCGGCCTGCGCCAGGCGGCGGCGCTCAGCCTGGAAGCGTGGACGGCGCCGTTATACGAGTCGGCCGGGTTCCGGCAGACCCATGCGGTGGTCGTCCTGAGCCGCCCGGCGGGGGTAGCTCATCCGCCGGCCGGCCCGCCGGTGGACGTGGCGCTCCGCCCGGCCGAACGCTCCGACCTGGAAGCCATCGCGGCCGCGGACCGGGCGGCCTTCCAGCCGCCGTGGCAGCTCTCAGCTGAGATGGTGCATTTGGCGATGGCTCAGGCGGAATATGCCAGCGTAGCTGAGCGCGACGGCCGGGTGATCGGCTACCAGCTGGCCACGCCCGGCCGCAACGGCGTCCACCTGGCCCGTCTGGCGGTGTGGCCGGGGTGGCAGGGGCGCGGGGTGGGCCGGGCGCTCGTCGGCGACCTGATCGCGTTCTGCGACCGGCGCGGCGGGCGCGAGATTACGGTCAACACCCAGCACAACAACGCCGCGTCGCTGGCGGTCTATCGCCGGCTGGGTTTTCAGCTTACCGGCACGCGTTTCCCGGTGTACCAACTCGACCTCTAATGATAAGATACCGACGTGAGCGCTCCTGATGGTCATGACAATTTTCCAGCGCACAGCACCCACCAGGGACCAGGCCATGAACGCTAATCTCCATGGCCGCGAGTTGCCGAATGCCCGCATCCGTCTGTTGCTGCTCGCCATCCAGGAGGTCTTGGGCCGCGGCAGTTTGATGACGGTGCTGCGCCAGGCGCGCCTGCACCGTTTCACCACCGGGCTGCCCAAGTATGATCGCGGCCTGCGCCTGCACGCCGGCGAGTACGCGGCGCTGGTCCAGGCGATCGAGACGTACTACGGGCGCGGGGCGCGCGGCACCCTCCTCCGGATCGGCCAGGCGTCGTTTCAACAGATGCTGGACCACGAGCGCATCCGCGCGGCGAGCTTGCGCGTGGCCTTTCTGACCATGTCGCGCGAAGCCCGCCGGCTGGCCGCGCTGCGCTGGCTCGCCCAGGACCTGGCGTATCCCGGCGGCCGGGTCGAGGCGCAGGCCGACGGTTCACGCGCGCTCTTCCTCGATTACGAGGGCGACGGGGTCTTTGGCCGGCGGCGGGAAACGCCCGGCTGCTGGCTGACGGTGGGCAAGCTGCAGGAAGCGCTGCGCTGGGCGGTCGGCCGCGAGCATGAGGTCGTCGAAACGGCCTGTAAGTCCATGGGGGCGCCGGCCTGCCGCTTTGAGATCAGCGAGATTGACAGGTAAACGAGGGCGCTTCAGCCGACCAGGGGCCGTATCCTGATGCCTGTATAAATGCGTTGGGGCGCACGGCCGTGCGCCCCTGCTGGTGGGGAATTACACAAAATTCGAAAAACGACCCCGGCGTGACGGGGCCGCAAAAAAGGACCGGCGTCTGCCGGTCCTTGGCTTCAGGGCGCCTTGAGTGCTGCGGCGAACTCCCCGCGGCCCACGGTCGCGGAGATGCTGGCGGCGCCAGCCCGTCCGGGTACCACGTACAGGACCACGGCCTGGGCCAGCGTCACGACTTTTCTCGTCTTCGGATCGACCGCGCTCACGCTGCTGGCCGCATACCAGGCGTAGCCCTTGGTGGTGGCATAGGCGGTGTAGCGAAGCTCGGCCAGCGCCGGAAAAGTGGCCTTGGCCAGGGCCAGCGCCGCCTCGGCATTGGAGGCCGCGGTGCCGGTGACGACCAGAGAGTAAACCCCCAGGCTGGAGGCCTGCACGTCCACCGAGAGGTCGCCCGACACGACGCCGGCGCCGTAGCTCAACGATGCCGCGCCGTTGCTCAATGTGGCGCCGTAGGACTTCACCGCCAGTTTCGCAGTAGCCGACTGGGCGGCGCTGCCGATGGGGGTCTGCGTCAGGGTGCGTGTCACCGCGCCGGACAGGCCGCTGGCCTTCTTGACTGTGACGGCCAGCCCCAGGACATCCGCGGCATAGGTGGAGATGGCGGCGGCGGCCTCGTCCGCCGGCACGGTGGCGAACGGGGTCAGCGTGGCGCGCAACGCGGTGGCCTTAGCCTGGAGCGCCGCGCTGGTCGCCGCGAGCCGGGTCGCGCCGGCGCTGGCCGTGGCCTTGAGCGTCGTAGCGGTCGCGGCCGCGCCAGGCCGGGCAGTCCGGGTGGCGCGCTGGTCCAGCGCGGTCTGCGCCGCCCCCGGGCTGGCCGCCGCCATCAACAGGCCGGCCATCGCAACCAGAGTCAGTGCGCCCAGGCGATCCGTGTGTCGAGACATTCTCAGGCTCCTCCGGCATGCCCAGCGCTATGCTCTGGAACGAAGCGCTGGGCGGCGGGTTACACGTGGCCCCATTATGCGTCGGTGATCAGCGGCGGGCGGTGTGATTTCGTTTGCGGCCGGCGGACTATAATTCCGGCAGGGCAGGAGGCGGTATGTCCCGATATGACCGGATCCTCACAGCGCGAGACGGCCTGAACCTGGCGACTTATGGCTGGGGTGTCCCTGGCGCGCCCCGCTCCGTCGTCGTGCTGACGCACGGCCACGGCGAGTACGCGACCAAGTACGAGCATGTGGCCCAGGCCTTCAACGCCCGGGGCCATGTCTTCTGCGCCTACGATTTGCGCGGGCACGGCCGCTCCGGCGGGCCGCGCGGCCACGCGCCCAGCTATGAAGCCCTGCTCAGCGACCTGGGGCGCGTAATCGCCGCCGCGCAGGCGGAGCACCCGGGCCGGCCGCTCTTTCTCTATGGACACAGCCTGGGCGGCCAGATCACGCTGAGCTACGCCATCCAGCGTCGGCCGGAGGCGGCCGGGGTCATCGTCAGCGCGCCGTGGCTGAAGCTGATCTACCGGCCGCCGGCCTGGAAGGTCCTGCTGGCGCGGGCGCTGGCCGGCCTGGTCCCGGCCTTCAGCCAGGAGACCGGCCTGGACGCGGCGGTCCCGATGACGCACGACACGGCTCTGATGGCGGCCTACCCGGATCAACATCTGGTCCACGCCCGCATGTCGGCCCGGCTGGGCGCGGACGCCCTGGCGCGCGGCGAGGCGTTGCTGGCCGAAGCGGGCGCGCTGCGGCTGCCGCTGCTCCTCCTCCATGGCGGCGCCGACGGCGTCTTCGCCCCGGCGACCTCGCAGGATTTCGTCGAGCGCGTCACTTCGAGCGACAAGACCTTCAAGGTCTATCCTGGCCTCTACCACGAGGTCCACAACGAGGTCGAGCGCGCCCAGGTCCTGGGCGATATCCTGGACTGGATCGACGGGCGTTGCCCCTGACGGCCCGCCGCCGCTGCCGCGCTCACCCGTCGCCGCTCATCGGCCGCCCTCTTGATCACGCTCTTTGGCGCCACCGGCTTCACAGGCCGCCGCGTCGCCCAGGCCCTGGACCGGGCCGGGCTGCCTTACCGCCTCGCCGGCCGCTCGGCCGAGAGACTGGCGGCGCTGTCGGCCCGGCTCCCCGCGCGCCCGGCTTGGCTCATCGCCGACGCGCACGATCCCGCGCCGCTCTTCTCGCCCGTCCCAGGCGGCGCGCCCGCCGGCCGGCCCGTCGTCGTCAACTGCGCCGGGCCGTTTACAGACCTGGGCGAGCCGGTGCTGCGCCTGGCCGCTATGCGCGGCGTCCACTATCTCGACATCAACAACGAACTGGCCTACGTGTACCGGATGCGGTCGTACGACGCGTTGGCTCGCCAGACCGGCGCGGCCCTCGTGCCGGCGTGCGCGTTCGAGGTGGCGATCTCGGATTGCGTGGTGGCGACGCTGGTTCGCGGGGGCGCGGCGCCGCTCGGCGCGTTGGATATCGTCTACGCCTACGCCAACCCGGAGGGCGTCATCAGCTACGGCACGCGGCTTTCGGGCTTGCGGACTTACGCGACCTCGTGGCTGACGTACCGCGGTGGAAGATGGCAGGGGCAATGGCCGGGAGCGGCGACCCGGCGCGTGCGGCTCGACGGCCGGCTCTATGGCGCGGTCTCATTCCCCAGCGCTGAGGTCGTCACGGTCCCGGCCCATGCACCGGTGCAGAGCGTGCAGGCCTGGCTGGCCGTCGATCCGTTCTGGGCGCGGCCCCTCTCGGCGCTGCTGGCCGGGGCGAGCCTGCTCCTGCGCACGCCGCTGGGCTGGCTGACGGCGCTCTCGTTCCGGCGCCTGGCGCCGCCGCCGCCGGAGCATCAACGGACGGCCTTTCGCTTCGCCCTTCAGGTCGAACTGGAGGGCCGCGCGCCCGTGATCGTGCGCGGCGTGGACCCGTATGCGTTGACGGCCGAGATCGCGGCTTACGCCGCCGGCCGGCTCCACGCCGGCGGCGATCAGCGCGGCCTCCTGGCGCCGGCCCAGGCCCTTGACCCGGCGGCTTTCGTGGGCTGGTTGGGCGGGCAGGGGGTCACGGTACAGACGGGCTGAGCGGCAGGCCCAGGGCGGTGAGCGCAGCCACGATCAGCGGCGCGATGACCAGCGCGGGGAGATAATTCGCCACGCGGATCGGTTTCAATTCCAGCAGCGGCCCGAAGCCGATGCCCATGATGAGCAGGCCGCCGGTCGCCGTCATCTCGCCGATCATGGGCTGGGTCAGCCAGGCCTGCGCCTGGGCGGCCAGCAGCGTCAGCCCGCCCTGGTAGATCAGGATGACGACGGCCGAGAAGACCACGCCGATCCCCATCGACGCCGCGAAGGCCAGCGACGCGAAACCGTCCAGCACCGACTTGATCGCCAGTAGTTGATAGTCCCCGGTCAGCCCGTCCTGGATGGAGCCCAGGATCGTCAGCGGCCCGACGCAGAACACCAGGCTGGCCGAGACAAAGCCCTTGATGAAGCGTGCCGTGCCCTCACTGGTCGCGCTGCGCGCGAAACGAGCCTCCAGCCACGCGCCCAGACGCTGGAGGCCGGCCTCGATCTGCCACCACTCCCCGAGCAGGCCGCCGACCAGGACGCTGCCCAGGATGATGAGCGCGTTCTGCGTGTCGAGCGTCATCTTCAGGCCGATGGCGATGGTGAAGAGCCCCAGGCCGTTCAGCACCGTCTGGCGCACGCCCGCCGGGAGGCGCTCGCCAAAGGCCGTGCCCAGCCCGCCGCCGATCAGGACCGCCAGGATGTTCAGGATTGTGCCAACCATATTGCCCTTGTTTGAGTGAGCGCCGGTTTGGATTATAAGCGCAGCTTGCTTGGGGGTACACGAGATGACCATCGACCGAAAGTTCGTTTATGGCCTGCTCTATGGCCTGCTCCTGGCGCTGGCCGCCACCGGCGTCCTGCTGGTGGTGGCGCGACGGCCGCCGGGCCGCGCGGTGCAGCTGGCCGACGCGCCGACGCCGGTCCCGGCCCGCGTGTACGTGCTGGGCGCGGTAGCGCGGCCGGGGGTCTACCCGCTGCCGCGCAACAGTATCGTGGAGGCGGCCCTGGCGGCGGCCGGCGGGCCGCTGGCCCAGGCCGACCTGAGCCAGCTCAACCTGGCCCAGGTGCTGGAGGACGGCGACCGGGTGGAAGTGCCGCACCTGCCGCCGACCCGGACGCCGGCGCCGCCCACGCGGACGCCCGCGCCGACCATCACCGTCGGGCCGGGCACGCCCTCGCCCACGCCCGAACCAACCGCGACCCCGATCCCCGCAGCGCCGGCCGCCTCGGCCTCGCGCTCGGCGGCGCTGGCCCCCGGGGCGAAGCTCAACCTCAACACCGCCACGGCCGCGGAGTTGGAGCAGTTGCCGCGCATTGGCCCGGCCACCGCCCAGCGCATCCTCGAGTACCGCGAGGCGCATGGGCCCTTCAAGTCGATTGAGGCGCTGATGAACGTCAAAGGCATCGGGCCGGCGACGTTCGAGCAGGTGAAAGACCTCATCACGGTCGACTGAACGCCCGCCCGCCTTCATTTTCGCCGCTGAGACACGGAGACACAGAGCAGGTCGTTTTTCGAGTTTTGCGTAATTTCCCGCCAGCCGGGGCGCACGGCCGTGCGCCCCAACGCGTTTACACAGGCATCGGGATATGGCCCACAGAGTTAGGCGCGTGCCACTGCGTCTCCGCGGCCGCCCGATGGCGGCTGGCTGAACCTGCAACCATACGGGGCGGGGAGCCGGTTCCCAGACGTATGGTAAATTAGGGGCCATGTCTCTCCACGCCAACAAGCGTCTGTGGCAGAAGCACGTCCTGGCCGAGAACCGGCGCTCGATCGAAGGGCTGTTGGCGACGTTGTGCCCGGAGCCGGTCTATGAAGTGATGGCGACCGGCGAGAAGCACGTCGGCCCGGAGGCGGTGGCCGTCTTCTACCGCGGCCTGTTCGAGGCCATGCCGGATGTGACCTTTGACCTGATCAACGTCTTCATCGCCGAGGCCGGCGTGGTCGAAGAGTCGGTCATGCGGGGCACCCACACCGGCCCGCTCTTCGGCTTCCCGGCCTCCGGCCGGTCCGTGCGCCTGCCGCTGACCATTGTCTTCCCGATGCAGGCCGGCCGGATCCTGGGTGAACGGCTGTATTTCGACCTGGACACGCTGCGGCGTCAGACCGGGCTGGGTTGAAGGGCCGATATGGACGCCAGCTACCACCGTCAGATACTGGCCCAGGCTCTGGAGGGGCGTGTCTCCCCGCGCGCCCTGGCCGCCATAACCCGCGCCAACCTCGACCAGGACCGGCTGGGCGGCCTGTTCCGGCCCGAATTCCATTTCGACGACAGCCTGTTCGACCGCGCGCTGGCGTATGTGGAGGCGTGCCGCCGCGCGGCCGCCCGCGCCGCCGACCCGGCCGAGGCCTGGGCGGCTTTCGGCCGGCTCTCGCACGGCGTGCAGGACTTCTACGCCCACTCCAACTACGTCCGCCTGTGGGCCGACCAGCAGACCCTGATCCCGGGCGAGGCCGACACCGACCGCGCCAAACTGCCGCCGCCCAGCAAGATCAACGGCCTGGATGCCTGGCTGCTCAAACACCCCAAGCTGATGTCCGGCCGCGTCTACTGGCCGATCGAAGCGTTGTGGATCATCCCGGTCTTGCGCCCGCTGGTGAAGGCCCTGACCCCGCGGGACGCGCACGCCTGGATGAACCTGGATGCCCCCTCGACCGGCGCGCTGTTCCCGTACGCGATCGAGGCCGCCACCCAGCGCACCGTGGCCGAGTTCGAGCGCACGCTGGCCCTGATCGGCGAGACGCAGGGCGAAGCGGCGATGAAGCGATTTTTGGATCAATAGGAGCTTCTCATGCCTCTGCCTCCCCGCCAGCGCGGAATGTTCTTCGAAGAGTTCGAGGTCGGCCAGAAGATCGTCACCATGGCGCGCACGGTCACGGAGACGGACGTGGTCACGTTCGCGGGCCTGTCCGGCGATTTCAACCAGATCCATACCGACGCGACCTACGCGGCCGCGACCCCCTTCGGCCAGCGCATCGCGCACGGCCTGTGCGTCATGGCCATCGCCTCCGGGCTGGTGACGCAGACCGGCGTGATGGAGGGCACGGTGCTGGCCTTCCGCGAGATCGCCGAGTGGAAGTTCAGCAAGCCCGTCTTCTTCGGCGACACGGTGCACGTGGAGGCCGAGGTGGTGGAGACCAGGCCCTATCCGCGGCTGAACGGCGGCGCCGTCACCATCAAGCTGAACGTGCTCAACCAGGCGGGCGACGTGGCGCAGAGCGGCCGCTGGTCGGTGCTGATGCTCAGCCAGCCGAAAGCGGCGCAGGGTTAGCCTCGTCGCGCCCGTGCGCTCTGGCGTTGAAGCCTCGACTATGCTGACCCTCGACTGGCTCCGCGTCGCCCGGCTGGCGTTGACTTCGCGCTGGATGGACCTGATCGAGGAGCGTGAACTGGCGCCGGCCGGCCAGATCGCCTACCAGTTCTCGGCGCGCGGGCATGAACTCTCCCAGGTCCTGCTCGGGCTGGCGCTCACACACCCTCACGACGGCGTCTTCCCGTATTACCGCTCCCGGCCGCTGGCGCTGGCCGTCGGCCTCACGCCGCGCGAGCTCTTCGCCGCCGGGCTGGGGCGCGCCGGCGGGCCGTCGGACGGGCGCGACTGCGGCGTGCTCTATTCGATGAAGAGCCGCGGCGGCGCCGCCATCCTGCCCGCGCCGGGCGACGTCGGCTCGCAGTACTCGCCGGCGGCCGGCTGGGCGCAGGCCATCGTCTATCACCGTGACACGCTCGCGGAGGCGGCGTGGGGCGGGGCGCTCGCGGTGGCCCACGGCGGCGACGGCTCCACGTCCGCCAACGGCTTCTGGGCCGCGCTCAACATCGCCGCCACCCTGCGGTTGCCGCAGTTGTTCTTTATCGAAGACAACGGCTACGCCATCTCGGTCCCGTCCGGCTTGCAGACCCCCGTCGGCAACATCGCCGACAACCTGTCCAGCTACCGCGACCTGCACGTCCTCCAGGCCAGCGGCGTGATCCCGCCGGAAACCGCCGCGGCGGTGGCCGAGGCGGTGGCTTACGTCCGCGCCGGCCGCGGCCCCTGCCTGCTGCGTCTGACGGTGCCGCGCCTGGCCGGGCATTCCATCAGCGACACGCAGGCCTACAAGAGCCCGGGGCAGCGCGCCGAAGAGGCCGCCCGCGATCCGCTGCCTCATCTGCGCGAGTATCTGCGCCAGCTCCTGCCGGTGGACTGGGACGCCCTCGACCGGGAGGTGGAGGCCGAGGTCCGCGCCGCCCTGGCCGAGGCGCTGGCGCTGCCTGAGCCGGACCCGGCCCAGGCGGCGCGTTTCGTCTTCGCCGAGACGGCGCCGCCGGCCACGGACCCGCAGCCCGGCGGCCCGCGCATCAACCTGATCGAAGGCGTGCGCCGCGTGCTGGAGACCGAGCTGGCGGCCGATCCGCGCCGGGTGGTCTTCGGCGAGGATGTGGGCGTCAAGGGCGGGGTGCACGGCGCCACGCTCGATTTGCAGCGCAAGTTTGGCGCGGCGCGCGTCTTCGACACGTCGCTGTCGGAGGAGGGCATCATCGGCCGGGCGGTGGGGATGGCGCTGGCCGGCCTGCGCCCGGCGCCGGAGATCCAGTTCCGCAAGTACACGGACCCGGCCACCGAGGCGCTGCAGACGTGCGGCTGGCTGCGCTGGCGCACGGCCGGTCGGTTTGCGGCGCCGATGGTGGTCCGCGTGCCGGTGGGCCTCGGCAAGAAGAGCAACGACCCCTTCCACACGGTCACCGGCGAGGCCACGTTCGCGCACATGATCGGCTGGCGGCTGGCCTTCCCGTCCAACGTCGAGGACGCGGTCGGCCTGCTGCGCGCGGCGCTGCGCGGCGACGACCCGGTGCTGTTCTTCGAGCACCGCGCGCTCCTGGACACGCCGCCTGCGCGCCGGCCGTATCCGGGCGACGATTACGTGCTGCCGTTCGGGCGGGCGGCGATCGTGCAGCCCGGCGACGCGCTCACCGTGGTGACATGGGGCGAGATGGTCTACCGCTGCCTGGAGGCCGCGCAGGCCTGGCCGGGCCAGGTGGAGGTGATCGACCTGCGCACGATCGCGCCGTGGGACCGCGAGACCGTGCTGGCCTCGGTGCGCCGGACGGGGAAGGGCCTGGTGGTGCACGAGGACACGCTGACGGCCGGCTTTGCGGCCGAGATCATAGCCACGCTCGCGGCCGAGGCTTTCCAGTTCCTGGACGCCCCGCTCCAGCGGCTGGGCGTGCCGGACTGTCCGATCCCGTACAACGCCGGCCTGATGCAGGCGCTGGTCCCGGACGCCGGGGCCATCGCCCGGAAAATGGCGGATTTGCTAGCTTTTTAGGGATTTTGAGGTATAAACGGCGTCCTGACAGCCTGACATTCAACAAAGGAGAGAACCGATGGCTAAGAAGAAGCTCAGCAAATCCCAGTTCGTAGCCGCCGTAGCTGACAAGGCCGGGATGACCAAGAAGGAGGCGGCGGCGGCCCTGCAGGCGGTGAACGAGATCATCATCCATGAGCTCACCAAGAAGGGCAAGAACCCCGAGGTGACCATCCCCGGCCTGCTCAAGTTGAGCGTGAGCATCAAGCCGGCCACGCCGGAGCGCCCGGGCATCAACCCTTTCACCAAGGAGCCCATCACGATCAAGGCCAAGCCCGAGCGCAAAGTCGTGAAGGCGCGCCCGGTGAAGGCGCTCAAGGACGCGGTGTAGCCCGGCGCACAGCCGCGCCGCCCGCGCGCTTCACCGCGCCCTGACGCCCTGGCCTGCGCGCCGGGGCGTTTTCTTGTCCGGTTTGGCTACCCCCAGATGGCCCAGTTCCCGTCCCCGGTCTCCGTCAAAGGCAGTCCTTCCCCCACCCATTCGTACAGGGAACCATCATAGACGGCGACATTTTCATTTCCGGCTATCAGATGAGCCACGGCGTTGACCGTCGCCGCGATGCCGCCGCCGCAGTAGGTGATGACGCGTTTGTAAGGCCGCTCTTCCTGCAAGCGCGCGGCGAGTTCGGCGTCCGGCCGGAATGAGTCCATCGCCTGCATCAAATCCAGGCAGGGGAGGCAGGTCGAGCCGACGATATGCGCCGCCTGGTAGCTTGCCAGGGGCAACACATTCACCGTGCGCACGGCGCCGTCGCCCATCGCCGCCAGGACTTCTTCTTTGCTGGCGAACAGGTGCGGCCGGGGCCGGCCCTCAAAGTGAGAGGGCGCATACTGATGGCCTCCCTGGGCGATCGGACCCCCGGCCTTCTTCCAGGCCGCAAGCCCGCCGTTAAGGAGGCGCACCCGGTTGTGGCCGGCGTAATAGAGGAGCCACCAGGCGCGGGTGGCGCAGGGCAGCGGCCCGGACGTATACACGACAACCTCCGTCTCCGCCGAGATGCCGAGGTCGCCGATCGGCCCGGCCAGCCGGTCGGCGGGCAGAACGGTGTACATGTAGTCGCTGCTGGGATCCGAGAACTTCTGATGATCGAAAAAAGCCGCCCCCGGGATGTGCGCCTGCCGATACTGTTCGTGGGCGGTCAGACCCGAGCCGCTTCCGAAGAACTGGATGGTGGCATCGTAAAGGCGAAGGTTGTCAGCGCCCAGTTTCTCCAGCAGCTCGTCGGCTTCGATCAAAATGCTGTTCCGGTTCATTGTTCACTCTCCATGACGCCATAGGTTGACGATCCGCCGGGTTGAGCCGGCGTTCCCAAAGGTGCCGGGCCTGGTCATCCCAGCGTGACCACCATCTTCCCCCGGCATGTCTTGTTTCAAGATACCGACACGCCTCTGGAACCGCCGTGAGCGGGCACGTCCGAATGAATGATGCCTCTGTCACCGCGGATCGAGCCGGTAGAGTCTGTCGCCCACCCGCACGAGCCAGAGGGTCGCGAAGATCGCGTTCAGGATGACGGCGGGGCCCCAGCCCGCCACCGCCAGCAGGCCAAGCAGGCCCGTGATCACGCCCAGATAGGCCGTGAGCTTGCTAAAGACCCCTTTCAGCATGACGAAACCGATGATGAGAACCCCGAACGAGAGGGCGCCGATTGCGTAGACCAGCGCCAGGGGCGAAGCGAGCACGGCCGACGGATAACTTGCGGCCGCCACATAGACCGCCCTCTGAGCGTCGCTGGTGGCGGCGGCGTAGTCGCCGGCGAGCATGAGCAGCGCGGCGTAATGCGTCCAGTTGACCGCCAGCTCCAGGGCAACGAACAAGGCCACAAAAGCGGCCGCGATCAGCAGCGCGCTTTTGTTGACGCGCTGCAGGGCCAGGTAGAGCGCCAACGCCACCGGCACATAGAGAAAGTTGGTCAGGACCGAGAGGCCCACGATCGCCCACCAGGCGGCCGTCTTGCCGGCGAGGTATTGAAGCCAGGCCTCGCCGCCGGTCGGCGGCGCGCCCACGGCGGCAAACAAACCGATGATGAGGATATACGCCGCCCCGATTGTCAGCGCGGCGAGGCCGCCGGCGCGATACGGCCATTTCTCTTCCAGGCCAAACGTGCTGGCTGTCATGTTCTCTGCGCTCATTGACCCTTCTCCGCGGCGTTCGTCAGGTAGCCCGCCCCATGCCGCCCACCGGGCCGGGCTGGACACGCATGACCGAGATCAACGGCAGGCCCAGATCACGCACTTTCTTCAGCAACCCGTGCAACGCGGCCTGATCGGCCACCGGGCCGGTCAGAAGTGTGTCGCCCTCCTCCTGCAGGGCGATGGTCAGGTCGGCAAACCAGTCTGACCATTGAAGGCTCAGATGGCCTTTGATCCGGATCTGGTAGACCACGGCTTGACCGGGGTCGGTGACGGGTTCAAGGTTGCTCGGCATTCCCGGCGCCTGAGGTGGCCGGGCATCGCCGCCTGCGCCACCGGTTCGATTGACAAGCAGTATCTCTCCGCGGCGCGCCGGCGCCTAGATACTTAAGTAGGGTTGGAGGGTAGGGCGGCGGGGCGCGGGCGTTCGGGTTACACCAGGCCCAGGTCACGGGCGCGAGCGATGGCTTCAGTGCGCCGCTGGACCTGGAGTTTGTCGAAGATTCTCTGGTTGTGCCCCTTAACGGTGCTCAGGGCGAGGAAAAGCCGCTCGCTGATCTCGTGATTCGAGAGGCCCTGGGCCATGAGTTGCAGCACTTCCAGCTCGCGCTGGCTCAAGGGCTCGATGAGAGGCCGCACGAAGGAAGGGAGGCCAGGCGCCTCCTGGCCCCCAAAGGCGGCCAGCAGTTTGGCAAGGTATTCCTTCTGCCTGCCGCCGGCGTCCTTCAGCCTGGACAACAGTTCCGCCATGGGCGCCCCTTCGTCGACGAAGAGACGGATGAAGCCGCCCGGCTCGGCCAGCGCCAGCGCGTCGCCGAGCCGGTGTCCGGCCTTCTTCTTCTCACCCTGCGCCTGGAGGGCCACGGCCTGGAGCACCATCGCCTTGAGCCGTTCATCCTCCCAGGCCCTGGCTTCCGCCTGCCGGCGCCATGGTTCCAGCACCGCCAGGGCCGCGGCCGGGTCCCCCTGGGCCAGGTGGACCCGGGCCTGACTGAGGGGGAGGGCATGGGCCTGGGCGCGTTCGGCGGCGGCCAGCCGTTGGCCCTGGCGGAGCAGCACCGGCACCTGCGCGGCGGCAATTTCCGGCAGGCGCAGGACAAAGTTGCGCTGGCGCGCGGACTGATCGGCCTGGGCCAGCAGAGCCGCCGCGCCGTCCACGTCCCCCTGGGCGAGCCTCACGCGGGCTAAAAACACCTCGCAGAGGATGAAACGGTCGATCACCTGCTCATACTGCCGCGCCAGGGCGAGGGCCTGCCGCCCGTGCTGCTCGGCGGCCTCCAGTTCGTTCCATTCGTACAGCACCCGGCCCAGGCCCAGATGCGCTTCGTGGACGATCTGCTGCGGATGGTCGCCGGCCAGCTGCACGACGCGCCGATAAGTCTCGGCCGCCGGATACAGCTGGTTGTCGACTTCCTGGACATTGCCCAAGCCGATGGTCGCCAGGATGGTGGTGAAAACCGCTCCGGAGGCCTGGCTGAGCGCGATGCTTTCCATCCATGCCCGGCGGGCCGCGGCGCGGTCTCCCTGGAGAAGATGGGCATACCCCAGCGACCAGTGAGCGTTGGCGCGCAGGAAGCGTTGGCTGGGGCGCAGAAACTCCAGGGCGCGGAGGGACTGGGCCAGCATGCCCGCGACGTCATACCGGGTGAGCGCCAGCGTCGCCCGCGCGGCGGCGATCTGCCCGACCAGGGCCCGGGTCTGGTCGTCCGCCGCGGCGTCGGGCAGGGCGGCCTCCGCCGCCAGGAGTTTCTCTTCCACACCGATCGTCTGGCCGTTGATCAGCAACATGGCGGCGTGCCGCCACCACAGCGAGGGCCGGGCATTCAGCACGTCCTTCGGCAACGATTCCAGCCAGTCCAGTATCGGCGTCACCCCGCTGCTCAGGTGCAGGGGAATCCCCCGGCTGTCGATCAGACGCTCGGCGCGCTCCACATCGCCGGCGGCCGCCGCGTGGCGAAAGGCCTCCAGCTGGAGGCCGTTGTCTTCGTACCACTGGCTGGCGCGCAGGTGCAAGGCGCGCATCTGGCTTTCCGCCTGGCCTGCCAGGGAGGCGAGGCTCTGGCGGAGCCGCTGCCGCAGCAGATCGGCAAAGAGGTGGTGGTAACGGTACCAGCGCCGCTCGTTGTCCAGCGGGACGATGAACAGGTTGGCGCGCTCGAGATACGCCAGAGTCTCCTGCCCGGAAACGGACGGGTCGAGCAGCACAGCCTCGCAGAGAGGGGCGCACAGCCGGCCGAGGATAGACGTGCGCAGCAAGAAAGCCTGGACGCTTTCGGGCTGTTGGTGCAGGACTTCCTCGACCAGATAGTCCATCACGAACTGGTGGCTGCCGGTGAAGGATTGGATAAAGGGGGCGGGGTCGGGCTGCCCGTGCTGGGCCAGGCCCTGCAACGCCAGCGCGGCCAGTTGCAGGCCCGCGATCCAGCCTTCCGTGCGGGTCTCCAGGGCGGCGATGTCGCCGGCCGTGAGGCGCAAAGCCATCACCCGATTGAGAAACTCGGCGGCCTCGCCGGCGGTAAAGCGCAGGTCGGCGGCGCGCAGTTCGGTCAATTGACCCTGGGCGCGCAGCCGGGCCAGGGGCAGCGGCGGGTCCTCGCGGGTGGCGATGATCAGGTGCATCTGGGGCGGCAGGTGCATGAGCAGATAGGCGAGGGCCTGATCCACGGCTTTGGCGTCGATCACGTGGTAGTCGTCCAGGACGAGGACGAAGTGATCCGCGATGGCGGCCAGTTCGTTGAGCAGGGCCGTGAGGAGCGGCTCGACTGGTGGGAATTGCGGGGATTGGAGCGCCGCCAGCACGCCGGCGCCAACCTGCGGGGCGAGCGTCTGCAGGGCCGCGACGAGGTAGGTCAGAAATCGCGCCGGGTCATTGTCGCCCTCATCCAGCGACAACCAGGCCACCCGAAAAGGAGGACGGGAGGAAGCAGAAGGAGGTCCGGCTGCGCTTACTTTTTCCGGCTTCCGTTCACCGTCATCTCTCAGGCTGACCCACTCACTGACCAGCGTGGTCTTGCCGAACCCGGCCGGGGCAGAGATGAGGGTCAGTTTGCGTCCAAAACCGTGGTTCTGGCGCAGGCCGTCGTTCAGGCGCGCGATCAGGCGTGGGCGGAGGACGACCTGAGGCCGGGGCGAAGGGATGTAGAGCTTGGTGGCTAACATCGGCGCAGACATAGATCACCCATCCCGCACACACCGCAACCTGGTGGTCGAGCCACGCGACAGAAGAGAATTATCAGGCAAGTGGGCCTGCTTGGCGAGTCGCGGGACGCGGTGGGTGCATCGCCGATGGTAGTCGATCTCCGGGCCGCCGCGCCTGGGCGCAACCATCTCCACCGTCGCCCCGGCGAAGGCCGGGGCCCAGAAGCTCCCGCTCTTCTGCGCGCGTCTGCGCCTGGAGGCCGGCTTTCGCCGGCATGACGGCGGTGATGGGTGTCTGACTGGCGGACGGGTCAGCCCAAAAGCCCGAAGGCACCCGACGCGGTTTCCCGGGACGGCTGGACTTGAACCAGCGGCCTGCGGGTTGTGAGCCCGGCCCGGCCAATGGGAACGCGGCCCATAGTTTGGTATCATGCGCCCTGTCATGACGTCCAGGCCCGCCTTTTATGTCCGTGATATCCCGGTCCATGGCGACGCGATCCTCTCGCCGATGGACGGCTTTTCCGATCTGCCCTTCCGCCTGATCTGCCGCGAACTGGGCTCGGCCATGTCCTACACCGAGTTCGTCAATGTGGACGAACTGGCCGCCACCCGGAAGAAGGACGCCAAGTGCTGGCGCAAACTTGAATTCCACCCCGGCGAACGGCCGATGACGTTCCAAATCTACGGCCACGACGTGGACCGGATGGTGGCCGTGGCCCAGCGGCTGCAGGAACTGCCGCCGGAGCAGAGGCCGGACATCATCGACGTCAATATGGGCTGTTACGTGAGGAACATCGCCGAGCGCGGCGCAGGCTCCGGCCTGCTGCGCTTCCCGGACCGGATCGAGGCGCTGTTCCGCCGCCTGTCTGCGGCGCTGCGTGTGCCGGTGACAGGCAAAATCCGTCTGGGCTGGGACGACCTCAGCCGCAACCACGTCGACAACGCCCGGCGCCTCGAGGATAACGGCGCCAGCCTGATCGCCGTGCACGGCCGCACGAAAAGCCAGGGCTACGGCGGGCAGGCGGACTGGGACGCCATCGCCGAGGTCCGGCAGGCCGTGCGTATCCCCGTCATCGGCAACGGCGACGTGAAGACGGCGGCCGACATCGCCCGCCTGCGCGCGCATACCGGCTGCGACGGCGTGATGATCGGACGGGCCGCCATCGGCAACCCGTGGATCTTCGCCGGCAAGGATCGCGCCCAGGTAACGCTGGACGAGAAGGTCCGGCTGATGCGCCGCCATCTGGCCCTCAACCTGGATTTCTACGGCCCGCGCTTCGGCCTGCTCTTGTTCCGCAAGCACGCGGCGCGCTACATCCACGGCCTGCCCGGCGAGGACCTCCTGCGCGTGCCGCTGCTGACGGCGACCTCCGTGCCCGAGTTCGACCGGCTGCTGGAGGCCGCCCTGAGCGGGGCGGACCTCGCCGCGCAGCCGGCCCTGGCCGCGGCGTAGAGCGCCCGGAGGCTCGGGACGATGCGACGCCTGGTGATCCCGCTCGTCGCGCTGGCGCTGGCCGCCTGCAGCCTGGCCCCCACACCGGCCGCCACCCGGGCCCCGGCCTCCGCCACGCCCGCGCCATCGGCGACCCTGCCGTCCGGTTCCGGCCTGACCTCGCCCACGCCCCGTCCCGGCGCGGCGACAGCCACCGCCTCGCCGCGCGCCCCCGGCCCGGCGGCGACGCCCACGCTGACTTCCGCGCCGGCGACGCCCACCCGGCGCGCCGTGGCGGCGGGCACGCGGCTGCCGGAGACGCAGCCCCTGACGCCCGACAACGTCGCCGCACTGTCCCGGCTGGCGCGCTGGCCCATCGGCCTGGCCGGCGTCCGGGCGCTGACCTTCTCGGCCAGCAGCCGCAGCCTGTGGCTTTCCGACGGCGACCTGGCTCAGGCCTGGCGCGTGCGCGACGGCGTCTTGATCCGGACTCTGCGCGGCGAGGCCCTCTCGCCGGATGGCCTGCTCAGCGCCAACACCTTCGGCCTGGCCGCGCAGGACCCCGGCGCGCCGGACAGCCTGGTCTATGTGCTCACCGACCTGGCCGGCGGCGTGGAGCGCAAGCGCTGGCAGGATGTCAAGCCCATCCTGGCCGAGGTCCGCAACTGCGGGCCCGGCGACTGCGCGGCGCTGCGCTTTGCGCCCGATGCGGGCACGCTGGCGGAGCTGGAGGACTTCTCCGCCGGGCGCCCGAACTCGGCGCCGACGCTGAAGGTCTGGCGGCTGGACGGCGTCCTCATCTGGACCGCGCCCGGCGTCCAGGCGTTCACCTACGCGCCCGATGGGATGCTGATGATCACGCGGCGCGCCACCGCGCCGCCCATCGACATCTGGCGCGTGCGCGACGGCGCCCGGTTGACTTCGCTCGCGCCGGGCCTGGTGGCCGGGCTGATGACCGTCTCGCCCGATGGCGCGCGTGTGGCGCTGTCGGATGGACGACAGGTGCAGGTCTGGCGCTGGGCCGAGGGCGCCCGGCAGGCCGCCTGGGAAGTCGAGGGCGTGATGAGCCTGGCGTTCAGCGCCGACGGCGCGCTGGTGGCCGGCGGTTTCCCGGGCCGGGTTGATTTCTGGCGGGCGGCCGACGGCGCGCGCCTGTTCACGCTCGACCTGCCGGGCGGCGACGGCCAGGTGGCGCTCTCCCCGGATGGCCGCGCGCTGGCGGTCGTCGCCGGCGAAAATCTGGAAATCTGGGGTGTGCGGTGAAGGTCCTGGCTCATCCATGAAATCCGCGTCTGGATTGCATTGTCTCTCGATCCCCACGCCCTTCCCCGTCGGCCCCGTTAACGTCTATCTGGCCGTCGGCGAGCCGCTGACTCTGATTGACACGGGGCCGAAGTGGGACGAGTCGCGCGCGGCGCTGGAGGCCGGCCTCGCCCAGCACGGCTGCCGCGTCGAGGACATCCGCCAGCTCATCCTCACCCACCATCACGTCGATCATGTCGGGCTGGCGGCCGAGATCGCCCGGCGCTCCGGGTGCGCGGTGCTCACCCACCCGCATAACACGCCGTGGCTGCGGGACTACGCCGCCGAACGCGGCCGGCACTTGCCTTTCTACCACCGCATCTGGCAGGAGGGCGGCGTGCCCGAGGACGTGATCGCCGCCATGGAGGCCTCCGGCGCGAGCATGCCGCGCTGGGCGGACCCCGTGACCCCGACCCGCGAGATCGGCGAGGGCGAGACCGTCGAGCTGGCGGGCGCGGCCTGGCGCGTCTACCACACGCCCGGCCATGCCGGCGGCCTGATCTGCCTGTGGGAGCCGGGGACCCGCACGCTGCTCGCCAACGACCATCTCATCCGCGATATTTCGTCCAACCCGACCCTCGAGCCGCCCAGCACGATGAACGGGCCGCGCCCGAAGCGCCTGGTGGAATATCTGTATCACATGCGCCGGATGGCGGCGCTGGAGCCGGCCCGCGCGCTGCCCGGCCACGGCGAGGTCGTGACCGACGTGGCCGGCCTGGTCCGGCATCGTCTCTCGTTTCACGCCCGCCGCAAGGAGCGCCTGCTGAAGCTGCTGGACGCCGGCCCGCAAACGCTGTGGGAGCTGGTCCACGCCACGTTCGGCGAACGGCTCACGCGCGGCATGGACTGGTTCCTGGGCTGCTCGGAGGTGCTGGGCCACCTGGACCTGCTGGAGGCCGACGGCGACGCGCACCCGGTCCTTCAAGATGGCGTGGCGCGCTGGACGAAGTGCGCCGGCTGACGAGTCGCGGGGTGCGTCGCGTGGAACCAGCAATTTGAGATTTCCGTCTACTTCGTGATGAGCACGCCGCCTGACCATCCAGAGCCTGCCCGCCAGCCGGGGCTGCCCGGCGCGACTCCGTTGGGCGATACGTCCGCCGCGCGCCCGACGCAGCGCGCCAAACCGTTCAAGTCCGAGAAGACCGAGGGCGACACGGCGGCCACGCAGCGCCACACCCAGGGCGCCGCGCCCACCCGGCCCGCCGCGCCCGCGCCGCAGGACGAAGACTTCCCGGTGAACGAGCCGGTCACCGAACTGCTGCCGCCCCTCACCGGGCCCACCCGACTTTCGCCGCGCCCGCCGGCCCAGGCCGCGCCGGACGTCGCCGGCCTGATCTGGCGCGGCCTGGGCTATGCCCTGATCGGCGTCTTTTTCGGCGGCCTGCTCGGCGTCATTGCCCTGACCTACGGCTACTGGTCCATCGCCCGCGACCTGCCGCCCATCGGCGACCTGCGCGCGCGCGCCTCGCAGTTCGAGACGGCGCGCGTTTACGACGCCCGCGGCAACGCGCTCTACGACATCCTCGACCCGCAGGCCGGGCGCCGCACCTACATCCCCCTCAACCGCATCTCGCCGTACCTGATCGCGGCCACCATCGCCACCGAGGACCAGAACTTCTACGAGCACCCCGGCTTCGACCCGATCGGCATCGCGCGCGCGATCTGGCAGAACGTGCGGGCCGGCGACACCGTCTCCGGCGCGTCCACCATCACCCAGCAGCTGGTCCGCGCGCTGGTGCTGGAGCCGGAGGAGGCCGCCCAGCGCACCACCCTGCGCAAGGTCCGCGAGATCATCCTGGCGGCCGAGATCACGCGCCGTTACTCCAAGGACGAGATCCTCGAACTGTACCTGAACGAAATCTACTACGGCAACCTGTCTTACGGGATCGAGGCCGCCGCCGAGACCTACTTCAATAAGGACGCCGGCGACCTGACGCTGAGCGAGGCCGCCATGCTGGCCGGCCTGCCGCAGTCGCCGGCCGTGTACGACATCTACACCAACCCCGAGTCGGTCTACGCGCGCCAGCGCGACGTGCTCTTCCTGATGGTCTCGCTGAGCGCCGAGCGCGATTGCATCCCGATCCGCACCGGCGCGGAACCGCCGCCCGCGCCGGTCTGCGTCAGCCCGGAAGAGATGGGCCAGGCGATCCTGGACCTGCGCGCGCGGACCTTTACGCCGCCGCGCAGCAGCGCGCGCTTCCCGCACTGGGTCAACTATGTGCGCCAGCTGGTCGAGGCGCGCTTCGGGGCGCAGGCGCTCTACCGCTCCGGCTACAGCATCTTCACCACGCTGGACCCCGAGTTGCAGGTGCTGGCCGAGAAGGCCGTGGCCGAGCAGGTGGCGGCCCTGGCCGACCGCAACGTCACCAACGGCGCGCTGGTCGCCCTGCGCCCGGCCACCGGCGAGATCGTGGCCCTGGTGGGCTCGGACGACTACGACGATCCGGTGGACGGCCAGATCAACATGGCCCTGGTGCCGCGCCAGCCCGGCTCCGCGATCAAGCCGCTGACCTACGCGCTGGCCTTCGAGCGCGGCTGGACGCCGGCGACGCTGGTGTGGGATGTGCCCACCGAGTTCCCCGACGGCGCCAACCCGCCCTATGCGCCCAAAAACTATGACGGGCGCTTTCACGGCCCGACGCTGGTGCGCGCCGCGCTGGCCAACTCCTACAACATCCCGGCCGTCAAGGCGCTGGAATATGTGGGCCTGTACGGCACGATCGTGGGCGAGGGCCAGAACGTGGAGGCCAAGAGCGGCCTGATCCCGTTCCTGGGGACGCTCGGCATCGACACGCTCACGCGCCCGGACTATGGCCTGTCGCTGACCCTCGGCGGCGGCGAGGTGCCGCTGGTCGAGATGGTCGGCGCGTACGGGGCGCTGGCGAACAACGGTCGGCGCGTTTTCCCGGTGGCCGTGCTGCGCGTCACCGACGCGCGCGGGAACCTGGTCTGCCAGCAGCCTCTGTCGCCCGGCGCTCCGCCGGCCGAGGCCCCGCCCTGCCAGGCGCCGCCCGCCAACTGGGGCGCCGAGGTCATGTCGGCGCAGACCGCCTACCTGATCAGCCACATCCTGTCCGACAACGAGGCGCGCACGCCGGCCTTCGGCCCGAACTCGCCCCTGCGCCTGTCGTTCCCGGCCGCGGTCAAGACCGGCACCACCAACGACACCCGCGACAACTGGACCATCGGCTACACGCCGGACCTGGTGACGGGCGTGTGGGTGGGCAACGCCGACTATTCCGAGATGCGCGGCACGTCCGGCGTCACCGGCGCGGCCCCGATCTGGAAGGCGTTCATGGAGCTGGCGCTGGCCGGCCAGGCCACAGCCTTCACCCGCCCGCCCGGCATCGTCGAGAAAGAGGTCTGCGCCGTCTCCGGCGCCGAGCCCAGCGAGTTCTGCCCGCCCGACCAGCGCCGGACGGAGTTGTTCGATGAGCGCCATCTCCCGCCCGGCCGCGAACGCGACCTGTGGCAGAAGGCCTTTGTCGATCCGTTCACTCATCTGCGCCAGACCGCCGAGTGCGCGGCCAGCTACCAGACCGACCAGCTCTATTTGCAGGAGCGGGCCGTGATCGCGGTCTCCGACCCGTTCGCGCAGAAATGGCTCACCGAGGACCCCAACGGCCAGGAGCTGGCGGCGCGCCTGGGCTTCTTCACGCCCTTGGTCTGGGCGCCGGCGCGCGACTGCACCCTGAATGACCCGCGCCCGATCGTCTCCATCGTCTTCCCGGCCGAGGGCGCCACGCTTGCGCCCGGTCCGATCCAGATCGTGGGCCAGGCCGCGGCCACGCAGGCCTTCGACCGTTACCTCGTCGAGTACGGCCTGAGCCATGACCCGCAGGGCTGGGGCCTGGTGCAGGGCGACACGCGCGAGCCGGTGCCGCAGACCGGGCGCCTGGCGGACTGGGACGCCAGCGGTCTGCCGGACGGCCCGGTCACGCTGCGGGTGACGGTGTTCAGCCAGTCCGGCGGCAGCGCCGAGTACCGGGTGAGGTTCAACGTCCTGCGGCCGACCTCCACGCCGGCGCCGACCGATACCCCGACGGCGGTCCCCACGGCCACCTTGACTCTGCCGCCGACCATGACCGCGACGGCCACCTCCCCGGCCACCAGCGCGCCTACGCTGGCGCCGCCGACGGACACCCCGCCGCCGACCGACACGCCGGTCCCGCCGACCGACACGGCGCCGCCGCCGAGCGACACGCCGCCGCCCACCGCCACGACGGGGCCATGAGGCGTCTCGGCCCGGCGCTCCTGACGGCGCTGCTCCTGACGCTCTACCTGGCCCTGGCGCTGGCCCAGAACCAGGGCGACCTGGGCGAGATGGCGCGGCTGGGCCTCCGGCGCATGGCCGGCGATCAACAGGCGCTGGAAGGTTACGACGGTCAGTACGTTTACGTCCTGGCCCTCAACCCGGACCCGGCCTGGGCCGCCGCGCAGCCGCCCTGGATCATCGACACGCCCGCTTATCGCTATCAACGTCTGCTGCTTTCCCTGGCGGCGCGCGCCCTCTCCCTGGGCCAGCCCGCGCTGCTGCCGTGGGCCCTCATCGTTCTTAACCTCCTGGCCCAGGCGGCGGGCGCGTTCCTGGTCGGCGAGTTGCTCGCCTCGTATGGCGTGAGCCGCTGGTACGCGCTCGTCTACGGGCTGTGGGTAGGTTTTATCTACGCCGTGCGCCTGGCGATGACGGAGCCGCTGGCCTATGCGCTGGCGGCGGGCGCGTTGCTGGCCAGCCGGCGCGGACGCGAGCGGTGGGCGGCGGGCCTGTACGCGCTGGCGCTGTTCGCGAAGGAGACGACGCTGCTCTTTCTGGCCGCGCACCTGGCCTGGCTGGCGTCGAACGCCCGCTGGCGCGAGGCGCTGTGGCTGTCCGCGGTGGCCGTTATTCCCTTCGCCCTCTTTCAGCTCGTCATCCTCGCTTACTTTGGCCGCTTCGGCCTCGGCTCCGGCGGCTTCCACGCCTCTGGCTTTGAATGGCTCCCGTTCATGGGCCTGTGGCGGATCGGGGCTTACGGCTGGGCGGCGCTGGCCTTGTACGGCACGCTGTTCCTGCCGCTCGTCGTGCTGCCGAGCCTGTGGGGGATCGCGGCGGCTGGCCTGCGCCTGGCCCGGCGCGATTGGGCGCTGCCCGTCTGGGTGCTGGGCGCCAACGCCGCGCTCTTCCCGTTCGCGCCGTTCTCGACGTACAGCGAGCCGCTGGGCCTGGTGCGCCTGATGTGCGGCCTGGTGCCGGCGGTGCTGTTGTTCGGCGCGCACACCGGCTGGCGGCGCGCGCTCAATTACTCCGTTTTCTGGCTGGCGGCGCTGGCTATGCTGGCCAACGAAACGCGCTAAGGGCGAGGGACAATCCGCGTCATCCGTGGCCAAACCATTGTGACGCCTGTCAGATGACGCCCGCGCCGGGTTGTGCTAAGGTGGGGCTCTATGGCTCACCCACTTCAGACCCTTGATGCCGGTCCTCTGACGCCCACAAACCGGGCCGCCGCCCTGCAGGCGCGGGCGGCCTCGGTGCGGCGCGTGCTCCTCGTCGTGCTGGGCCTCAACCTGGCGGTGACGGCCGTCAAACTGGCCGTCGGCCTGTGGTCCGGCGCCCTGTCCATCGTGGCCGACGCCTTCCATTCGATGGTGGACTCGTCCTCCAATATCATCGGACTGATCGGCGTCTGGATCAGCGCCCGCCCGGCCGATCACAACCACCCCTACGGACATCAGAAATACGAGACCATCGCCGCGATGGGCATCGGCGCGCTGCTCATGCTGGCCGGCTACGAGATCGGCAAGGGCGTCATCAGCCGCCTGCTTGGCGCGCCGGCGGAATTGAACATCTCGCCGCTCACCTTCGGGTTGATGGCCGTCACCTTCGCCGTCAACCTGGCGATTGTGGCCTACGAAACCCGCGCCGGACGACGCCTGCAGAGCCAGGTGCTGCTGGCCGACGCCGCGCACACGCGCACCGACCTGCTGGTGACGGCCTCGGTCATCGCGTCGCTCGTCGGCGCGGGCCTGGGCTGGACCTGGCTGGACCCGCTGGTGGCCGGCGGCGTCGTGCTGCTGCTCTTCCGGGCCGCGTTCGAGATCCTGCGCTCCACGTCCAACGTCCTTACTGATGTGGCCGTGGCGGACCCGGCCGAGGTCCGGCGGGTCGCGCTGGGCGTGCCCGGCGTCCAGACCGTCTCCGGTGTGCGCTCACGCGGACGCGCCGACGCCGCTTACCTGGACCTGAACATCACGGTTGATCCGGCTATGACCACGATCCAGGCGCACAACGTCGCCTCGGAGGTCGAGCACCGGCTGGCGCAGGCCGTGCCGGGACTGGTGGAGGCGCTGGTGCACATCGAGCCGCGCGAGGGCGAGCGGTCGCCGCGCGAGACGCTGGCGCACACGCTGCGCGCCATCGCCGACGGCCTGGGTCTGGGGCTGCACGATCTGCACGCGCACGCCGAGAAAGACGGCGCCTACTCCGTGGAGATGCACCTGGAGGTGGACGCCGCCCTGACGCTGGGCGAGGCCCACGCGCGCGCCGACGAATTCGAGCGCCGGGCGCAGGCGGCCCTGCCGCAGGTGCGCGCCCTGGTGACCCACATTGAGCCGCTCAGCGCCGATTTGCCGGACGAGGTCGGCCGGGTGGCGCGCCAGGCCGGGCTGCGGCGCCGCGTCCAGCGCCACGCCGACGAGGTGGCCGGCGCCGGCGCCTGCCACGAGGTGCATCTGCACAACGTCGGCGGGCACCTGACCGCCACCCTGCACCTCACCCAGCCGGCGGACATGCCGCTCATCAAGGCCCATCGCCTGGCCGAGCAGATCGAGCAGCGGCTGCACAGCCGCGAGCCCGGCCTGCACCGGGTCGTCATCCATGTCGAACCGCCGGAGGCGAGGGCATGACGCTCCCGGTCGTCGGCGTTGACGCGGCGGCCGGCCTGCTGCAGCAGCCCTTCCACGTGCGGCCGCTGGTCAGCCTGGGC